>Ga0209591_10009572_pt1 | contig 10467 bp, 8 predicted proteins | sample MAT01_FD_187207 | JGI IMG/M metagenome (GOLD analysis project Ga0209591, IMG submission 187207) | Freshwater microbial communities from Lake Fryxell liftoff mats and glacier meltwater in Antarctica - MAT-01 (SPAdes) (version 2) | ecosystem: Environmental > Aquatic > Freshwater > Ice > Liftoff...
CTACGGCGAAAATAAACAAAAAGGGCCGCCTCGTTTCCCGAGGCAGCCCATATATAAAGATGGCCACGAATCTTATTCGATGGCTCCGAGTATCTCATCGCTGAGTGGATCAGCACCCGACCTGTAGCGGTGGATGAGATTGCCATGTTCATCGATGAGAAATTTTTCAAAATTCCAATTGATATCGCCTGTGAAATCCGGGTTTTCTTCTGATGTAAGCCACGCGAAGAACGGGTGAATATCGCTTCCTTTCACTGAAACCTTCGCAGCCATTGGAAAACTTACACCGTAGTTGCGCTCGCAAAAGTTAGCGATCTCTTCGTTGGTTCCCGGCTCCTGCTTCCCAAAGTTGTTGGCGGGAAAGCCAATGATCACCAGCTTATCATTGTGTGCCTTGTAGAGGTCTTCGAGTTGGGCGTACTGCTTTGTATAACCGCATTTTGAAGCGGTATTAACAATGAGGATTTTCTTGCCTTTATAAGTGCTCAGGTCTAAATTCCCACCTTCCAGGGCTTCTACTTTAAATTCATGTGCATTCTTCATTGGTACTATTTTAGACGGATGTGTGCTAAGTAAAGCCAACAGTATAAAAGCAAAAAGTTGCATGGCGTTAATTTTGATGTGACTACTAAACCCCGGGGGTGAATATTTGTTTTCTACCTGTGGTCAAATATACCGGCAAATGACCTAAATTTAAAAAAAATCAAAGTGAATCGGATTTTTAGAAAAATGGGTGACCACTCCAAAGTGGAGCTCGGGGATTACAGCAAAGAAATGGTGCTCAAAAATCCAGGTATTAAGATTTATGTGGGAAGCGACAGTCAAAACTATGCGAAGAAAACGCTCTATGCCACCACGGTGGTATTTCGTTTTGAAAAAAATGGGGCGCACGTCATTTTTCATAGAGAGTCTACCCCGCTGGTCGCCGACATGTGGACCAGACTATGGGGTGAGCTTCAGCGCAGTATCGATGTAGCAGGATATTTGAGGTTTGAGTGCGACGTACCAATCGAACAGATTGATCTGGACCTCAATAGCGATCCCGAATTCCCTTCAAACAGCGTTTTTCAAGCTGCAGTGGGCTACGCACAAAGCATGGGCTACAAAGCGAAGACCAAACCCGATTTGCTCCTGGCAACCTGGGCTGCAAATGTGCTTGTAAATTAAAATTCTTTCGACTCTCGTCTTTGTGACGATTTAAGAAAAGTGGAGTTCAAGGCCGCCATCAGCACGCTAAAGAGCAGTGCCCACCAGAAATTGGTTACGTGAAAATTGTTTACCAAGACCGCTGCAAGAAGCACAATTGCCGCGTTGATTACGAGCAAAAACAGGCCCAGGGTGAAGATCGTTACCGGAATGGTAAGAATGATTAGCAAGGGCTTCACGAAAATATTGAGCACGCCCAGGACCAATGCTACCAGCATCGCCGTCCAGAAATCATCAACTGTTATTCCGGGCAACGCCCAGGCCAGGCCAAATACAATTAAGGCATTCACGAAAAAACGTACGACTAGATTCATGTGGACAATGTACAATTTTCCAGATTTCTCCGCAACGCGGCCAAATAAAATAGCACAGTGGTGGACGAAATCACAACACGGCGCACAACTCAGGAAGGTGTCTACTTCTCCGGCCTCAGAAATCATATCTTTGCCAAGGATAGAATACCCCAATCGCAATGCATTTTTTAGTCACTGGCTGTGCCGGGTTTATTGGAAGCCACCTTGTAGAACGTCTGTTGAGTGCTGGCCATGACGTAACGGGCATCGACAACTTTGACCCATTTTACCCGCGAAGTGTGAAGATGGAAAACATTAAAGCTGCGTTGATGTCTTCTCAATTTCGTCTGGTAGAAGCTGACCTGGCCGAGCCTTCCACATATAAAAATCTCTTCACACAAGTGGATTGCGTGGTGCACCTCGCAGGCAAGGCTGGCGTGCGTCCTTCGGTAGAAAATCCGGAAGCCTATATCCGGTCCAATATCACAGCCACCCAGCTATTATTGGAATGGATGCGGGACGCCGGACTCAAAAAGTTGGTATTCGCCTCTTCGAGCAGCGTATATGGAAACAACAAGTCTGTACCCTTTCGGGAAACTGATTTTGTAGACGACCCGATTTCGCCGTATGCCTTCACCAAGAAGGCTTGCGAACTTATGAACCATGTGTACCACCATCTCTATGGCGCCGACATCCTAAACCTGAGATTTTTCACTGTCTACGGTCCCAGACAGCGTCCTGATCTTGCTATTCATAAGTTTATCGACACCATCGCTTCCGGAAAGCCCATCACCCTTTTTGGCGATGGAAGCAGTGCCCGTGATTACACTTTCGTAGATGACATCATCTCAGGCATTGAAAAATCAATTGATTATGTCATGATGCACAACGGTGTTTTTGAGACCATCAATATCGGAAACAACAGTCCGGTAAAGCTGCAAACGTTGGTGGATAAACTCTACACACTGATGGACAAACCGCAAATGCTTCAATACGCCCCAATGCAGCCCGGAGATGTAGAGCGGACTTATGCCGATATTTCCAAAGCCGACAGACTTCTCGGCTACAGGCCCAAGACCTCGCTCGATTCCGGCCTGGGAATCTTTAAAGCCTGGAAAGAGAAGACTGAGCAGGCAGTTTCGGGCACTTGAGCAACAAGATCAGGAAAGCGTAAAAAAAAAAGGGCACCCAAAGGTGCCCTGAACATTTAAATAAATTTAAGAAGCTCAATTCAAGACAATCTCAATACTTCGTTTGCCATTGGCAGGGACCATTTGCAAGGCTTTTGAATAAGCCAGAATGTTTGCCACGGTCAATGTTTTGGGCGTCGTGCGAAAGTTCCGGAGATCCGGTTCGGATTCACCAACCGGTGAACCATCGTTGTGATTGTTGTTTGAAGAATGATTTGTTGTAGAAAGATTCATAGGCTGACTTTTGTTTTAATTCAAAACGCAGCCAGCCAGATAAATATTATTTCAAAGACAAAATTTATTTTGTAAGCGAGATATTTTTCTGCTCCATCAACTTCCGAATGTTGATGAGCGCATAGCGCATCCTTCCCAGCGACGTATTAATGCTCACATCACAGATATCGGATATCTCCTTAAAACTCAACCCGGCATAATGCCGCATCACCACCACTTGTCGTTGCTCGTGCGGGAGCATTTCCAGAAGCTGTCGCAAATCTTTGTGAATATTTTCATTTTCCCAAATCTGATCGATATTCAGGGTATCTGCGGCTATCCCTGCGAAAACGTCGTAATCTTCATCACTTCGCACAGCAGGCATTTTTTTGGCCTTCCGGAAATGATCGATTGACAGGTTGTGCGCGATGCGCAAAACCCAAGGTAGAAATTTCCCTTCCTCGTTGTATTTGCCTTCTTTGAGCGTTCGGATGGCTTTGAGAAAAGTTTCCTGAAATATATCATCGGCCACGACATTGTCTCGCACCATCATCACAATCTGTGTATAGATGCGATCCTGATGTCTTTTCAACAATACTTCAAATGATGACTCGTTACCTTTTAGATACGACTGAACCAAATCCTGATCGGAAATTGAATTTTTAAGCATACTTCTCCTGTTATTAAGCGTGAGATTTTAGGAGTAAAGATGTATGCTATAGGCGGTGGTGTATTAGATTGTTGTGTAAAATGTATGGTTAAATCCCAAAACAAGTGGCATAAAGATATGTTATCAAATGCTGTGATGCAAATATTTGATTATTTTGTACTTCTTCAAAATCCTACAACATTAGATTCCTATGCCAAAACAGGCTACTTTATCCGTTACGCCCAAAACACATATCATCATAAAAAAGGCTTATACCCACAACCTTAAGGGTGTAACAGTAGCCCTTCCAAGGGGTAAATTTATCGTAATCACAGGTCTCTCCGGTTCAGGAAAATCTTCACTTGCTTTCGATACGCTTTATGCCGAAGGTCAAAGAAGGTATGTGGAAAGCCTTTCATCCTATGCCCGACAGTTTCTCGGCAAGATGGACAAACCCACAGTAGAATCGATTTCCGGCATCTCCCCTGCCATTGCCATCGAACAAAAAGTGACCACGCGAAACAGCCGTTCCACGGTTGGTACATCCACCGAAATCTACGATTATATCAAATTGCTCTTCGCCCGGATCGGTCATACCATCAGCCCCGTTTCCGGAAAAGAAGTAACGCGCGACACAACCGCCGATGTGGTCAACTACATCACTTCGCTGCCCGGTGAGTCCAAATTGCTCATCATGGCGCCCCTGATTCGCAAAAAAGACAGAACAATCAAGGAACAATTGGAGATCCTTCAAAAGCAAGGTTACATCCGGATTCGGTACAATGGAAAGCTCATGCGGCTCGACGAATTGGATTTTGAAAAGGTGAAAACCAAAGATCGAATCGATATCGTGGTTGATCGTGTGGTGTATAACCAAGGCGATGAATCGGTGGAATCGCGCATTGCTGACTCCGTGGAAACAGCCTACTTTGAAGGCGATGGCACCTGCATGATTGCTTTTACAGACAGTGAGACCGAACCCAAAATCTTTTCCAATAAATTTGAAAGAGATGGCATCGTGTTTGAAAAACCGAGCGAACATTTTTTCAGTTTCAACAATCCTGTGGGTGCCTGCAAGACCTGCGAAGGTTTTGGAAACATCATCGGTATCGACCCCGACGCAGTAATCCCCAACAAACGCCTGAGCATATTTGACGATGCAGTCGTGGCATGGCGCGGCGAAAGCATGAGCATTTGGAAAGATGAATTGCTCTACAGCGCTGCAAAATTTGATTTTCCGGTACACCGGAGTTACCACGAACTTACCGAAGCACAGAAAGAACTGCTCTGGACAGGCAATAAATACTTCAAGGGGCTCAACGCTTTTTTCAAATATCTCGAATCGAAAAGTTACAAAATTCAGTACCGCGTGATGTTGAGCCGTTACCGCGGCAAAACAGTTTGCCCGGATTGCAAAGGCAGCCGTTTGCGCAAGGATGCCACTTACGTAAAAATCAATAAACTGTCGATTATCGATTTGCTCAAAATGCCCGTGAACGAAAGCCTGCCAGCCATTCGGGACCTCAAATTGAATGCCCACGACAAACAAGTCGCCAAACAATTGCTGATCGAGATTACCAACAGGTTGGAATATCTGAACGACGTCGGTCTTGGCTATCTCACACTCGACAGATTGTCCAATACCCTTTCAGGGGGTGAATCACAACGCATCAAACTGGCCACTTGTCTCGGTAGCAGCCTTGTCGGCAGCATGTATATTCTGGACGAGCCAAGTATTGGTCTTCATTCGCACGACACCAACCGGTTGATCAAAGTGCTGCACGCCCTGCAACAGCTCGGCAACACCGTGATTGTGGTGGAACACGATGAGGAAATGATGCGCGCAGCCCATCAAATAATCGATATGGGCCCCGGAGCGGGCACCAATGGCGGAGAACTTGTTTTTCAGGGCGATCACGAAGCGCTTCTTTTGGCCACCAATTCGCTCACAGCCGACTATCTCAATGGCCGCATCGCCATTGAAATTCCGACCAAACGAAGAAAATGGAAACACCAACTTACCGTCAAAGGTGCGCGTCAAAACAACCTGAAAAACATTGACGTGACCTTTCCGCTGGGCTGCATGGTAGCTATCACAGGCGTAAGTGGCAGCGGGAAATCGACGCTTGTAAGAAATATTTTCTACCCTGCCTTGCAGAAACAACTCGGCGCCTATGGCGATCGCCTCGGCGAATTTGATGAGCTCACCGGTGATTTGAAACTGGTGAAATCGGTGGAATTTGTCGATCAGAACCCCATCGGAAAATCGTCGCGGAGCAATCCCGTGACTTATGTCAAAGCATTTGACGAAATAAGAAGCCTCTACGCCTCCCTGAAACTCGCACAATTTAGAAATTACAAACCGGGGCATTTCAGTTTTAACGTCAAAGGGGGGCGATGCGAAACCTGCGAAGGCGAAGGTTTGGTGCGCATCGAAATGCAGTTCATGGCCGACATCCACCTCACCTGCGAAACGTGCAAAGGTCGCCGCTACAAAGCCGAAACACTGGAAATACTTTACCGGGAGAAAAACATCGCCGACATTCTGGAAATGACCGTGGAAGAAGCCATCTCATTTTTTGAAGGTGACAAGAAAAACCATACCTCTCAAAAGATCGTGGACAAATTGCGGCCACTTTCGAAAGTAGGTCTTGGATATGTGCAACTCGGTCAGAGTTCGAGCACTTTGAGCGGCGGAGAAGCCCAGCGCACAAAACTCGCTGCCTTTCTGGCAAAAGGCGAAAACGAGCCGCATACACTTTTCATTTTTGATGAACCCACCACCGGATTGCACTTTCATGATGTGGCACGGCTGCTCGACAGTTTTACAGAACTCCTTCACAGGGGTCACAGCGTGATCGTGATCGAACACAACCTCGATGTGATCAAATGTGCTGACTGGGTGATCGACCTCGGACCTGAGGGTGGTATTCACGGCGGCGAACTCGTATTTGCGGGAACGCCGGAAGGACTCATCTCCGCAAAAAAATCACTGACCGGCAGGTATCTGAAACCGAAATTTCATTAGCGTATCAATGTGACTGATCCAAATTTTTGAATGATTTCCGCCTCGCAGACACCGCGGTACCTGATGATGTAATTATAGATGCCCGTTTCAGCGTAATAATTTCCGCCATTCACACTTCCGTTCCAGCCCTGATCTCCATTTTCTGATTCGTAAATGAGCTCTCCCCAAATATTAAAAATCAGCATTTCGTAGAGGTCCAATGATGCAGATGAAATTTTAAACAGATCGTTTATTCCGTCGTGATTGGGTGTAAACGCATTCGGAATAAAAACCAAAGGATCAGGATCAATGCCATTGATAAATACTTCACCTGCCTGTTCGCATCCATTCAGATCAATAAAAGTGTATTTATAAAGTCCAGAGCGGTTCACATAGATCGGATTTTCCCTTATTCCGGTCTCCCACAAAAATTCGTTGTGTGCAACAGGAACGTCAACAAGATGATTCACTCCTTCGCAGATGGTCATTTCGAAGCTGGAAAATATCTCATCTCCGAAGCCGATTTCAAATGACCGTGATTCAAAACACTGTTCAGTTGTAATCAGAACCGTATAGGTGCCAGGTTCATAAACAGTAATTGAAGGGGAAGACTCCCCATTGGGTGCCCACAAATATTGCGCACCAACTGTCGCTGAATCCTGTTTCAATTCCAGCTCACTCGCATAAAAGCAAATCGCCCTTTCGGGAGAATATGCCACTGGTATTTCGCGGATCACATCAATGCTTGTGGTAAAGATAATTTCTATTGGGCATCCTCCGGGTTCTACAAGGGCAACAACATCATAACTTCCGGCAGAGTTTACAGCCGTACTAAAGCTGTTTCCGCCCCCAACTTCCTGCCCGTTTATCATCCAGATTACACCGCTGATATTGGTCATGTCTGTAAGATTACCAGCGACGATCATTTCTTCACACGGTCCGCTTTGTTGTAATTGGATCGCTGTATTAACAGTTGGAGGCTCTACAAAAGTGATGGATATATTGGTCTGATCTATTTGATTGCAGGTCGACATATTCTGCGCAGAGAGATTTACGTTGTAGGTACCGTAAGTATCAAAAGTATGCGTAGGATTAAATGCTGTCGAAGTATTACCATCACCAAAATTCCACAAGTAACTCATCGCATTTGTGCTCAAGTTTGTAAATGATATCTCCAATCCGCAAACCGTAGTAGAAGTCTGACCTATTGTTGCTTCAACGTCTGCAATATCTAACAATGACTCGAAAAATGTTTCATCAATATTGCAGCCTTCATCTACCGCATGGAGACCAATAATATGTTCTTCATCGAAACTGCCAAATTGATGAGAAGCGTTGTACGAATTGTACAAGGTATCGCCATCGATCAACCAATAAAAGTCAAGAAATTCTTGGCCCCCGGTGGTATTTACCATATTCACAGATCCCATCTCACAATCAAGGCTTATCGTGAAACTGGGTACAAAATCCGTTGGGGAAAAAATATTTATTGTTACAACGATTGTGTCTGCCAGATTGCAACTCAGGGAGTCGCTTACGATCATGGTAATGTTATAAGTTCCAGGTGAAGTAAATTCATGGGCAGGGTTAAACTCCGAGCTCACGGGAGAACCATCTCCGAAATCCCATTGATACGTATCTCCTGTCGAATAATTTTCGAATTGAATAATGTGCGGCGCACATCCATCCAAATCTGAAGGTGCAGAAATGGCTGCATTTACGCCAGTAAGGTCAAAATCAATTTTAAAAACTCCTATATCCCAATCTGACTGTGTGGTGGCATATGCATCCGCAGTCGTATTAAAACCACCGATAGTACAGACTCCCTGATATACAATACCTTTTTTATCGAAACGACTTGTGCCCCCATCTACGTGATTTCCTGAATAATATGTTGAAAATCCGAGTTCGGTCAAATTTTCTGTAAATGCCGCAACATAAAATCCGCCAGTGGTAAAAATGGCATCCGTTGAAAGCGGCATACCTTCAACTGCCGCGTAGATGGAGATATACACCCGGTCACACCGATCAACAAGAAATGCTACCGGGCTTCCTGCTATGGAACCTGGAAATTGGTTTCCAATTGTCGGACCAATACACGTGCTCAAAAGGATTTGCGATAATTGAGGATTCAGTTTGACAATGAACAAACTTTTGCCTTCTGTTGTAAATACCCCGTCAGTAACGGGCCATTCATTACCGCCCGATGTTCTGCCATAAATCCAGACATTGTCATCATTATCAAGATCCACAAAAAAACCGTGTTCTTCAAAGTTGGTGGCCAGGTAGGTGGAATAAAGAAGCTGGCTCCCTTGTGGGTTGAGTACAGCGGCCACGGCATTGGCTTGTGAATTTGCATCTACTGATGATTGATATGCGCCTGTTGTAGTTGGAAATGTATTTGCGAAAGTTCCTCCGGAAATGACCACATTTCCATTGTCGGCTATGCGCACGCCATACACCATATCATCACTTTCACCTCCCAAAAAAGTTGACCAGGCCAGGCTTGTAAGACCACCGTCGAGTTTTGCAACTATTCCATCCGAATTGCCATTCAAGCTGCCTGAATATGCGCCGGCAGTGACAGGAAAATTTGCTGAAGCAGAAAGTGAAGCAACGAAAACATCTCCCTGCTGATTGATACTCACTTCTCCGCGATAAGAATCATAGCCAAATGCAAGTTGGTTTAATCCATCTATTCCGGATCCCCCAAGATAAGTTGAACCGATAAGTTCCGTACCATCAGGCGAAATACGAGAAATATAAATATCTACATTCCCACCAAAATTTGTTTGAAAAGCCCCCTGCGTTACAGGAAAGTTGGAAGCTCCTGTCGAACCAAACATAAATACATCACCATATATATTCGTGCTGGCCGAATGCGGCAAAGTCTCACCGTTTCCACCACCCAGATAAGTAGCGTAAATTTGTTCGCTTCCATCGGGGTTAAATTTATTCATGACCGAATTTGTGGACGGACCGAGAAAAGTTGGTTGAACAGCACCGGGTGAAGTCGGTAATCCAACGCCAAAACTCCTGCCGTAGCTAAATACATTTCCAGCCTCATCATACGTTGCACCGTGGCCGTAATTAGAAGAACCAATCGTACCGGTGAGGGTGGCAGCGACAATTTCGGGATCTATCACCAAATCGTATTCACTATTGTATTCACCAACCGAAAAAGAGAAATTGTTTCCCTCCTGAACGTATAAAACTTCTACAGAAATTCTAGTCCCATTGATTTCCTGAAAAGCTGCCGGTATACGTTCTCTGATCGTGCCATATGGTGTTTCATACACCAATTCATTTTTCACAATGGTCGGTTCCACGCCATCATAAGTCCAGACGATATTGGACGACAAGCTCCCCGGATGGAGGATGTAATCAAATTCCAATGATCCTTTTTTGGTAACGCTATAGTGAATATCCACGCCAGGAAATGCCTCTTTTTTGACAATAGATTCTGCATCTTTCACACCGGAAAACCATTTGGATGCATCACTTCCAAGAAAATAATTTCGGATGAGTGTGCTCTCATTTACGCTTTCACTTTGCGCTTCCTGATTGATTCCGATGTATCGTTTGTAAAATCCATAATATGAAATGGGTTGAACCTGGGTTATCGTCGAAGCCTGATTGTCATGGTGTGATTTCAGTTCGTCAATGGGGTTCATTCCCAATGCAATTCCATCCGGTGTAAGGAACGCCGCGTAACGGGACAGATAAATAACATGCGAAAAATCTTCGCCCCACTGGCCCTGATTGGGTCTAAATCCCGGTTTTTGATGGGTTTGATCATTAAAATTTAAGGCGCTCTGGGCAAAGGAGCCAGAGGCCATGAAGAATGCAAAACAGGCGGCGGTAATTCTGAAAGCAATCACTGGTTAAAGTTAAAAAGGTTGTTTTATT
>Ga0209591_10009573_pt1 | contig 10466 bp, 8 predicted proteins | sample MAT01_FD_187207 | JGI IMG/M metagenome (GOLD analysis project Ga0209591, IMG submission 187207) | Freshwater microbial communities from Lake Fryxell liftoff mats and glacier meltwater in Antarctica - MAT-01 (SPAdes) (version 2) | ecosystem: Environmental > Aquatic > Freshwater > Ice > Liftoff...
TAGATCGGGGTCCGGCCGTCGTTGCGGTGGACGGCGAATATCCAGGTGGTGAAGCCCTCTGCGACGAGCGCTACGGCGGTGGCGGTGACGTCGGCGAGGGAGTCGCTGGTGGCGAGTCTGACCTCATTGCGCACGATCTTTTGTCCACCGCGCTGCAGTACGCGCGCCTGGACCTCGAAGCGTTGCCCCATGGTTTCCATTCCTCTTGATCGTGGGTGTGGGAGTTAGTACTGGTCCTAGCGATGCGGTTCCAGTCAGCGAGTAGATCGGCGTACGGGCTCGTTACCGGGGACGGACGGTCGCTCGGCCCGTCCGCATCGCCAGGGCTACCCTTGTAACCACGACCTTCGGTAGGCCGGCACGAGCGTAGCGCACTACAAGCGTAGCGCGCTACCGTTAGGCATGGCTTATCCGGGTCATCCGTTGTCCGCGCAACCGCCACCCAGGGCTGTTGGAGGTGACTCTGCTGTGACTACGCCGCCTCGTACCGCCGCTCGCCGATGGCTGGCCATCGAGCTGGCCCGGATGCGTGGGGACCGGGAACCGGCCGAGGTTGCGGCGCGGATCGGCAAGGGGCCCGGGGCCTACCGCCACTACGAGACCAGTGAGCGCCTGCCGTCGGCGTCCGACCTCGAGGTGTTGTTGAACTGGTACGGCCGACCGGAGCGCGTGCCGTTCTTCAGGGACCTACTGGAAGCGGCCAAACGGGGCACTGACTGGTGGCGAAGCATGCCCGCGGCGCCGCCGAGCTGGTTCGATCTGTATCTCGGCTTAGAGTCGGCTGCGGCGCGCATCAGCGGTTTCGACGCTCAGTTGGTTCCCGGCCTGCTCCAGTGCGCCGAGTACACCGAGGCGGTGTACCTCGGCGGAGTGCATCCCTTGACCGATACGGAACTTGCGACGGCGGTCGAGCTGCGCATGGCGCGCCAAGTGATCATCGAGCGCTCCGACCCGCCTCAAATATGGTGCGTGCTCGACGAAACTGCACTCAACCGAGAGGTTGGCGGTCCTGGTGTCATGGGCCCCCAGCTGGACCGTCTGGCCAAGCTCACCGAGCTGCCGCACGTGGAGATCCAAATCCTTCGGCATAGCGCGGGCGCGCACGCCGGCGTCGAAGGTACGTTCGTGATCCTCGACTACCCCACCGATGACTTCGAGGGCGATCCCGGCACCGCCTACGTCGAGACTCTCGAAGGTGGCATTTACTACGAGACATCCGAGGCGGTCCGCAAGTACCGTCGAGTTTTCGAACGCCTGCAGGTGCAGGCCGAGAAACCCCGCGAGTCAGCTGAACTGATCAGGAAGGCAAGGGACAGGTACAAATGACCGACCATGTGATGGACGCCGACGACGCGCGGGCCGTTCTCGCCGCGAATTGCACCGGCTGGGGCAAGTCCAGCTTCTCCAACGGCGGGGCGAACGGCTGTGTGGAGTTCAACTTCGACGTGCCCGGGTGGGTCGGGGTCCGCGACTCGAAGCTCGGCGACGGCAGCCCGGTCCTCGTGTTCAACAAGCGCGAACTGGAGGCGATGCTAGCTGGCGCCAAAGCTGGAGAGTTCGACGGGCGAGTTCACTAGCGCCGACCTCCGCGGCCTTGAGGAGCACAGGGGGCAATGGTGCGGGCGATCTCCGTGGTCATCCCTGATCGGACCCCATCACCTCGATCATCGCTCCGGCGTCGGGATCTGCAGTGGCCGTCTCGGTAGGGCCGAACTCGACACGCTGACCCTTGGGGTCGACGGTGACGATCCACTGCTCGCGGTGGGGTTCGCCGTGGTCTTGCCACCATCCGTACGCGGTCTCGGCCTCGTCCGTCCCACAAGCGGCGCGGTCCGGCCTGCTCGACCGGGTACGGCGCGGTGTCGGTGAGCCGTACCCGGGCCCATAATCCGCCAACGTGATCGACGATGTTCACCTGTCCGTCGCTGTAGAACTGAACCACTCCCGGCATTCGCAGACCGACTACGGTCGCTGCGTGCGGTTCGGCGGCGAGGTACCAGGAGGCTTATTCACAACCCAGCTGTCGATCATCGCACAGGCCCTCCGAGCTGCGACGATGCGGTGGCGGGTGGTAGTTGTGAATAAGCCTCCAGGGATGCCGAGTAGCCGGGGGAATCTTACACCGCCCGGCCCTCACAGATCCGTACGTGACAGTCTCCCGTCATACGGCTCTTGTCGTCCTGGTCACCAAACTTTGGGGGCGTAGGTTATCCAGGCCCAGTGGGCGAAGAACCGTGGTCGTCTCGCGACGGCTTGGTTCCAGGCGTCCTGGGCTTTCTTCCGGCCCCGCAGCCGTGCGTACTTCTTGCGGATCCACCGCATCAGGTAGGCGTTGATGCGTTCCAGGAGGGGATAGAGTGTGGGCTTCTTGGTGGGAAACGGGGTGCGGTGGGTTTGGCGTACGACGCCGGGGGTTGTGTCTGCGGCGGCGCTTGCGGAGCCGTTGCAGCAGCTCAGTGGCCGCGGCACGCAGGACGCGGCGTAGCCGGGAGGGGGGAAAGCCCCGCCTGGTCGTTGACCTGGCGGCGGGCGGCCCGCAGTGCGCGGGTGAACGAGACCCGGTCGGGATCCAGGCCGGCGTCGCTGGCGCTGAGGTGGATGAGGTCGCGGATCGCGTGGTGGACCAGCAGGATCCCCCAAATCTCCTGCTCGACCCCGTCGGGATCGCGGGAGCGCAGCACCGGTCGGGACTGCAGCTGGTGGATCTTGATCTCGTCCAAGACCGACTCGATCTCCCAGCGCTGCGCGTAGGCGGCGGCCAGATCCTCGGCGGAGGCCAGGTCGGGGTCGAGGATGGTGGTGACCAGGCGGTAGACCTCGCTGGCCTTGTGCGAATGCGCCGAGGTCGAGGACGCCAGGGCGTACTCGATGACGCGCACGGTGATCCGCTGCCCGCGTCCGCGGGTGCCGGGCGCGGCCAGGTGCGATAGGTAGGAGCCATCGACCAGTTCGGTGACCACGGGCAGCCGGATGTCGGACTTGGCCCGCCACAGCAGGTCCGCTCCGGTCGCGGCGGCGGCCGTCCACAGCTGGTGGCCCAGGAAGTTGCGGTCGGCCAGCACCAGCATCCCCACACCGATCTTGCCCAGGAGCCGGCGGAACAGGTCCTGTTTCCCGGTGGTGATCCCGGCCAGTGCCGCAGCGAATACTGCGTGGGTGCCGCACTCGGCCAGCGCGACCACCCGGACCTGCGGGAACGCGCCCTTGCCCTTGTCGTTGGTCGGTTTTCCGAACCGGGCGGTGTTGGCCGCCTCGTCCGCGGCGTCGAACGTGGTGCCGTCCACAGCGACCAGTCGCCACGACCGGTAGAACGCCCCCGGGGTGTCCGGGGTCGCGACCGGCACACCGACCCGGTCGAACAACGCCGCCAGCACCCCCGGGCCCAGTCGGGCACGGGCCTTGGAGATCGCCGGCGACGACGGCACCCGCCACGTCCCGCGCCACCGGGTGGTCCAGGCCAGCCCTGCCACGAGCTGGCGCATCACCTCCTCGTAACCCTCGGAGGCGAACAGAGCCAACGCCATCACGTAGTACACGACCAACCGCGCCGGCAACAGCCGCGACCGCTGCTCGGTACGCCCCTGAGCTGCGACAACCTCATCCACCACCTGTGGCGGGAACGAGCGGGTCAACACCCCAACCCCCACCCGATCCGTCAACCGATCACCTGACCGGGACCTGACCTGACCAGCTCTGGGCACCCCTGGAACTCTACCCGACAACCATCTAAGTTACCGGTATTTGGGTGCCGCCAGGCACGGAGTACTCACCTCTGTTCCAGAGGTGACGGCTTTGGGCCAGTTCCTCTTCGGTGAGAGCGGGATCCCCCGTCACGGCCACGACGGTCGTGTCCCACTTGCGAATAACGTCTGACCGTGGCGTAAGTAAGACACCGATGGAAAGCACTTGGGCGAGTTGGGTGGCGTCCCCGCGTTCGTGGTGGCGGAGCAGCACCCAGGACCTGAATGTGTTGTGGATTGTGTCGTCGAACCTGGAGCAGACACCGAAGCCGAGCTGGGGCACGTCGAGGGTTGAGCGGAAGGTTCTGAAATTCCAGTAGACGGTCTGGGCGTCTGTCTCGGATGCGGTGCGCAGGCTGTCGACCAAGAAACGTCCGAGATCCGTGCGGTAGCCAACTGGGAGCTTATCGATCGTGGCGAGGATCCGAATCAGCTCGGCCTCGTTGGGTCTAGTCGAGGTATTCGCGATGTCCTCACAGATCACGCGCACGAGGCCGTGTGCCTGGTCGTCGTCGCGGCCGGCCGGGGCCATTGGCAGCAGTGGGACCGACTGGCGTTCCCCGCGGATGGAGGGGCCGAGGGGAGCGGGTTCGGCGGCTGCGTCGGCGGCGGCGAGTTCGAAGTACCGTTCGGGTTCGTCGCCCAGGAACGGGCAGGACCCTGCTACGCGGTGCAGGTAGTCGATCACCGCTCGGGTCGAGCGGAGCTGGTCGAACAGGAACTCCCAGTCTCGCCGCAGGAGCGTCACAGTCGGCACCGCGCCAGCCGGGTCCAGCAGGCGGTGCTCCGGTGGCGGAGCTGGATGGTCGATGATGACCACGCCGATCCAACTGACCGTGCCTCCGTCAATGGTGACGCTCCGGCCGCGGCCATTGATCATCTCTGCGGTCCCGGAGCACAGCCGGCGTACGGTGCCGTTGACCTGACGGGCCGCTTCGGTGATCTTCTTGTTCACCCAGGACGACTCCTTGTCGGGTTGACCGCTGTCCGCGTTGCGGCTCTTCACCTGGAGCACGGCGCCGCGATCACCAGCGAGGATGAGGCCGTCGCTGATCTCGCGGTTTCTGGAGCCGTCGTGCTCGACTTTGGGAAGGATCACGAAGTCCGGGAGTCCCCAGGTAGCAGCGGCGTTATGTGTGGCTGCCTCCGCTGCCGTCCCGCGTTCGATGTGGCGGTTGAGTGGGGTGGCAGAGGGGATGACGCGCTCGTAGACCCCGCCGTCCGTCGTGACGAGCAGGGTGAGCTGCTCGGCGTCGCGCACGACCCCGACGCCGAAATCGGAGTTACGCAAGGCCGTGAGCTCGGAGTCCGACCAGCGTCGAGGAGAGCGATGGGCCTGCGTCCACTCCACACCACATCTACCGGAAGCGCCGTCCGCGACCCGCCTCGCGCCGCCCACCGAAGTGGACAGCCACACGAAGGAGGCGGCGAATCGTGCGACCACCTCGATCGTGAACAGAACACGACGGTCGAAGGTGTCTTCGGCATCGGCCGGTGTGAAACCGTCCAGGAGTGCGAGGTCCACGAAGCTGCCGGCCTGACCCGAGACACCACCCTCTACGTGGTTGACGACGCGGTAAGAGGCGACGATCCGCTCGTCGTCGACTCGGCCGGGCTCGGCCACGACGATCTCGAGAAGTTCGCCAGGAGCTGCGACGTTGAGCTGCGGTTCAACCGGGGTCACCCACGCTCCGACCAGTGCTCCGTCCTCCAGTTGGTTCGTCCACTCCAGCAGTTGGCGCAACCCTGTTCGCAACATCGTCGCGACCGGATTGTCTGGCTCGGTGCGGAACGGCTGGCAGTCGCGCACCATCTGGTGCTGGGTGAACAGGACACCGTCGAGGCACGACTCCCCCAATAGGGCGTCGATGCCCTCCTGCGAGTCGGCTACCGGGAAGAAGCGGGGCCGCCCCGGGGCACCGGGCCGCCTGAGGATGCCCAGCATCGAAACGGTTTCGGTGACCAAGGCGTCCAGACACGCCCACAGCGCGTCAATGCAGGCCCGGAACTCACCGGTAAGCGCGTCTCGCGCCGCGACAGGCCACCCGACGTGGACTGTGATGCAGCCCGTGCCGTCGGGGTCCGTGGTGACGGTGACCTCGGTCAAACCGTCGTCCAGGTACTCCTGCCACCGGACGGACAGCCTGGCTCTGGCCTCCTGCGCAGCTTGCAGGTGCTCCGCTGCCTCCGGGTAGACCTGCCCGATCATCCAACTGAGCCTACGGTCCGGGAATCGCAGCCTCGGATCAGGTGCAGACCAGTCAACGAGATCGGCGGTTGCAGACCGTCGGGTCGCGGCCTCCGCTGCGTCAAGAGTTTCATTGCTCCACTTAGGGTTCGCTCGGTCGCACGGGGACGCAGCCCGCTGAAACCTTCGTTGACCACGACGAGCCCGTCGGGCGGCGGGCGCCGAGCGAGACCACGATCCGCCGCGTCCTAACCGTGGCGGCGCCCGGCAGCCGCCGCGAGGATCTACGCTTGGAGCATGGGATCACCGGTGCGAATCCAGGTCGCCTGTGGGCACACCAGCCAAACATGCCGGTACCGAGTACTGCATTCGCGCTGGTAGGCGCGCCAGGCATCATGTACGGGCCGCCTTGCAAGTATTCCGCGCTGAACGCTGTGCAGAACGGCGTTTGACCTGCGTAAACCCTGAACCCTTCGAGCCTGGGTTCCGCAGCTAACGTGTGATCTGGTGCATGATCGTGGGTGTTGGTGCAGGTCAGCGCGGTGAAGCCTGGTCCAGCACGGCGAAACCCCTAGTGGCACGACTTGGCCGGGTCTGGTGCTGTGAGCTGCAGTAGGTCGTGCAAGGTCTGGTGGCGTGTTCGTGCGTACATCGACCCGGCGGAACCGGGACGGGTCGAAGGCGTCCTACCTGCAGTTGGCGCACAACGAGTGGGACCCGGCAGCGAAGACCGCGCGGACGAAGGTGCTGTACTCCTTCGGTCGCGCCGATCAGCTCAACCGGGCCGCGATCGAGCGCCTGATCGGCGCGTTGACCCGGGTGGTGGGCGTCGACCCGGCGGCGGTCGGCCCGGGTCGGGCGCGTGCGGTCGGGGTCCCGGGGGCTGGAGTTCGTCGAGTCCAGGCCGCTGGGCGGGGCGTGGCTGCTCGACGGGTTGTGGCACCGGCTCGGGATCGACATGCTGCTGCGCGGTCTCGCGGCCGGGACCCGGCGGGATCCGGTCGTGGAGCGGGTGCTGTTCGCGCTGGTCGCGAACCGGGTGTTGGCGCCGTCCTCGAAGCTGGCCGTCACCTCATGGGTGGCCCACGACGTGCACGTTCCCGGTCTCGCTACGGTGTCCGACGATGCCTGCTACCGGGCCATGGACTGGCTGATCAAGGTGGAGGACAAGCTCGCGCGAGGGGTGTTCGACGCGGTCGCGCACCTGCTCAACCTCGAAGTCGACCTGATCTTCTTCGACACCACCTCGACCTACTTCGAGACCGAGGACGGCGATCCGCTGCTCTGGGGTGATGAGCACGGCAGGATCGTCGAGCCCGACACCGAACCGGACGCCGAGGGTGGCTCCCAGGGCGAGGGTGAGCCGCCGGCGGGCGCGAGCGGTCGGGCGGGGTTCCGCAGCCGCGGGAAGGACTCCCGCGAGGACCTGCCCCAAGTCGTGGTCGGGATGGCCGTGACGCGCGACGGGATCCCGGTGCGGGTGTGGTGCTGGCCGGGCAACACCAGCGACTCCCCACTGATCCGCCAAGTCAAGGACGAGTTGCGGGACTGGACCTTGGGGAAGGTCATCTGGGTGGTCCGCCACGCCGTCGATCACCATGAGCCGGATCGGTCCGATTGCTCCCCGGGACGCCGAACAAGGCCGATCCGCGACGGATCCACCCGGCACCAGACACTTCGACGGCGGCCCCGACCGGCGCCCTCAGGGGCTGTCGTCCACACCGAGGCGGTGCTCCTCGGCCAGGATGATCCGCCGTTCCAGCGGCACCGACTCGTCGTCGAGCACGGGCGGCCGGTGCTCATCCGCATCCACCGCGCGGGCGTCGGCGTCCTTCGCCTCACTCTTGCGCGCGAACTCGTCGAACAGCAGCTTCTTTCCGTGCTGGATCTCCTGCATCCGCTCGTCCACGCTGTCCTTGGCCAGCAGCCGATGCACCTGCACGGTGCGGACCTGGCCCATCCGGTGGGCGCGAGCGACGGCCTGGTCCTCGGTGCTCGGCTTCCACTGCGGCTCGGTGATCACGACCACCGACGCCGCCTGCATGTTGATCCCTACCCCACCTGCCTCGATCTGGGCAAGCAGGACGGCGTGGCCGTGGTGGCTGCGGAAGTCATCGACGATTTGCTGGCGTTGCGTCGGCGGCACGGCACCGGTGATCGTTCCAAGGACGGCGGGGCCGAGCCGGTCGCCGACGGCGTCAAGCACGCCGAGGAAGTAGGAGAAGACCACGACCTTCATGCCGTCCTCGCCGGCCTCCCCCACGATCTCGGCCAGTCGACCGAGCTTTGCGGAGTCGGCCGACCGGAAGGCGGCCCGCCGCATCCCCATGAGGTTGCGCGACCGGACCGCGCCCTTGTACGCGGCCTGGTCGCCGCTCGAGAGCTGGACCCAGTCCTCGACCTCGATCTTGCCCGGCAGCTCGGTGAGTACGTCCTCCTGGTTGCGGCGCAGGTACACCGGCGCCACCGTCCGCCGGAAGACCCGCGCCCCTGCCACGGCGTCACTCGCGTCGATCCGTTCGGCGATCCGGGGTTGGAGATACTCGACGAGCGCCCGGAACTCTTCGACCCGGTTCTCCATCGGAGTGCCAGTGAGGAACAACCCACGCTGCGCGGACTCGAGCACCTTCCGAACGGTGGCAGAGCGCGCCGCATCCGGGTTCTTCACGTAGTGCGCCTCGTCGACGACGAGCATCGCGACCTCGCTCGACCGGACCTCGGGCAACAGCTTGCCCAGGGTGCCGAAGGTCGTGACGGCGACTCCGCCGTCACGCAACCACCTGCGGGCTGCTGCGCTGCGATCGGTCCCGTGCAGGCTGTATGCCTCCAACCGGCTGTGCTTGGCGGTCTCGTTGAGCCAGTTGATCTGCACGCTGGCCGGGCAGACGACGAGGAACCGGCGTTGCCCCTTGGCCGCCAGGTGGGCGAGCACGGCCAGCGCCTGCACGGTCTTGCCCAGCCCCATCTCGTCACCGAGGATCGACCGCTCCTGGTGGATCGCGTACTGCGCGCCGAACACCTGGTACCCCCGCAGCGTTACGGTGAGCAGGCTGGTATCCAGCGGGATCGCGGTGATCTGCTGCCGCAGCTCCTCGGGGACGAAACCGCCGGCCGCCTCCACATCGTCCTGCCGGTCACCGCCGACGGTGGACAACACCGCGTTCACGGCGGCGGCATCGGCGAGGTAATCCCGCCAGAGCTGCTCGGGCGGGTACGCGTTCGGGTCGACCGCTCGTTCCCGCTGGGTGATCGTCTGCCGGAGCGCGGTCACCCGGGGGTCGGCGAGGACGGCATCCACCTCGGCCAGGGCTCGCAGTGCGGCGTCCTTCTTCGCCCGGCTCGCGAACCACATCGAGATCCTGGCGCGCGTCCGGTCGGCCGCCACGAGCAGCGGCCCGGTCTGCCGAACGAACATCTCCAGCTCGCCGCGGAGGGTCGCGACGGTGGAGTCCGCGGCGCGGATCGCCGCAAGGGTGGCCAGGAGCTGGGTCTGCGCCGCTTCCGGGCGGTCGGGATCGAACCGGAACCGGGTGTCGCCGTGCATCCGGGCCTGCGCCGACCGGGCGGCGGCGATGACGTTCTGCACGGTCTGCGGCCCGACCCCGGGCACGGCCTGCAGGACGTGCTGGGGTGCCGCGAGGACGTCTACCACCGTGCGGAAGCCGGCCCGTTCCAGCGGGCCGAGCCGGGCCCCGCGGGCCTGCAGGGAACTGATCGGGGTGGACCGGAGTCGGACGTGCACGGCCTCGGCGTTGAGCAGCTGCGTCTGGTGGCGGGCGCTCTCGCGCAGGGCTACTGGCGCAGCGAGCAGGGTGGCGGCGCGCTGGGTGAGATCGCCAGCAGCGGCCAGGGACGCCGCGGCCTGCGCGCCGACCCTGGCCTTGGCCGCGGTGATTCGTGCCGCGTCGACGTCTGACGACGACCGTGCCATCGTGCCATCCTCACGTTCAGGTCCACCCTCACCGGAATGACCCGACGAGATCGTCACAATTGGAGTGGGCCGGCTACCGGTCGAGCGCCTCACGCACCTGCCGCGCGACCTGCACGATGTCGGCCGAGTCGAGCGCGCCGTCCCGATCGGCGCTGACGAAGAGGTCGATGCCCTCGGCGAAGCCGTTGTCGTCGTACCAGGCCCGCTTCCGTTCCCATGCCGCGCGATAGTCGGGCCGGTCGAGCATGCCAAGGTGCTCCCAGACGACCACGTCCCCGGCGTCGTCGATGAAGGTGAAGTCCGGCCACCGGCGCCCACTCGTCCCCGCCCCGTCGAACGGCCGTTCGTACTGGTAGTCGAGACCGGTCGGCTCTACTAGATGGTTGATTCCGTGAAGATCGTGTGAGGGTGTGTCGCGGCCACGCGTATGAGAGGAGGGCGCCCAAGATCAATGTGTGACTAAAGAACTGGACGCCCTCATGACCGAACTCTACGTCGTGATCGACGATCACGTGGTGCGGCCACACCGCGGACGTGGCCGTCGCCCAGTGCTGTCCGACAGCGAGCTGATCACCCTCGCGGTCGCCCAGATCCTGCAGGGCTTCCA
>Ga0209591_10009577_pt1 | contig 10464 bp, 11 predicted proteins | sample MAT01_FD_187207 | JGI IMG/M metagenome (GOLD analysis project Ga0209591, IMG submission 187207) | Freshwater microbial communities from Lake Fryxell liftoff mats and glacier meltwater in Antarctica - MAT-01 (SPAdes) (version 2) | ecosystem: Environmental > Aquatic > Freshwater > Ice > Liftoff...
CGTCGCCAACCGCGAGATCCTCGAGGACCTCAACGGCGGGGTAACCGAGATAACGCTGCGCCTGGACCGCGCCGCCCGGCTCGGAGCCGCGCCCGGCTCTGACGCGTTCGCGCCGCAGCGAGGGGACGACGGCGTCGCGATCTCCAACCTCGATGACGTAAGCGTCGTGCTCGACGGCGTCTTCCTCGACCTCGCCCCGGTGGCGCTCGAGGCCGGCGCCGCCTTCATGCCGGCCGCCGCATTGCTGGCCGCCCACTGGCGCGAGACCGGCATCGCCCCGGACAAGGCAGTCGCCTCCTTCCGCGCCGACCCGCTGGCTGCGCTGGCCCGCGAGGGTTCGCTGCCGTACAGCCCGGAGCAGGGCCTCGAGCAGGCCGCCTGGCTTGCCGCTGAAACCAGTCGTGACTACCCCGGGGTCCGGGCCCTCGGGGTCGATTCCACCGTCTACGTTGAGGCCGGGGCCACCGCCGCCTGGGAGCTCGGCATCGCGCTCTCGACCGCGGTTGAGCATCTGCGCGCCGGCGATGCCGCGGGCCTTGATCCCTCGCAGGTGGCCCACCAGATCGAGTTCACGCTCGGCGTCGGTCCGGACCAGTTCCTCGAGATGGCCAAGTTCAGGGCGGTCCGCAGGCTCTGGGCGAGGGTGCTCGAGGAGTGCGGTGTCGCCGAAGGCGAGCGCCACTCGGCGACCTACGCCCGGACCAGCGCTCGCATGATCACCTGGATCGATCCGTGGGTGAACATGCTGCGGGTCACCACCGCGACCTTTGCCGCCGGCGTCGGCGGCGCCGACGGTGTCACTGCTACCCCGTTCGACCGAGCCCTCGGCGAGCCGGGTCCGATTGGCCGCCGGATCGCGCGCAACACCCAGATCGTGCTCCAGGACGAGTCGTCACTCGGCCGGATCGCCGACCCGCTCGCCGGCTCCTGGTACGGCGAGGCGCTGAGCGACGAGGTCGCGAAGGCCGGCTGGCGACGCTTCACCGAGATCGAGGCCGCAGGTGGCGCTCTCGCCGCGCTTCGCTCCGGGTTGATCGCCGATTCACTCGCCGAAGCGGCCGATCGCCGCGAAGACGAACTGATCCACCGTGCCCGGGTGATGACCGGGGTAAACGAGTTCCCGATCATCGCAGGCGAAGGCACCGACCCGCAGCCGGTCGACCGCGAGGCCCTGGCCCGGCTCGACGCCGCCCGCTCGGCCGAGCGGCCCGAGTTGAAGGGCCTGGAAGAGCTGGCCGCGACGGCGCCGGGCGGGCGTTTTGCCAAGGCGGTCTCGCTGGCCGTCTCAGGGGCGAGGATCGACGAGATGCTTGCGGCACTTTCCGGCCGCGTGGCCGATCAGGGTGACGGCCCGGACGGGGCGAACTCGATCAGGCCGATTGAAGCACGCCCGGACGCCGCCCCCTTCGAGCACCTGCGTTCGGCGGTCGATGCCCACGAGAGCTCCGGCGGCGAGCGTCCCCGCATGTACCTGGCCTGCATGGGCGCGATCGCGACCCACGTCAACTTCGCCAACTGGGCCAAGAGCTTCTTCGAGGTCGCCGGCATCGAGACCGTCCCCAGCGGAGCGCTCGACGGCAGCGATGCCCAGGCCGATGTCTTTCGTGAAGGCGGCTTTCAGGTCGTCGCGGTCTGCGCCGGCCGCAAGGAGGATCCGGCCGAGGTGGCGGGTCTGGTGGCGAAGCTGCGCGAAGCCGGCGCGACCTTCGTCTACATGGTCAACTCCACACCCGAGATCAACGAGGCATCGGGTGCCGACGAAGTCGTGAAGAACGGAGTGGACATGGAGGTCGTGCTGACCGCCGCTCTGGAGCGGCTCGGGGTTCCGGTCGGCGATCGTGAACGCGCTTCCTCCGCCGCAGGGCACGGATCCGGGAGCGCCCCTGACGGGGAGGGCGAGCAATGAGCATCCCGGACTTCTCAAAGGTCGACCTGGGCGGGGTAGAGACCGCGCCCGTCTCCCCGGAGGAACTGGAAAGCCGGCTCGAAGAGGCCGCCGCCGCGGATCCCTCGGGTGAACCGGCCCGGTGGATGACCCCGGAGGGCATCGAACTCGACCCGGCATACACCTCGGACGCGCTGGAGGGTCTCGACTTCCTCGACACCAAGCCCGGCTTTGCGCCCTACCTGCGCGGGCCGTACCCGACGATGTACGTGAACAAGCCGTGGACGATCCGCCAGTACGCCGGCTACTCGACCGCCGAGGAGTCCAACGCCTTCTACCGCCGTAACCTCGCCGCCGGCCAGAAGGGGCTGTCGATCGCCTTCGACCTGGCGACCCACCGCGGCTACGACTCGGACCACCCGCGTGTGCCCGGTGACGTCGGCATGGCCGGCGTGGCGATCGACTCGATCTACGACATGCGCACCCTCTTCGACGGCATCCCGCTGGAAGAGATGAGCGTCTCGATGACCATGAACGGCGCGGTGCTGCCGGTGCTGTCGCTGTTCATCGTCGCTGGCGAGGAGCAGGGAGTGCCGCACGACCAGATCACCGGCACCATCCAGAACGACATCCTCAAAGAGTTCATGGTGCGCAACACCTACATCTACCCGCCGAAGCCTTCGATGCGCATCGTCTCCGACATCATCGGCTACACCTCGAGGGAGATGCCCCGCTTCAACTCGATCTCGATCTCCGGCTACCACATGCAGGAGGCCGGAGCGACCGCCGACCTTGAGCTCGGCTACACGCTCTCCGACGGGGTGGAGTACGTGAAAGCGAGCCTCGACGCCGGCCTCGACATCGACGCCTTCGCGCCGCGTCTCTCCTTCTTCTGGGCGATCGGGATGAACTTCTTCATGGAGGTGGCGAAGATGCGCGCCGGCCGCCTGCTCTGGGCCGGGCTGATGAAGGACTTCGGCGCCATGAACCCGAAGTCGATGTCGCTGCGGACCCACTGCCAGACTTCCGGCTGGAGCCTCGCCGCCCAGGATCCGTACAACAACGTGATCCGCACCTGCGTCGAAGCGATGGCCGCAACCCAGGGGCACACCCAGTCGCTCCACTCCAACGCACTCGACGAAGCACTCGGCCTGCCCTCCGACTTCAGCGCCCGGATCGCCCGCCAGACCCAGCTTTTCCTCCAGCAGGAGAGCGGCACCACGCGGGTGATCGACCCCTGGGCCGGCAGCTTCTACGTCGAGCACCTCACCAACGAGCTGGCCCGCAAGGCCCTGGCCCACATGGCCGAGATCGACGAGCACGGCGGCATGACCGAAGCGATCGCCGCCGGTATCCCCAAGCTGAGGATCGAAGAGTCAGCCGCACGAACCCAGGCCCGGATCGACTCCGGCCGGCAGACGGTGGTCGGGGTCAACTCGTTCAAGCTGGAACAGGACACGTTGGTCAACGTGCGCAAGATCGACAACAACGAAGTGCGCGCCGCCCAGATCGCCAAGCTCGAGCGGCTCAAGGCCGAGCGGGACGAGCGCGCCGTCCAGGAAGCGCTCGATCACCTGACCAGCGCGGCCGCCAGCGGCGAGGGCAACCTGCTCGACCTCGGGGTGAAGGCTGCCAGGGCCCACGCGACTGTCGGAGAGATCAGCTACGCGCTTGAAAAGGAGTACGGTCGCCACTCGGCTGAGATCAGGTCGATCGCGGGCGTCTACCAGCAGGAGGTCGGAGTGAACTCGGAGTCGTTCTCGAGGACCAAGGAACTCGTCGTCGAGTTCGAAAAGGCCGAAGGCCGCCGTCCGCGAATCCTCGTTGCGAAGATGGGCCAGGACGGGCACGACCGCGGCCAGAAGGTGATCGCCACGGCTTTCGCCGACATCGGTTTCGACGTCGACATCGGCCCGCTCTTCCAGACCCCCGACGAGGTCGCCCGCCAGGCGGTCGAGGCGGACGTGCACGTGGTCGGCGTCAGCACGCTGGCCGCCGGGCACATGACCCTTGTGCCAGCGCTTCGAAAGGCGCTCGACGAGGCCGACCGGGAGCACACCGCGATCGTGGTCGGCGGCGTGATCCCGCCGGTGGACTTCGAGCCGCTGCGCGAGGCCGGCGCCGACCTGATCTTCCCGCCCGGAACCGTGATCGGCGAGGCTGCGGCCGAACTGCTCGCGCTGCTGATCGAGCGGCTCGGCCTGGACATCGGGACCAGCCCGGCCTGATGTCCGAACGCGCTTCGCTCGAAGAGCTGAAGCAGGGCGTTATTTCCGGTGACCGTGGCACTCTGTCGCGGGCGATCACCCTGGCCGAGAGCCGTCGCGCCGACGACCAGGAGCAGGCACAGGAGCTGATCGCCGACCTGCTGCCGCGGACCGGCGGCGCCCGCCGGGTCGGCCTGACCGGCGTACCCGGGGCCGGCAAGTCGACCGTGATCGAGTCGCTCGGCCTGTGGCTGATCGAGCAGGGCCACAAGGTGGCGGTGCTGGTGATCGACCCCTCGAGCTCACGTACCGGAGGCTCGATCCTCGGGGACAAAACCCGCATGCAGGCGCTCAGCATGCACGAAGACGCCTACATCCGTCCTTCGCCTACAGGTGGTGTGCTGGGCGGCGTTGCCCGCAAGACCCGCGAGGCGATGCTGCTCTGCGAGGCGGCCGGATTCGACGTGGTGATAGTCGAGTCAGTCGGGGTCGGGCAGTCCGAGGCCGAGCTGGCCGAGCTGGTCGACTGCCTCTGCCTGCTGCTGGTTCCCGGGGCCGGCGACGAGCTCCAGGGAATCAAGCGTGGAATCATGGAACTGGCCGACCTGATCGTGGTCAACAAGGCCGACGGAGACCGCATCCCCCTGGCCAAACGGGCCCGCGGTGACTACCGCCACGCCCTGAGAATGCTGCCGCCTTCGACCCCGGGCTGGGATACGCCCGTCCAGATCGCCTCGGCCACCGAAGGCACCGGCCTGGCGGAGATCTGGCAGACGATCGAGCGGCACCGCGCGCTGCTCGAAGAGACGGGTCTGCTGGAGGAGCGGCGGCTGCGCCAGCAGCAGCGCTGGCTCTCCTCGATGATCGAAGAGGCGGTGCTGAACGCCTTCCACTCCCGATCCGGAGTCGAGGCGGCGATCGCCGAAGCCGAGCGGCTGGTCGCCGAGGAAAAGCTGACCGTGCCGCAGGCGACCCGGAACGTGATCGAAGCCGCCGGTCTCAACGACGACGCCTGATCCGGCGCCTACGGCCGGAACCGACTGGCGGATTACGCCGCAAGTCCACATTGGGGCCGGCCTGAACCCGGGTCGCTTCCCTCACCCCTGACCGTGGATGCGAGAAGTGCACTTGAGATCAATGGGTGTAGTGGGTAAACTAGCCACTATGGCTTTTGTAGTCACGAAACCAAACGGAAGCTGGGAAGTCCGGGAGTCCCGGCGGACTCCTGACGGCCCTCGCAGCCGCAGCCTCGCAACCTTTCGGGATCTGACGCCCGAAGTGATCGAACGGGTTCAGGAAAGGGCCTCGACTCCGGTTGACACTGAAGATCTCCGCCGCAGGGCCCTTCGCGCGGGAGCCCCTGTGGCCGAGTCGGAGGTCGACCGGGCGGCCGCGATCCTGCTGCGCGAGACCTACTTCAACCGACGACCTCGTCCCGCCCTGGAGAAACTGCTCGTCGACACGTTCGCCGGGCAGGACTCCCCGCCCGTATCTCACGAAGCGGAGCGGATGAAGCTCTGGACAGGCGCGTCGAAGGAGGACCGCGCCAGGGCGCTCGTCGAACTGCTTGACCTCGGCGACGCACTGCCCAAGCGCCGTCGGTCGACCAGGTCCGCCTTTCCACGGATCGGCTCCGGACGATGAGTTCAGAGCCGGGACTCGCCGGCAAGGTGGCGCTGATCCACGATGCGCTGGACCGAGTCAAAATCGCGCACGCGATCGGTGGCGCCCTCGCCCTCGCGTACTATGGCGAACCGAGGGTCACCGTGGACGTGGACGTAAACCTGTTCATCGCGGTGGACGGATTTCCCGAGGTGGCCAGAATCCTGACCGCGATCGGTGTGAACGCCGAAGCTGATCCCCAGCAGGTGGAGCGGGACGGTCAGGTTCGTCTCTGGTGGGGAGACAACCCGGTCGACCTCTTCTTCAAGTACGACTCCTTCCATCAGGCGATGGGAGAACAGACGCGGATCGTCCCCTTCGGCGACGGCACCATCCCGATTCTCGCTCCTGATCATCTGATCGTCTGCAAAGCCGCGTTCGACCGGACCAAAGACTGGCTCGACATCGAGCAGATGGTGGTCGCCGTACCGGATCTCAATCAGCGCGAGGTCGACAAATGGCTCCGTCACGTCATCGGACCGGATGATGAGCGCATCGCCCGGTTCGACCGGCTCTGGAACGAGTACAGGTGAGCCGGATCAGCGGGCGCCCCGGCGGTAAGCTGCCAGCCTGATGATCGCTCCTGACGATGTCGAACTCCGGGTGGTCGGCTGCCTGGTCGAGAAGCAGCGCACCACCCCCGACCAGTACCCGCTGACCCTGAACTCGCTGCGGCTGGCCTGCAACCAGTCGAGCAACCGCGACCCGGTCGTCGACTACGACGAAGCGACTGTGCGCAAGGCGCTCGGCGAGCTCGGCCGCCGTCGCTGGATCCGTTCGGCCTCCGGTCACACCAGCCGGGCGCCCAAGTACCGCCAGCTGATCGACGTCGAGCTGAACCTTCCCGACGACCAGATCTCAATCCTCGCCGTGCTGATGTTGCGCGGCCCGCAGACTCCCGGAGAACTCAAGCAGCGGGTCGAACGGCTTCACGCTTTCGAGGATCTCGCCGCCGCACAGCGCACCCTCGAAGACCTGATCGAACGAGAATACGTCGAGCGCCTGGAACGCCGGCCCGGCCAGAAGGAGGAGCGCTACCTGCAGCTGCTCGGCGGCGGAGACGCAGGCGCGCCCGAACCGGCAGTGGGCCTGAAGGCCCCACCGGCTGTGTCTGCCGACGATCCGGGCGACCTGCCGAGCGGGATCGACACCGTCGTGGCAGCGGAGGGCAACGGGCCGGCTGACGACAGCCCCCTGAAGCAAACCGCCGCCGACCCGATCGACGCTGAGCGAATCGACCGGCTCGAGCGTGAAGTCGCCGAACTGCGCGCGGAGCTCGCTGAGCTGCGCGAGCGCTTCAACGCCTGAGCCGGAGTCAGTCCAGCGGGACTACGCGCATCGCCTGGGCCAGGGTCAGCCCGAGCACGTGGGTGCCCTCGCCGATCCGGATGGTGACCGGCCCTTCGAAGGGCTGGCGCTCGACCATCTCGAACTCGTCACCGACCGAGATGCCGCAATCGGACAGGTAGGCCAGCATTTCCGGGTTCGAATCGGAGACTCGTACGAACCGTGCCCTCGCGCCGGGTTCGAGCGCGGCCAGGTTCTCGGTCTCGGTTTCTACCAGCGAAAGGTCGCGGTCGGGGATCGGGTCGCCGTGGGGGTCGAAGGACGGGTCACCCAGCTTGCTGGCGATCAACTCGGTCATGTCTTCCGAGAGCGCGTGCTCAAGCACTTCGGCTTCATCGTGGACGCGCTCCCAGGGAACGTCCAGCACCTCGGCCAGGAACAGTTCAAGCAGCCGGTGCCGCCTCAGCACACCCAGCGCGACCCGCGTCCCGTCGGCGGTCAGTCGGACCCCGTGGTACGGCACGCGCTCGACCAGGCCGGCGTCGTCCAGCTTCTTGATCATCGCCGAGACCGAGCCCGGTTTGATCCCGAGCCTGGCGGCCAGGTCGTTGGTCGATGCGGTTTCGGGGCCCCACCCGGTCAGCGAGTAGATCGCCTTGGCGTAGTCCTCCACCGCCGCGCTCGGCAGCGATGCCGTTGTCTGCCGCTCGGTGTCCAAGAAGGTTGAGCCTAGCCTGATTCAGGCCGACCGGGTATCGATCAGCTCCCTCGTCCTTATACTTGGGCACATGAGAAAGCTCTTGGTCATCTTCGCAACCCTCGCCCTGCTCCTGCCGGCGGCTGCCGGATCGGCCGCCTCGGAGCGTTCGACCACGAGGGTCTCTGCCTTCTCGAACTTCTTCACCCCCAAGTCCGTCACGGTCGGGCAGGGAGGCAAAGTCACCTGGACGGTACGTCGCGGGGTCCACAATGTCGTCGGTAGTGGCTTTAAATCTCCCTTCCTCTCCAAAGGCAAGTCCTTCTCAAAGAAGTTCAACCGTCGCGGAACCTTTCGCTACGTCTGCACCATTCACTCCGGGATGAAGGGCAAAGTCGTAGTCCGTTAGGACTCGCCTTCAGGCAGACCGCTTTGGTTCAGGGCGGGTTGCCGATGACGCGGGTCACCCGGGTGGCGATGATGTGGGCCTGGGCGATTTGCGCGTTTCCTCCATTGGCCAGGCAGCTGAGAGCGATCTGCCCCGGCTCGGTGAGCACTGCCACTGACGACATCGAAAGTGCCACTCCCCCTCCTGAGCTGACAGTAAAGTTCTGCGCCGCGTCTCCGGCCATTGAGCAGATGGCGGACGAATCACCGGCGCTCGAATACAGATTGGCCCTCCCGGCAAGAACGTAGGAACCGGCCGGCAGCTGCGCCGTGGTGACGACCGGCGTGAAGCTGCCGGTCAGGTCGAGCAACGGCACCGTCGGCTGCCTTTCCTGGTACCAGGTCAACCCCGGCAGCTGTCCCGATTTGAAGTCATTTCGAAGCAGCGTGCCGTTTCTGACCTTGGCCGAGGTGACCGAGTTCTTCTTCAGCTGCTTGGTCCCTACCGAGTTCTTCGGGATCTTGATCGCCGCGTAGCTCACCCCGCCGAGGGCGACTATTAGCGCGATGACCGAGATGACCAGAGAAGGGGTAATTCGCTGCCGTTTCATCCCCAAGGCCTATCGGAGTGGGCCCTGTATGTCAACTCCGGTCCCCGACCATCGCCACGATCCGACCGGCTTCAGATGGTGCCGCGGGGTGCGAGCCAGCGCGACTCGAACCTGAGGTCGGTCTGCTCGAGGATCAGGTCGTAATGGGAGTCGTAGTGGAGCACACCGATGCCGGCGGTGTCGGCCATTGCGGCGATGATCAGGTCGACCGGCGGGATGCGGTGGTGGCCGGTGCGGGCCAACTGGTGCTGGGCGTCGAGCGATCTCGCCTGGGCTCGCTGATCGAGTTCGGCCGAGGGCAAGCTCGCCAGCAGCGCCGAGGCTTGCCGGTACTCGGAGCCGTCGCGGGCCGAGTAACCGGCTTCGAGCATGAACGGCAGGCTGGTCACCAGCCGCGACTGCTCGAGGTCGGAGGCAAGCGAGGCGGCCGCCTGCTCGTTTCCGGCCAGTGAGAACCGCCGCGCCCAGGCGGAGTTGTCGAGCAGCCAGGCCCCGCTCAATCTCTCGCCCAGCCGGTCCGCCTGACTTGATCGGCGGCGGCAATGTCGGCATCGCCGTGTTGACCTCGTATCCGCTGCGCTTCGGCTCTTAGCAGCGAATCGCCCTGCTCGCGGGACTTCCTGATCTGTCTCATCTTCTCTTCAGCTCCGAGCACGACAAGCTCGCCCCAGTCAAGACGGTCCTGCCCGACTTCCTCGCGCAGCGGATCGAGCACGGCTTTCACCTGCGGGGTCTCGGTAATTGCGTGTCGCCGGTGACGGGTGGGCATTCGCTCAGTGTAACACTGGTGTCGTACCAACTTTGGGGTTGCCTGCCCGGCTGGAGTTCGGGATCACGGTCATAATCGCCGGGTGGAAACCACGACAGCCGAAACTCACGCCGCGTCGCCCGTCCAGGCCCTGCTGGAGGGCCTTCACGAGCGACACCTCAGCGACCGTTCGGGCGAGGTCGCCTCTTACATCCCCGAACTGGCCACTGCCGACCCGGACTGGTTCGGCATCAGTCTGGTTACCGCCGGCGGGGCGATATACGAGGTCGGCGACACCCGGCGCGAGTTCACGATCCAGTCGATCTCCAAGCCGCTTACTTTCGCCCTGGCGCTTGAGGCCCTCGGTGAGGCGGCGGTCCGCGAACACGTCGACGTCGAGCCGAGCGGCGAGGCCTTCAACTCGATCACCCTGAAGCCGGGGGCCGGCATCCCGCTCAACCCGATGGTCAACGCCGGTGCGATCGCCACCGCGTCGCTGATCGCACCGCTCGGTTTCGACCGGCCGATCGAGCGCATCCTGACCGAGTACTCGGCCTTCGCCGGTCGCGAACTGAGCATCGACGAAGCCGTTTACGAGTCCGAGGACCGCACCGGCGATCGCAACCGGGCGATCGCCTACCTGATGAAGAACACCGGCGCGCTTGCCCCCGAGGTTGAAGTCGAAGACGTGGTCGAGACCTACTTCCGCCAGTGCTCGACTCTGGTCGAGTGCCGTGACCTGGCGACGATCGCCGCGACTCTCGCTTCCAACGGGGTCAATCCGGTGACCGGCCAGCGGGTGCTGCGCGAGGAAACGGTCAGAAATGTGCTCTCGGTGATGGCCAGCTGCGGCATGTACGACGCCGCCGGCGACTGGCTGTACACGGTCGGTCTGCCGGCCAAGTCCGGGGTTGCCGGAGGGATCATTGCGGTCCTGCCCGGCCAGCTCGGGATCGCGGTCTACTCGCGCGGCGAGTAGA
>Ga0209591_10009579_pt1 | contig 10462 bp, 9 predicted proteins | sample MAT01_FD_187207 | JGI IMG/M metagenome (GOLD analysis project Ga0209591, IMG submission 187207) | Freshwater microbial communities from Lake Fryxell liftoff mats and glacier meltwater in Antarctica - MAT-01 (SPAdes) (version 2) | ecosystem: Environmental > Aquatic > Freshwater > Ice > Liftoff...
AAAAGAAAAATGGGGGAAGGATTTCTATACGACAAGAGATTATAGAGAATTGTTGGCGCGTCCCGACATTGATGCGGTCTTGATCTGTACGCCTGACCATTGGCATGAGCGGATGGCGGTGGATGCCATGAAAGCCGGCAAACATGTCTATTGTGAAAAACCCATGATCCAACAGATCAATCAAGGACACGCCATCATCGAAACCCAAAAAGCAACGGGAAAAGTATTTCAGGTAGGTAGTCAGCGGGCAAGTTCCGTAGCAATTTTGGAAGCAAGGAAAATCCTCCAAAGCGGAATGATCGGTGACCTCACTTATGTGCAGGCTTTTTGCGACCGCTCGGATGCACTTGGAGCTTGGCAATATTCCATTCCGACCGATGCCTCCCCTTCCACGGTGGATTTTGATGCATTTTTAGGCCATGCGCCAAAAACAGAATTTGATGCCAAGCGCTTCTTCAGATGGAGAAATTACAAGGACTACGGTACCGGAGCTGCCGGGGATTTGATCGTGCATTTGCTGACAAGCATCCACACCATCACTGATTCTTACGGACCAAATAAGATTTACAGTATCGGGGAATTGAAATATTGGAAAGATGGCAGGGATGCTTATGATATCATCAATGCCCTGATGGATTATTCCAAAAATGAAAAGCACGATTCATTCCAAGTCTATACCCGCGTCAACCTCGCCGACGGTGGTGGCAAAGGAGGATTCGGTATCAAAGTTTACGGTACGGACGGGGTCATTGACATTGGATGGAATGACTTCAAAGTCACTACAATCAAGCGCCACGCAGAACCCGGATTTGGGGGCTATGATTCATTTACCAGCTTTTCTGCCAAGCAAAAGGAGGATTTCAAAAAGTGGTACAAAGAGACTTACGGATCAGGTAAGGGAGGATATGAAATGGGCGAAGAAGTGAATTTCAATGCCCCAAAAGGTTATGATGACCGCTTGGACCATATGGTTTCATTCTTCAACGGAATCCGTACCGGAAGCCCGATCTTAGAAGATGCTTCCTTTGGATTGAGGGCAGCAGCGCCTTCGCTTGCCTGCAACCTGAGCATTGACCTGCAAAAACCGATCATTTGGGATCCTGTTGCGATGAAGGTGGGTTAGATAGGAAAGCTGGATAGTTTCAAAATCGGAAATAAATATGCTGGACAACTTGAAATAGTCCGGCATTTTTGTTTCAATCATTCAGCAGTGAATACCTTTTCAAAACTCAATTCAGGAAATACATCTTAAAATTTCCACGGTTTTTCACTTGGAGCTCGCCGCGGTATTCGCAGAGAAATTCATGTTTGATCAGATCATAGGTTGTTTCCGAAAGATTGATTTTCCCTGGGATAGAACAAGATTCCATCCTTGAGGCGATGTTTACCGTATCCCCCCAAATGTCATATTGCCATTTTTTGATCCCAACAATACCTGCGACAACCGGACCAGAATGAATTCCAATTCTTACTTCAAAATGTGGCATTCCATCATCCTTTCCTTTCGCATTTTCTACCAGATCCAACATTTCCTTTGCGGCTTTGGCCATATTGACGGCATGGTTTTTATTGGGAGTGGGAATTCCCCCGGCGCACATATAGGAGTCGCCGATGGTTTTTATTTTTTCAAGGCCATATTTAGAAATGATTTCATCGAATCCTTTAAAATAAAAATCTATGCTTTCGACAAGTTTTTCAGGCTTAATTTTTTCTGCCAATGTAGAGAAATCAACAAAATCAGTGAATAAAACGGTAACTTTTTCGGCTTTGACAGCTTCAACTTTCCCATTCAACTTCAACTCTTTGGCAGTTTCAAGTGGCAGGATATTGAGTAATAGGGCTTCAGACCTTTTCTTTTCCTTTTGGATATTTTTGTAATACCAAAATAAGGTACCCAAAATTATTATTCCCAAAACGACAATGATGACCAATGAAATCAAAATAATTCTTTGGTTTTGCTTTTCCTGATTGAGAAGATCTACTTCAACCTGCTTTTGAGAAACCTCAAAATCGGTTCTAAGATCAGCCATTTTCTGGACGGACTTCAGATTATTAATACTATCTCTGTAGGCAATGTGTGCTTTGAAATACCGGAAAGATTCACCAACGTTTCCGGCATTTTCATATAGTTCGGAAAGTTTGAGGTTGGCGTCCGAGATTTGTTCTTTGAGACCATGTGTCTGGGCAAGTCTTAGGCTTCTTAGGGCATAATTCAAAGATGTAGCTTCATCGCCCTTGGAGAAATAAATATCCGACATGGAAATTAAGTAAGTGCAGATGGGATAGTAATTTTCCAATTCCTCCAAAATCAAAATCGCCTCATTGATGTTATTTTCGGCAAAGTTACTCTGCCCTATGTTCGCATATACCATTCCGATATTTCCAAGGCTGAAAGCCTTGCCGGTAGGATAATCTACGTATTCAAAAATCAATTCCGATTCCTCAAAATAAACCAGAGCAGAATCGTAATTTCTCATATTCAGGTGTTCATCACCTGCGTTTAGGATCACTGAAGCCAATGCAACCGAATCCTTTGCCTCCCGCAAAGTAGAAATTGCTTTGTGGTAATAAAGCATGGCATTGGTAGGATTGTTTGAGAAAGAATAAATATCTGCAATGGCACCATAGGTACTTCCTTCTCCCGCCTTGAAATCAGCCTTTTTAGCGGCTTCAGCGCTTTTGAAATAGGCATCCAATGCCAAATCAAAATTGCCTTGGTACCTGATTTTGTTTCCTTTTTGTAAGTATCCCCGATAAAGGTATAAGTCATTACCTAGTTTTTCAGACAAATCGATCAGCTCCTCTGCATACCTGAGTCCCAGAGAAAAATCCCTCATTTCATTGAAAGAAAGGTTTCTAAGGAGCTCAAGTTTTGTCGAATCAGGAAGATTTTCTTGCAGATAAATTATCGCAAGACTATCGGCCAGTTTCTGGTCCTGGGCAGAAATATTTTGAAAAAAAAGAGAGAAAATTCCTGTCAATAAAAAAAATAAGGCCTTTTGATTGGTCGTCTTCATTGGTTTTAAGTATTGACCTGGATTTTAGGATCAAATGAAAAATCTTTGTCTAAAGCAGAATATTCAATCGTATAATCTTCTTCAGCCTGCTTTATTTTAGGATTGATGACTCCCAGCCAGATAGTGGAGTTCTTAATCCTTAATGGACCAATACTGAACACATTATTGGAAGTTTCATCCTTTTTGATTTTGGTCACTTTGAGAATTCCCTCATTTGGTACAATGTCCCAGATTACCAAATCCCCGGGATTTACTTTGGAGGTACCTTTGTCCGATAATTTTAATTTTCCTTTCGCTTCAATGCCCTCGATCGTGATATAATGGATTTTCATATTGTTAAAAGTTTATGGTTGAAAATGAAAATAATTACTCGTTTAAGTCAATCTAAATATCTTCCCACTTTAAAATTTGAAGGGTAATTTACTATTTGAAAACAAAGGCATTCAAAAATTATAAAGCCAAAACCTTAAATATCCATGGGAATCAAATCTTCTTCAATAAAATTATAGGGAAGAATGTTCTCAAATTTTTACAGGCCTTGACAAATCAAGTGTTCACCATGATTTTGGGATCATGGATTTCAATTGTATTACTCCCATTTCTTTTGAAATTGATGTCGTATTTTTCCTCGGAACCTCTAGGAATTTTTGGATCGACGGTTCCCCTCCAATTATTCGAATTTCCAACTCTCGAGGGACCAGAACCAAATACGTTGACCCCACTACCATAAACCACTCCCGTAATCTCTGCCACTCCCGATTTGGGTTTGATGAGCCAAGTCACGGTATCTCCAGGATCTACATTGGTTTTGCCATTATCCGACAATATTAAATTACCCTGATTGTCAATGCCTTTTATTGAAATAGGTCTATTGGCCATAAGTTCGATTTTTGGTTTTGATGTGAAATCCGAAAAAATGAGATAGACCAAGATAAAAAATAATTGTGAGTTGTCGTGCTATAAATGCCTAAAATTATCTTCAAAAGCATAAATCATACGAATAAAGATAGATTTATGGGAAATATTACACAAATTTAAAACTAAAACGGTAGAGTATAAAGTAAGGAAAGAGCTGCTTTTTATATTTAAACCAAAATTTCTCCACTGTAAAAAATACCTGCCAATTTATTGGTCGTCTTTGGGAATCATGTGATTTACTTTTGAAGGAATCAATTTCAACTTCTAAATTCATGAACAATCCCTCCGATTCCATGCACCTTACGCCTGAAATCATGTGTAACGTTTCTCTCGTAAAAGACAGCTCCTTCGAGGGGATTTTTATTAATACCGTAAAAACTACCGGCCTTTTTTGCAGAGTTACATACACCGCACGAAAACCAAAAAAAAAGAAAACGTGGAGTTTTTCAAAACCACAAAGGAAGCAATCATTAGCGGATACCGTCCCTTCAAAGTCTGCAAACCAATGGATAAACCCAATGAAACACCTGCAAGCATTCAAGTGATTTTGGAAGAATTAAGCAACAATCCTTCTATCAAATTCAAGGATTGGGACCTCATCCAAAGAGGACGTGAGCGTAATCGAAGAAATCCTTCAGGATTTGTTTGTAGCAGCAAATAAAATTACCTGTTCCAGCATTGCTTAGATAACATCAATGACCACATTCCCGACCTTCTCCCTTGTTTCGACATACTTGGAGGCTTCGATGATGTCTGACATGGGGTACCGGCGATCGATGATTGCCCGGTATTTTCCTGATTCTATGATTTTTTTGAAAAAGAGGATATCCTCCTTGCTATCAGTTGCAATTGGGAATTTGACCCTTTTTCCTCCAAAAACCGGTGTCAGCAGGGTCAGAAAGATATTTTGGGCGAGGTAGCCAAATTCCGTTGAAACGTAGGTACCCTTTGGTTTGAGGAGTTTCCGGCATTTGAAAAATGAGCTTTTGCCCACTGCATCGAAGATGAAATCGAAGTTATTGCCGAAAAGGGTAAAGTCAGTTTGCGTGTAATCAATGACCTCATCAGCCCCAAGAGACCGGACCAAATCCAAACTTTTGGTGTTGCAGACCGCTGCCACTGTAGCCCCAAAGTATTTCGCCAACTGGACCCCTGCTGTGCCGATGGATCCTGAGGCGCCATTGATCAGGATTCTTTGAGGTTTGGAATAATCGAGATCTTTGAGGTAGGCATTGGCAAGCATCAGCCCATCACAGACTGCGGCTGCCTCTTCAAAAGAAAAATTATGTGGTTTCAATGCAATGGAACTGGATTCAGGAACACAGATATATTCAGCATGTGCACCGAATTTGCCGGTACTGAGTCCAAAAACCTCATCACCAATTTTGAAGCTTCCGACTTTAGAACCTACAGCTTCTACAGTTCCGGCAAATTCCGATCCGAGGGTTTTGATTTTGGGTTCAAATAGGCCATTGAATAGGCGGATTATAAAGTAATCGGGCTTTCTAAAACCGCAATCTGTCCTGTTGACTGTCGTAAAATGGACCTTTACCAAGACTTCGTCTGCTATGGGATTGGGTTTTGGGACTTCCTTGATCTGAAGGACATCCGGTGATCCGTATCTGGTGTAAACAATGGCCTTCATTTCAAAAAAAGGGGTAAAGAATTTGAAGAAGAGACGTTTATTTCAAAGAAAGGTTAATGATGACATTTCCTGTTTTTTGACCTGTTTCTACATAAACATAGGCGTTGACAATATCTGCCAACGGATATTCCCTATCAATCAAGGGTTTGAATTTACCTTCCTCCATCAGTTTTTTAATCAGTATCAAACTTGCTTGAATATCGTAAGGGTAGGGAAACTTGACTTTTTTTCCACTTTTCACCAAACCTAAGAGTGAGAGGTATATATTCTCGGATTTGGGCCCCAATTCAGATGAAATGTAAACTCCGTTAGGTTTAAGTAAAGCTTTGCATTCCCCAAAGGTGCTTTTTCCAACAGCATCAAATACATAATCAAATGTCTGGTCACTGCTTGTAAAATCTTGTTTTTCAAAGTCAATTACATTTTTTGCACCAAAGGAATAAACTAAATTAGTATTTTTGGAGTGGCAGGTTGCTGTGACTTCGGTGCCATAGTAAACGAGAAGTTGGACAAGGGCAGAACCTATAGCTCCAGTTGCTCCATTAACTAGTGCTTTTTGCCCTCGAACCAATTTTACTTTATTTATAAAATTGATGGCATAATGAGCTCCTTCGGTTGCAGCTGCTGCCTCTTGAAAGCTACAATTTGCCGGCATGTGAATAATTGCATTTTTTTCACTGCATACCATGTATTCAGCTTGGGACTTGATACCCAAACCTTCAAACCCAAATACCTTGTCTCCGATTTTGAAACCAGTTACTGCATGCCCGATTTCTTCTACGATTCCTGAAAAGTCCGTACCCAAATTCGGGTTTTTTGGTTTGAAAAGACCGATAAAGATTCGCGAAAAGCATGGAATAGCCCTTAGCATTGCATGATCCGTTCTATTGACAGTGGTGGCAAAAACCCGAATCAAAACCTCATCGGCTTTTGGATCAGGTTTTGGAATTTCTTTAACCTGAATCACCTCTGGTGGTCCATAATTGAAATACACAGCAGCTTTCATATGATTGGTTTTGAAAAATTCGAAGTCAAATGTATTTAACTCAAGCAGTTAAATCAATATCGAGTTGACGCCCTTCTTTGGCTGCTTTGCTATCCATAACAGTCCCCACTGCGATCCCAATTCCCATCCCAATGGGAAGTCCCAAACCAAGAAAAGCCAAGTTTCCGAGAGCAGTTCCAAAAGCGACTCCCATCGGGATTCCAAATGCCGACATTCCCAAAGGCAGCCAAAGGTTTCGATAGTGGTTCTTTACCACAAGTTTCAGCTCTTTTTCTATCAGCTTTAGGATGGTGTTTTGTGATTTGGTGAGGATTTTGGCAAAGTCCTTTTCAGAACCCGGAAAAGCATTGACATTGCCGGTTTCGGTGTTGATGGATTCTTTGATGTTATCGTTGAGCTCCCTTTTTCCCAATTCTTGGATCAGCTCGGAATAGCCATCGGTTTTCTTGGTTAGCTTTTCATTTGTGGCGAAATCTAACCTTTTGTTCAATTCAATTAATTCCATGTGGTTTAGGGTTGGTTTATAAAAACATGAATATAAGGACTACAGGAGGAAATTTTTAATCAATCAAAAAATAAACAGTTCTGATACCTATCATCATTTGACCAATTGATAGGGGGAAATCAGGATTAAAAATATTCTTCTTTCTTCAATCCTTAAATAAGATGAATTAATAGATTAAAAATATGTTGAAAAAAAAGCAATTTTACTTAGTTTTAAAGGTGATCAACAGGGCTGAAATTTGAAGCCCAAGAATAATTTTTCAATTTGAAATTTTGAAATGAATCAGAAACTTTAAATCTTTTCTCAACAATCGGAAAATAAGACTGTTTACAAAAAAATCTATCTCTATGCAAAAATCAATACTCATCATCGGAATGGGCCAAGGACTGAGCCTCGCCATAGCCGAAAAATTTGGAAAAGAAGGTTATCAGGTTGGAATGATCAGCAGAAGTGCGGATAAATTGGCCGGATTCCAGCTTCATCTTGACAAAATGGGCATAGTTTCCAATTATGAAAAAGCAGACCTGTCGGATTCCGAACAGATGCTCGAAGCCATCGAAAAACTCAAGATCAAGCTTCCTGTTTTTGGAATCCTTCATTACAATGCTGTTGACGCGCGGATGATACCGCTAATGGAAGAAACTGCGGATGCGTTGACTACGGGATTCAGAATCAGTGTAGGAAATGTGATTGAAGCTGTAAAAGCCTTGATGGATGACCTTGTTGAAAGCAAAGGTTCTGTTTTGCTCACAGGCGGTGGTTCTGCCAATTATCCGAATGCGGGTATTGCCTCGATTTCTTTGGGAAAAGCAGGGATTCAAAGCCTTGCTTATATGCTAAGTGATTCTTTGAAAACCAAAAATATCTATGTGGGAACAGTGACGGTATCAGGCTGGATCAATCCCGATAGCAAAACCCACTCTCCCTCTATTTTGGCTGAAAAGTTTTGGAAAATGAACAAAGACCGCAAGGTAGTCGAGGTAACTTATTGATTTGCTTCAATCCCACTGAGAAAAAATAAAACACCAAACCAAAAACTTGTTGGGATTTTGCTTGTTTGAAGATTTGAATAAGTTTTAAATTGAACTTTGATTTTTAAATAATGAATAAAAAACTCATAGCCGGATGCCTGATTCTCATTTTTATGGGATTGGTTCCGATCTCTTGTGTAGAACAATGTAATGGTCCATGTGGATGCAATCCGGTTTTTGAATCCGAGGATTTTGCCATTGCTACTTTTTCTATAGAAACCCTCTTCAGGGCAGATAGGAATTTTGCTTTTGACCCAAATAGGTTTTATTTCCATCAGACACTTTACAAGGCATTTTGGGTATCGGGATTGAAACCGGTAACGGAAATCGGACCACATAGTAAAGGTTCGTTTTTTTTAAATTCTGCCTTCGCCTGCAGTCCGCCTGAATCCTTTTCGATTGAGACTTTGAAGTCAATCAGGATCATCAACAAAAAAAACGTTGTCATCAATGCAAACGAATCCTTAGAAGAAGGATCGGTAATCAATGAAAAATTTGTCCTCACCCAGAATTTTCAGCAGGAATACGACCTCAATAATTTTGTTAACAACCGACACCGATTTCTCAAAAACGAGCGGCTTTACCTCAAATTCATTGGTGTTCCTACAGGAAATATCGAAGTTACCTTTGATTTGGAAATTTTATTGGACAACGGTGTAGTGTATAGGTTTGACAACGAAACCATGAAAATCAATGGAGGGTGATTTGAGTCGGATGGTTTCTCCTAGTCGGATGGTTCAAAACCATCAGGCCACTATCCAAATCATGCATTGTAAACGTCCGACGGTGAAAAACCGTCTGACATTTGCTCCGAGTCATCCCAAAAATTCCACCACGCGGTCCACTACTTTTTTATCCCGCAAAATCCTGAAGTGGCCGGTACCTTCTATGACTTCCAAGGTGGAAGCTTTCCAATTTTTGTGGACTGCTTTGGACTGAGAAAGGGTCACAATCCGGTCATTTTTATCCTGAAGAATTAGACAATGATCCACATTTATTTTTTTGACAAATTCGGAAACATTCAGTTGGTCCACTTCCATTCCGGTTTCTTTCTTTAGCCTTTCGATGAGTTTTCTTTTGACGTTTTCAGAAATCCCCATCTTCTTTGCCACAAAATCAATCCGCTCCGAAAACTTATCTGGCGCAGTGAGCAGGACATATTTTCCAATCTTTAAATCAGGATTGATGCTTAAAGAATAGGTCGTGGCCACCCCACCAAAGGAGTGGCTGACCAACCTGTTTACTTCAAACTTCCTGATCATAACCCCAACCAATTTGGTGAATTCCATAAGGCTAGTCTGCCCTTTAGAACTATTGCCATGGGAAGGACCATCAAAAGCAAAAACCGTAAAATCTGCTTTAATCAATCCTTCTATGATTTCTGCAAAATTGCCTGACTGTCCTTCCCATCCATGGATCAAGAGAACTTTCTTTGGGCCATTTCCCCATTTATAAGTCTGTATCAGAAAACCACCAAATTCTATTTGTTCCTTTTCCGCCCGGTCCAAGACCTCAATTTCATGGATACGGAGCTTTTTGGTTTGTGGGTTGGTTATTGCCTGATAAGCCCTGCCTACGACGACATTGGGAAAAATGAGCGAGGCGATCTGAATCAAAAGTTTTTTCATAATACTTGGCTAAATAATTTTTCCGTCACCAAATTCGCAGCCCTTACAGCCCCATCCATATAGCCGCCGTAGACATTGGATGTTTCAGCTCCTGTCAAAAAGAGTTTATTGCGCAGGAATGCTTGGTTGAAAATGGGATTTCCATTATTTTGATGGGGAAGCAAAAATCCGTCTTGATCAGACTTGATGTATTTGTCGTCCCAGAGTTTGTCTGTGTAGCTGAGGTATCCTGCGGCGTCTTGCCCATAGTAATGCACAAGCTGATTGATCACCCTTTGCTGCCTTTCCTCCAAACTGAAATGCGCTGCGCTGCCGTTTAGAAATCCTTTCAGTGCAAACTTTGATTCCTCAAAGTTGGTATGGTCATACATCTCTGTTGCCAGTCCCGATTGGCTGTATACATTGCCAGAAAATCCTTTTTCTCTCCAAAAAGGTGAAGCATATTCAACCGAAAATTTGATAGAACCGCTCATCCAGGTCTGTACGTTTTGGAGTAATTCATTTGCTTCTTTTGGCAATTCAGGGTGGACTTTGATACTCCTAACAAAGACTCTCGGCGGCATGGCCAATACCAAATAATGGCAGCTGTGTTCTTTTCCGTTTTGATCCAAGAGCTTGACCTGATCTCCATGTTCTTTGATTTCCCTGATTTCTGTATTCAGGCAGATATTTTCCTCCCTGACATATTTTGCCAGACTTTGTACCAAGACCG
>Ga0209591_10009581_pt1 | contig 10460 bp, 9 predicted proteins | sample MAT01_FD_187207 | JGI IMG/M metagenome (GOLD analysis project Ga0209591, IMG submission 187207) | Freshwater microbial communities from Lake Fryxell liftoff mats and glacier meltwater in Antarctica - MAT-01 (SPAdes) (version 2) | ecosystem: Environmental > Aquatic > Freshwater > Ice > Liftoff...
GTGAGTGCGAGCACTGTGCCCGTGAGTGCAAGCACTGTTCGCGTGAGTGCGAGCACTGTGCCCGTGAGTGCAAGCACTGTGCCCGTGAGTGCAAGCACTGTGCTGCGGCACACAGAGTTGTGGCGAATCGACTGCGTGCAGGAAGGTTCTGACTCGTGACGAACGGCGGCGTACGTGAACTCATGTCGCTCTGCGTGTCGCGCAAGGCGTCGGACCTCCACCTCAATCCGGGTCGTCCGCCGGTGGCGCGGATCCAGGGTGATCTCGTGCCGCTCGCGGACGTCGTCCTCGACGATGCCGCGTGCAAGATCTTGTGCCGCGAGCTGTGCTCGGACGCGCAGTGGGCCGAGGTCGAGAAGATCGGCACGACGGACTTCGGCTTGGCGCACGCGGGCGGAGATCGCTTCCGTGTCAGCGTGCTGCGTCAACGCGGCCGCGTCTCGGCCGTTCTGCGCTTGATCCCGAATCGCTTGCTCTCGTTCGAGGACATCGGACTTCCCGAAGGATTGAAGTCCTACTTGCGGAAACCCCGCGGTCTCATCCTCGTGACGGGACCCACCGGCTCGGGCAAGACGACCACGCTCGCGACGCTCATCGACTGGATCAACTCGACGATGGATCGCCACGTCGTCACGATCGAGGACCCGATCGAGTATTACCACGGGCACAAGCAAGGCCTGGTCACCCAGCGCGAGATCGGCGTCGACGTGCCCAATTTCCCCGAGGCCATGCGTCGCGTCCTGCGTCAGGACCCGGACGTGATCCTGCTCGGTGAAATGCGCGACCTGGAGACGATCTCGGCCGCAATCACGGCCGCCGAGACCGGTCACCTCGTGTTCGGCACGCTGCACACGACGGGCTCAGCGCGCACGGTGAACCGGATCATCGACGCGTTCCCGGCGAATCAGCAGGAGCAGATCCGGGCGCAGCTCTCCGTGGCTCTCCTCGCCGTTATCAGTCAGGTGCTGCTCCCGAAGAAGGATGGTTCGGGCCGCATCGCCGCGTTCGAGATCATGACGATGACGCCGGCCATCGCGAACCTGATCCGCAAGAACGAGACGAACAAGATCAACTCGACGATCCAGACCTCGCGCAAGATCGGGATGATCACGCTCGACGACTATCTGCTGGATCTCGTGAAGAAGGGTTCGATCTCACGCGAGGTCGCGATCGACTCCGCTGCCGACGACAAGGATCTGGAGTCGCGCCTGTGAGTCCTGCGGCAGCTTCCACCGGCGGCAGCAAGCGTCTCCTCGGCCAAGTGCTGAAGGCGCAAGGCGCGGTCAAGGAAGGCCAGATCCAAGAGGCGCTCGCGGAGCAGCGCAAGCACGGCGGTCTGATCGGCCAGTGCCTCGTGCAGCTCGGGTCTGCGACGACCGCGCAGATCGCGCGTGCTCTCGCCGAGCAATCGGGGCTCGAATCCGTCGATCTCTCACGCGTCGTTCCGGAGAAGGCGGCGTTGGCACTCGTGGATGGGAGCACCGCGCACGCTTACGGAGTCCTGCCTCTCCGCGTCGAAGGCAAGACGCTCGTCGTCGCGATCGCGGATCCCTTGAACGCCGCCGTTCTCGAGGACCTGCGGTTCCAGAAAGGCGTGGACATCCGCGCCGCGCTGGCCGACGCGGCCGAGATCAAGGCGAAGGTGCTCGAGCATTACGGGCCCGAGGGCTCGCTCTCGGACGCGATCCGAGACGCGGCGCGGGCTGTAGCCGGCGGGGACGTGAATTCCGCGGCGAAGAGCGCGCCCGTCGTGCGACTCCTGAACTCGATCCTGCATCGCGCGATCCAGGATCGCGCCAGCGACGTGCACTTCGAGGTGTTCGAAGGTTCGCTGCGCATCCGCTATCGCGTCGACGGATCGTTGTACGAGATCGAAGCACCGCCCGCGCACTTGGCGCAGGCTCTCATCGCGCGGATCAAGGTGCTCGCCGACCTCGATATCGCCGAGACGCGCATGCCGCAGGACGGCCGCATCGAACTGGCGATCGACGGCCGTCCCGTCGACTTGCGCGTCGCTTCGATACCCGGCATTTCGGGCGAAGGTTGCGTGCTGCGCGTCCTCGACCGCAGCGCCGTGAGCCTCGACCTCGCGACACTCGGACTCGAGCCCGAGGATTGCGAGCAGCTCCAACGTCTCACGCGTCTGCCGCACGGCATCGTGCTCGTGACGGGGCCGACGGGTTCGGGCAAGACGACCACGCTCTACGCGATGCTCCAGGAGGCGAATCAGCCCGACCAGAAGATCATCACCGTCGAAGACCCGGTCGAGTACGACATCGAAGGCGTCGTCCAGGTGCCTATCCACGACGACATCGGCGTCACGTACGCGTCCGTGTTGCGCACGGTCTTGCGTCAGGACCCGGACAAGATCCTCATCGGCGAGATCCGCGACGGCGAGACGGCATCGGTCGCGGTCGAAGCGAGCCTCACGGGCCACACCGTGTTCTCGACGCTGCACACGAACGATGCACCGAGCACGGTCACGCGACTCGTCGACATGGGCGTCGAGCCGTTCCTCATCACTGCGACGCTCGAAGCCGTCGTGGCGCAGCGGCTCGTGCGCTCGGTTTGCGTCGCGTGCAAGGACACGTACGAACCGGACGACGAGATCCTGCTCGAACTCGGCCCGGACGCCGAACTCGTGCGCGGACGACGGCTCTCGTTCGGCAAGGGATGTGCCGCGTGCCACCACACCGGCTATCGCGGACGCACGGGGATCTTCGAGATCATGCACGTCGGTGAGGAGATTCGCGCTGCGATCTTGCGCCGCGCATCGACCGGCGAGATCCGCGATGCCGCGAGTCGCGCCGGGATGAGAACGCTGCGCGACGTCGGCGTCCAAGCGATGCTGGCCGGTCGGACGACCATCGAGGAAGTGCTGCGCGAGACGGCGCGGTAGGAACGGACGAACGCAAGGGATGGCCAAGAAGATCCAACGCTCGAGCGCGCGCCCCGCAGGTCCCACCGGAGCTCTGGGGCGTGACGACGCCGGACCCGAACCGTCACCGCGCCGCGCGCGCGGTCGCATTCGACCGCGTCAGGTGACGGACTTCACGGTCCAACTCGCGACGCTCACCGAAGCGGGCATCCCGATCGTGAAGGCGCTCACGATCCTCGAAGGTCAGATGCGGCCCGGTCCGTTCAAGGCCGTGCTGCAGGACGTCGTCGAGGACGTGACGTCCGGCACGCCGCTCTCCGAAGCCCTCGAGAAGCACCCGCGCGCGTTCGACCGGCTCTACGCGAACATGGTGCGCGCCGGCGAGGCGGGCGGCGTGCTCGGGCTCGTCCTCGAACGCCAGGCGAAGTACCAGGAGAGCGTCGAGACGATCAAGGCGAAGGTCCGCAACGCCACGATCTATCCGAGCGTGATCGTCTCCGTCGCCGTGATGGTCATCGCGGCCGTCATCGTCTTCATCATCCCGCGGTTCGAGGAGATCTTCCGCTCGTTCGGCATCGATCTGCCGCGGATGACGCAGATCCTGCTCGACGTCTCCCGCTTTTCCGTCGATCGCTGGTACGTCGTGTTCGGCCTGCCGATCGTCCTGTTCATCGCGCACGTCATGGCGTTGCGTCGGAGCTACGCGTATCGCTACCGCGTCCACAAGATCATGCTGAAGCTGCCGCTCATCGGGCCGATGCTCTCGAAAGCGCTGATCGCGGCCTTCACGCGCAACTTCGGCACCTTGGTCCAGGCCGGCGTGCCGCACCTCGATGCACTCGGCATCGTGCGCGACGCCACCCGCAACGAAGTCCTCGCCGAGGGCGTCGAGTCGATCCGCAAGACGGTGCGCGAAGGGGAAGGCATCGCTCGGCCGATGGGGGAGACGGGGCTTTTCGACGACCTCGTCGTCAACATGGTGGACGTCGGCGAAGCGACAGGCGAGCTCGATCGCATGCTCTTGAAGGTCGCCGACGCGTACGAGATCCAGGTCGATCGCCAGATCGATTCGCTCTTCAAGGTGATCGAGCCGATGCTGCTCATCGTGGTCGCGGCTTTCGTGGGCTTCATCGTGGTCGCGCTGTTCCTCCCGCTCCTCGAGATCATGAACACGATCGGCAATGCCTGAGCCAGCGCGCGCGAGCGCATCACGACGAGTTCGGGAGGCCGCGTGAGGCTCTCCCTGCGCGTCCGCGTCCTCGCGATCGTCACGGCGGCGAACCTCGCCGTGTTCGGCGGCGCGTTCTGGGTCTCATCGCGTGAGATCCAATCGCGCCTGCGCATCGACTACGAAAAAAGTATCTCCGAAGCTGCGCGCGTCCTCTCCGACCGCCTCCAGTCGACCGTCGACCAGGGCGGAGGCATTCGCGTCGCGACGATCCTCGGGTGGCCCTTGTGGCGTTATTTCGACGACGCGCTGATCGTTCACCGGAGCATCGACGTCGACGAGCGCGGACGCATCCATCCGCGCGGCGCGTGGCTGAATCCGCTCGGACGAATGCGACGCGGCGTCGCCATCGACGAGGACGTCGTGCTCGCGGATGTGACGCGGGTGATCCAGGACGGCGTGCCGCGCGCGAGCCTGGGCGGCACCGTCGTTCCGATCCGCGACGCGACGGGCGAAGTCTGGGGCGGGTGCTGGTTCACGCTCGCGCCGTTCCAACCGCCGGCCAGCCCATTCGAGGTCATCCTGCCCGCGTTCCTCGTCTCGACCGTGCTCATGACGCTGGCGACGGTGTGGATCCTGCGGCGATCCGTGCTCGATCCCGTCGGCCGACTCGCCGCGGCCTCGCGTCGTCTCGCGGCCGGAGAACTCTCGGCGCGCGCCGGCCCGGACCTCTCCGCGGGAGAACTCGGTGAGCTCATCCGCACGTTCGACGTGATGGCCGGTCAGATCGAGGGCTTCGACGCACACCGCGCGCGGGAAGTCCGCGAAGCGACCGAGCAGGTGCGTCGCGCCGAAGCCGCCGCCATGACGCAGCGTCGTCTCGCGGCGACGGGCGAGCTCGCGGCGGGCATCGCACACGAGATCAACAACCCACTCGGGGGACTGATCAATGCGGTCGATGCGCTCGAGAAAGGCCAACTTTCGCCCGCGAAAAGCGTGCAGTACTACGGGCTCCTGCGCTCAGGGCTGGAGCGGATCCGCACGACGGTGGGGCAACTCCTGCGCTTCACGCCGCGGACGGCGCGTGCAGTCCCGCTGGCCCTCGTCGACCCGGTACTCGATGCGATCGCGCTCGTGCAGCACAGGTCGAACGGGCTCGGCGTCGAGATCCGGCTCGGTGACACAGCCGGGCGGAGCGACGTGGACGTGATCGACGTGCTGCGCTCCTTGCCGCCCGTGATGGGCGAACCGCACGAGCTCGGTCAAGCGACCTTGAACCTGCTCGTGAACGCTCTCGACGCGATCGAGACGCGAACCGACGGTCGTCGGGGCGGCCGCATCGACGTCCGCATCGGTCGATCGGGCGATCACGTCGTTCTCGTCGTCGAGGACGACGGACCGGGAGTTCGCGAGGAGGACCTCCCGCGCATCTCGGACCTCTTCTTCACCACGAAAGAGGTCGGCAAGGGGACCGGCCTCGGACTCGGTCTCGTGCACCGCGTCGTGCGGGATCACGGCGGCGCCGTGCACCTCGCGAGCCAGCCGGGTCGCGGTCTCGTCGTGGAGATCCAGATTCCCATCTGGGTGCCGGGCCACCACGCCGCGGGAGAAGACGCGTGAACGCGAGTGCGTTCGCGTTGCCGTTGCTCCTCGCCGCGTCGGCTTTCTTCAGCGCCAGCGAGACGGCGCTCTTCACGCTGACCGACGCCGAACGCCGTCGCGCAGGTCCGAAGGTCGCGCGCCTCCTCGCGGATCCGCAGGCCCTGCTCGTCACCGTCCTGCTCGGAAACCTGTTCGTGAACGTGATGTTCTTCTCGTTCGCCGCGGACCTCTTCCCACACGACGAAGCGTACGAGACAGCCCTGCTCGCGATCGCGGCGCTCTTCGTCCTCGTGCTTTGTGGCGAACTCCTCCCGAAGGCCGTCGCGCTCCAGGCCCGCGTCCGGATCGCGCGCTTCGCCGCGACCCCGCTCGTCTTCCTCGTGGGCTTCCTCGGTCCGATCCGGCGCGTCCTGCAGCGCGCACTCGAGCTCTTGATGCGCGCCTTGGGGGACTCGGCGCGCGAGGAGGCCGGCGTGAGCACGGACACGTTGGCCGAAGTGCTGGAACAGAGTGCACACAGCGGCCTCATCGACGTGCGCGAGGCGGACCTCCTCGCCGAGGTTGTCGAGCTGGAGGGCATTCGCGTGGCCGAAATCCTCACGCCGCGCGTCGACATGATCACGCTCGACATCTCCGATCGCGACGAGGAGCGACGGTGGTTCCAGGTCGCGCGCGCTCTTTCGAAGCGCCACACCTGGATGCCGGTCGTACGCGGTGGCGCCGACGACGTCGCGGGCCTCGTCCGCCTGCGCGACGTGCTCGCTCATCCCGAAGCGTCGCTCGAGTCGCTCGTTCAGCCCGTCGTGTTCGTACCCGCTCTCGCCAGCGTCCTCGACCTCCTGCGCACCCTGCGCGCATCGGGCGCGGCCGAGGCCGTCGTCGTGGACGAGTACGGCGGCACTGCCGGCATCGTCACGCTCGAGAACGTGTTCGAGGAGATCGTCGGCGACCTGCGCGTCGAGGGCGAGCGCGAGGCACCGGCGTTCACGGCGATCGGTGACGGGCGCTTCCGCGTGTCCGGCACACTCTCGATTCGCGATTGGAACGAGCAGTTCGGTCGCGAGGTCGTGCCGGCCGGGTTCGAGACGGTCGGCGGCCTCGTCGCGGCGCTGCTCGGCCGCATCCCACGCGAAGGCGACGCCGTCTCGATGGGCGGGATAGAGATCACGGTCAACGCGGTCCGCGGTCGTCGCGTCGAGAGCGTGGACCTGCGCGTTCTCGTCGCCGCGGGAGCGCTCGCATGACCACTGCGCTCGAGATCGCGATCTTCGTCGCGTGTCTCTTCGGAACGGCCATCTTCGCCGGAACCGAGACCGCGTTTTACCGCGTGTCCCGCGTGCGCCTCGACATGGAAGCGCGCGCCGGCAGTCGCGCGGCGCGCATCGTGCAACGCCTCGGGCGCGATCGGACGGTACTCGTGATCGTCTTCGTGCTGGGCCTGAACGTGTGCGTGGAAATCCTCACGTGGCGGACGGAAGCGGCGCTCCACGCGCGCGGCTTCTCGGAGGTCGGCGTCGATCTCGTGCTCTCGTTCGTCCTCGTCCCGATCGTCTTCTTCGGGGCCGAGCTGTTCCCGAAAGACCTCTTTCGTCGTCGGCCCCATGCGGCACTGCGTTTCACCGCGGGAGTCATCCTCGCCGCGCGCATCGTTCTGGCGCCGCTCATCTGGATCCTCGCGCTGGCAGCACGCCGCGTCGCGCGGCTCGCCGGCGGCGAAGGGCTCGAAGCGGGCGCGCAAGGTCGAGAAGCCGTCCTCGGATTCCTGCGCGAGGGGACCGAGAGCGGCGCGATCCCGCGCCACGCCGAGGAGATGGCGCGCAACGTCCTCCTGCTGCGTTCGATCCCCGTCGAGCGCTGCATGGTGGCGTGGAAGGACGTGGTACGCCTGCGCGCCGACGCCGGCGCTTCGGCGGCCTATGCCGCGATCGCGGCGGCGCTCCACACGCGGATTCCGGTCGAGGGCGTGGGCGGTGTGGTGCTCGGCTACGTCCACCAGCTCGACGTCCTGGGCGATGGCGAGGGGGCCTCGATCCTCGACCGCCTGCGGCCGATCCCGGTCCTCGCAGCCGATCTGCCCGTGGATCGCGCGCTGGGTCGTCTGCGCGCGGCCGGCCAGCGTTTGGCGATCGTGGGCAGCCGCGAGGCACCGGTCGGGATCGTGACCCTGAAGGACCTCCTCGAGGAGATCTCGGGGGACCTCGCCCGCTGGTAGTCGGGCCACGAGCCGTCACCGACGCCCTCGGCCGGGGTAGGGCCGACGCCGAGGGCTGGTCCCAGCGCTCGCCGCTCCCTAGGATGCGCCCTCGTTTCCTCCCGGAGTCAGTAGGGAGTCCGCCATGCGCCGCAACACATTCTTGGATGGTCAAGCCGCACTGCTCCTCGTGGGGAGCGCGCTCTTGGCCGTGGGTCTGGCTCTGCCGGGCAATGCTTCGCTCCAGCCGGTGAGCACTTCTCTCCAGCCGGTGAACGCTGCGCTCCAGCCGGTGAACGCTGCGCTCCAATCGACGGGCGGCGAAGACCCCGTCCCGCCGACCACGCAGGCCGATCCGAGTCGCACGCCGTTCGCATCGCTCGGCAACGCCGACTCGAACGGCCAGATGATCGCGGTCACGGGCATCGACCTGACCGGCACGTCGATCCTGTACCTCGTGGACACCGAGAAGAAGCAGCTCGCGATCTACCAAGCGACGGGCGGCAGCGAATCCATGCAGGGCGTCAAGCTCGTCGGCGCGCGGCGCATCGATCTCGACCTGCAGCTCGAGGGCTTCAACGACCGCTCGCAGTACCCCTACGACGAGCTCGAGCAGCGTTTCGCCAAGATCCGCGGCGGCGCCGCGACCGGCAAGTAACGCGGCCCTCCAGCATCGAATCACCCGGGCGGCGCAGCCGCTCGATCCCCCGACCAAACCTTCGTTCCAGCGACCCCCCTCAGGAACCTCCGTGGCCGAAAAGGACCAGTTCTACAGCTTTGAAGAGGCCCTCAAGGAGCTGCGCCTCAAGGAGGAGGAGCTCAAGCGCCTCGTCTCCGAGGGCGAGATCCGCGCCTTTCGTGAAGGCGACACGATGCGCTTGCGCCGGACCGACGTCGAGACGCTCCGCAGCGAGCTGACCGGCGGCGAAGTCGTCGATCTCGGCGACCTCAAGGAAGACCTGGTCTTCGAGGACGACGTCGAGCTGGCCGAGGACGCCGGTCTCGCGACGCAAGAGATCGGCATGGCCACCGAGGAGATCGGCGGCGTCGACACGGTGCTCGAGGATCCCGACGAGGACGAAATCGCGGTACGCACGGAGCGCCGAGCACCGGTTGTCGTGCGCGAGGTGGTCGAGGTCGAAGCGTACGAAGGCGGCGGTCTGCGTTTCGTGCTCGTCGCGACCAGCATCGTCCTCATCATCGGCTTGCCGCTCGCCCTCGCGGTGAGCACGGGCAAGATGAATGCGGTCGCGAGCGCGCTTTCCGGCCTGTTCCGCTGACGACGCACGGTTCGCTGCGACAACGACTTGCGCGCGCGCGCCCGCAACGCGTTGGATTCGTCACGCGGCCTTGCAAGAGTCGGACTCGTCGAGCGCGATCCCCGCGCTGATCCCCGCGTGGGATCGGCATGGTGTCGTCGCCGGAGATCCAGGACGTTCACGCCGCGTGCGCGACGAACTGGGGCATCCGGTCGCCGCGCGCGACGAGGGCGGAGCCCGAGATGCGGACGCGTGTCCGCGCCGACTCCGCGTACGCGTGGAATCGCCGGCAGCGCTCAGCGCCGTCGGCCTGATCGAGGACTTCCGGAATGCATTTCTCCGGGAAAGCACTGCTTTTCGCCGTCGTTTGCGCCACGAGCTCAGCTTGCGTCACGCAACGACAGTACGACGACGCGGTCGAATTCGGCCGCAACCAACAGACCCTGCTCCACGAGCGCGAGCAGCAGATCGCTCAGCTCGAAGCGGAACGTGACCGCCTGCGTCGCGAGATGGCGGCGAATGGCGTCTCCGCGCTGTCCGAAGCCGGCTACGGCGGCGACCTCGAGTCGCGGCTCTCCGAGCTGCAGTCGAAGATCGACGCCCTCGGCCGACCGATGGGCGACATCGAGCGCATCGAGGTCGACGGGGGCTACATCCTGCTCGTTCAGGATCGAATCCTGTTCGGGTCGGGCTCGTCGGACTTGTCCGACGAAGGCCGCAAGACGATCCAGAAGATCGCCGACGAGATCGAGAAGGCGCCGCACGGACGTCTCCAAGTTCGCGGGCACACGGACAGCGACCGAGTCTCGAAGCCGGCGACGATGGAGCGCTTCCCGCACGGGAATCTCCAGCTCTCCGCGGCCCGCGCGGTCGAGGTCGCCGCGGCGCTGATCACCTCGAAGCGCGTGGAGTCGAAGGACGTGACGGTCGCTGGTTTCGGCCAGTACGAGCCCATCAAGCCCAACGACTCGTCCGACAACAAGCGCCTGAATCGTCGCGTCGAGATCTTCGTCGCCGACGGTGCCGGTGCGCGCGCAGCGAGCGCGGGCAAGTAACGACGCATCACCGCGTCGTGTGGAACTCGGCACGGAGAATCCCGTGCCGAGCTCACGCGCGCTCGAGCCGGTACTCGGTCCTGCCGACCGGGATCGCGTCGTCGTAGGCCGGTCGTCAGCCAGTCGGCCAGTCGGCCAGTCGGCCCGTCGGCCAGTCGGCCCGTCGGCCCGTCAGCCCGTCAGCCCGTCAGCCAGTCGGCCCGTCGGCCGGTCGGCCCGTCAGCCAGTCGGCCGGTCGGCCCGTCAGCCAGTCGGCCAGTCCGCCGATGGATTCCGCTACGATTCCCCGGAGTCGCATGTTCTCGGA
>Ga0209591_10009593_pt1 | contig 10454 bp, 9 predicted proteins | sample MAT01_FD_187207 | JGI IMG/M metagenome (GOLD analysis project Ga0209591, IMG submission 187207) | Freshwater microbial communities from Lake Fryxell liftoff mats and glacier meltwater in Antarctica - MAT-01 (SPAdes) (version 2) | ecosystem: Environmental > Aquatic > Freshwater > Ice > Liftoff...
GTTGGCAATAATCCCATTTGCAGCAGGGTAGTGCCAAAACCCGATGCTGCGCTTTGGTAGCCGGAGGGGATGCCATTGCCTTGTATATCAGTCCTAAAGGTTGCATCAATGGCTTCCAGTGCCGCCGGAATAAGGTATTCTATTTTTCGGAGCATGGTTAGATGGTTTTAAATTTGCACAATCCATAGCCCACAGTGGCATTAGCGCCAAGCTGGACTAAGTTGTTCTTGGTTTTCAAAAAATCGTTCAAATCATCTTTCTCTGCATGGCGGGTGATGATCGTGTAGAAGCGGGCTTCGCGGGTAACGACTTCTTCGTACCAAAGGTTGCTACTGATGCCATTGACCAAATAATTGCGGGCGATGATGGGGAGATCTTTGGCTAAGGTAGCAAAGTCGTCGTCGTGCAAGAGGGCGATGCGGTCGCCGAAATGTGCTGTCAGGTCTGCTACGGATGCGGCGTCGTGCGACGCGCTCCAGTCTTCCAGCGAAATACTGCCTGGCGCTGGCGCTGCTTTACCAAAATAAAGGGGCGCTCTCTTTGGTGCATCGATGTCTGACAGGGTTCTTAGCGGCTGAATCAAAGCATGATCAGCGCTAAAGCATTCAAGATCATCTGCAAAGGCACGAAGCAAGCTCCGACAAGTCGCCACATAAAAAAAATGGTGGCTGCTGCGAATGGGCAGGCCGAGGAGCTTGCCGTCGAAGAAGTTGTTGAGTCCCTGCTGGATTTTGCCGCCTTTGCGCTTGGGGTCGGCGCCAAAAATGTCAATAATTGCAGCTTTTTGAGCATCATTCTTCCCATATTCTATTGCTTCGCGCAGAGCGCCTTTGATACCGGAGGCATGAATAATGGGCAATCCGGTAACCGGGTCGCGTTGTACTTGTTTATCTACGATGCTAAAATCGCCTTCGCCGCTGCCGACGTGCAGGTTGCTGATGGCGCGGATGAGATATACATTAACTGCTTTCATAAGATGGTAAATTGATTGTAACCAATGTTTTGAAAATCTGTGCTTTCGAAAAGGTTGCTGATCGTTGTTTCTATATTTGGATCGAAGTAGATGACAGAGCCGCGATCTAAGAGTTGGTAGAGACCGCTTTCTTCGAGCCCGCCATGCGCATTTCCATTGCGGTTGAGCGCCTGATGATGTGTTGTGTTTTCCACCTCGGATTTTAAAAAGCGGAAAGTGAGCGATTGGGAAACGATCAGCAACGACTCGCTACGGAGTTTGTCCATATCTTTCACATACGCAGGGCTAAGGCAAACCAAAGGTTTTGCCTGCATCTCCGGTGCAATTTTGGTATGCTTGTAAGCAAGGGCAGGGCCGGGAAACTCAGTCAATTTGGTCTCCTCAACTTTCATGCGAAAAGAGCTGCGTTCACCGCCAAATTCTGCAACAGTGTCGTTCAAGATGTAGGGCGTGGTTTCCGTCATCTCTACATAAAATACAAAGCCGCGGACTGACGATTCTTTGGCGAGCGTCAGAAAAGTCTGGTAGTAGTAGCCTGCTTCGTCGTCTTTGTCAGACACTTCATTGCCATCGGGTTTGGCCGCTTTGGTAATGCCTACCTGCTGTGCGGTGGCAAATGCTTTGTCCAAACACAGATTATCCGTCTCCTCAGGTAGGTAGATACTATCGTACAGGCCGGATTTTTCGCTGTATTTTTCCAGCAAGTGCTGGCCATATTTCCGATTGAAGGTCATCGGCCATGTTTCCTTATCTTTGGCCATTTGAACATCGTCGCGCGGGGCCTGCGGGAGCACCTGCCCATCGGCATTGGCTAAAAACACCGGACTGATTTTTTGAATGACCCCATAATTGCCTGTGTAGCCAACCTTAAAACCATGCTCGCCAATAAGGATTTTAGCAGCGGCTTTGTCGGAGACCTTGCGGCTGTTGTCCCACAGCAGGCCATTTTGGAGTAGCAATTGGTTGCGAATCAGCCCTAAAACCCCGGTTTGCTGCGGGTAGTAGCGCGAATGGAGGACGTAGGTAGCACGGCGATTTTTTTCATCACCTTCATTAAAGCTGTTTTCTCCCCCGAAGAAAAATTTACCCAGCGGTTGCAGCGATATTTTCAGTATCATATTGGTTAGTTTCTGATGGTGAAATAGTGAATTGAATGAGGCGCATCACGGCATAAAAAAGCATGATCCAGTTTTCCGGCCCTTTAGATTCGAGGTAAGCTTTCATCAAAAGTGTTTTGACCGCTTTTTTTTGCGCTTCAAATCCGGGTTCGTGGTTCCATTCTCCATAAAACTGTTCCAGGGTGCTGTCTAAGCGGGATTCAAGCGCCGCGTTTATTTTGGCAGCATCCGTAGTTGCTTCGACCCGCTTTGCCAGGTCAGTCAGCAATTGTTTCAATGCCAACAATTTGAAGATCAGGGAACTTACGATACTGGCTCGGCCTTTCGGCGCATGGGTTTCAAAAACCTCAATAGCAGCAAAAACCCCTTCCAGAAAGCCCTTGGAAAAAACTGCCGAAAAAGCGCTGCCGCTGTGTTTGGTAAACTGAAAACTGACGGCGTTTTTGCCCGGATAATCTTTGGCTTTTTTCAGGATACCGTAAGCATCGCCAATGGCTTCAAACAGCGGGAATTTATAATACACGATGTTCAAACCGAAAGATAGAGAAGCTTCCGGGTGCAATTGAGCTTTCGGAAAAGCCTTATCTAATTTGTCAAGCAAATCGAATATTGACGCTTCCTTCGTGCTCAACGGCGCAAGAAAAAGCAAGTCGTCGCCGCCGATGTAAATTGGTTTGCCACCGTATTCGTTGATGATGCTGGCAGCGGTTTGGCCATAGCGGGCCAGGGTTTCAGAAAACTGTCGGTATTCTTCCACGGTATTTAATTTTTTAATGGCTTCGCCAATGCTATCGCCGTCGGCTTGCACGATGCAGAAGTATTTGTGGCGGGGCTTGAAGTGCTTTTTGAGCTGCTTATAGGCGTCGTTGGTTTCTATTTCCTGGTAAAAGACCTCGTTTTTCTCTTCATCAGTCTGCTCGCTTAACTGAAGGTAATTCGCAGGTTCTCGTTCGAATAACTCAAAGGAGGCAAATTCGTGGGTGGCGGGAAAGAGCGCAAAATGTTCTAAAATTTCGCTGTAGGCTCCCCTGTTATCGTCTTGCAGCGCATCCACTAATTTGCATCGAAACAACCGTTTTTTATCAAAAAGTTGGAGCAGATAGTTCGATTGGAGTTTGTAATCCATGCAGGTATCTTCCAACTCCAGTGTATCTAAAAAAGGGCTTAGGACTGTGCTCAGCTTGCCTTCTTTGATGTCTTCAAGTGGAATCAACACATACCGGATGCGGAAGAATTGTTTCCAGAAAATAACAGCATTATCCACTTCTCCAGCCTCCTCCTTTAACAGACAATCTTTAGCCAGGCTTTTGAGACTGTCATTGATCGCTTTTTCAATTTGTGCTTCGGTCAGCACAGCTGCCTCCATGAACAGCCGATCAGGATAGATGCCTGCGCCGTAGAGCGTAGCATGTTGTACCTCGTCGGGGATTTTTGGAATGAGCAGGTGTTTGCCGTCCGGGTCAAGGTTTTGCACCAAATGCTTCATCAGGGTGGAGAGCAGATAGCTGGCCGCCCAAAGCTCGCGGGTTTTGCGCGCTTCGAGGAGCGTTTTGACGACGGGGCCAATGGTGAGGGCGAGGTAGTGGTTAGAAGGATTTTTCGTACTCATATTACGTTGTTATTTTCAATTTGGAGTAAATATTGAGCAATAGATTTGCAATTCCACTTTGCCGCCTATCCAGATGATCGTATTGCATGGCTTTTTCTAGTTTTTCCTTGGTTAGATATTCACTTAAGAAATGGTTGATATTGAACCCATCCCAGATTGGAAATTCACCGATTTCCCAATTATTGACCCCAATCTTGAAAGTCGCATTCAAGTATGCAGCAGGAATTGGTAACGCCCAGAAGTAAACTGTAAAACGAGGCCCTACTTGTATCGGTTTGAATATGATCGGAGAGGCAAAACGATCAATTTTTGCGTCAATACTAATATCTTCTTTTGTAATGGTAGCTCCATTTTGACCTCCAGGATAACCTTTCCAGGTTTGTTCAGTAGAAAGTCCAAGCAAGTCTCTTACAATTCTTCCATTTGGTTTATTTGTCCAAAGTGGCCAGTTATCGGGGTCTTCTACTTTATCTTCATGGTCATTTTTTTGGCGGGATACTTCACCGTTGAAAATATTTTGTTCCTTGATTATTTTTTTCTCCCATTTAATCTGGTTCTCATGTGCATATTGAAAAATCATGGGTTTCATGTAAAAACCTTTTACATATCGCCCATCCTGAGGTTTAATAGCGCCATTTATCCCCCCTCTGATACTCTTGTAAAATAAGTCAATCGTTCTGAATACAACCTTCCAATCATTTGAATCAACCGTAAAGCGATAAGCATTTGCCGGAGCAGGAGCGTTTGTCGCTAAGGTAAAGCTCCCAAAACCCTTAGTACTGCGCATTCCGAAGTTAGTAGCTGCTAAAAACTCACCCACGCAATTGGCAATTAAATCACGCAACTCCAAATGCAAGCAGTGAATACATAAACTGATATCATCATTCCAAATTAATCCTCTTTCCTGATAGTCGTTCCCCATGTTTGCAAAAAACATTGGCATTTCCCGATCGCCTCTTTTGATGGCTTCAGGGGGATGTACCGCACTTTTTACACTAAGCTTATAATCAAGGGCTTTGTGCTCAGCATTTTTGCCACCCACTAAAAAACGGGCGTATTTTGAGGCATCGGAGTCGAAAGCATGTTCGATCAAATACTTGTCTAATTTCGGCTTCACCTCCGTCGCCCTAAGCGTCGCCCCTGCTTGCTCATGCTGAAAATGAATGAGCGGCGTGTGCTGTTTCAGCGGAATGGTTAATTGAAATGGATTACTCATTTTGTTGTGGTTTTAGAAGTATCTCCCACTGCCGGAAGCGGCAGGGGGAGTTAAATATTTAGATTTCAGATAATTTTTTAATCAATGCAGCGCGTTCGAGAAAGCCTAATTTTTCATAAACATAATGCTCGTACCTTAAAGATAAGCATGGTATTCTAAAGTCGTTGGTCTTGATGAATATTATATTTTCTTGCCAATTTTTCATGAGTTAGCCAACAATTTTTCAGGGGGCTAAAATTTTCAATTTCCCCCATTAACCCTATGTCAATTTCCCCAATTCTTAAAGCTCCATACCAAGATCGAATTGTTTTTTCTTCATGGTAAGTCACTGGTTTAACGATATAAGAATTCAATTCCTTTGTTAAATTCATAGCTCCTGTTTTTGTTGAAATCAAGTCTATATCATTTGGCTTAACGTTGACGCCTTGAAGCCAATGATTCATACTTCCTGTCAAAGCCCAGGGATCAATTATACTATCTGCATGCTTTACCACGATGAGGAGTGCACCAAGGAAGCTATTTTTCAAAGTGTTATGCTGTTTTTCCAACGCCAGTCAGGATAGAGTGCCAGAAATAATGCCACTACGCGTGGCCCAAGCTTCATTTAATTTATCCTTTCTCCGATAATAAAATCTATTACTGATAATTGGAGTCGTAGATTTTATCAGATTATAGCGGGCAAAAATGAGCAGCATGAAGTCTTCTTCGTAATTTTTTTGACGAGAAATAGCATTGTCAAGCATCAGCATTGCTTTTGAAGCGAATCGCCATGTCCAAACTTTATCAAGTTCATTGTAAAGTAAGACTGCCGTAAAAAAAGTAAGGATTATACGTGAAACAAACAAATTTTCGTCAACATTCCAGGCAATTTGTGAAAACAAAAATGCTACTGCCAAAAATATGAATAGAAGAAAAATCTTTACCAATACAGACTTGTACACCGCCTGATAAAGATGATGGTTAAAAAAACAGTTTTCTTGCATCATTAGAAGAAGTTGGTTTTTAGAGTCTCCATCCGCAGTGTAAACAGAACCCGGTGGATCGCTCGGCAAAGACTTTACCTTTTTGTGTATCGAAAGGCCAATAGCTCCTTTTATTTGCGAAAGATCAAAATTAAATGTGTCTTTTTTAAAAACATCATATAACATGGCATACTCCTGAATTTTATGCGCCAGACTTCCATAAAAGTCACACTGCTTTTTAAGACACCAGAATAATATTGGAAGTGTGAGGCAGAAAATTGGTGATAAGTAAAGTTGCCATTGCGATAATAGAAATGAATCAATGAGTAATATAAAAAACAAAATCTCTATGATCTGATTAATCATGTTCCACCATTTGGCTTCCTGAAAAAGCGTGCTATAGTATTTATTGAGATTTTTCATTGATTTGAATTTAATTTAATGAATTTCAAGAAATTAAATCGAAAAATTATTTTCGAATTGCTAACAATCGAAATATTATAGTTAGCAAGATGGTCATAACTATAATAATCAGCACAGAGTTTTCATTTATCCCCCAATGAAATTTTCCGGAAGGGTCGAAATGAATGCCGTCTTTGCTGAAATAACCTATACCAAAAAAAGACAACATTATGGTTGCAGGAAAGAACCAGTAAGTAATAATAGAAATACTTCTTTGCTGTTGCGCTTCAACAAATCGATTCAATTCCCCCATTTCCCGCTCGATATCCTCTACATTTTCCTTAATATTTAATTGAGCTTGTAAAAGATTATAAAGTTCCAAGCCTTGTTCTTGAGGAGTCACTTCCCGGAAGTACATTTTTTGAACAAACTTCATATAAGCCAGATAGAGATCGGCAATATTGTCAATAGTAGTTGCTCTCAGGCTCCTTGCTTTTGGCAAATGATCTGATATCCAGGCTGCTTCTGCAGAAAAACTCAGCACCGACGCACGCTGCATTAGTGCGAGTAAAGACAGTTGAAAATAATGATTGGAAAAGTGGTGATAAATTATATTTTCGTTAAACCAATTATCAGCTACTAAACCAACAAAAGAATATCGGGAAATTCCATACAACTGACCGGCATATTTTTGATCCTGATCATAAAGTTCTACCCATCGGTCGTATGTTGCTGATTTCAATAAACCTTGCTTCATAAAACGATTGGCAATGGTAGGATTTTTATCCCCATCAACAAATATATACCTATACCAGTCATCAGAATTATCCCATTTATACCTTTGTTCAATTTCTTGATAAAGGCCGAGGTTTTCTAACAAATCAGAGTTGAAGGTAAGACACATTAAAAACATCCGGTCATCAAGTGCCGGTGTAATAACAATATCTCCTTTGCTTTGGGGCTGAAACCTTGTAATAAATTTATTGCCAAGCAAGGTATTAATATGAGCAGGCAAAACAAAAGGTGCTTGCGCGACAGAATCCTTTTGGGCGTAATGTTTAAAATCTTCTTCGACAGTAGCGGAGCCAACATTAGCTAATACAATTTTCAGTGGCAGAAAGACATTCTGTGACCCATGAAGTAAAGAGGACACCTTAGGATTTCCTTTCTCGTCAATATTACTTTCGTCATAGTTGCCGCCAATAAATTGAGGGTAAATTCTCCGCCCGAAGTCGTTTATTTTCAATATTTGATTAAAGTCACTATAAGTCCGGTTTTCAAGATGGAAAGATAACGCTCCAACTCCGCTTTCATAACAATGTAAAGTAATGGACTTTATTGAAAGTGCAAAGGTCAAAACCTGATCATTTTGCCTAATTTCTATTTGGTACTGTGGATTTACTCCTTTTATTCGGTATTCGTATTGTTCCATCACCATTGAAGACTCCCCAGGAATGGCTTTGTAATTGACGCCTAATGCATCTCTAACATAGTCATGGAAATACGAATATTCATTGTAGGAGTTAAAAAAAGGAGCCGTGGGCTTTATGTCAAATTTAACAGCACTCCAACTATCCCCAGTACTGCTTATCGCAGCCCTGATAGCATCTAATTGGACTTTTTGCTGAAAAGAAATGTTTCTCTTGTTACCTGTATTTGCTAAACGCCATCTGAATGGAAAAATAAAAACATGGTAACTATAACATTTACTATTACTATCAATGTTGGAATTTGCCATAGCTATTGAGTATTGTCATATATCGCTCACAAGGACAAAAAAAGTATATACTAAGATCAAAATGTTTAAAAAATAGCATTCCAATCGTAACCCTGCGCATAAAACCAGTGGTTTTCCCCCGCAACAACAGCCAGTGAAATTAACTCCCCTTTCCGCTCCAGGCCTGTAAACTCCGTATCCAAAAACAAAAGGGTGCGCTGTGGTGGCATCGGCGGTAGTGGTTTGTGCAGCGCCAAGATAGGAAAAAGTTTGCAGGTTCATTCAGTTCGTCATGTCACACACAACCCTATTCCCCTTCCTTAAACCACCCCGCGTACATCAAATACGCATCCGCAATGCGCCCAATGGTATCCTTAAACTGCTCTGGGCTGATGGCTTTTACTTTTTTAGCCGGAATGCCCGCGTAGATAAACCCCGATTCGAGGCGGCTGTTTTCCAGTACCACTGCGCCGGCTGCGATGAGGCAGTTTTCCTCCACTACGGCATGATCCATGATGATGGCACCCATGCCAACCAGCACATTGTCCATGAGCGTACAGCCGTGTACGAGTGCGCGATGGCCGATGGAAACGTTGTTGCCGATGGTGGTGGAGGCGCGCAGGTAGGTGCCGTGCAGGATGGCGCCGTCCTGAATGTTGACTTTGTTGCCAATGCGGATGCTGTTGACATCGCCGCGCACCACCGCCTGAAACCAGACGCTGCAATCGTCGCCGATGACCACGTCGCCAATGATGGTCGCATTTTCCGCTAAATAGCAGTTGCTGCCGAAAGCGGGTGTAAATCCTCTTACGTTTTTAATGAGGGCCATGAGTGTGATTTGAAGCTGAGCTGATTTGAAAATTTTTGCGGTTTTGACATCGTTATAAGAACTAAAATGTTGAAAGGTAAAAGTAGCAAATAATTGAGATTGGAAACCCTCACTATATCAGAACTTAAAGCGGCTTTCCATGTTAATAAATAGACAGTTATGCCGTCACTTTCAAGTCAGGGATTGATTTCAAATCAAACCCTCACTAAACTCAAAATCCCCAAAACCTCATTTCCATCAAATTGACTCCCACCTTACAAACATCATTGCCTTACACGATTCAAATCGCCTTAGCTTTGAGGCATAAATTTTAAGAAGAATGTTGAAAAGATTCTTATTCATCAATTGTGCCATTTTCGCAACCATCCTCGGTTCCAGCGCGCAATCGGACGACCTTTTTCACAAAGACCTGCACGAAGTTGCCGACGCCGAGCGCCGCAACCATACCAATATTATCAATTTTCGCTCTTCTCCGTTCACGGATGATTACGATTTGAAATACCATCGGTTGGAGTGGACGGTAGACCCTGCACAAATTTACATCAGCGGTGCGGTGACTTCTTATTTTGAAGCAAAAACAGCCGGTTTTCAGGAAATCAATTTTGACCTGGTGAAAGAACTGACCGTTTCAGCAGTGCGGCATCAGGGGCAACTACTGACGTTTATCCACCACGACGACGACCGCCTCCAGATATTCCTGCCCGCAGCTTTGTCAGCCGGGCAATTAGATTCGGTAACGGTGATTTATGCCGGGGCGCCGCCACAAACGGGATTCGGTTCGTTCAATAAAGCGACCCACGCCGGAGTGCCCATTCTTTGGACTTTGTCGGAACCTTACGGTGCCCGCGACTGGTGGCCCTGTAAACAAGACCTGAGCGATAAAATTGACTCGATTGACGTGCTGGTGCGGACGCCTTCGGCTTACCGCGTGGCGAGCAACGGCTTGTTAAAAAGCGAAACAACTGTTGGCGTTGAAAAAATATACCACTGGAAACACCGCTATCCCATTCCGGCGTACCTGATCGCGATTGCGGTGACCAACTACGCCGTCTATTCTGATTTTGTGCCGGTTCCCAATGGCGAACCCATCGAAGTCCTTAACTATGTCTATCCGGAATACCAGACGACTGCCCAGAGCGCTACGCCTGCAACCGTTCAGGTAATGCAATTGTACAATGAATTGTTTGGGCTTTACCCGTTTGCCAACGAAAAATACGGCCATGCGCAATTCGGCTGGGGCGGCGGTATGGAGCATCAAACCATGAGCTTTATGGGCGGTTTTTCGTTTGGGTTGCAGGCGCACGAGCTGGCGCACCAGTGGTTTGGCGACAAAGTTACCTGCGGGAGTTGGGAAGACATCTGGCTCAACGAAGGTTTTGCCACTTACCTCACCGGACTGACGTATGAGAACGGCTTAGGCACGCAAAATTGGAGCACCTGGCTGCAAAATACCTTTACACAAATCACCAATGTTGCTGACGGCTCCGTCTGGGTGAACGATACTACCAGCGTCAACCGCATTTTCAACAGCCGGCTGACCTATTCTAAAGGTGCCATGTTGTTGCACATGTTGCGCTGGAAATTGGGTGACGAAGACTTCTTCCAGGGCGTCCGCAATTACCTCAACC
>Ga0209591_10009594_pt1 | contig 10454 bp, 12 predicted proteins | sample MAT01_FD_187207 | JGI IMG/M metagenome (GOLD analysis project Ga0209591, IMG submission 187207) | Freshwater microbial communities from Lake Fryxell liftoff mats and glacier meltwater in Antarctica - MAT-01 (SPAdes) (version 2) | ecosystem: Environmental > Aquatic > Freshwater > Ice > Liftoff...
CTCACTTCTCTTCTATGGTTAATCCCCTTGTCACATCTGAATCGGCAGGTCGCCGACCCGACATCAAGGCACCTGTGCAAGAAACGCTTTTAACACCACGCTTTTACACCACCGATTTTGATGCCGTCGCTCAAATGGATTTGTCTACCCATCAGGTGGAATTAGAAGCAATTTTGGCAGAATTACGGGCGGACTATAACCGCTACCATTTTGTCCGCAATGAAGAGTTTGAGCAATGCTGGGAACACATTGACGGCGAAACGCGGCGGGCGTTTATTGATTTTCTAGAGCGCTCCTGCACCTCAGAATTTTCGGGGTTTCTTTTGTTTAAAGAACTTTCCCGCAAACTGAAGCATCGCCATCCCCTATTGTCTGAAGCATTTAGCCTCTTGGCGCGGGATGAAGCCCGTCATGCTGGGTTTTTGAACAAAGCAACCAGCGTCCTACTGTCATTCAATTTTGCCAAAAGCTGCCCTGGATCGCTGTAATGGGGTGGCAATTGTTGCGCCTTTATTTACTGCCCTCGATTAACGCTGAACAATCAAGAAACGCAATTCATTAGGAACAATTACCATGAGTACTTTAGCAACATGCCTCCGAGAAGGCACCCAGCACTCTCACACCGCTGCTGAAAATACAGCCTTTATGAAGTGCTTTTTGAAAGGCATTGTGGAGCGAGAACCCTTCCGCAAGCTGCTAGCGAATCTATATTTGGTCTATAGTGCGTTGGAAGCAGAACTTGAACGCCATTGCGATCATCCGGCGATCGCACCCATCATCTTTCCCGAACTCAATCGTGCCGCCAATTTAGAGCGCGATCTAGCATTTTATTACGGCGACAACTGGCGTGAGCAAATTGTTCCATTGCCTGCGGGCAAAGTCTACGTCGATCGCCTCCATGCCGTCGCTAACACCGATCCCATCCTGCTGATTGCCCATGCCTACACCCGTTATATGGGCGATCTTTCTGGTGGGCAGGCATTGAAAAATATTATCCGTTCTGCGTTGAAATTGCCACCCGATCAAGGCACTGCGCTGCATGAATTTGAGCAACTGCCGACCGTAGAAGCTAAACGCGCCTTCAAAGAAACCTATCGCAATGCATTGAACTCATTGCCACTGGACGAGGCAGAAATTCAGCGAATTGTGGATGAGGCAAACTTCGCCTTTCATCTCAACCGTGATGTGATGCATGACTTAGAAGCGGATGTGAAAGCCCTGATTGGTGACCATGTGTTTGAGCTTCTCATCCGTCAGGATATTCCTGGGGCAACCGAGCGATCGCCCCATGGTGCTGTGAAAAACCCTGCGATGGAATACAGCGGTTAGGGAGAGAAGAGGGCGGGAGTGGGCGCATCATTCCGCCATTTCATCATCCTCGCCATCTCATCATCCCCTCACCACCTCATCAGGAGAACATTCGCTCATGCAACACCTGCCGCCCACCGTTCAGTTTGATGCTCAACTGTTACAACAATATGATCAACCTGTGCCGCGCTATACCAGTTATCCACCTGCGACCGAGTTAACACCAGAGTTTGAAGAAATTGATTTTAGAGCTGCGATCGCCGTCAGCAATTACAAAAAAACACCCCTGTCACTCTATTGCCATATTCCGTTTTGTGACACCGCTTGTTACTTCTGCGGTTGCAATACAGTGATTACGCAACGTAAAGAAATTGCTGAACCGTATCTGAATTATCTAGTTCGCCATATTCAGCAGATGGCGCAATTGATTGATCGCGATCGCACTGTTCACCAACTGCATTGGGGTGGAGGTACACCAAACTATCTTTCCCTAAGTCAGATTGAAACGTTGTGGATAGCAATTCATGAACAGTTTCACTTTGATCCAAAGGCTGAAATTTCAATTGAAGTGAATCCCAAGTCTCTAGATCAACATTATCTTGGCTCTTTGAAGAACCTGGGCTTTAACCGAATCAGTTTTGGCATTCAGGACTTTGACCTGAAGGTGCAGGAAGCTGTGAATCGGGTGCAGCCAGAATCGATGCTGTTTGATGTCATGCAGTGGAGTCGAGATGAAGGCTTTGAGAGCGTGAATGTGGATCTGATTTATGGACTTCCGTTCCAAACGCTGGAGACATTCCGCAAAACCATTCACAAAACCATCCAACTCAATCCCGATCGCATTGCCGTGTTCAACTTCGCCTATGTGCCGTGGCTTAAACCCGTGCAACGCCGTATCCCTGAAGATGCCCTACCCTCGCCTGACGAAAAGCTCAAGATTCTGCAAATGGCGATCGAGGAATTGACCCAACACGGATATCAGTACATTGGCATGGATCACTTTGCCAAACCCAATGATGAGTTATCAGTTGCACAACGAGAAGGACAACTGCACCGTAACTTCCAGGGCTATACCACCAAACCAGAATCCGATCTCATTGGCTTTGGCGTAACGTCCATCAGTATGCTGAACGATGTCTATGTGCAAAATCATAAGCGCCTGAAGGACTTTTATCGGGCGATCGATGCAGAGAAATTGCCGATCGAACGCGGTGTCACCTTAGATCAAGACGACATCATTCGGCGCACAGTGATTATGGAATTGATGTGTCAATTTCAGATCTCTCCCGATGACGTTGAAGAAAAATATCATCTTGGCTTCGATCTAGATTTTGAGTCGTATTTTGCTTCCGAAAAATTTCAACTGCGCCGACTCGAAGCAGACGGGTTAATCAGACTTTCCTCCAATCATGTGGAAGTCACACCTGCGGGACGGTTGCTGATCCGCAATATTGCATCGGCATTTGATGCCTATCTCAGGCAGAATACCACCTCTAGTTTCTCAAGAGCCGTCTGAGAGCAGAGTGGAGCAGGAACGGGTGAGAACGTGGGAAACGAGACATCTATTCATCCACCCTTCTTCACTCATCTTTAAAAAGGGTATTCATCTTTCCTATTCCCTGTTCCAAATTTATCCCTATGTGGTTGAGGATTTATTAATGACGGTCAATAACTCGTTAACAGCAACCAAACACGAAGTTCCTCTGGATTGGGTCGCTGTAATATTCTTCGGCAGTGTTCACCTGCTGGTACTGCTGGCGCCCTGGTTTTTCTCCTGGTCTGCGTTAGGTGTCACATTATTTCTGCACTGGCTGTTTGGTAGCATTGGCATCTGTTTAGGCTATCACCGCCTCCTGAGCCATCGCAGTTTTCAGGTGCCGAAGTGGTTGGAATATGCGATCTCTATCATGGGTGCCTTAGCTTTACAAGGCGGCCCTATCTTCTGGGTCTCAGGTCATCGACTGCACCATGCCCATACTGAGGATGTCGATAAAGATCCCTACTCTGCTCGGCGGGGGTTCTGGTGGAGCCATATGCTGTGGTTTTTCTATCCTCACTCAGAATTCTTCGACTATGAGCAGTACAAGCGATTTGCCCCTGACTTGGCACGCGATCCATTTTATCGCTGGTTGAATCGCAATTTTTTGCTGTTGCAAGTCCCTTTAGGAGTGCTGCTGTATGCGCTCGGAGGATGGTCTTTTGTGATCTGGGGCATGGTCGTCCGAGCCGTTTTGCTCTGGCATAGCACCTGGTTTATTAACTCGATCACCCATATGTGGGGCTACCGTACCTTTGATACAGACGATAGCTCTCGTAATCTCTGGTGGGCAGCGATTTTAACCTATGGTGAAGGTTGGCACAATAACCATCATGCCTATCCCAATGTGGCAAAAGCAGGCTGGCGCTGGTGGGAGTACGACCCCACTTGGTGGGCAATTTGGCTGTTAAAAAGATTGGGTATTGCCCAAAAAGTGGTGATGCCACCGACTTCAAATGGCAAGCTTTAAATCATCAATGGAGGAGCAACCTTAAGCGATGTCTACAATCACTCAACCCTTTACCTCTGTCTACGGTCCAGTGAAATCTTGGCGCTTTGGGCGATCGCTAGGAATTGATCCTATTGGGTCAGTGTCTACTTGCCCGTTTAACTGTGTGTATTGTCAGTTAGGCGAAATTCAGCGCCAAAGTTGTGACCGACAAGTGTTTATCCCGACTCGAAAAATTCAACAGGATCTGCAAGCCTGCCCTGTCTGCCCTGTGGATACGATCACTCTCAGTGGTAGTGGTGAGCCGACTTTGGCACAGAATTTAGGCGAGATTCTGGCTATGGCGAAGGCGATGAGCAAGAAGCCTGTTGGAGTCTTGACTAACGGCAGCTTGCTAAACGATCGCTCGGTGCGTGGAGAACTGGCGATCGCCGATTGGGTCGCAGTCAAAGTGGATGCTATTTCTGCCGACTCGTTCCGTCGTATTAATCGCCCAATGCCAACCCTAAAGCTCCAAGACATTTGGGCAGGTTTGCTGCAATTTCGCCAAATTTATGAGGGACATTTAGCCATTCAGACAATGTTACTCATGCCCTGGAGCGATCGCGATCAAGCAGAGTATATCCGCCAGATGCAAGTCTTACGACCAGACGAGATCCAACTCAACACGCCCACTCGACCGCGATCGCTAACGCATCAATTAATTGCACGAGGCAATCATCCACCCGATGCTTGTCCTTATCCGATCCAGCAACTGAGTCCAGTCAATGCTGACGTGCTACAGGTGTTTGGCGATCGCATTGAAAGTGTGATGGGAATTCCAGTGCGTTACCCATTGTTAAAACAGAAAGGAGAGCCTTGATGCCGCATCAAAAAATGAACCCCTACTTGAAGCTTTTAGAAATTCCCCCTGGCTATCTCAACATCATGGGCTATGTCGATGAGTCAGAGGTGAATGGACCGGGATGTAGAGCCGTGATTTGGGTGCAGGGCTGTCTGCGGGAGTGTCCGGGCTGCTTTAATCCTGAGTCCTGGTCGTTTGAGATTAACCAACTGATTTCGGTGGATACTCTAGTGCAGCAGATTCTCAACAACCCTCGCAATCAGGGTGTCACCTTTTCTGGCGGAGAACCCTTCTGGCAAGCACCCGTCTTGGCAGAGTTAGCGCGTAAAGTCAAAGCCGCTGGCTTAAACGTCATGTCGTTTACTGGCTTCACGCTAGAACAACTGCGATCGCCACAAGCACCCGCTGGGGTTGAAGACTTGCTAGAACAACTCGATATTTTAATTGACGGTGCTTATGTGCAGTCCCTAGCGATCCACTCACCCGTTTCTCTCGTCTCTTCCAGCAACCAGCGGGTGCATCTCTTCAATCCTGCTTTTCAGGATCAACTCACTTGGGCCAGTGACCAAATGGAAATTCATATTCTGAAAGACGGCAGTCGGATTGTCACCGGTTACCGAGGACAGATGGATCTGGCGGAGGAAGCACGTTGAACCTTTTACAGTTTACAGCGGATACACCTGAACCTGATCTGCGTCAGGCGATCGTGGAAGTTGGGCAGATTGCTTACCATCGGGGCTTGCTGACCGCCAACGACGGCAATATTTCGGTCCGCCTACCTAATGGCAACATTCTCATTACTCCCGCTGGATTATGCAAAGGTCGTCTTGCCCCAGAGGATTTGCTCATTGTCAGTCCTGATGGTCACCTGCTTTACCCTGCTGCGAATCCGCACTTGAAGCCCACGTCCGAGCAGCCCATGCATCTAGAATCTCTACGTCAGCGTCCCGATATTCGCGCTGTCCTCCATGCCCATCCACCCTACGCGGTGGCACTCTCTGTTGCTGGATATGATCTGCGCGACGACTTTTTACCCGAAGTCTGCATGACCCTGGGTCATATTCCTCCGACCCAGTTTGCGCTACCGAGTCCACCCGAAAATGCCGTTGCCATTAGCCAGATTATTTGCCACCATAACGCGCTACTCCTGCGCCAGCACGGTAGCCTGACCGTAGGACAAGATCTGGAAGAAGCCTTGACCCACTTGGAGCGCCTAGAGCACGTCGCTAAGGTACAGTATATGGCGCAAACCCTAGGACAAATTACCTCTCTACCCGAAGCCATCCTGTTGACCATCCGATCTCCTCATGCCTGTGTTGGGTAGATCTGGGTAGAGAGGCAGCGCGTCCCCCAGTCCATCGCATTCAATTCTAAGGACTTTAATGAAACCATTAGCACCGCTTCACATTGGTCAACACATTGCCCGTTATCCCATCATTCAGGGTGGCATGGGTATTCGTATTTCCGGGGCACAGCTTGCCGCTGCTGTAGCCAATACAGGCGGCATCGGGGTGATTTCTGCTGTCGCTTTAGGGCTAAACTCTCCCTATTTCGATATCACCCAACCCAATGTTCGGAAGCGCAGAGAACAGTTTTTTGAAGCAAATCGACTTGCATTGATTGATGAAATCAAAAAAGCCCGAACTTTAAGCCCTGAAGGCATTCTGGGTATCAATGCCATGGTCGCTGCACAAGATTATGAAACCTTGGTTCGCACGGCTGCTGAACAGGACGTGAACGTAATCATCTCTGGAGCTGGATTGCCGCTGCAACTGCCGGAATATACTGCGGGGCATCCAGAAGTGGCATTGGTGCCGATCGTGTCTAGCACTCGTGCGGCTCGCATTATTTGTCGGAAGTGGGAACGTGAGTACGGACGATTACCCAATGCGTTTGTCGTGGAAAATCCTAATTCATCAGGTGGGCATCTGGGGGCTAAATTGGAGGAGTTGGGCGATCGCGCTTTGGACGCGGAACAGGTCATCCCAGAATTAGTTGCCTATTTACAACAGGACGTGGGTCAAACCATTCCCGTGATTGCCGCTGGTGGGGTGTGGGATCGGGCCGACATTGACCGGATGTTGGCGTTAGGAGCGAGTGGTGTACAGATTGGGACTCGTTTTATCACCACCGATGAATGTGATGCTGATATTCGCTACAAAGAATTTCACCTCCAGGCCAAGCCAGAGGATGTGGTGATTATCTCCAGCCCGGTAGGCATGCCGGGACGAGCATTGCGGAATGCGTTTGTGGAAAAGGTGATCGCCGACTCTCCTGATCTGGAAAAACGATGTTTCACGAGTTGTCTCCATACCTGCAAATGCCGTGATGAGCAGAAATACTACTGCATTATTCAGGTGTTAGATAAAGCTGCACGAGGCGATATTGAAAATGGACTGGTGTTTTCTGGGAGCAATGCTGGACGTGCCAAGCGCATGATGCCTGTTGCCGAACTGATGGCAGAGTTAGTCGCTTAATCCCTCAAACTGTACGACTGTCAAAACCATGCCACGATGACAGAACTGAAGCGATCGCTTCTAGGCAATTTGCAGGGTAGAGTTTTAGAAATTGAACCCGTTACTGGAAGAAACTCTGCTATTTACCCCACAGACATTGGCGGAATTGGGGTAAAACCTAATCAATAAAAACCATTTCAGGAGGAATCCATGCAACTCAAAAAGTCAATTCAGACCCTACTGCTAGGATTCGTCCTATGGATTTGTCTATGGTTCAGTGTCGAGCAAAACCCGATGATGGCAGCATCGCTCACGGAAGTTAGATCGATACCGCAGGAAAGGATTCAGACGCTGCCTGAAGCGACTCTCAACCTAGAAGCAGGAGTCGATCGCTTTCTCACGTCAATTCCAGCAGGGTATTACACGATCGGCAATGTCGAAGGGTTAAAAAGCCTAGTGGCAAGCCGCCAACCGTTATTAGTTGATGTGCGGGAGTCATCTGAGTATCAGTCTGGGCATATTCCTGATGCGATCAATATTCCCCTGCGAACTCTGACGCACAACCTGAATAAAATTCCGCGCGATCGCCCTGTGGTGTTGTACTGTTCAACAGGCTATCGATCGGCAATGGGGGTGATGACATTGCACCTGTTAGGCTATGACAATGTACAAGGCTTTCCACCCAGTTTTGCAGGCTGGAAAGCCGCTGGGGAGGCGATCGTCAAGTAACTATACTCAACTCGACTTAAAAATGGACTTTCCGGAAAGACACTACAAGCCCTACTCAGAAAAGCTTTAATCGTTTTTCCAAAAGTCTAATCTTCATCCGTGGGCAGTATACTTCCTTAGCTTTCTTATTGAGCGATCACTAACCGAGTGCCTGTCCGGCAATCTACACAGCGATCGCCCAGTTCATGCCACAAAGCGCCCATGGCTTTTAGTCCGGTGCAATGGTTGGCACCGATTAATTGAACGTCATAATGTTTCAAGCACTTAAGGGTTGTCTGAATGCGATCGGTACTGGCTTGTAACAGGTGCATTCCACCTAAAACGGCATAGAACGTACCCGCACCCGTAATTTCAGCAATGTAGTCTAGCGTATTGATGGCACCGGCATGAGCACAACCCAAGATCACGACAACACCGCGCGGTGTTTCCATAAAGAGTGCCTGGTCATCCAAGATGGGATCAATATCCGTTTGGTTAGGGCTGCACCAGAACAGCCCCCCTGTATCTTCAATCGGATGACGACGAGGGATCGTTCCTGTTACCCAGACTCCAGCCACAACTTCTGTCGGTCTTTCCGTCCAGATCAGACGACGAACCTGATTGCTCAACGTCTGTTTATCCTGTAGCGGCGATCCAATATCTCCTCTAGGACTATACTTGGGTGCGATCGCCGCTGGATGCAAAAATAAATCTGTTTTACTGGCGTACTTTAGCAAGGCGGGTAAACCACCCGTATGGTCGTAGTGACCGTGGCTGATGACGATGGCATCGAGATCCACTAAGGAAAGGTTTAACTGCTGAGCGTTGTGGGGTAGGGCAAGCCCCTGTCCCGTGTCGAAGAGCACGCGATGGGCATCGGTTTCAATTAGAAAAGAGAGTCCATGCTCACCCAGCAGTCCCCTACCGCCAGCAGTGTTATCAACCAGAACCGTGATCACAAGCTGTTCAATCATGTTGATCTAGCCGTCCGCCTTCGCTAGTAATGATGCGATCGGTAATCTCTAAGACTCGATGATCACAACCCATGAGCTACACCAGGTCTGGAATGTACCAACATTTGTGTACCGATCGGTTGGTTAACCAGATTGGTAATCACAAGACATTTGACCTTGAATAAGAAAAAGATATTGCCTGGTTCGTCACTGAGAGTTTCAAAATTCCCCTGCCCCTTAGCAATAATCAGGTCGGCAGTCGCAAATCGATCGTGAAGATCCTGATTACAGTCCATTAAGATGGTTCCTGGAGCGTCTGAGCTATTGTCGATCACCTTGACAATTTGATCCAGCCCTACCGTTCACGCATCGGTAAGCGTGGCATCATTAAGGACTGGCGCACCGCGCACAACAAAGGTAACCCTCGCTGGCAAAAGTTGTTCAACCAGAAGTCGATCAAAGGCGATTTCTCCGGCATTATCTGCTAGATACAAGATTGATTTTGCTTGGGCGATCGCCTGACGAAACCTGTCCTGTTCTCCGAGAAATGGCTCTGTCAGGGCTTGGTTCAAAGCCTGTCGCATATCCGCCTCTGTCAGGTTGCCATTACTACCCATATCAATGACATTTCCGGCGATCGCCAGACGAGCTGCCATCAACAGCGGATCGCTGGCAGCTTCAACCTCAGCCCGGAGCGCTGGGATCAACTCCATCGCGACGCGATTTTGCCAGTCTTTCGTCTCACGGTAAGGGTCATCCACCCCCGTGATCTCGCGCAACCGTCGATGAATACGTTGCGCCATTGCAGGAGGTGATTGATTTAAGTCCATCTCGACCGCCCAACTCAGCGCATCCCGGATAATGTGTTCATGAACGGATGGATTTGTGGATACCAATCTGACCGCATCTAAAGATTAGCGCAAGAGACAGGGAATACAGTCTAACGAGGTCTTCATAAGGAGTTTAACGAGTTTTGCAACTGAGATCCGTCGCGTTTCGTCTAGTCAAAATTATTACCAACCGCTTCCAGCTTGTTCAAGCACGTAGGCAGCAACATCTTCGATTTGGGCGTTGGTTAGTTTCTCCTTAAAGGCTGGCATGGCATTCATCCCCGCTTTGATCTGAGCCGTAATGGCTGCTACCGAGTTCTTACCGTACTTATCAAGGGCAGCTTGGTCTAAGGTTTTATCTGACGCTATCACGTTTTTACCCCCAACATGGCACATGGCGCAGTTGTTCTTAAACACTTGTGCCCCGCTTAGAGAATCCGCCGCCATTGCAGGCGAGCTAGCAAATGGCAACGTAAACACCAGTGCTTGAACGAGAGCAATACTGAGAAATAATGCAAAAGTCGTTAGTGATTTTTTCATTTTGGTTCATTCCATGATCGCAGTTTCAAGACAGATTCTATAGGTAGAGAAAGTCTGGAGAGAGTATTGAGAAGCTGATATAGACTATGGATGTTTAGCTGCTCGGCACTACTCCGCCAGTAAGCTTCTCAACATCCAAGCCGTTTTCTCATGAACCTGCATGCGTTGGGTAAGCAAGTCTGCGGTCGGTTCGTCATGGGAGCGCTCCAGCACAAGGAAGAGCGATCGCGCTGTGCGAACAACGGCTTCTTGACCTTCCACTAACTTGCGGATCATGTCTTTAGCACTCGGAACGCCATCCTCTTCACTAATTGAAGAGAGCTTGGCAA
>Ga0209591_10009596_pt1 | contig 10453 bp, 7 predicted proteins | sample MAT01_FD_187207 | JGI IMG/M metagenome (GOLD analysis project Ga0209591, IMG submission 187207) | Freshwater microbial communities from Lake Fryxell liftoff mats and glacier meltwater in Antarctica - MAT-01 (SPAdes) (version 2) | ecosystem: Environmental > Aquatic > Freshwater > Ice > Liftoff...
GCGCAGGTATTGAACATGCTCATCAATTTGTTTGTGTTTCATGCTGAAGTTGATACTCTTGAAGTAGAACGTTTACCCATGCAGGGTGGTTTGTGTATTATAATCCTCGTTAACACTTTTATTTGAACTGACGGTAATCTTAGGCTGTTGAATGTCAAACATTGAACCTCTCGTACAGCAGTTCATCAATTCGCGCCTCCCGCCGGAAGAACAGTATCAGCAGTTGATTCAGTTTGTGGACAAAGACAAATTGGACGAGGCGTTTGCAGAGTTCCGCAGACGCGCTGGGCGGGTTCGGCGCATGACACCTCCCCCTCTGCTGTCACCAGAAGGTGGTGAGCAAACAGGTTGGTATCTCGGCGGCGACAAGCTCCCGAATGCGCGTTTTTGGCCCGCCCTTAAAAGCCATCTTCTCCACAACAAGAAGTGGACACAGGAAGCCGTTGACTCAATCAATGACGCATCTGACAAAATCGTCGCTTGGCTTGAGCATCCGGTTGCCAGCCGTTTTCAAACACGAGGACTCGTCGTCGGCTATGTGCAAAGCGGTAAGACAGCAAATTTCACAGCAGTCATAGCCAAAGCCGCCGACGTAGGTTATCGCGTGTTCATCGTTTTGTCAGGGACAAAAGTGTCGCTGCGCGCACAAACGCAGCGGCGGCTTGATCGAGAATTGGTTGAACTGAACGATGTACTTTGGTATACGCCGACCCGAACCAGCGATTTCAATCTGACTGATAATCCAAACTACTTCTTGAATCCGGATAAGGACAGTCATGTTCTATCGGTTGTAAAGAAAAATGGAACTGTACTTCGCCGCCTTATTCGTTGGCTTTCAGAGGCTTCGCCCGAAATACTAAACCGCTGTCCAATCATGATCATTGACGACGAAGCGGACGAAGCCAGCATCAATACAGCCTCAAATCAGGCGCAGGGAAACCCTGATACTTACCGACGTACCGCGATCAATCAGCGGCTGATAGAGCTTCTCACGATGCTGCCCAAAGCCGCTTACATCGGCTACACAGCGACCCCGTTCGCCAGCGTCCTTGTTGACCCACGTTCCAAAACCGACCTTTACCCGCGCGATTTCATCGTGACTCTGCCAAAGCCGGCAGGTCATTTTGGGACGGAGCGCATTTTTGGACGTGAGAGGCTGCTGCTTGATGAGACGGATGAGGAATTTGAAGGTCTAGACATGGTACGAATCGTTCCAGACGCGGAACTGTCGTTTCTTCAACCAGACTCAAGAAATCGCCACGATTTTCTCCCGGTGCTGTCACCCAGCCTGCAAAACGCGGTAAGCTATTTCTGGATGGCAGCAGCAGCGCGATGGGTGCGTGGTCAGCAGTCCGAACATTCCACGATGCTGATTCATACCACCCAATATATTGACATTCATAACATGACCCGCCAGCTTATCGAGTCCTATCGAACTGAAATGCTGCAAATTCTCGGCGGACAGCAGCGTGATAGACTACTTCAACAATGGCGTGAGCAGTGGGACGATGAACAGAAGCGCCTACCGCGTGAACAGTTCACTGAGCAGTTGGTCAGTTTCGATGTTCTGCTGACGCATTTATCGAATGTGATTGCACAGACCCATGTAGTTGTCGATAATTACCGTAGCGACAATCGGCTGAATTATGAGAACGGCACACGGCTGCAAATTGCAATTGGCGGCAACACACTCTCGCGCGGGCTGACACTTGAGGGACTGCTCGTCAGCTTCTTTGTGCGTGCCGCTAACGCCTACGATACCCTGCTGCAAATGGGCAGATGGTTCGGCTATCGTCCCAATTACGCCGATCTACCACGTATTTGGATGACCGAGGAACTGCGCGACTTTTTCTATGACCTCGCCACTGTGGAGGCTGAAATCAGGCAGGATATTGAGCGGTACGCAGAAATGGGCATGACCCCAGAACAGTTTGGTGTTCGCATCCGCACCCACCCTGCACTTGCGATCACGGCGCGTGCCAAGATGCAGCACGCCGCTCAGACACGCATTGCTTATGACAACAATAATGTTCAGACCGTCTTGTTCAACCATCGTGACGCCAAGTGGCTGCGAAGAAATTTACAGGCTGCACATGAGCTTGTGAGTCGTGTCCAGCAGTTAGGCTTTCAGGTCACAGATCATTCCGGGCATCAGGTGTTGTACGGCGTTCCCGTCGATATGATTACGGCTTTTTTGGATCAGTATCAGTTTCATGAAATGAGTCGTGAAGTCTCTGCGCGGGCGCTCAAGGAATACATCCGTCAGCAGAACAAACACGGTGTGCTTCGGCAGTGGAATGTTGTCCTGCGCGGTGTGACGGCGAAAGAGAAGGCGAACTATGGGACACTGAAACTCGGTGGACTCGATGTGCCGATGCTGGTGCGTACCCGCCGCACCACACCTATCGAATATGCCAATATCGGTGTGCTGATGTCCGACGGCGACACGGGTGCAGATCTGCCGCTTGAACGTACAGCTTTCAAGGGCAAGAAAGCGCATCAAATCCGGGAACTGCGGCAGCAGTATGGTGAGACACAAAATCGAGGAATGCTCATTCTATATTTGATTTCAAAAGACTCGCAGCCCGGAAAGAGTTCAGCAAAGACCAAACGCGCTCTTGAAGCAGCCGATCATCTTGTCGGATTGGGAATCGTTTTCCCGCCCGCGCCTTCCGATTCAGTCTATGAAGTTGAGTATGTCGAAGTGAACCCTGACAATTTGGAGCAGTACATCGAACCCGACTTCCTTGAAGAAGATGAGAGCGAAGCATGATCACGCTGGAAATCATTCAGCGCATCTGGTCGCTGATACCGCCCCCCGCACCCGATGGCAGTATCGAAGTACGTGAACTGGTCACTTCAGCAGATGGGGCTGCTAACGTCCGACTGACGATAGACCATCAAGGTCAGCGGCATTTGCTCATCCCTGCATCATCGACTGGTAGGCTCATTGAGGATAAGCGGAGCGGCGGAGTACACCTCCTGTCGGCAGAATGGGGTGATGAAGATGTCCGCCGCCGCTTCGCCGATCTGGTTTGCCTAAAACCGCATCTCAACGGGTTGTTTGACCTGATCATTTACGAGGTGCTGGCTGAACTGCATGGAACCGCTGGACAACCGGATCGGATTTGTCTGACTGTCCTCAACCACTGGCGCGAACTGCTCTCGCGTGACAGTCTACCCATGCCAGAGCGGAGCGCGGTCATCGGATTATTTGGCGAACTCACGGTCTTGCGTAATCTTGCTCAAGTGAACCCAATTACGCTGTCTTTATGGACTGGACCCGACAGCGGTCGATTTGATTTTTTCGCTGGTGGACGTGCGCTTGAGGTGAAAACTACGCTTCGCAGGCAGGGAATTGTGCTGACCATTCATGGTCACGATCAGCTCGAGGCACCTCAAAACGGCAGTCTGCACCTCGTTGTAGTGTTGATTGAAGAAGCACCCGCAGAGGGCGAGAATCTCCGCGCTCTTGTTGACTCATTAGTGACTTTAGGCATTAGCCGTGTGGAAATGTATCAGAAATTGGCGAGGATCGGGTTTACACCGGATACACTGACGCTGCTCGATGATCAGCGGTTCAGGGTCGTCGAGCGGCGCATGTACGAAGTTAATGATCTGTTCCCGCGTATCACGGCATCGAACTTTGTGGGTGCAAGTTTGCCGCGCGGCGTTATCGCGCTCAGCTACACGATTGATCTCTCTGTTCCGCCGCCGCATCCTTTGATTGAGGCAGATGCAGCAGCAGTCATCGTAGCGCTGGCGGAGAGTGTAACCTAAATGCCTTTGACGTTGAACTCTGAACCAGTCAGTCCTACCGGCAGCATCAGTTCAGTAGGCATTCTCAATCAGCTTGGACGACCCAAACTGGATACATTGGCGTTATTGGTACGCGAGACAGTTCAAAACAGTTGGGATGCCCGCTTATCCGATGATACACCGCTGTCCTATATCGTACATGGTTGGGAAATGCTCCCCGCTCAGCGCCAGTTGCTACGAGAACATGTATTTTCAGCACGACCAACGCTAGACAGTTTGCCGATGACACAGCTGGACAGCGATGAGCCGCTGCTTGGGCTGATCATTGCGGATCGCAGCACAACTGGACTCGAAGGGCCAACACGCGCCGATGTTGTGCCGGAAGGCTCCTCGCGCCGCTTCATCAGCTTCCTGCGCGATATAGGACAGCCATCCAATCAGAACCTGTCGGGCGGCACTTATGGTTATGGCAAAGCCTCACTCTATCTCGCCAGCGGCATGAGAACGATCCTTGTGCATACCCGATGCAGACTGTCAAATGGGCATCTGGAAAGCCGTTTCATCGCAGCCGCGTTGGGGCAGCGGTGGGCAGACAGAAATCATCGTCAATTTACAGGTCGGCACTGGTGGGGACGCGATGGAGGCGATGCTGCCGAGCCGATCCTTGACCGCGATGCCGATGAGTTAGCAGCAGCATTAGGCATGAGCAGTTTCGTGGATGATGAAACAGGAACAACAATCCTTATCCTTGATCCACTGCTGAACGACCGCGCCGCCAAAGATCAACCAGATTTTGAAGCTATCGTACGGACACCCGTTCAAGCCTTTAACTTGATGGCTGAATACGCCTTATGGTTCTTCTGGCCCAAGATGCTTGACAGCAGCTTGGGACGCCCAAGCATCCAATTTCGGCTTCAATGGGAAGATACATTGATTGATCTGCCCCATCCAGCCGAATTTCCACCCCTGATAGGATTTGTGGAGGCAATGGAGCGGATAAAAGGACGAAGGGATGATGAATCTGTCCTTCGAGCAGAAATTAAAAACATCGGGTCGGAGCGCCCTAGCAAGCATTTGGGCAAAATCGCCCTTCAGCAGTTCTTCGTTCAAAAGGAATATTCTTTCGATACAGGCAGTACGGACAGCCTATTCGAGGGGATCACGCATCATACTGCCCTCATGCGTCAAGCGGAGCTGGTTGTCAAATACCTTGAAGGCAGACCGCTTGCCAGCAGCAGCATCGGCTACGCTGGCGTATTCATAACGGATGCCGAAGTAGATGCGGTATTTGCCAAATCGGAGCCACCTACTCACGATGATTGGAGTCCAAATTCACTGACGGAGAGCTGGCACAAAACCTATGTTCGTGTGGCACTCCGTAAAATCAGCGAGGAAATGATTGGCTTTGCCCAAGCGCCGCGTACAACCGCGCCAATGGGAACTCTAACCCCTTTGGGTGTATTTGCAACTTGGCTTGGTGAAAGTTTGATCCCCATGGAAACTGGAACGGCAGCCAGCCGCCCACGCCAGCGCCCCAATGTCGCGTTGCCCCCTTTTCTTGTTCGCAGCGATACAGGTTCTGCAACCATTCAGCCATCAAATCCATCGACTTTCTCGGTAATCGGTGGCTCAGGAACAGAGTCTATCGGTGGCAGTGCCGTTCCTCGAAGCGACAGCGAGGTCGCTGCTCCCTCAACCTTATTTCCGAAAATGGTTCACTCTGAAGATCATCACCCCGAACTTGCTCCCTCTGATCCAGCCGCAGCGGACGGAGCAGCATCGAGCAGCCCGCCGCTTCGTGAAACTCCGCCCCCAGCTCCCATATTTCTGACAGCAGTACCTGAGGCGCTTGAACTTAAGCCGCCGTCTCGCAAGCCGATTCGTGGTCATTCCAGCGCGGAGATAATCTACGACGAACTCGTCGAATACGAGAATAATCCTGCTCTCCTGATTACGTTCGATGTGCGCCATGCAGAAAATGCGGACGGAACAACGGTCAGGCTCAAGGCTCAAGCCGTCTTGGACAGCAGTGCAATCGAGGATGAACCCCCGCTTGGAGGCAGTATGGCGCAAATTGCACGGTGGATTTCGCCTCACGGTGATGTGTTTGCAGACACCGACGGCAGCATCTTCATCGCAGTTTCGCAGTCAGGTGAAAAATGGCAGGTCTTGGTGCTGCTTCCCGATGACATGATGGCAAACATCGAACTTGCAGCGAAAGCAGAGGCACTGGAATGAAACGAGTTCAGCGCCGCCCTTATCTAATCCCACTTTCCGACCGGGTAGCGGTCGAACAATGGGGACAGCAGATAGACAACCAAATCACGCCGCTGGGGGATCGTTTGCCGGGGTGGGATGCGGGTACCGATATTCGCATTCGAGCAGACGTATTTGTCAACGTTGAAGGGATTTATCAAGACTGCCGACTGGAACGCGATGCCAAACTGCGCTTAGTTCTCCTGTGGGAGTCAAGCGGAACTAAGCTGCGCGGAAGAGGCGGCGCGGTCGATTTTACGCATAAAGCCCCATCGGGTCAAACTGCATTGACTGCTCATATCGACGGTAAACTGCTAGCAGATACGTTGACCTTGTTCGTCAAACTCCTCTTTATCAGTCCCGGAACGACGCAGCATCAGTTAGTGCCGAAATTGAGCGGCAGCATTCTGCTAGAAACGCCGCCCCATAAAATCCAGCTTGAAGGGGATGGCGCTCGTTTTCCCATCGAAGTCATCGACTTTACAACGACGGACTTCCCTCATCAGGCGGGCTGGTATCTTTATTGGGATCCCGACGATCTTGCTCAACCACTGTTAGGTGACGTGCGGTTATATGTGAACAGCAGGCATCCACAAATTGCGACAGCAGTATCCAACATTAGACCGGAAACGGCAGGAATTCGGGAAGCAGTTCGCCTTGATCTCGCTCAGACCTTAATTCGCGGCGTTTTGCTAAACCCTAGTTTTCTCGAAAACCCAGACCGATATACTCCGGGTACGATTGGCGCAGCAGTGAGAGCCATGATTCGTTTGTATTTTGACGGTTATCAGCTTGAGAGCGTACAAAAGCTGACGCAATCGCCGCATGAATTCAGCGCCCATTTGCAAGAAAAGATGAAGATTTTCACTTATGAGCAGTGACCTTTACTATCTCTATCCGCGCCTGCCTCAGCATATCGCCCAGCAAACAGCGGAAATACTTATCACGCGAACGACAGCCGATCTGACAGGTACTTGGGGAACTACTCACGAGGCAGCAACTTTTGCGCCGACTGGCGGCAATCGCATCACTGTTGAGCAGCTCAAGCTGCTGCGAGCAGCAGTATTTACGGTCGCACAGCGCTATGGTTACCCCAATTCATCAGACAAAAATTCTGCCCGCGACTTTGATATTGACTGCGCGATTGTGCTTCATGAAACGATGAGACTGCATCCTTCGGAAGCATCCCATAACGAAGTTTGGTCATTTCTGGGATGTGTCTTAATGCCCGATGTGGTGCGTTGGCGTTTCGACGACAGTACTGATCCAGTCCGTTTCGTCGGGCGCGAACGTGGAATGCGGAGGCACACTTTTGGCCGGCTGTGGTGGCGTGCCTATCTTGCCCATAACCCTAAGTGGAAAGAGCCTTATGTACTGCTGCACCGATTGAATGAAGATGATTTGGTTCAAGTGACAGAACGCAGTTCAATCGCAGTGCGTCCTGCTTTGTTTCGTTCATTTTGTGTATCGTTTGCAATGGCTGCAACAACCTTCGCTGCGTTGCCAAGACGTGATCTGATGCGCGAAGCCAGCAAACGTATGTACCGACTCTTATCGTTAACTGCGGTAGAAGCGTTAAGTGAGCAAGAACTCAGAGTGCTTACGGATGATGTATTTGCCAAAACAGCCGAAGCACTCATCAGCACTGCTGAAACACACCCATAAAGAGGCTGCCAAATTTCCAGAACATGCGTATAATGACAGAAGCGATTGTTTTACGGTAGGCAGCAGATGTCTCAGGGAAGAGCAAAAATATACCGTTTTCAGCAAGCGCTGATTGCTTACTGGCAGCAAAGCGGTCGGCACGAACTCCCTTGGCGTAATACATCCGATGCGTGGAGCATCCTGCTTGCCGAAGTGCTGCTTCGTAAGACGACATCGACGCAAGCCGCAGTCGTGTACCAGATGCTTGCCCCTTATTCACCAACCCAGATTGTTAGAATGGATAAGGATGTACTTGCTAGTGTGCTGCACCCACTTGGTATTCATCAGGTTCGAGCGGGACAGCTTCAGCAGATTGCTCAAGCAGTAATTGACAGCAGCGGCGAAGTGCTGAAATCTGACGAGATGCTGCGCAAGCTTCCGGGGGTCGGGCGCTACATCTCCAATTCTGTGCGATGCTGCGCTTTCGGTGTACCAGCCCCTGCAATGGATACCAATCTGATTCGGGTGATGAAACGGGTTTTCGGATGGATTTCGCAGCGTAAGCGTCCACGAGAAGACGGAAGACTGTGGCAGCTTGCCGAAACACTGATCCCTGAGAACATGCCGCGTGAATTTAATTGGGGGATGCTGGATTTCGCGTCTGCGGTTTGCACGCATCGCAAACCAAAATGCGAAAGCTGCCCAATAAACGATATTTGCAACTATTATGCTGCCGTTCGGCAGGCACAAGCGCTGGAGCTGGCAGAATGACAGACCGCAAAAGAATTGTTGCATCAGTGTTCTCTGGAGCAGGTGGATTCGACTGGGGGTTTCATCAGGCAGGATTTGAAACCCATTTGGCTGTTGAACTCAAAGAGTCTCCAGCGGAAACCCTAGCACATAATCTGAAACTGAAAACTCTCATCACACCGATTACACCGATGCTGCATGATCTACCTGCGGTAATTCAGGGTGATGTGCGTGATGTTGACTTTTCGGCGCTCGTCTCGATGCACCCAGATGTTCTCATCGGCGGCCCGCCCTGCCAAGATTTTTCAGTCTCGAAGGGCAGCAAGCGCGAGGGATTGAACGGCGGACGCGGCAAACTGTATCTGGAATTTCTGCGGGCGTTAATGTTTCTTCAACCGAAGATATTCGTATTCGAAAACGTTCCTGGATTCACCAGCGCGAACAGCGGACTAGCTTACCGAACCGTTCTCGACGACCTCCAAAATTTGGATGCTCATCGCCGTGAAGCACTTGACGCGGCACAACCGGTCAAAGTGCCGCACGAAGCAGTTTATGGTTACGAAATTCTGTTCAAGGATGTCGTGGATACTCCTAGGATCGGCGTTTCGCAAACCCGCCGCCGCCTGATTATTGTTGGCATTAGAAGCGATTTGGCAGCATCGTTTGGCGGGCTAACGAACGGCTTGCGTGATCAACTCAGAGGCGTACTGACCGGATCGATGTGGCACTTCGGTCGATACCCTCTAACACCTATCGAAATCTTTGAAGGGCAGCCGCTGTACAGACTGAGAAGCAAATATCGGCAGGTGATGCGTGCTTATCAGGATTTAGGCAAGGAGAAACCCTTTCCTAAAGCTGATGACTGGCATCGAGAAGTGTACGCGCATCTGACGTTTGATATCATCAAAGATTACTACGCGGCACTCGGTTTGAACTACGCCAAAGATCATGATCGACAGGCATTTCGATTAGCCATGACAGAGCATGAACACCTCTTGCAGCAGTTAGGCTGGTTGGGTAAGCCGGTTTATGATTTGAAGGATGACCACAATACGCGACCTAAGCAGTCCCAAAAGGTTCAGGCACGCATGGCGCAGATCCCGCCGGAGGAAAATGCTGAATTTGTTGATGGCACCGATTGGCATGTCATTAGCAAGGAAATCAGCTTTATTTACCGCCGTGCAGCGCCTTTAAAGCCCGCATGGACCGTGATGGCGTATGGCGGCGGGGGAACATATGGCTATCATTATGAGCGGGATCGGCAGATGCTTACCCTGAGAGAGCGTGCAAGAATTCAGACCTTTAGCGATGATTTTGAGTTCAAAGGGACTGATATTCGCGCTCAAATCGGTGAGGCAGTTCCGCCGCTTTTGGGCGAACGGATTGCCTGTGCGGTGAAGCAGATTCTAGACTTGGTTGACCAGCGTTCACCGTACATCACAGATATTCCACTGCAAGTGCATGAAATGGCTGCAGTTCCTGAACAAGTGTGATCTTATTGAGGTAATTCGGGTCCCAGCGGCACGGATACACTGGAAGATAACAGATTCCCGGAATCTTCCAGTCAAAAACCGGAATTTTACTCGTTCTACCGGATTTGGTGGTTTCTCTCAAACCTCATCCCCCCAACCTTCGGTTGGCTACCCCTTCTCCATAAGCGAAGCGACGAGAAGGGGAGTAAAACACCGCATGTGCTTCGGCAAGTCCCTCTCCTTTGGAGAGGGATTTAGGGTGAGGTAAGGGTTACAAAGCGTATCATCACCAAATCCGGTAGAACCAGGAATTTTGGCTCTTCCTCAGATTTTGTAGACCTTCGTATTTCATAGTATTCAATGGACTGGCTTGAGAGACGAACAGTCATTCCTGATGAGTGCGGCAGTAGGCAACCCACCGACTTCTACATGATTCGCGGAAGAGCCGGAATCTTACATCGCGGATCCGGAATCTTCCCAACCCTAAACCGGAATCGTACAGTCTTTCCCCGATCCGACTTTGATACGCTGAGTTCATCGGTAAAACCCGGAGCAAACGATGAACCGCCAAC
>Ga0209591_10009602_pt1 | contig 10447 bp, 13 predicted proteins | sample MAT01_FD_187207 | JGI IMG/M metagenome (GOLD analysis project Ga0209591, IMG submission 187207) | Freshwater microbial communities from Lake Fryxell liftoff mats and glacier meltwater in Antarctica - MAT-01 (SPAdes) (version 2) | ecosystem: Environmental > Aquatic > Freshwater > Ice > Liftoff...
GATTAAAGCGCCTTCCGGTGCAGTTGTTGCTCAAAAAGTGGCGATCGCTATAGCATCTCGCTCTGACTGGATAGGACATTTCAGTGTGGTTGAAGACGAGCGTATCCGAATGCGAATTCTCTGAAAAGATTGTTGATAGATAATATTTCTAACTTTTGGCAGCATTTAACATAAAAGCTATTCTCTAGCTAGCTTATTTTCCCAAGCGATCGCATCTAATACTCTAAGCTAATCGTTATTTAAATTACACCATTTTCATGGTAATAAAAGCTGCAAACCCTCTCCCTTGCTCCCTGCCCCCCTGCGATCTCAATGTGCAAATTAAATGCTTAACAGTTTACTACGGGCGATCGCACTTTTATCCATTGTCTCAAAAAAGCGATCGCACTCCTGTTCTGTCTCCTTCTAACGGTACAATTTCTCTAGGTTTTTCTCTAGAAGTGAACAGAACGCAACTAATATGGGGTACTTCCACAACGCGCTTCAGTAATTGACCATACCCCTCGTAACCAGGACGACATTGCCCTACTTGATCTCCAGAGAGAATTGTCTCAACATTGTCTAAAATCAACAGACATCGGTTTGATTGCAAACATTCTATCAGCTTTGATAGTTTGCCATCAAAGCTTTCGGGAATCACCATCTCCTTTCGCAACGCCCACAGCAAAAATTGCAGGATGTTTGTTATTTGCTCCTCTACTGGTGGTGCATTTAACAGACTTCGCCACACCACTACTTCAAATTCGCTTTGAATTTGCAGCCCCAACTTTACTGCTAAAGTGCTTTTGCCAATACCACCAATTCCCAGCAGTCCAACTAAACGACACCGTTCTTCTAATATCCAGTGTCGTAGCTGCAATAATTCTTCACTGCGACCAAAAAACACAGATACATCCGGTGCTTCTGCCCAATCATACTGTGGGTTTGCTTGCCGAGTTTCTAGTTCCTCTAAGGTCGAGGAAGGCCGGGTATAATCGCTTTGAGATAACTCCAGCCCAAAGGCAGCGAAGGCAAACTGCAAGGAACTTCTATCTATAGGTTCCAAGCGTGTCAAGATTTTAGATATAGTATGTAGAGCTAAACGGGTGCGATCGCTCAGTTCTTCTAAAGAAAAGCTATCTCCAGCATTATCATCAAATTCGGCTTGAGTTTTGGCATCTCGAAATTTATCCCAGCCTTTTAGGGTAAGGATTACACCACGCCTGCGTCTGCTTGGTTGTTTCATCAACGTCGCCAAAAACTGAGTAGATACATCTTCAATAGAGAAAATTATTAAATGGCAATAGAACGAGATAGTTGTGAAACAGCAATTCAAACTTGACTAATTAAATAAAATATGAAATGATGCAGCATATTTTATTCAAGCTAACTTTTTTAGTTAACTTAATCCGCATCTCCAAAAATGCGAATACTTCCTTAATAGCTGGCTTTCAAAAAACGATATGGCTCTGTGGGAAATTAGCCATTTTCAACGCTAAATCAGGGTTTTATACAGTCACTATTGATAGTAAGGCAAAACTATGTATCTGTAAACGTAAATTTTATCTCTTCGCAGGTAGATTGAAGCCGCAAACGCTTATAGCGGTTCCCATTCACGTTATATCCCAAGGTGTAGGGGCACGGCATGCCGTGCCCCTACGGGTGTACCTCACGTAAACGAGAACTGCTATATTTGCTAAGATTTCCAGTGCGACAACATTCAAACAGGGCAACTTCTCATCACCATGCCAATATCTACAATTGACGATAAAGACGCAGCAGCTATCCAAGCCGCCAGAGTTGGGGTTGCTATATGCGATCGCACCGCCTGGGGACGCATCAAAGTATCTGGCGACGATCGCCTCAATTTCTTACACAACCAAAGTACTAACAATTTCCAAATACTCAAGCCTGGACAAGGTTGTGATACGGTTTTTGTCACTTCCACAGCCAGGACAATTGATTTAGCAACCGCCTACGTTAGAGAAGATGCAGTAATCCTACTAGTTTCACCCAACCGCCGCCAATATCTCATGGAATGGCTGGATAAATATATTTTCTTTGCCGACAAGGTGGAATTATCTGATATCACAGAAGACACCAACACCTTCAGCCTCATTGGCCCAGGAAGCGACGCTGTTTTAGAAAAGTTGGGTATTAGCGAACTCATCGGGCAACCTTACGGTAGTCACAAAGTATACACAATTCCTCCTGCCGAAGGAGTGCAGATTGCTGTGGGTAGTGGGTTAGCTGCTCCTGGATACACCTTAACTTTCCCCTATACTGACAAAGCAACGGTGTGGAATAAATTATTAGAGGCTGGGGCGGTAGAAATGAGCGATCGCGCTTGGGATGCCTTGCGAATCTTACAAGGCCGCCCCGCCCCAGATGCGGAACTCACAGATGATTACAATCCTCTGGAAGTTGGTTTGTGGCAAACAATTTCTTTTACTAAAGGTTGCTATATTGGGCAAGAAACCATCGCCCGATTAAACACATACAAAGGTGTAAAACAACACCTTTTGGGTATTCGACTCAGTGCCCCTGCGGAAATTGGAAGTGCGATCGCAGTTGGAGATGAAAAGGTTGGCAAACTTACCAGTTACACCCAAACTGCTGATGGTTATTTTGGACTAGGTTACATTCGCACTAAAGCTGGTGGCGTGGGGTTGAAAGTCCAAGTCGGAGAAACTGAAGGTGAAGTCATAGAAATCCCGTTTGTTTCTCATGATTACCCGTAAGTAATTCAACTCAAAATATCTTCTTCTTTATTCCTAGCGCCGTAACAAAATTCATCTACCCAAGAAGCTATACTACGGGCATTAGTGGTTGCTAGATTCACTTTGCTCTTAATATCTTCTGGTTGAATATTCGGTTTTTTGCTGTTGCTTTTAACCTCAGTAGTAATTGCTAGCGATCGCACTGGTTTACCGTTACTAGAAATCTCATTGGTAATAGCCAACGATGCACCCACAGGGATTCGGCCAGATGGCGCGTTGCTCTTAACTTCGGTAGCTAATGCCACAGATGGCATAGTTTTGGCTTTGCTGTTAACCTGACTGGTCATTGTCGCCGATGCTCCTGAAGGTAACTGACCAGAGTGCCAGCGTACTGGTTGATATTTCCTTAGCAAACCGGAGGATGGCGTTTTTGCCGGAGTATCTGGAGCAATTTTAGTTGCATTTGCTACTATCAACTCAGGTTTGCGTGTGCGAACTATTTCAGTGGTAGCTGTAATTGATGGCACAAGTTCATCGGCGCGTGACAAGTTGGAATCTAGAGTCTTAGCAAGAGAATGAAGCGCAATATTGCTGGCAGTTACAGCCGATGATAGATGTTTATCCTCATAATGCTTCTCATCTGGCGACTCACTTTCAACTTGGCTTATAGCCATAGAATGGTCTGATTTTATTAAACGTAACTCTTGATCAGGATTGAAGTTAAGACCTAAAGCGGCGACTATTTTATCTGGATCGTTATTCAGATCCAGCATAAAAGCAAGTATTTCATCAAACTGGGGTTCTAAAACAGAGAGTGTTGCCAAAATAAAACCGGACAAAGGACGGCGCAGACCATCGTAAGTGCCCCAAGTTCGCATTTTGACCAGCCAGGAAATATTTTGCTCGTAGTAACTTAGCCATTTTTGTTTTAAGGATTGACGCAGCTGTTGGATATTCATAGGATGCCTCACTTCAGTCAACAATATTGCAGACATTGATATTGAAAATTTGGCTTTATTTCTGGGGATGAAACCGATAATAGAGCATCTGTTGGACTCTTTGACCACCTAGCAAATGATTTTCTATCAGTAGAGATACTTCATCGGGTTGAACGCCGCTATACCAGACCATATCGGGTAATACCAGTACCATCGGCCCATTACCGCATTGTCCCAAACAGCTGCTAGCTGTTACCGTTACACCAGGGATTGGCAAAGCCGTAAAAGCTGCTAATATCTTGGCTGCACCTTGCTTTTTGCAGGTACGATTTTGGCAAACCCGCGCACATTTAGAAAAAGAAGGTTGGTCTATTATCGAGAAGTTTGATGGTTGAGTTATGTTTGACATTTTTTAACGTAGACGCGGAGCGGCTTCCCGCAGGGTACCGCAGAGACGCAGAGGACACAGAGGAGCAGGAGATGGGAAGAGGGGGAGATGAGGGAGAGAACTTTCTCAGGGTCTTTTCCCAATGCCCCATGCCCAATTCCCCATAACTAAACCTCATCTATGTTGAGAACCGTAGTTTTTGCCCTCACCCTAAATCCCTCTCCCATCTTGGGAGAGGGACTTCTTTCTGGCTCCCCTTCTCCCAAATTTGGGAGAAGGGGCTGGGGGATGAGGGTTTTTTCTTTTCATACTGAAATAACTACAGTTTTCAAGATGGAGGCGGTTTAGATTAATTAAAAATCAACAATATATTTCTTTGGGATGAATGCAGTTTCTCTCAAAGGCAGGATGGAAAACTTGAGGAAACCGATCATGATGAAAGTTAAACGCTGTAGCTGTGCAGTTATAAATTAAGTGAAATATGTTTTTTCAATCCCAGGTGAAACAACAGGAATTCCAACTTTGTTTTTGCAACAGCAAGGCTTTTAGTAAATACAGGTGATGACGAAATCCCATGAACACAATATTTAAAGAACGTAAAATAGTTTCGCGTCTATTTGCAGTGCTGCTTTCAGCATTGCTAATGGTGCCCTTACTGAGTAGCTGCGGAGGCGGTTCTAAAACTGCCACGCCGCCACCTGTTGATGACACCATTGGCAGAACAGTGAGCGATCGCAACACTACAAAGCAACCCGAAGCTAAAAAGGGAATGGGTACAGGGCAGAAAGTGGCACTTCTAGCAGGAGCCGCAGCACTTTACTATATGTACAACCAACATCAGAATGCTCCAAAAGAAGGAGCGGAAGGTAAGTACTATCTTTCCAAGAACGGGCGCGTATATTACCGCGATGCTGAAAATCGCGCTCATTGGGTTACTCCACCAGCAGAAGGAATTCGAGTACCAGAATCTGAAGCACAACAATATCGCCAATTCCAAGGCTATAACCGGAGTTCCACAGGTCGCGATCTCACTGGTATAACTTCATCCGCAGCTCCAGCCCTCTAGATAGGCAAGCGTGTGTAAATAAGAAAGCGGGTTTCCCGGAGGATAACGCCGATCGCGCACGTCGGAAACACGAACTTAAATCAGGAGACAGATTATGGTAGATGAATTTTTCCGAAAGGCGAAGGATTTACTTTTGGGGTCAAACAGCGATCAAGCTGAAAAAGATGCCAAATTGCGCGATCGCAATGTCCGTCCAGCCAGCGAAGATCCCTACGGCGACCCCGCAGATCCGGCATCTTACGGCAACGTGATTCCAGCCAGTCAAGACCCCTATGGCGACCCCGCAGATATCGCGTCTTATGGCAACGTTCGCCCAGCAAGTGAAGACCCTTACGGCGACCCCGCAGACCAAGGGGAGTTTGGCAACGTCCGTCCAGCTAGCGAAGACCCCTACGGCGACCCCGCAGATGAGGATTCCCGCCGCTAACGCGAAACTTAAGCCCCACCCCCCTTACCTACTAGGTAAGGGGGAGAATTCAAACTCGCTATTAAAGTGCAATTTTTATCAACCAGAATTCAGAATCTAGGAGTCAGAATTCAGTACGAACTTTGTACGATACTTCGACAGGCGGTAGTTGAGCGCAGTCGAAACTCAGTACATTGCTGGCAAACGAATAAACGGTGAAACATTTAGCGTTTCCTAATCACATGATGTACATCATAGCCCCCTCATCGCTTGCGGGGAGGGGGTTGGGGGTGGGGTTTAGTACCTAATCAACTGAGAACCGCTATTACACCAAATCTATCTGCTGAATCTCCGCCGATTCATTCTGACTCCTGTTAGCGGTAGCGGGGCGTTTAGCCCATTCTGACTCCTGAATTCTTTCTTATTATTTAAACTCTTCAAGCTGATCCAAACGCAACCAAACATTTGGCGTTGGCACTTTCCCGAACTTAATCAGGGCATAATCACCTTTGATATCTACAATTTCGCCCTTGCTGTCAAACAAATAGGGAGGAAAGCGAGTATCACTGGCTTTTGCTTCCAGACTGTTTTCCAGTTTCTCGCGGATAGCGCGAACCATATCTCCTTTTTTGACTGCCATGAATTCCCCTCTCAAATTTCTAGATTGTTTTATCTGCATTTTAGGGGACTTCCGAATTAGAAATAAAAATTCTTGTACAGACGCCATTAATCGCGTCTCCTAACTCCCCGTAGCGTTTGACACTGGGGGCAAAAGTGACTAGATCGCCCAGCTAACCTAATCCGCATAATTGGAGTGTCACAAACTCGACAGGGTTCTCCAGCGCGGTTATAAACCCAGGCAACACCACCATAATTGCCGTTGACACCCTTAACACTTAAGAAATTACTAAAAGTCGTACCGCCAGCTTCAATACTGGTTTCTAAAACTTGAATTATCGCTGTTCGCAAACGCTCAATTTGCTTTAGCTGCAAATCTATACACAAAGTTTCAGGTAAAATTCCACTCTTAAACAGGGCTTCATCAGCATAAATGTTACCTAATCCCGCCACCACCGATTGATCAAGTAGTGCAGTCTTAATCGGACGGCGGCGATTTTGAAGTTTGCTTGCTAAATACTCGACAGTGAATTCCGGTGAAAATGGATCTGCTGCCAGTGTTGCCAAACCAGTCATAATACTTTCTACAGCAACACCAGGCGGAACCCACCAAATTTTACCGAAGGTACGCTGATCAACAAAGCGTAATTCTTGCTGTTCCCCAAAGAATAATCTAACCCGCGTGTGCTTATGTAATGGTTCATCTCGATGCACCCATAGTAGTTGACCGGTCATTCGCAGATGAACCCCTAGCCAACCTGTGGAAGAGAGTTCGGCGAGGAGATATTTACCGCGACGATGCCAAGTAGCGATGGCATTCTTTTTAATTCCATCAACAAACTCACCAACAGAAAACGGGTAGGCGATGGTGCGATCGAGCAACACATCTCCACCCGTAATTTTTTGGTTAAGGGTCAATTGATTTAGGCCCCTTCGGACTGTTTCAACTTCAGGCAGTTCAGGCATTCAAACTGATTAAGCAAGCAATTTTGATGTACTTGGGGGTTGAATAAATAATGGAGTAGTAACTTACACAGCCGTAGATGGCTTGTATTACTACCCAAGAGAAACCGTAAATACCCACAGGGCGGCTTCTCATAGATTAGGGTAGGCTTGCGTGAAAGATGAATGAACTGAAATTTTCAGACTTCATACTTCAGACTTAAGACTACCCTTCATCATCGCATCAAACAAGCCCCTTGTAGCTTTGCTGCTATTTTTTAGGTGCTTTAGCCTTTGGTGCTTCAACCTCGACTAATTCATCCTGGGCAAAGTTGTTGGTATTGATACCAGAGTAATTGACCTTTTCAAAGCGGACAATTACAGGGTATTTGATGCCGCTTTGGTCAATGGAAGCCACAGTTCCTAAATCCTGAAACCAGTAGGATTCAGGGCGGAGAACACGTACTTTAGAACCACGTTGAACCATGATTATTTTCCCTTTTAGTTATCAATTGCCAATCTAGAGGGCTAATTGATTTCACTCTACAACCTGAAGGCCGCAGCAAGAGTCTTTGTTAAGTTATTTGTCTGAATTGGGAGTAGGGAATTGGGCATGGGGGATTGGGCATTGGGCATTGGGCATTGGGAATTGGGCATTGGGCATTGGGAATTGGGCATTGGGCATTGGGCATTAATCACTTGACTCCTAACTCCCCACTCCCCAAATTTAAAACGGTATTATACCCTACTTGACAAGGCACACGTTATAGCGTACCTTCGTTCGCAAACAGTTATTTTTTAGAAGCTTATGTTTTAGTTAAGACAAACACACTTCCCTCGTTACCTCTGCCAATCCGCAGATCGTCATCTATATAGGTGATATCTAACCAGCCTTGCTGTTTATCACTCTTGATTGCAAAATCAATTGCGGGAAATTTTCTACCTGCTTCAATTTGTTGGATAAAAGTTACCGGAGAATTGTATTCTATTAAACGTTGTAAGCCGATAATAGACCGCTCAAATTTCACTTGGACACGCCGACCTGAAACTGGCTCAAATTTAGCAGCAACGCTAACTAATCCTTCCAAATAAGGTAAGCCATAAATCTCAGCTATGTTGTAGACACTGGCAGTATCCACCCGGATACACTGATAGATTTGACCCAGTTTGCACAAAGGTAGGCCATCTAAATTTAAAAGAGCCTTGCTGGTGGTGTATAGTAATCGCCAATTGCCATCAAGCAAATTCTTAGCTTCTACCGGACGGGGTGTAGGATTAAAATCTTCTAAATTGGCGATCGCTGCTAAGATAACCTGTTTCTGGGCTTGGGTCGCCAGTAGACCGCGATTAGTAAGTGCGATCGCATCTATAAGAGCCGCTTTTCCGATCATCGCCTGTCACCTCAAAAATCAGTCCTTTCCATCAGCATAAACAAGATATTCATGACCTATGTGTAGAGCCATACAAATTGCTAACAATCGCTTGACATAAGCCTTATGCCTATTAAATAAAAAATTTCTATCTGAATGCGGATTTATTAACTAAAGGGTTGAAAAGATAACTAAATAAATCCGTGCCAAGTGATAGACTCTAAATGTCAACTTACGTATACTTTTTCTTGTCCTCTTTGATATGTTGAACTCTCCATTACGTGAAGAAGCCCGTAATCAGCGAGCCGATGTCATCCCCCTAAAGCAAGAGTCCTCTTTGTCGGATTGGTTGCAAACCAACGGTCGGATGATCGCGCGTGAAGTTCACGAACCGGATTTTCAAAATGACGAAGAAGAAATAGACTCCCTAATGGGTGTAGAAGATGGGATTGGCTACGACCTTGATGATGATGACAATGTAGGAATTGCCGAGGATTAGCCTTTTCAGGCTAGGGACTTGGTTGTATCCCTAGTTGCTGATATTCAATTTTATTAAGTGTGGAGTGAAGGGAAACTTCTGTGGACGCTAAATTATCTCCTGAGCAAGGTTTAAATATTTCTGGAATCGCTCTAGCCTCTGTATTAGCCGTAGGGCTAGGTTCAACAGCATTTTTATTGGATTCGATGGCCAATAGGCTGCCCTGGCAAAGTATGTCGTTAACGCTGCCACTACTTTTGTGTGCAATAGGTTCAGGTGCCGTCGGCTATTGGGTAATACCGCTACTTCAAGCACTCAAAACTGGACAAATAATTCGTGAAGATGGCCCCCAAGCCCATCTAAAAAAGGCAGGCACCCCAACAATGGGCGGTATATTTTTTATCCCTGTAGGTGTGATAATTGCCTGTATATTGTCTAACTTTTCTAAAGATGTGCTTGCAGTTTCGGCATTGACAATCAGCTACGGATTGGTTGGTTGGCTCGACGATTGGCAAATTTTGCGCCGTAAATCAAATAAAGGTATATCTCCCGCAACGAAACTGGCTTTGCAGGTGGGTTTTGCGGCAGTGTTTTGTCTATGGCTGACGTTTAATCAACCTTCTAATATTACAAATATTGCTTTACCTTGGGTGAGCTTCACACTACCCTTAGGATTCTTATTTTGGCCCATAGCAGGTTTTGTGCTAGTTGCAGAAAGTAATGCGACTAATTTGACAGATGGCATTGATGGCTTGGCAGCAGGAACAGTAGCGATCGCACTTTTGGCATTAGGTGCTTTAGTTGCACCTACAGCACCCGGTTTGATGGTTTTCTGTGCTGCTTTAAGTGGTGGGTGCTTAGGTTTCTTAGCCCATAACCGTAACCCAGCCCGCGTTTTCATGGGAGATACTGGTTCTTTAGCACTGGGAGGAGCTTTAGCGGCTGTAGCGCTATTGACAAACACCCTAGTAGCTCTGTTCATTCTCAGTGGTATTTTCTTCATAGAAACTCTTTCGGTGATGGCACAGGTAAGTTATTACAAAGCCACCAAAGGCCCTGATGGCAAAGGCAAGCGCCTCTTCAAAATGGCACCCTTACACCATCATTTAGAACTCACTGGCTGGTCAGAATTGCAAGTAGTTGGAGTATTTTATGTCATCGCGGCTATTTTGGCTGCCATCTGTTTGGCAATCGCTCCATTCTGAATCATGTTTTGAGAAAATAGTCGAATACAAAATGACAACTCCCACATCTCCAGGGAGTTGTTTTTTATACGGTAAATTTATAAGTTTTAGATTTCTATACTGGTAAAGTCTGACGTTTAATGCCAACGAAGAACTTGCTCATTTCATCGCTTGGGGTTTGTGACATCTCCTACACTTCTGCTTCGCAGTAAGTGTAGGCTTCCAAGACAATCCGGCTAGTGCTTAGGAGACTCTTGGCTTTAAGAACGGAATGCCCTACCGCTCTGTTCTTTATGTTTATTGCTGCATTATGATCTCGGTCAAGACTACACCCACAATTAGGGCAGTCATGCCATCG
>Ga0209591_10009604_pt1 | contig 10446 bp, 4 predicted proteins | sample MAT01_FD_187207 | JGI IMG/M metagenome (GOLD analysis project Ga0209591, IMG submission 187207) | Freshwater microbial communities from Lake Fryxell liftoff mats and glacier meltwater in Antarctica - MAT-01 (SPAdes) (version 2) | ecosystem: Environmental > Aquatic > Freshwater > Ice > Liftoff...
TGCGCGCCGTGACGCCACAAATCTGGGTTATTGAGAAGTTACCGATGCCCACCTCAAGGACCACGAGCACAAAGCGAAAGCCTAGCGAAGCATCAACCCCGCGAGGCGGTAAGCGACCCAGAAGCCTCGTCCCGCGAGACCTACCCCGGCGACGATCAGAAACGCCGTTCCGCTCGTCGACTCCCATCCCATAGCCACCGCCGCGATCAGTCCGCAACCGAGGAGGCGTTCCGGCCCCAAAGACGCCCGACCGAGCGCGGCGAATGCTGCGAGGGCGAGGAAGGCCAAGAGCCAGGCAACCGCCAGGGCGTAATCGAGCTGCGCGAGCGATGCGCGTTCGTCGCTCGATTCGAGAGCCCCTTCGCCCTTAGAGCGAGACGGGGGTTTCGACTGCTCCGGAGGACCGGCGGGCACGGCTATGCTCCACGCCCCTCGCGGCCCGTCGGCAGCCCATCGGTTCGGCCCGGTCGCGCGCCAGCGGAACGGCCCCTCCACGACGGCAGAACCTCCATTCGCTTCGAACGTCCGCTCGGACCAAGCCGCGGGCAACCCACCGACGGATAGTTCCGGTTCCGGCAATCGGCCGACGCGCGCGACCTTCGCCGTCGCGGTCAACACCATCGGTTCTCGGAGCGTAGCCGGTACCGACACGGACCAGCGGACTTGGCCCGGTCCGATTTCGGGCGGACCGATCCGAACGCCTTCGGGGCCTTTGGCTATGGGCTCGGAGCCGAGTGGCACTCCGTTCAAAACGAGGTTGAACGCGGCAACTCGCCCCGCGGGGATCGCGAGGTGAACGGCGGCTTGATAGCGGATGCCATCGTGCGATTCGCGGACCGAGGCACTACCCGTACCGCCCGGAGCAATCACCGCGATGCGGAGGATTTGAATCGCCGGATCGACGAGGACCGAAAGTTCGTTTTGCGCTCCGTTCGGCTGCACCGCCACGCCGCGGGAAGGGTTCGCGACGGCCGACCAACCGTCGGTGGTTCGAACGCGGACGACGGGGGTGGCCGAACTTGCCGGACCGCGAGGGAGGGGTAATTCGACAACGCCGCCATTTCCTCCGGCTGGCGAGTATCCCTTCCAAACGCCGCTCCACCGCACGACCGCATCCCGGGTCGATTTCTTCAACCAGATTTGAACGCGGGAGCCGGTCCGGTTCCACGATTGGAGGTCCGGGCAGCGGACTTCGTCCAACAGGATCGAGTTGGGCACTTCGAATTCCAGCGAGACCGTTCCCGATGGCCTCGCGAGTTTGACGGTTCCTTCGACCGAAGCGCGGCTGCTCAACGTCCAGGCGATTTCGTTCGACGCGACCGCGGGCTCGATCGAAGGTCGAAGCACGGGCCGCAATTCGGGCAGCGTTGCGGAGGCCCGTTGAAACACCCGGTTGGGTGGGAAGCGGTCCAATTCCAGTTCCGGCGCGAGGCCCGCAAACTCCCGCACCATCGTCTCGGCCGGGAAATCGATCAGGTCCGGCGACCGAGGCAAGTCCTCGATGGTCAGCCCCTTCGTTCGGACGACCGCGAACCCTTCGCCCGAGACTTCTTTCGGGGGTCGAGGATATCGCAGGACGGGTCGCACCATTCCCGCGCGCTTCGGAATCAATCGCACCACGATCACGACTTGACCCTCGACCGGGCCTTGCAATCCGACGGACAGCGTCTGGAACCCTTCGGCCGAAGGCGTCACGCGCCAGTCGCGTAGGCCCGGGCCGTCGAGGTCGCTGCGGACCGTCGGTTTCGACGGTTCGCAACTGTCCGGAATGAGGACGTTCAAGCGGGTCACGGAACCGCCGGTGACGCGGAATGCGAAGGCCGCCGTGCCGATCTCGCCCGCTTCGGTGAGATCCCAGACGCAAACGTCCCGGACCGCGACCGAGGCGTTGGCACCGCTGGCCTCGCCCCTCCAGCGGACCGCGATGATCGTGCCGCCGCCGTGATCGGCGTCCGCCTTTTGGCGTCCCCCCGTCACCGTTTGAGTTCCGCGCCGCGTCGGGACATCGAGCCCGCGGCCGCCCTGCGGCGCCGCGAACCGCACGCGCGAATTCGGCACATCCGGACAGCCGAAGCGGGCTTCGCGATCGCCGCCGATGATCGCAACCGAAACGGCGAACCGAACCGCGACTTCGTGCACTCCGGGACCGGGGATGCGAACGGTGTAGCGGTCCGGCTTCGGCGATTCCGGAAACGCTGCCTTCCCGTCGACCAGAACCTCGATCAGTCGAACCCCGGCCAGAGGCAGCCACAGCGGAGCGTCGCCGGCTCCGGTCGCGACGACGCGGAAGCGGGCCGCGAACGTCGCCGGTCCGCTGCCCTCGGCGGTGCCTTCGTAGTCCGCGGCCGCGATGGCCGCCGCGGGCAATGCCGAATTACCGAAGGAATCGAGGCGGACGAGCAGCGCCGGCGGCGCGAGCACGGACAACTGAGACGGAGCCGCGGCGGGACCGGAAATGACGTAGATCGTCGGTGATTCCGGCGCCTGAGCGGTCGCTGCATTCCCCACTCCCACACCGGTTGCGACCGCGAAAACGAGGCGGACGAGCGATAGGGTCGAAGGAAGCTTGCGGCGAGAACTGGACGCTTCGACCGGGGACGCCCCCCGCCGCTTTGCGAACGCGGCAGCCAGCACATACCCCAGAAACGCGACGGCCGATGGCGGTCGGAGTAGAACGCCCCACCCGTCGGGCGCGAGCAGCGCCGCGAGTCCGCACGCGACAAGCAGTGGCACGAGCGCCAGTCCTCGGCGACGGCCGATTCGCCGCGCGAGGCTCACGAACCCTCCGAGCACGAGGGCTGCGAGGGCGTAACCGAGCGCCCGAAGCGATTTCGAACGAACGGCGACGGCGGGGGTCGCATCCGACTGCGCGGACTCGGCTCCGTCGAGCCTCGGCCACAGTCGGAAAGTCTCGGCGGAAGACCAGCGGATTTCCTCGATCGACTCTCCATTCGGCAGCGTCGGCCGCGGCGGAGCAAATTCGACGACGGGGGGACGGACCCAAGACGTCGGGCCGCTCGCCTCCGTTAGGACGTAGCGAATCTCGAACTCTCGGCTTCCTTCCTGGGCATTCGGCACGGGCAGAAGGACGGTGGAATCGACCGCCCGCACATCGGCCGTCCGACCGGCAATTTTCGCCCCCGCAAACTTCGCCCCCGCGGGCAATCCGATCGGCAAAAAAGCACCGCCGGCCTCGAGGATGCTTCCGGTGAACCCGCACGCCAAGCTCCCGTCGGCTTCGATGCGGACCGCCAGCGAGAGCTTTTCGAACGACCATTCCTTCGCCGCGAGTTTCGGCCGTTCGCCTCGCGGCGTCAGTCGGAACCGTTCGGGAAAGCCGGGTTCTACCGCGGGCGGCTCGAATCCGGACTCGTCGGACGCAGCGAGGGCAAACTTCGGAGACGCTAGGCGAACGCCCAAAACGCTCGGCAGCGGAATCGCCGCAGCCCCGACCGGAGCGACGTGCTCCGATCTCACCGCAAGGGCAACTTCCGACGACGGTCGATCCAGTCGAACGCTCCAGAGGTCTCCGGCGAGCAGCGTCCCACTCGCGGCATTCGTGAGTGCGGACCACCCCGACCCCAGGAGCCACGGTAGCCACGGCGTCCGTCGAACGCTCGAAGATGCAGGCCCGCGCACGTCCCACGTCACGCCGGGAACCGAAGGCGTGAACACGGTTACCGTTCCGAGCGGCGCCTCCTCCGAACGGAGCGCGATCGCGTTCGTCACCTTCAACTTGCCCGCTGCGAACGCCACGACAACGTCGCGATCCCCCGCGACCCCTTCGACCGAGGCGAGAACCGCCAGCGAGCCCTCGGGCGAACGCCCGCGGAACGGATAAGTCAGCGTGCCGGGCGTCGGAGGGGCCAGCGACGGCCAAGCCCGTAGTCCGGGTGGCACGACGATGTGGAAAGTTCCCTCGCGTTCGACGGCACCGCCGAGGGCGACTCGCGGAAACGGAATCGTCAGCGGAAATTGCGACGGCCCCGTTGAATCGCCCGCGGGTACGGTTGCAGGGCCGCGGAAATGCAGGAGCAATTCGACGGACTGACCCGCCGCCAAGGGGTGCGACGGCTCGACCGAATACTCACCCGGCGCGCTCGGGATCGCCTTCCAGGTCAGTCCGGGGTCGCTCGGCGAAAGCGCCGCGCTGCCGAGCGTCAGTCCGCCAGCGGTTCGAATCGGGATCTGCACGAGCGGCCCGCAGTTGATCCGGAGTTTGAACCGAGCGGTCAGCTCGCTCGAGCCGGGAACGACGGTCCAAGTGACATCGTCGGTCGAAACGAATTCCGCCTCGGCGGATCGGATTTTCATAACGGGCGGTCGTCGGTCGATTCGCGGATCGGTGGAAGCGGCCAGCGTCCCGATCAGTTTCAATCGGTAGCCGCGGTCGAACGAGGCTCCGGTCGCGCGGTAATCGCCGGGTTCGAGCCCGTGAAACGCGAGTTCCGGGTCGAAGCGGACCTCGAGCGAATCCGCTCCCGGCAGTCCGTCGGCGAGTCGGATGAGCGGGCACGGCCAGCCGTCCGATGCGGGCGGCACCAGCGCCTCGGCCGTAACCGTGATGCGGCCCCCGGCCTCGTAGCCGCCGACGCGGAGGCGGTTCGGCGTTCCCGCGTTAGCCGGTGGCTCCATCGCCCACGTCAGGCGGTTGCCTCCGCTCACGTTCGTCACGCGGAGGCTCGAATCGACTAAGAACGCGAGGTCGCTCGGCACGCCTCGAATTTGTTCGAGTCCGAACTCCGCGGTGAGCACCGCCAGGCCGGGTGCAAGGTCGTAGCGAAGGGCGCGATCCACTCGGTAGGCGGGGGGCGGTTCTCCGCCGCGTCCGGGCCGGTGCACGGCCAACTCGAACTTCGAGCGCCCGCCGAACGCCAGCCGCCAGACTTTGCGGTCCTCCGATGGTCCGGGGAACGGTCCGGTGATCAGCACGTCAGACTTCGCCGCTTCCGGGGTCCGGTCGTTCGGCACCGTCAGCAGCAGGTGCGAGACCGCGGCGGAAGGGAACGCGAGTTCGAACCGATCCGCGGCTGGTTCCTCCGTCGCCCGCACGGACCAAGGCAGCGCGACCCGGCTGTCGCCGGACCGTTCGACCGCGAGGTACGTGGAATCGCCGCGAAAGAGATCGGCGGAACGGCCGTCCGCCCACCGTCCGGCGCCCGTCGCGAAGTTCCAAGGATCGACGTCGAGGAGTCCGCCGCCCGCTACGCGCCAAGTGGCGGTTCCGTTCAGCCCCCCGCGCTCGAGGGTCGCCTCGTAGTTCGCCTCCGCGATTCGCGGGCTCGGCGCAGCGGCGGATGCCGCACGAACGCGGTTCTCGAACGACCCTTGCGGCAAGCGAATGAGCCTCCCCTTCGCTTCTTCGACGAGGACCGCATTCAAGCGGTCCCCGGTCGCGAAAACGCGGCGGATCGGGAACGGATCGGGAGTTGGTGCCAGCGGCGGGGTCGAAGGAGTTGCCGCGGCGCTTCCCACGAGGGCTGCGACGGGATCGGCTCCGTCGGCGGGTGCGAAGCCGATCATCGCGCCGGTTAGGAGCGTGAGGAGTCCGGCCAGAGACCAGCAACCGCGGGTCATTGCGGGTCAACTCCCGGAGGGGGTCGTGAGCGTCGGTTGGCTATCCGAACCTTCGAGGACGATGGCGGATCCGGACGTGGCCGGCATCGGAGGGGCCGCGCGGCTGCCGAGGTTCGCGGTCCGCGAGAGGCCCGCTTCGGGTCGGACCCGCGTGAAGCCGGGCAGCCGGGCCGCGCGACGGCGATGCGACCAGCGCAGGGTTGCAAGGGCCGCGAGGAGGATCGCGGAGGCGAGCAGACCCGGCACGGAAGCGGCGGCGGCGTGGGCCGCGAGTTGGGGCCAGCCCGCGGCCGGCACCGCCACGCCGAGGCCCAGGACCGCGAGTGCCGGGCCGAGCAACGCCGGACGGAGCCGCGATAATCCGTACCCCAAGACCAGTGCGACCAAGGAACACGCTCCGATCCACCAGCCGCGTCGAACGGAAACGATCGGCACGGGCCCGAGGATCGGCTGACGGGCGGTCAGGACATCGGACGCGGGCGGTTCCTCTCCTTCGCTCGGCGTTTCGGATGCACCGGCCAGCCACTGCTCGAGTTCCCGCGTCGTCGAGCCGGCGGACGGAGCGAATAGGCCCGACCGCCAATCCCAGCGGATTTCGGGTTGCAGGTCTCGGCCCACGCAGAGGGGAATCGAGTCGTGCGGCACGATCACCTGCCACCGGGCCGGTTGGCGGTAGGTCGCGTTTGCGACGCGAGGCGGGTGCAACCCGAGTTCGCCCTGCTGGCTCGGAGGAATGACATATCGAACGTCGAGCAGCAGCGATGCTCGCCCCGCACGCTCCGGGACGGGGATTCGCACGGTCCGGGATTCGCCGGCACTGCCGGGAATCGCATCCGCCCGACGGTCGTCGAGTTTGAACTCCGCAACCACACCGGCGGGCAATTCCACGTCGATGCCGGCGGGCGACCAGCGTCGGAGGAGGAACCTCGTGCGGACGGCGATCGCGCCGTCGTCGCCGACCCAGGCTTGGACGAGTACGCGATCGACGGTCGCCGCGGGTGCGCCGCCATCGATGTCGTCGGCGAGTTCCAACGCGAGCGGCAGCGAGGAACCGGACCCCGCCAACGTCAACCAGGGCAGGCTGTCTCGGTCGGGGCTGGGCTCGGGAGGAAGTTCCCGCCACGGACCGTCGAATCGCGACACCGAGCGGGATGTGCCCCCGTTCCAAATCCGGACCGTCACTTCGGTTTTCGTCGCGGCCTCGGGCCAGAGCAAGGCGATGGGGAAGCGGATTGGACCGACCGCGTCCGCCTTCCGGACTGGGAACGGCAAAGCATAGGTGAGGGTCGCCACGAACTCTTTGCTGCCATCCGCAGGCGGACGAAACAGCCATTCGCCCGGTCGGCTGGGTTCGAGGGGGCCGCGGAGCCCCGTCAATCCGACCGGTCCCGCGAACTTCATCGGGCGGAGTTCGCCCTCGCCCGCGCGGAAGCGGATGGTCTGGAGCACGGCGATCTGGCGTTCTTGAACGCTCAACTCCGCGCGCACTTCGGCGGTCAATTCGGGGCGGTAAACATGCCAGTTGAGGTCCACGCGGGCCGCGGACTTCTCGAACCGCGCCGCGGCCGCGGTCGTCGCACCGGTCGGTTTGATGCTGGCGGGAGCCTTCAACTCTTGAACGCTCGCGGGCTGCCCCGTATCGGCCCCGTGAGCCGTGCCGTGGACTTCGAGGCCCTCCGGCACAATCGCGGCGATGCGGGCGAGTTGCTCCTGCGCCCCGCCTGCGAATCGCGGGAGGAGGATCGAGGCCTCGCGGGCCGACGTCGCCACGGGGTAAATCGAGGTCAGAACGAGATCGAACGGCGCTTTCTGCGCCGCGGTCAAGCGGAGAGCGAGCGTCCGCGCGGCCATTGGGTCGGCCGCATCGGGCACTTGCACTTCGACGAGGTCGGCGGGCGAGGCTTCGACGGCCTGCCAACCCGCGGGGATGTCCACGAGGAGTCGTTCGACATCGGTCCGCACGGGCGTGATGCGGGCTTCGAGGTCGAGCCGCCAGCCGATTTCCGTGCGTCGGAGCACGTACGATGGGCTGACGCGGACGAACCCCGGAGCCGCGCGGGTTTCGAGTTGAAGCAGTGGAGGCGGCGCGGACTTTCCCGCAGCCGGACCCGCTGCGATTCGAAAGAGCCCGATCAAATCTTCTTCGGAACCCACGGCGTCTTGCCGACGCACTTCCGGGTTCGGCGAGGGAAACGTCACCCGCGTCGTCGGCGGTGCGAAGACTTTCACGGTCCCGGTCAATCGACCGGCGGTGGGAACCGCAAACGGACCGACGGGATACGGGCCTTTGAACTTCGGTTCCGCTGGTTTGGGCCTCGTCGTTCGGTGGATCGCGGTCACGACCCAAGCGGTGCCGGCTCCCTCCGGCGGGCGAAATGTCCAGACGGTTTTATTGGGGTCCGACGGACGAACGAGAGCCGCGGATGGAACGGCGAAGGGGCCTTTCAGCCCGACTGCGGTATCGACGGTGAGGTCCGAATTCGCCGGAGCGATGATGGACCATTCTTTCGCGGTGCCCCGCAGTTGCAAGACGGCCGTCGTTTCCACTTGCAAATCGTCGATGCGGACGGCGATCTCCGCGTCGGCCGAGGCGAGGACTTCGGCCGCGGCGTTCGGGGAAGCGGGGGGTTCCCAACTCAGTTGCAGGAGATCCACCGGTCCGAGCGGGTAGCGAGTGAGTTTCGCCGCGTCTTCGATCGTCGTTTTGACCTCGCCCGGTTTATCGGCCAAGGTCCGAACGGAGAGTGCGACTTTTTTGATCCCCGACGGTGGCTCGAAGGTCAGGGTCGTGATCGCCGCCCGCGGCAGCCCGATCTCAAATCCCAGTTCCCCTTTCGGTCCGCGGGACGCGATTGGGGCTTCGAGTTCGAGCGCAAGGATATGATCGCCCGCCGCGTCCGGAAAGGCGGTGAAACCGTCCTCGCCAGCCAAGAGGATGGGCAATCGGCCATCCGCGAACTTCGCCGAGTTGGGAAACGCTTTCGGAGTTCCGAGCGGTACGGGCGTTCGCGCCGCATCGGTGCGGACTTGGTACGCAATGCTCACTACGGCGACGGCGCGCTCGCCGCGAGAAACCACCTTCACGGCGATCGCGCATCCGCTCGGCGGCTGCGGCTTCGGAGACTCTTTGAGTTTCTTGAGTTGGTCGGCCTGATCCTGGAGGGCTCGATATTCCTGCGGCGTGAGCACCACGGCGTCGATCGGCGGGTTCGGATCGTCCGGAGCCTTCGTGTAAAGGACGATCGTGCCATCGGGCAACTTCAACGCCGCGGGGCCTTTCGGAGGCTGAGCCACGAGCGAATTCGACGAAGCGCTCAACCAACAAAAGAATCCGACGGCGGTCGCGCGGGCCGTGCGACGGAGGATGGAATTCAGTTTGCGGCGGGCTGCCGACATGGCGGTCGGACCCTGCGGGCGTGGGGGAAAGACTTACCGCAGTATACCCCAACCCCGCAGTTCCTTCCGAGCCCCGAGCCAGTTTTTTCGGACTAACCCCGGAGTTTTCTCGGATCGCAAGGCCTCTGCGAGTTGCGCCAGTCGAGAGCAATAGCGGCGAACCGGACGTTCGACACGACCGTCGGTACAATTCCCCCTTTCCGCATTATCGACCGGATGGACTCTCGATGGCCGGTGCCAACCTTCAGCAAGACCTCCGCGTCATCACCGAACCGACCGTGTACCTCGTCGGTAAGCAGACATTGGTCGATTCGGAACTGGATCGCTTTTTGGACGATCACGGAGTGAGTTGGGAATCGGACAGCGAAGTGGCGGCCGAGGTAGTGACGGAAACCGCGGGGCGGGTCTGCTACATGTCCTTCGCAAAGCCCCGTCCGGGGGGGAACGCGGCCTACTTGGGACACATTAAGGAAGTGGGCCACGGTTCGGTGCTCGAACACGCGGTCTGGAACTTCATCATCACGGGCGTTTCTCGGACCCTGACTCACGAACTCGTCCGCCATCGGGCGGGGTTCGGCTTTTCGCAACTCAGCCAGCGGTACGTGGACGAATCGGTGGCCGAGTACGTGGAGCCGGACGTGATTGCCGGCGATCCGGAACTCCACGCGATCTGGCTCGACTCGGTGACGCACGCCCACGAGGCGTACTTGAAACTGGCCGAGGGGCTGAACCGCAAACTCGCCGACCCGCAAGCCGCGGCCGCGGCGATGCTCCCGGCCGACGCGGACCGCACGACGCGCCGCAAAGCCGCCCGCCAGGCCGCCCGCAACGTGCTGCCCAACGCCACCGAGACCAAAATCTTCGTGACGGCGAACGCCCGCGCTTTGCGGCACTTCCTGGAGCAACGCGGTGCGGCCGCGGCGGAGCCGGAGATCCGCAAATTGGCCGGGAAGATGCTGGACATCCTGCAAGTCGAAAGCCCGAATTTGTTCGGCGACTACGTTCGGGTGCCCCTGCCGGATGGGACGAGCGAACTGCAGACGGCCTTCAAGAAAGTCTAATCCAATCTATTATCGAGACCACCATGCCCGAACGAATCGTAATGCGGACCGGGGAAGCCCTGGTCGAAGGGGATAAGGATTACCTCTGCGCGGAGCCGGAGGTGGTAATCGGCGAGCTCGACGGGCCCGTGGGGCACGCCCTTGCGAACCTCATTGGAGATCAGGTGAAGGGGCACACCCGCGTCTTCGCCATTCTGAACTCGGACGTTCAGGTTCGCCCCGCGACGGTGATGGTGAAGAGGTAGACCACGTAACCTAAAATGGCGAACCTAACCCGACCGGGACAAGTCATTCTCGTGGAGGTTCCAATGACTAGAGCTTTTCAAAAACGCCACGAATTGGCATTTCTCGATCTATTCCTGCGCGGCCATTTAAAGCTCGCAGATGTCGAGATTGGGAAGACATTCAAAGA
>Ga0209591_10009605_pt1 | contig 10446 bp, 11 predicted proteins | sample MAT01_FD_187207 | JGI IMG/M metagenome (GOLD analysis project Ga0209591, IMG submission 187207) | Freshwater microbial communities from Lake Fryxell liftoff mats and glacier meltwater in Antarctica - MAT-01 (SPAdes) (version 2) | ecosystem: Environmental > Aquatic > Freshwater > Ice > Liftoff...
CGGACCTCGCCGCTGCCTGATCACTCGGCCTTGATGGCGGCCAGGCGCACGACCTCGCCGAACTTCGCGTGCTCGGCGCGCAGGAAGGCGCCGAAGCCCGCGGCATCGCGCGGACGCACCGTCGCCCCCTGCTGCGCGATGCGCCCGGCCATCACGGGGTCGGCCAGCAGGCGCAGAGTCTCGGCCTCGATCCTGTCGCGGGTCGGGGCGGCTACGCCGTTGGGGGCGACCAGGCCGAACCAGATCGTCATCTCGTAGTCGCTGATGCCGGCCTCACGCATCGTCGGCACGTTGGGTAGCGCCGGGTGGCGCGTGGCGCCCGAGACCGCGAGCGGCTTGAGCGAGCCAGCCTCGATATGCGGCAGCAGAAGGGGTACGCCCTCGAACCCCACATCGATCTCGCGCGCCAACAGCGCCGTGGCGACCGGCGCGGCGCCGCGATAGGGCACATGCGTCAGGTCGATGCCGGCGCGCAGCTTCAACAGCTCGAAGGCCAGATGCGTGCTGCCGCCGATGCCCGCACTCGCATAGTTCAGCGCGCCCGGCCGCGCCTTCGCCGCCGCCACCAACTCGGCCACCGTGCTCACGCCCAGGCGCGGCGAGGCGACGAGGACGATCATGATTTCGGCGCAGCCGCAGATCGGCGTCAGGTCGCGCAGCGGGTCGTAGCCGGCGTTCGGGAACAGATGCGGGTTGATCGCGATGGTGGCGGTATTGGCGATGCCGATGGTCCGGCCATCGGGGCGCGCCTGCACCACCTCGCGCGTGCCGATCATGCCGCCCGCGCCGGCGCGGTTATCGACCACCACCGGCTGGCCGAGCCCGGCCGGCAGGCGGTCCGCCAGCAGCCGGGCGAGGCCGTCATTGAAGGCGCCGGGCGGGGCGGGAACGACGATGCGCAGCGCGCCGTCCGGCGTTTGCGCCTGCGCGGCGCCGGCGAGGATGAAGGGCGCAGCGAGCAGGGCGCGGCGATGCAGGGGCATGGGTGTTCCTCCGTCAGGGTTTCATGGCAGCGAGATCATCGAGGCTCGCGCCCAGCCCGAAGCCCGGCGCGTCGCTGGGCACCAGCCGGCCGTCGACCGGCACGGCCATGCCCGGGAACAGCCGCGTCTCGGCCAGCGGCACGCCCGGCGGCGTGCCGAGAAAGTGCTCGCCGATCGGCGCGCCCGGCACGGCGAAGCCGAAATGCTGGCCATAGGGCGTGTTCATCCCCGCATGCGGCACCACCGCCACGCCGGCAGCGTCGGCGATGGCGGCGATGCGCAGGCAGGCCGTCAGCCCGCCGCACCAGGCGATGTCGGGCTGGAGCACATCGGCATTGCGCCGCGCGACGGAGGCGAGGAAGGGCTGCGGCATGTACCAATGCTCGCCGGTGGCGAGGCCCATGCCGGGCAGGCGGCGGCGCAGCGCGTCCTGGCCGTCGAAATCCTCGGGGATCAGGCAATCCTCGATCCAGCGCAGATCGTAGGGGCGCAGTTTCTCGGCCAGCCGCACCGCGTATTCGACATCGAAGGCCATCCAGCAATCGAGCATCACCTCGACCTCCGGCCCCACCATCTCCCGCACCCGCGCCACGGCCTCGACGTTGCGGTTGAGGCCTGGCAGGCCATCGGCGGGGCCGCGCGGGCAGGGCAGCTTGGTGGCGCGGAAGCCGAGCTCGAGGTGCCAATCCGTGTCGCCGCCTGTGGCGTAGCAGTCGATGTGGTCGCGCGCCGGCCCGCCGATCAGGCTCCACACCGGCTGGCCGAGGAGCTTGCCCTTGAGGTCCCACAGCGCGAGGTCGATGGCGCTGATCGCGTAGCTCGCGAGCCCCGCCGCGCTGTAGGTGGAGGCCATGCGCGCCATCATGTCCCACAGTCTGTCGGTGGCCATGGCGGGCTCGCCGATCAGCAGCGGTGCCAGGTGGTCGGTGATGGTGGGGATGACCGCGCCGGCATGGCGGGTGATGCCAAAGCCCCAGGTCCCGTCGCTGGCGGTGACGAGGCAGCCCACGCCGGGCCAGCTTGGGCGCCACAGGCTGCGATCGTGGCGAAAGCGCGGGTGGCGTGACATCGGGCCGGCGATGTCGGATTGCGCGTTCCAGCTCGGCCGGCGCGGCGGCGTGGTGCCGGGCCCGCCGATGAGGTCGCTGCGGATCGGAAAGGCGTCGATTCGCGCGATGCTGAGCATGCTTCCCCCGTCGTTTAGGGAAGGCTACGCCTTTGCTCTCGCCACGCAAGCTCAGCCCGGCGGGACCAGCATTTTCCGAGAATAGTTGCAGTGGCTGAGCGCGACGCAGCGCCAGCATTCGGGCGCGCGTGCCTTGCACACATAGCGCCCGTGCAGGATCAGCCAGTGATGCGCGTCGCGCAGCATCTCCGGTGGGCAGCGCTTCACCAGCCCATCCTCCACCGCACGCGTGGTCTTGCCGGGCGCGAGGCCGGTGCGATTGCCCAGGCGGAAGATGTGCGTGTCCACCGCCATCGTTTCCTGCCCGAAGGCGACGTTGAGCACGACATTGGCGGTCTTGCGGCCGACGCCGGGCAGGGCCTCCAGTGCCGCGCGATCGGCCGGCACCTGCCCGCCATGCCGCTCGAGCAGCAGGCGGGAGAGTGCCACCACGTTCTTCGCCTTGCCCTGCCACAGCCCGATGCGGCGGATATGGCTGGCCACCCCTGCCTCGCCCAGCGCCACCATGGCCTCGGGCGTCGCCGCGGCCTCGAACAGCGTGGCGGTAGCCCTGTTCACGGCAATGTCGGTGGTCTGGGCAGAAAGCGCGACTGCGACAAGCAGCGTATAGGGGTCGCGGAAGTGCAGCTCGGTTTCCGGCGCTGGGTTGGCGGCGGCGAGCGCGCGCAAAAACGCCCCCGCCTGGGGGATGGACATGCGGCGTGCGGGGCGGGCGGGGCTGGAGACCATGGCGTAATTCCACGCCTACCCCATACTATACCGAAATGTCAGACGTCTCAGACCCCATCCTGTTCGAAGCCATCAGCACCCCGCCGCAGAGCCTGTCGCGTACCGGCATGGTCTGGCTCTGCGGGCTGGTGGTGCCGGCGGCGGCGATCCCTGCGGTGCTGTTCACCCTGCTCGGCGCCTGGCCGGTGCTGGGCTTCATGGGGCTCGAAGTCGGCGTCGTGCTTGGCATGGTCGCGCTGCACCGGCGCTGGAGCGCGGCCGCGGTCGAGCGGCTTTGCCTGACCGAGGGGCGGCTGGTGGTGACCGCGTCGGACGGCCGGGGCGGGCAGCGGCGCGTGGAGCTTGACCCCTACTGGAGCCGGGTCGAACTGCGCGAGGAAGCAGGGCTCGGCGCCGCGCTCTGGCTGGCCTGCCGGGGGCGGGAGGTGGAGATCGGCCGGCTTCTGGCCGAGCCCGAGAAGCGGGATTTGGCGGCGGCGCTGGCGGCGGCGCTGCGGCGCTATCGCAATCCGGTTTTCGAGAATGCCCAGCTGAGCTGAGCTGCGGTCGTCACTTGCACTCCGGGTTCTGTGCCAGCAGCCGGTCCGCCGCCTCCCGCCCGCCGAGGATTTCGACCAGACGGGCGAGGTCGATCCTTGTCAGACCCTGGCCGGGGAGGCTGGCGCCGCGCTTCATCAGTTGTTCGACCGCGGCGCGGGTTGCCTTGTCGTAGGTGTCCGGCGTGCCGACGCGCCGGCAAGCGAGCAGCAGGCGGCGCAGGTCGCGCACGGTGGCCTCCAGCGCCATCACCTCGGCATCGCCGGCGGTTGCGGCAAGCTGGGCCAGGGGCGTGAGCAGCCCGGCCTCGATGGTCTCAACGAAGGCCACGCGGCAGGCGAGGTCGGCTTGGTGGCGCAGCTTTTGCAGTCGGTCGCGGCGCTCAGGCACGGCGCCGAGGGTCGAGGTTTCGAGGTCGGCCAGCATGTCCGCCAGTTGTTCGACATGCGCGGCAGCCCCGGCCGGGTCGGCGGCATCCAGGTGCGGCATCCCGGCCTCGATCAGCCGATCCAGCGCGCGGCCGGCGAGCAGCCGGGCGCGGGGATCGAGCCCGGCGGCGATGCTGGCGATGGTGCCGGGGCACGGCGCGCGAGCCAGCAGCAAGGCCAGCGCCGCGGCGAAGACCTCCTCGCCCTCCTGCGCGGGGCCGGCCAGGGCGGCGCGGATCAGCGCCTCGGGCGGGTTGTCCTCGGTGGCGTCGATCACATCCCACAGCGCCCCGGCATGGCGCCAGACTCCCGTGCAGAGTACCGCCAGCGGCGGGTAATCCTCGGTGCGCAGCCCACTCGCGGCGGTCCAGCCGGCGGCCCAGCTAGCCGGTAGCGCGGCCGGCATGGCGCTGGCGGCTCCCTGCCAGAGCCGGCGGCCGAGCAGGCCGACTTGCGCCGCCTCGGCAAAGCTGTGGCCGGTGCCGGCGGCGGTGATCTCCCGCACCAGCGTGGGGGCGGCGGCCCCGAAGATCTCGGCGAGGGCGGCCAGCGCGTTGCGCGGCACCTGCCCGCTGCCACGGCGCCAGGTGGCCGGGGCCGCCAACGCGCCTTCCAGTGGCAGAAACAGCAGGCGGTTTACGCTGATCGGCCGGGCCGGGCGCAGCCGGCGCAGCCTGGGCCGGACCTGTTCCAGCACGCGATCGATCTCGGCGCGGCTCGCCATGGTGTCCACCAATCGCACGATACGGCCGAGCGCGGCGTCCGAGGCGCTGACCAGCGCCTGCGCTACCTGGCGTTCCACGGGCGAGACCCGGCTCAAAGGGCGCCGACCATCAGGCGCTCATTGCGCGCCGAGAGATCCACCGGCCGGCAGCTGCGCCGTTCGTGCCGGGCCTTGACCAACCGGCGCAGGCGCTGCGGCAGGTCCCAGTCGGCCTCAACACTGCACCAGGCCGCCGTTTCGCGCGGCAGCACCGGCAATAGCATCGCCACCTCCCAGATCGCGCGCAGTTGCTCAGGTGGCTCGGCCTGCTCCCAAAGGCCGAGAATGAGGGGCCAGCCATCGAGCAGCCAGTCCAGCCGCGCGGCCTCGGTGGCCACCGTCTCGGGCTCCGCGCGCCAACGGCGCAGCAGCCGCGGCATATCCGCGAAACCGGCATCGATTCGCCCCAGCATCGCGGCGCCGCAGCGCAATGTCAGGTTGCAGCTTACGGCGATCATTTCGCCGGCGTGGGTCTCCTGCGCGGCGGGTGTTTCGGCCACCCATGCCCCGATCTCCCGCGCGGTGGCATCGATTGCGGCCAGGAGGCGCCGCTGACGGGACGCCACGGGCTCCTCCTGCACGCCGACTTCCTGAAAGGCAAGGGCGATGCCTTCGAGGCTCTGGATGGCGTCCTCCGGCTGCAGGCCAAGTGATTCCGCCACATGGAGCACGGCCCGCTTGGCGCGGTGCTGTTGCTGGTCCGGCGTATCCTGCGTGATCGGCACTGCTGCCTCGGCGGGCGCCTCGGTTTGGCCAACGAGGCGCTTCAGCAATCCCAGGTTGAGTCGCGCGCGGTCGAGCGCCGCCTCAGCCTCGGCTTGCACGGCAGCTTTGGCGGCGTGGCGACCGCCCCAGCCCTCCTGCGCCACCTGCCGGCTGGCCCGGCGGATGTCGCCGGGCGAGAGCGCAGCCCTGGCGGAAAGCAACGCAAACAGCCGCTCGTCATGCAGGGAGGGCGCGCAGATCTCGGCCAGCGATGACCAGGAGACGATGTAGAAGCCGCGGCCGCCACTGATGTTCGTGATGACGAGTTCGAGACCCTTGCGGGCTGAGGGGCGCAGCTTGGCACCCAGCAGCAGGGGCGTGGTGAAGGGTACGACGACCCCCCGTTCCAGAAGGGTCGTCGGCCGATAATCACCGGAGGCCATCCGCTCCAGCCGCGCCGCAAGGTCTGCTGCCATGGCGCAAGATTGCCATGCAGATAGCTGACAGAGTGTTTATTTTACCAAACCGGTGGCAGCAGCGGCTTCAATCGGCGGGCGTCAGGCTTTTGATCAGGTCAAACACGCGCTTGCGGACCGAGGCATCGGTGATGCGGTAATAAGCGCGCACCAATTCCAGCGTCTCGCGCCGGTGCAGGGTGTTGTCCTCGAAGCCGTCCTGCGCCTCGGCGAAGCCGCCGCCGTGGCGGCGCGTGGCGTTGGCGCTGCCGCCCATCTCGCCGGGCATGTCGTCGAAGAAGAAGCCGATCGGCACGTCGAGCACCCGCGACAGGTCGAACAGGCGGCTGGCGCCGATCCGGTTCACGCCGCGCTCGTATTTCTGGACCTGCTGGAAGGTGAGGCCGATGGCCTCGCCGAGTTTCTCCTGGCTCATCCCCAGAAGGGTGCGGCGCAGGCGAACCCGGCTTCCCACATGCACGTCGATCGGGCTTGGGCGATGTTCACGCTCCGCACGCTCGACCACGTCATCACTCGCCATGGCCACCACTCCAAACTCCACTCAAGGGCATTGTCACGTCGCTCGCACCAGGGGGGTGGCCGTATTGGCCTAGGGGCGGCACCGCAGGGGAGAAGGGTTGTTACCATCCCCAATGCAGTTTTTTGGGAATAGTCGGAGCTCAAGGTTTTGTCAACTCTTTTGATAATTCTCAATAAAGCGTCGCCACCTCCCAAGGCGGGGTCTGTCTGGCCCATTATCCACGCTGGTGAACAGGTTTCACGCGCCAGGCACCGCCGAATTCGTGGCATGATCCCGGCCGGAACCAGATCAGGGCGAGGTGGTCGCGTTCCCACTGATTGCGCCATCCTTAGGGAAATGCACGTCCAGGTTGCAATACCATCTGAGGATCAGGGCAAGGCCGAGCAGCAGCAACGGCGCGAGCAACCCCAAATGGCTGAATACCGTAGCCACGCCAGGGCGCGGCAGGGGCGCCAGCAGCACGGAGGTCTCGGCGAGGCCAAGCCGAGCCACCTCACGCCCGCGGCTGTCGAACACCGCGGAGATACCGGTCTGCGCCGCGCGTACCAGGGGCAGGCCTTCCTCCACCGCGCGCAGCCGGGCGGCAGCGAGGTGTTGGTGCGGCCCGGCCGAGACGCCGAACCAGGCATCGTTGGTCACGTTGAGCAGGAAGCCCGGGCGCGAAGCGGGGGTGACGGCGCCGGGGAAAATGACCTCATAGCAGATCAGCGGCGAGAATCCGGGCAGGCCCGGGATCTCCACCAATCGCCGTCCTGGCCCGGCCGTGAAGTCCAGCGCCGATTGCACCAGACGCAACGGTACGAGCCCGCGCGCGGGCATATACTCGCCGAAGGGGACCAGGTGCGCCTTGTCATAGGTGTCGAGCAGCGCGCCTTGCGCGTCCAGCGAGACGAGGCTGTTCCAGACGCGGCTGGCGCGGCCAGCGGCGTCGAATTCGGCCCGCACCGTGCCGGCCAGCAGCACCGCGCCCGGCGGCAGGGGCGCGGTGGCGAGGATCGCGGCCTCCCGGTCACTCGCCAGCAGGAAGGGGCTCGCGGTTTCGGGCCAGACCACCACGATCTTGCTGCCCGGCGCCTCCTGCTCGGCGAGACGAACGCCGCCACGGGTGAGGTCGATGTAGCGCTGGAAGATCGGAAAGCGGCTGTCCTCGCGCCACTTGGTCTCCTGCGCGACGTTGCCCTGAACCAGCACCATGACGATGGGGAAGGGCTCGGGCTCGGCCGGCCAGAGCCGCACCAGGCCGACCAAGGCGAAGACCGTGAGGCCGCCGGCCATCGCGATCCAGCCCCGCCCGCCTCGAAGGGGCGAGAGGGCCATCAGCACGGTGGCAAGCGAAAGCCCATGCACGCCGATCACCGCCGCCCCCTGCAAGGGCAGGCTGGCAAAGGCCCAGACGGTGCCGAGCAGGTTCCAGGGGAAGCCCGTGAACACCACGCCGCGCAGCATTTCGGCCAAGACCCAGGCAATGGCGAAGGCCAGGATCCGCGGCCAGCCCGGCCGGCCGAGCCGGGCAGCCAGCGCCGGCAGGATGGTGAAGGCGCCGAGCGGTAAAGCCAGCGCCGGCGCCGCGATCGGCACCAGCCACCAGAATCGCTCCACCTCGGTCAGGATGGCGTTGGTCAGCCAATGCAGCCCAGCGAGGTGGAAGCCCCAGCCCCAGGCCAGGCCGATCAACGCGGCGCGGCGGCGCGTGGGCGCCTCGCTCACCATGATGAACAGGCCAGGGAGCGAGACCAGCAGCACCGGCAGCGCGTGCACCGGCGGCAGGGCCAGGGCCGCAACGGCGCCCAGGCCGAAGGCGGTGGCCAGGGCGCGCCAGAAACCCGGGCCGTCCAGCCGGCGCGTCAGCGCGATGCGAAAGCGCCCGACGCTGAGGCGTTGGCGACGCGGCACGACAATCGGGCGCGTCGCCATCGGGTTTTAGGCGTTGCCAACCGGTGGCTGGACGCGGCGGCTCTGCCACAGGGCCACGAAGTCGATCGGGGCGAGCATCACGGGCGGGAAGCCACCGTCGCGGGTGATGTCGGCCAGGATATTGCGCGCGAAGGGGAACAGCAGGCGCGGGCATTCCACCAGCAGCACCGGTTCGAGCTGCTCCTGCGGCACGTTCACGGTGAAGACGCCGCAGTAGGCGAGCTCGGCGATGAAGCAGGCAGTCTCACCCACCTTGGCGTCGGCGCGGATCTGCAACGCGACCTCGAAGATGTTCGGGCTGCCTGGTACCGGGCGGGCCTGGACGTCGAGAGAAAGATCGACACGGGGCTGTTCGCGCAGCGTGATGAAGATCTCGGGCGCGCCCGGAACCTCGAAGGAGAGGTCCTTGGTGTACTGGACGTTGAGCTGCAATGGCGCCAGCGGCTGGCTATTGGGCTGGCTATTGGGCTGGCTATTGGGCTGGCCGTTGGCGAGGGGCGAGGGGGGGGCGTTCTGGTCGGACATGGCTTCCGTCTTTATGTCGTGCTTGCAGGTGCTGCGGGCTACCACGCGGCCGGGCTGCGGGCCAGACGCGCACTAAAGCGCCACGCGCACGACCCACACCACCGGCCCTTGCTTGTTGGGCCGCGAAGGCGGCCCCGCGCGCGGACCGCTTGGGCGGACCAAAGCGACAGCGCGTCGGCGCGAAGCCGAGGCGGCCGGAGGTCGCGCCCGGCGCTTGAGGGCCTGCTAATGATGCTTCCAGATGACGTCCTCGAGCGCCGGCTCGGTCGGGTCGCAATTGTGCCAGGTGCCGTTCTCGACGCTGCGGCCGGTCATCGCGAGAATGAACCCCCAATGCGAGACCACCACCGTGTGCGCCCAATCATCCAGCGCCGACATCTCGCCCCGGAAGCGCGCCGCGCGGTCCAGCACCTGCCGGGCGGGTTCCTCCTGCTCCGGCCACCAGACCTCCTCCAGATGCGTGAACTCGAGGTGCGGCCATTGCGCGCCGAGCGACGTGGTGGGGCTGCCGATGTCACAGATGAAGGCGTAGCGCTCCCGCACCAGGGGGTTGACCTGCACCTTCAAACCGAGACGCTTCGCCAGTGGCGCGGCCGTTTGCAGGGCGCGGCTATAGGGGGAGGCGATGATGCGGCGGATATCCTGCCCGACCAGCGCCTCCGCCGCGCGTTCAGCCTGCTCATGGCCGAGCGGCGTAAGCTTCGGGTCCTTGATCCCCGGATCGCGTTTCGTCACGCTGAAGACCACGTTGAACTCGCTTTGGCCGTGACGCAGCAGGATCATGGCGCGGGACGCTCCGGGCTCGGGTGGGTTGCCGCAACACAGCCTTCATCCCGAAGCGCTAGGTTGACGAAACTTGTCGTTGCGGGCGGGCGTGCGCGCTACTAAGTGATGTATCGTTGAGGAGTTGTCCATGTCCGGCGGTTTTCCAGTCGATCTAATTCTATTTGCGATGGTCGCGGCCTTCCTGGTGCTGCGGCTGCGTAGTGTGCTCGGCCGTCGTACCGGCTTTGAGCGTCCGCGCCCGGACAATGTCGTGCCCTTCGACCCGAAATCGGGCGATGCAAGCGGCGGCCGGGCCAATGATCTGCCGGAATTGCCAGCCGCCGGACCCCAGGAGGGCGCAACGCGCCGCTTATTGCCCGATGCGCGCGGCCCGGTCGGCCAGGCGCTGGCGCGGATTCGCGGCGTCGATCCGAGCTTCGATGCGAACCCCTTCCTGGACGGTGCCGAGGGCGCCTTCCGCATGGTTGTCGATGCTTTCGCCCGCGGCGACCGCGCGACGCTGCGCGCGCTGCTGAACGATGACACCTATGCCGGCTTCGAGGGTGCGATCACGGCGCGCGAAAAAGCTGGCGAGATGCAGCGCAGCGAAGTACGCGCGATGCAGGAGATCGGCATCGAGGCGGCGGATCTGCGCGGCACCGTGGCCGACGTCACGGTCCGCTTCGTCAGCGACCAGATCAACCTGACCACCGCCGCCGATGGCTCCATCGCCGCCGGGGCCGAGGCGGTGACCGAGATCGCGGACATCTGGACCTTCCAGCGCGACCTGCGCAGCCAGGAACCGACCTGGCGCCTGGTGGCGACTCGCTCCGCCTGAGGATGCGCGGCCGCTTCCTGGCGGCGGCGCTGTTCTTTGCGGTTCCGGCGCTGGCGCAGGAGCCGCTCTCGTTCTTG
>Ga0209591_10009617_pt1 | contig 10436 bp, 10 predicted proteins | sample MAT01_FD_187207 | JGI IMG/M metagenome (GOLD analysis project Ga0209591, IMG submission 187207) | Freshwater microbial communities from Lake Fryxell liftoff mats and glacier meltwater in Antarctica - MAT-01 (SPAdes) (version 2) | ecosystem: Environmental > Aquatic > Freshwater > Ice > Liftoff...
ACATCAAACGTTCCCGCACGCGATCGAACAAAGCCTGACTTTCCACAATTCCCGAAGTAAAACCCTTCGCCTTGTGCGGACAACCGTGATTCATCAGCACAATCCCAATCTGAGAAGGCAAATGCGCCACAGCCAAATCGTTCTTAATTTCCTCTTCCACCATATCAGCCATTAACTGAATATAAGCCGGTTCATCGTAAAAAGAAGGAATGTAGCGCTGTCCTTTTACCCAATGTTCGCCGCCCTCAGTCGTTTTGACTAAAGCATTATTCACCTGTTCCACTGCAATGCCGCTAGTGAAAATAGAATCGACTACCAACAGCGGATAAATCAGAATTTTATCAAATCCTTCTGATTTAATTTCTGCAATTACTTGTTCCGGCAAAAACGGCGCGCAAAAGTTAAAAGCTTTGAATACTTTTACTTTCTCGCCCCATTTTTCCTGCAAATTCTTTTCAATCCCGGCGCGCTGCTGTTCAAAAATAGCATTGTGCGGCGAAATAAATTGACCGTGTTGGTGACTCCACTCGTGCAAGTCAAAGATTGCTAAAATCTTCGCCAGCGGCGGATAAATCCAAGTCGGTACCGGGGCAAACTTTGCCGTAAGCAAATTTAAAGCTTGTTCGTTGTAGCTGGCAAAATCGTCGTAGCTTTCGACTTCGCCGTAACCCATCAGCAAGACTGCAACGCGATCGTTACTTGCGGGTGCTGGAGATGTTTTTAACTGAAGTTTTTCTGGAGAAGCAACCACTTTATATTCCTCAATTTGAATGTTTTTGACTTAACCCGCAATACCGCAAGGGGTTTAAACCCCTGGCTAATAGCGAAAGTCCTCGGTCGAGGACTGATGAGTTCTTTTTTTCAGTCCTCGACCGAGGACTTCAGCTTTGAGGCAGGGATTTGAACCCCTGCCGGACTGCCGGACAGCAGGCGTTAAGTTTTATGTTTTCTTAAGACTCTCTCACCTTGCCTGTGATTCAAGCTGTTTGGAGCGTTCCCAGCCCTGAATTTGGGGGGATACTCTTCAAACTTTGCTCTATTATAAGTTTAACACCCTATCCCCCCGGATGGCATATGATATAGTAGACATATGATAAAGTTATGTTGCGAACTATATTAACTTTCTTGACGAACTATGAGACTGGTAATTTGCCCCGGAATTCACGACCCAAAACTCACTGATTGTTTCCTAGCGGGACTTTCGGAGGTTTGGGAAGACGAATATCCTGAGCAAAATCCGCAAATAGTCGATCGCGTCAAGGTTTTTCCCGCTCATAAATATCCGCCTTTTTCAGCCCTTGACATATTGCAGTTTTTGTGCAGCCAAGACTTGGCAGGAGAAAATCTAGTATTTGTCAGCTTTTCGGCAGGAGTCGCCGGGGCGATCGGGGCGGCTTGGATGTGGCAGCAACTCGGCGGCGAAGTCGGGGCATTTTTTGCCCTAGACGGCTGGGGAGTACCCCTGGGGGGCACTTTTCCCATCCACCGCATCAGCCACGATAGCTTCACGCACTGGAGTTCAGCAATTCTGGGCAGCGGTGGAGACAGCTTTTATGCAGATCCAGCGTTAGCGAAGCCCTCGAAGAGGATCGCACATTTGGAATTATGGCGATCGCCCCAAACAGCAAAAGGCTGGCACATCAGCCACACAGCCGCCGGCACTGAGACAGCCGCACCCACAACCGCAGCAAAATTTTTAGTCCACCTATTGAAACAGTACGGAGTCCAATCAGTTGTTTAATTTAGATTTAGTATCATCATCGGCGATCGCACCCATTGCCACAGTTTCGGGCCTAGACAATTCTGTCACTTCTGACAAAACCAACAGCATCAAACAGTGGCTAATATTTAGCGCCTCAGCATTTTTAGTCTCAATTCCCGTCTTCGTGCAAGCACCATTAGTGCGTTTATATCCAACCATCAGCTTACTCTCAACAATTCCCTGGTTCGTCCTCAGTTTCATCCTAATTTTCCGCCCTAAAACCCAACTTTGGGGAGACTTATTATTAGGATTTGCCGGATGTTGGCTGGCAGGTTCAATCTATTGGGGCTGGTTTAGATGGGAACCTATTTTACATTTACCTATAGAATCAATTGGTTTGCCCTTTGCAATTTGGTGCTTGAACAAATCTTGGGGAAAAGTTGGCGCATATTTTTACTTAGGTTCGCTATTTGGTACTGCTATTACTGACTTATATTTTTATTTGACTGGGTTGATGCCCTACTGGCGCAAAGTTATGTACGCGGAACCGGAATTCGCGATGCCGATTTTTCAAAGTGCGATCGGGCAAATTGACACTCCTTGGGGCATAAGTTGCGCTTTAGTTTTGATCGCTGTGTTGCTAACAGTGGGTTTGGTGAGTTTGCGCGACAAGCAATTGCACTGGCGCGCCTTCAGCGGAGCAGTTTTGAGCACGCTTTTGGTAGATGGTTTGTTTTGGCTGGCTGCTTCTGCTGTTTGAGATTTTCGGATATTTTTGACCGCAGATGTGGGCAGATTGACGCGGATTTTTTGGTCGCAGTTTAACGATGCTGTAGGGTGCGTCAGTCTTCAGGTTAATAGAAAAAATTCTGATTTCATCAACTGACGCACCCTACTAATTTTGACTGGGTATGCTATTTTTTAATTATGTCCCTGTTCGCTTGATATAAGTCATAGGATAATCAGGATTGCTCGGATTCCCGATTAACTGCTGATTCTTACAATCCACGAGCAAATCTAACTTCTCCAAAACCACCTGACCAATTAATACCTCATCACCTGTCACCAGAGCATCCTCCGTAGTCCTGCGTCCATCAATTTCAATTAATATAGCCTCCGTTACTCCTACTGTGTCTTGACGACCATCGGCATACTTAACAGCCTGCTGTCCTATAATCCGCAAACCTAGCTGCTGCAAAATTTCTGCTGAAATTACTAGGTAAACCGATCCTGTATCGACTAGAGCTTCTGTTTCACACTCGCGCAACAGCCGAGGCGCGAGCAATCCGCGACTAACTAAAGCTTCATCTATGGCATTTGTCAGTTTTACCTGAGTCTTAACTGCCCCCATATTCTTAATTCCACCCAATTCTAATTTATTTAATTCTTTCATACTAAATCTCCGTTTGAGCTTTTGCTGCTTACATTATACGAGTTCTGCTAAATGAGACGCGATCGCCCCTGATTCCTATATGATTTAAAATTATCACTTAAAACTCAAAACTACGGAATCATGGCTTTCATTTCAGTTCGCGGTGTAGAACATTATTACGAGTGGATAGCAGCAGACAACAGTGCCGAACCCAGCGGCAAACCAGTTATGGTATTTCTCCACGGCTGGGCCGGTTCGGCGCGCTACTGGGAAAGCACGGCGCGGGCTATTGCTGATGATTTTGATTGTTTGCTGTATGATATGAGAGGTTTTGGTCGATCGCCCTTACCGCCATCACCTCCTGAGTCCAGCTACGAACTCGAAACCTACGCCCACGACTTAGCGGAATTATTAACATCTCTGAATTTAAGCCGAGTCTTTCTGAATGCTCACTCTACAGGTGCATCTATTGCGACTTTATTTCTCAACCTTTACCCCGAAAAAGTAGAAAAAGCAATTCTCACTTGCAGCGGCATTTTTGCATACGACGAGAAATCCTTCACCACCTTTCACAAATTCGGCGGCTATGTGGTCAAATTTCGCCCGTCTTGGCTGGCTTCTATCCCGTTTGCCGATCGCATCTTTATGGCGAGATTTCTCCGCCGTTCCCTCCCCACGGCGGTCAGTTTAGCATTTCTCAAGGATTTCTTAATGGCTGACGAGGAAGCTGCGATCGGTACAATGGTGACAGCAGTCAGCAAGAGAGCAGCCGAGGAAATGCCCCAAGAATTCGCACGGTTGAGCGTTCCCACGCTGCTTGTAGCCGGAGAGTTCGATCAAATTATCCCCGCCGTCATGGCAGAGCAAGCAGCCTCCCTCAGCAAAAAAGTAGAATTTGTTATAATTCCCAATACAGCTCACTTCCCAATGCTGGAGGATGCCGCCACATATTTGCAGCTAATCCGAGACTTTTTGCCGGCAGCAGCTTAGCTGAGTTATAGTGCATCCAATGTACGATCGGACAAACAAGCTTTTATAGCCGTTTTTGCTCCGATCTTAATTTTTAGTTCATAATTTCTTAAAGCGAAAGGTGGTAATATGAACGACCTCGACCAATATTATAAAGTGCTGGGAATCTTGCCGGGAGCTTCCCGAGAAGAAATTACTCAAGCCTACAAGGATTTAGCGTTCATTTGGCACCCCGATCGCATCCCCAAAGATAATCCTAGACTACTACATAAAGCTGAAGAAAAGATTAAGGAAATTAATCAAGCTCGCGAACAATTGCGATCGATTCATCCCAAAGGTGATAATCAGAACGTTCAGCACAGAAATACTCAGCACAAACACACCCAGCAATCAAACACTCAGCACCAAAATACTCAGCACAAACATACCCAGCCACAAAACACCCAGCCACAAAACACCCAGCCACAAAACACTCAGTATCAAAATACTCAGTATCAAAATACTCAGTACAGAAATACCCAGCACCAAAATACCCAGCCGCCACCGGCAAGCCCAAAGGAACCCCGCTACTCTTCCGAGCCCTCTTCAGGAAAATATGCTGGCAATTATGCGGGAAATTATGGTGGAAACTATTCTGCAAATCCGACGGGGCCCTATTCAGATACCTCCCGCTACCAATCGCCGCAGCCATCTCCGTCTTACCGCCAAGCTGCGCCACAAGCTCCCGATTTAAGCGGTTCCAACTTCAAAGGAGCTTCCTTAAAAGAAAAGGATTTTTCAGGGAGAAACTTGAGCAATGCCAACCTGAGTCAAGCGGATTTAAGCGATACTTTTCTGCACAACATCAACCTCACAGGCGCGAATTTGCAGCAAGCTAACTTGTTCAGGGCTAACCTGTTAGGAGCTTGTTTGATCAATGCCAATTTGAGAGAAACCAATTTAATCGGAGCGGATTTGAGCGGTGCAGACTTGAGCGGTGCGGATTTAACAGGTGCTAAAATCGGTTATGGCGATCGGGTTATGGTAAAACTCACGGGAGCTAGATTAACAGGTACAATCTTGCCCGACGGTACGGTGCACAATTAAAGGATTAAGTTTTTTGTCACTTCTACAGGCAAAAATCTGCCCTGGGCGAATTTACCCTCCAAAATTATATTATGTCCCCTAGAACAACCGCAATAAAATTGGTTGGTAGCGAGGAATGCAAGTCCTCTGAACTTGAAGAGGACTGGCATTCCTCACTACAAACTTATAGCGTTTACGTTACATGAGATAATAAAATTTTCCACATTTAACTTGCACGCTTCAGTATTACCTTACAACGTAAGCCCCGCGAGAAAACCGCTAAAACCCGATCGCGGATCGAAACCAGATTAAAATTAGGTTGACATTAACTCTTAAATTCCCATGCGTATTTGGCAAGCCGATTTCTACCGCCGCCCTCTCCGAGACGAAACCGGCAAACCATTGTGGGAACTCCTCATCTGCGACTGGGCACAAACATTTCAATTTAGCGCCCTTTGTCGCCAGTCAGAAGCAAACTCTAATTGGCTAGCCGCCCAATTCCAGCAGCAAGCGCTAACCCAGAAATTGCCCGACATAATTCAAGTATTTAGGCCTCAGTCTCTCGGTTTAATCGAAGCTGCGGGCAAAGTTTTGGGTGTCAAAGTAGAAGCGACTCGGCGCACTGCGGCTTTGAAAACCCTGCTGCAACAACGCGCCCAAGAATATTCGAGTTTGCCTAATTATACAGGTGAAGCTTATCGGGCGATCGCCCTTGACACACCACCACCCCTTCCCCTACCCGAAAACCTGTGGGGCGATAGCTGGCGTTTTGCATCCCTACCCGCCGGCGACATCGCAGAAGCTTTCCAAGGTCGTCCCCTGCCAATATTAGAAATGCCAGAATTGCTGTTACCGCTAAATTTGGGCTTAGCCTCCACAGTACCCGTACCGGGAGTTGTGATTGACGGCGGGCGACAGTCAATGCGCTTAGCTAGATGGCTTCAGGAAGCCAAACCCTTCGCATTGAACTATATCGCCGGAGCTCCCGACGGATTAATTTTGGAAGCTGGATTAGCCGATAGATGGGTTGTCGCGACTTTTGAAGATAGCGAAGTAAAAGCGGCGGCGGAAGTTTACCAACAGCGCAAGCAATCGAGTCAAGGATTGCATTTTTTGTTGGTGCAACCGGATGATACTGGGATGACTTATACAGGCTTTTGGCTGTTGAATTTCGATCGATAAGATTTAAATAATATTATTTCTGATGTCGATGGACGATCGCGCGCCCAAACATAATAAAATACTGCCCGAACTTAGTTCCAGCAGATACAGACTCAAACACAAATTTTAGAACAACCTCTCGATCTAGCAAGAGATAGTACAGCCAAGTTATTCCACAACTAAAATCAATCCGTTTTGGATGCCCTGACACAATCGGTCGATGTGAGAATGATCCTTGTGATCGAGCCCGTCGAGGACTGCTGACTGGAGCAGCCGTCTGTCGAGGGGAGTGATTTGGCGGAAAGCAAAGATTCGCTGGGCGATCGCCTCCACAGAGATTTTCGGTAAACTGGCATAACTGACTGTCATTGCTTTAGCACCATGAAAATAGGTAACAGAATTCAGTACCTTTATTTTTAAAGATTCGGTAAAGAATGGTTGTGATTTAAATCACTGCATATTTGTGACAATGTAGTGTAAGTCAGGCGATGACTGCGCTCAAATCTTGAATTAGCTGAACGCAAACTTTACGTCTGCCCTGTAGAATCACTAAGTGAAAGTCACGAAAATGGTAAAAATTATGGCTCATGCAAAAATCGGGATTATCGGCGGCAGCGGTTTATACAAGATGGAGGCCCTCAAGGATGTTGAAGAGGTGAAAATCGATACACCTTTTGGCGCGCCATCTGATGCAGCCATTGTGGGAACATTAGACGGTACGCCCGTCGCATTTCTGGCAAGACATGGCCGCAACCACACTTTTTTACCCTCAGAAGTCCCTTATCGGGCAAATATTTATGCGATGAAGAGTCTGGGAGTTGAGTATTTAATCTCAGCGTCGGCGGTTGGTTCCCTCAAGGTAGAAGCCAAACCTTTAGATATGGTAGTACCAGATCAGTTGATCGATCGCACAAAAAATCGAGTTTCTACATTTTTCGGAGAAGGAATAGTCGGTCATATCACCTTTGGCGATCCGATTTGCGGGGAATTGGCTAAAGTGTTAGTAAGTGCGATCGAATCCTTGAACCTGCCCGACGTTTCCCTGCATCGTGGCGGCACCTACGTCTGCATGGAAGGCCCCGCATTTTCCACCAAAGCAGAATCAAATCTTTACCGCAGTTGGGATGCCACAGTCATCGGGATGACAAATTTGCCCGAAGCAAAATTAGCCAGAGAAGCCGAGATTGCCTACGCAACTTTAGCATTAGTCACCGATTACGACTGCTGGCATACCGAACACGACAGCGTAACAGTAGAAATGGTAATTGCCAATTTGCACCGCAATGCTGAAAATGCTCAAAAAGTAATTCAAGAAACTGTGCGGAGGCTAACAGAAAATGCCCCTATTTCTGAGGCACATTCAGCTTTGAAATATGCAATTTTGACTCCGCTGGACAAAGTGCCGGCCGCAACTAAGGAGAAAATGGGTTTGTTATTGCAGAAATATTTGTAAGTTCCAAAAAGTTCTACGAAACCTGGTTTTTCGCTACTTACAAAGTCTGGGTACAGGCTAATCTCAGAAACCGGGTTTCTTGCTAGATTTTTCATACTCTACCGAAATCATTCGGAGAAACCCGGTTTCTCGCTACCTTACAAAGTCTGGTACGCTAATCTCAGAAACCGGGTTTCTTCCCTTATTTCTCGTACTCCACCGAAATCATTCGTAGAAACCCGGTTTCTCAATATCCACGCCCCACGTATTAACTTATCAACTGCTTAAAGACATCGTGTTCGCGAATCTTCTCTAAATCAGCTTCAGTTTTTGCCAACTCTTTGCACAAATTAGGATTGAGATTCACTGCGCGGTTTAAATTTTCAATTGCTAAATCAATTTTGCCTTGGAGCGCATAACATCGGGCTTTATTGTACCATATTCTGTAAAAGTCAGGTCGAATTTTAGCAGCATTGTCGTAGGACTCGATCGCCGCTTCGTACTTTTGCAATTTGGAGAGTGCCACGCCTCGATTGTTCCAAGCGTCAGTATAATCGTTTTTGACTTGTAGAGCTTGATTGTAGGAAATGACTGCTTGTTCATACTCCTGCATTTTGGAAAAGGCAACGCCTCGGTTGTTCCAAGCGTCGGCATAATCGGGTTTGGCTTGGATTGCTTGTTCGTAACAGCCGATCGCCTCCGGGTACTTCTGCAACTCCAATAATACCACGCCTCGGTTGTTCCAAGCGTCGGGATAAGTCGGGCGAATTGTGGTAGCTTGTTCGTAGGATGCGATCGCCTCTGGATACCGCTGCATTCGAGTCAGCACAACTCCCCGGTTGTTCCAAGTATCGGCTAAATCCGGCTGAATTTGCAGTGCTTGATTGTAAGCACTGATCGCATCTTCATAGCGATTTTCAAAGAAACAAGCATCTCCCTGTTTAGCATAGTCATCCGCCGTCAATAACTGTTGATAATTGCCGTAGTTAACCGGAGCAAATTCTTGAATTTGAGCATCCGGCAATAAAAGGTCTGTTTCTACATCCGCTGGGTGACTTTGGTGTTGAATTTCGCCTAAGATACTTTCAGCATCAGAAATTAATAGTTTTAATTGAGAGATGGTATCATAGTGGAGACTTTCGATTTCTTGGCGAGCAATTGTTGTCTGCTTGGACAGTTTGCTCCACAGAAACCAAACACCGACTCCGGCTGCTGTCGGAAACAAAGTTAAGGCAATTACCAACCCATTGAGTAGTACCGCCGTGCGCCCAAAAGCGATGTCAACTTCTTCTTGAACTCGATCGCGAATTTCGTCTTTCAGTTGCTGCTGGGGCAATTCCTGCGTAACCAAGAGTGCCACCCTCGGTTCCGACGCAGAAACGGCACTGGCGCAGACTAGAATAGTCAAAAGGGCGATCGAGCTAATACTTGTTCTAAAAATACTTGACAAACGCATTGCCTTAGTGATACGCACCTGATTGGCGATTTTCATATGTCAAGAAATGCTGGTAAAGATGATCTCAGACTAGCCCATTTGTTCAAAAACTATTAAATACAGGATATCTGTTGTGCAGCCTGCTCCGATTAAGTGTTTGACTCAAGAATTGCTAGACGAAGTTGCAGCTTCCTCCCGCAGCAGTCCCCGCGGGCGACAAAACTACAAATTTTCCACGATTTGTCAGCCTTAACGAATTACCAATACTTACAGCCATCCTATCCTTACTTTCTAGAGACCATCTAGTAAGTCAGCAATTTTAGAGCGGTTTAGCGCTCACTGGGACTGACTTACTACTTACCAGTGTCACCTACCTGCGGTCGCAGTACAAGCAATCTCATCTAGCATTATTCTAGAGCTTGGTTAATTACACGATATCTAAGGTGCAAAATTACCAGGCGGGTGACAAAGTACCGCTATAATCACACTATGCACATAGATGGATTGTAGTAAAAATGATTAATCCTAACTCTCTAGCTAACCTACGACCGGGAGCTAATAACAAAAATGCAGTGCGGGTAACACTCACACTAAAGCCTCAAACTGTAGCGCTACTCAAAGCACAAGGTAATATGTCCGAGGCTGTTGATAAACTAATCGCTCTCTGTATCTTAGGTAAGGTAGAGCATGATGGCTGCTTGAACCCTGTAAGTAAGTAATTTACTATTTTGGCCCCCCATTTGGGGGGGGTAAACATAAAAAGAGAGTCTCCCTACCCAAAAGACTCTCTCATTATTTAAACCGTATTAACTTTCTACCGAATCACTTGTGACAGTGTTTACCCTAGCGTGTCTGGCATAGCGGTTAGACTTGCAATTTGAGCATTTAAGGTCTCAAAATCAGTCTCAGTTAAATCAGTCTGATTATCCATCTCTAAGAACTCACAGGATTTATGGTAAAACTTACCATTACTTGTTCATTTTTTCCCATAGCACCTCCGCTCTTAATAGCCTCACAAATGGTCAAAAACAGCCCCTTAAAGCCCGGTTGTAAACTTGGCAATGGGGGGATTTATTCACTATACCTACCACCTTAATCATTCTCCTAACACCCTCTATTTTAGTTTGTCATTTATCATTGTTATTGACATTCACGTTTTTTATAAGTTATAAAAAATGAACCATATTAGCGATTTACGCTATAACCTTTGTTTGTATAACGAACTTTTATTTATTCTGTCCCGTAGGCGACTGTTAAAGGTCGTCTATTGCCATTTTAGGTTTACCCTACCTTGTCTAGT
>Ga0209591_10009619_pt1 | contig 10436 bp, 5 predicted proteins | sample MAT01_FD_187207 | JGI IMG/M metagenome (GOLD analysis project Ga0209591, IMG submission 187207) | Freshwater microbial communities from Lake Fryxell liftoff mats and glacier meltwater in Antarctica - MAT-01 (SPAdes) (version 2) | ecosystem: Environmental > Aquatic > Freshwater > Ice > Liftoff...
TTCATGCGCGCCACGCAGGCCAGCTTCAAGCTCGGCATCGAATTCGTCGACTGGGCCGGCCTGGGCAGCCGTTACCTCCACACCTTCGGCGCGGTCGGGCAAGACCTGGGGCTGGTGCCCTTCCACCACTACTGGTACCGCCAGTTCTTGAAGGGGGAGGCGCGGCCGCTCGGCGAGTACTCGGTCGACACCGTGGCGGCCTGGAACAACAAGTTCATGCGCCCGGTCAACGCGCCCAACACACCGCTGTCGGCCATCGCCTACGCCTTCCATTTTGACGCCGGGCTTTACGCGCGCTTCCTGCGCGGCTTCGCCGAGACGCGCGGTGTGCGCCGCACCGAGGGCAAGGTCGTGCAGGTCCTGCAGCATGCAAGCGGCGGGCGCCGTGAAGGATGGGTCAGCGCTGTGGTGATGCACAGCGGCGAGCGCATCGAGGGCGACCTGTTCATCGACTGCTCGGGTTTCACCGGGCTGCTGATCGAGAAGACGTTGCACACCGGCTATGAGGACTGGACCGATTGGTTGCCCTGCGATCGCGCCTGGGCCGTGCCCTGCGCCAAGGCCGGCGAGTTCACGCCCTACACCCGCTCAACAGCCCATGCGGCGGGCTGGCAATGGCGCATTCCCTTGCAGCACCGCACCGGCAACGGCCATGTCTTCTGCAGCCGCTTCATGAGCGAGCAAGAAGCGCTTGACATTGTTCTGGCGCGGCTCGACGGGCCCGTGATCGCCGAGCCGCGTCTGCTGAAGTTCACGACCGGTCGGCGCAAGAAGTTCTGGAACCACAACGTGGTCGCGCTCGGCCTGGCCAGCGGGTTCATGGAGCCGCTGGAGTCGACCAGCATCCACCTGGTGCAAACCGGCATCGCACGGCTGATGAACTTCTTTCCGGGTGCCGACTGGTCCGATCCCGACCGCGACGAGTTCAATCGCCAAAGCGCCCGCGAGTTCGAGCTGGTGCGCGACTTTCTGGTCTTGCACTACAAGGCGACGACGCGCGACGACAGCCCGTTCTGGCGCCATTGCCGCGCCTTGCCAGAGCCGGAAAGCCTGGCCGCACGACTGGCGCTGTTCCGCGCCAACGGGCGTTTGCAGCGCTGGCCAGACGACATCTTTGCCGAGTCGAGCTGGCTGCAGGTGCTGGTCGGGCAGGGCGTTCTGCCCGGCGGCACCCATGCCTTGACGCACCTGCTCGACGACAGCGATTGCCGGCAGTTCCTGCATGCGGTGCACGACGGCATCGCCCGTGCCGTGCAGACGATGCCCAGCCACGAGGCATTCGTTGCACGCCATTGCGCAGCGCCAGCAGGCGTGCCGTTGCGCGCCTGAACGGGCCCGCTCTCTGCAAAGAATGCATTCGATTGCAATCGCGCAAGCAGACCAACTGCCAACGCGTTGCTTTAATCCATGAGGGATCGATACGTGGGGTCATTTCCTCGCGTTTACCCCGAGTAACAATCGATTGCATCAGGAACACACTGAGTCTGCCGAGTGTCAACGCGTTCGCCTTTCACACCCGGGATGCCTTTCGGTCCATCAAAGGAGACACAATGAGGAAACACAGCAGTCTTGGTGTGACGGTGCGGGGGCTAGAAGACCCGATCGGAGCCATTGGGCGCCACAGCCTCGGTCAAGGCCGCTTCGAGCTCAAGCGCTCGGTCCTTGCCACTTCGCTGGCGCTGATATCACTCGCGGCGCAGGGTCAGACCGCTGTGCCGCCCACAGCGCCTGCCAGCACGCCCGTCGCGCAAGCGAAAGAAGACAAGGCCGAAGAACAGCTCGAGCGCATAGTCATCACCGGCAGCAGCTCTCTCAAACGCACGGTGCGTGAGAGCTCGGTGGCCGTGACCGTGGCCGACCGCGACCAGCTTGACCGCAAGTCGCCGCGCAGCACTGCCAGCGCACTCGAAATGATCCCCGGCGTCATGGTCGAGGATTCGGGCGGCGAATCGTCAAACAACTTCTCCGTTCGCGGTTTGCCGGGCGGCGGTCAGCAGTTCATTCAAATCCTCGAAGACGGCCTGCCGGTGTTCTACACCCCGGCGCTGTCCGATACCGTACTCAAGCAAGAGCTGATGATCGACCGCCTGGAGGCGATTCGCGGCGGCACCTCGGGCATCCTGACCGTGAACGGCGCTGGAGCCTTGATCAACTTCCTGACCTTCAAGAACAAGTCGGAACCCGAAGGCGCAGTGCGCATCATCGTGTCCGACTACAAGACCCGCCGTGCCGAACTGCGGTATGGCGGCGACCTCGGCGGCGGCTGGTTCGGCGGTGTCGGCGGTTTCTACCGCAGCTCCGACTCGGTGCGCGACACGCAGTTCACCGCCGAGCATGGCGGCCTGCTGCGCGCGTACCTGGGCCGCAAGCTGGGCGACGGCGAATTCAGCGTCAACCTCAAGGTCGTCGACGACCACAACACCTTCCTGCTGCCGATTCCGCTCACCAACCTCAGCGACCCCCAGGGCATCCCGGGCCTGAACGCGAACTACGGCACGCTGCTGGGGCGCGACAACGGCATCATGACCGTCAAGACCTCGGCCACCACTGGCGCTACATCGCAGGTCAACGACGCCATCAACGACGGCATCGCCACCAGGTCCACGTCCATCGGCTACAACTTCGAGCAGAAGCTTACGAGCGGGTTTTCAGTCCGTTCCAAAGGCCGCTACACCGACTTCGAGAACGACTTCAACGCCGTATTCAGCTTCAGCAACGATGGCCTGGTGCCGGCGACAACGCGCCTGAACCTCAACCCGCTGGTGCCGGTCGCCGCACAACGCGGCGACGTGAGAGACATGCTGGCGCGCTTTGCCGCGGCTTGCGGCGGTGTTTGCCGACCGGCGCTGCAACAGGTGTCGACCGGCACGATCATCAGCGGCACGACCGCGCTCAACGCGATCAACGGCAACGGCCTGGTGGCCGAGAACGTCTCGGCGCGCAACAAGCGCTACGTGAAAGAGACGGTCAACGATGCTTCCGCGACATGGACCACCGGCAACAACAGCCTGACCGTAGGATGGTTGGCCTTCAAGACCGATCTGAACAAGGACCAGAACGTCGGCGCCACGTCGTTCCTGAGCGACGTGCGCAACAACGCCAACCGCATGGACATCGTGGCGCTCGACGCCACTGGGCAGATCAAGGGCTACCTGACCGACAAAGGCGTGTTGCAGTACAACACCTGGGGCGAGGGTATGAACGACGCGAGCTCGACATCGAATTCCTTGTACTTGAACAATGAGTGGAAGGTGAACGACGCGTTGCGTCTGGACGGCGGCGTGCGTTGGGAGCGCTACAAGATCACCGCGCGGAACAGCATCGGTGCGGCCTCCACCGTGATCCCCGGTTCGCGCGATGCGAATGGCAACGATGTCGACAACATCATGGGCAACAACAACTTCGGCGGTGCCTTCAGCGGCAACTACAACACCACCAGCAAGTCGTTCAGCGAGCCGTCCTACACGGCAGGTGGCAACTACCTGCTCAATGACAACACCGCCGCCTATGTGCGCTACTCGTCAAGCTACCAGGCCAACGGCGCGAACCCGGTCACCAACATCAACTTCGGCGAAGTTGGTCTGCGCTACCAGCAGCGCGGGTTTTCGGGCATCTTGACCGTCTTCCAGACCAACTACAAAGACTATCGCGGCTTCTCGCGGGTGGTAGGCAACGACACGGTTGCCACTGTGGCTTCGAGTGACATCGTCGTCAACGGCCTCGAATTGGAGGGCCAGTGGAGAATCAACAGGAGCTTCAGCGTCGCATTGAGCGGGGTCTACCAGAAGCACGACCTGAAGATCACCGGCGTCAGCGGGCCAAGTGCGGGTGCCTACGCCGCTGAATTGGCGTCGTTCTCGGGCAACCAGCCCGAACGCACACCGAAGATCAACTTCACGCTGACACCGACCTACAACCTGCCCGGCAACAAGGGCGATGTGTCGCTGTCGATCCAGCGGGTGGGGCAGCGATTCGCCGACCTTGCCAACAGCGTGGCGCTGCCGGCATATAACAAGCTCGATGCCTCGTTGCGCTACGAGATCACGCCCAGGATGACGTTCAACGCCAGCATCCAGAACCTGACCAACACCATCGGGCTGACGGAAGGCAATCCGCGCGGTGGGGCCACTGCGTTCCAGGAGGCCACCGGATCGAGCTTCTTCTTTGCGCGCCCGATCCTGGGCCGCAACGCGGTGGTCAGCCTGACCTTCGCGCTGTAGCCCCGCCTGCAGGGCCTCGCGCCGTGGCCTCAAGAGCGCCACGGCGCGCCTGTCAAGCTCTTGGGCGCGCCCCGGGCTTGCGCTCAGGCGATGATCGCCCGTGTCGCAGGTTTCTGTCTGAACAGGTTGCCTCCTCATGATCACAAGCCTTGGGGCGGCAGCGCTGCCGGACGTTCTGCGCCACACCGTCGTTGAAGGGCCCGCCACCAGCGTGTTCCTGCGCCAGGGCATGCTCGCTGCGCAACTGCTGCTGACGCGTGGCCACGCGCCGCGCATCGTGATCGCGTTTGCCGCCGGCAACAGCGGTGCCGGCCTGTGGTTTGCTCCTGAAACGCGTGAGATCACCTGGCGCGTGCTGGCAGCGCCCGAGGCGGTCAGCGTCAGCGATGGCCTGGGGCGTCCGCTGCAGGGCCTGCAGGTCGAGCTCGAAGCCGATGCCGATCAGCTGGTGGTCGAATGTGCGCTGCTGGGCAGCGTGCGCGTGCTGCGTGACCACCAGTTCGACGGCCGCTTGCCCGCACTTGGCGGTATCACGCCCGCAGTGCTGCCTGCCGCAGCCACGGTTGTCTGGGCGCGCGACCGTCTCGACGGTGCGCCCGGTTATCGGCTTGAGTTGCGTTTGCATGGCGGGCGTGTGCAAGTGTTGGACGGCAATCGGCTGCGGCTCGAGGCGGCGTCGCCGGGCCAGCCGTTGCGCCTGCACGTGCGCGCCTTCACGGGGGATGAACCCCTGAAACCCTTGAGCTCCGATCGCTTGTTGAACGCGCAGGCGGCCGATCTGCCCAATGCCCGGGTGACGCTGGAGTTCCTGGCATTCGAGGAAAAGTGGCTGGCCGGTTCTTGGCGCTTTCACACCTACTTCGGTCGTGACACGCTGATGTCGTTGCGCATGCTTTTGCCGGTGCTGCAACCCGTCGCCATCGAAGCGGCCCTGTCGGCGGTGATCGCACGCCTGAGTGCCGACGGTCGCGTGGCGCATGAGGAGGACATCGGCGAGTTCCCGGTCCTTGCACGCTTGACCGCCGGCGATGCGGACAAGACGGCGACGGCGACGGCGACGGCGACGGCGCTCGCGCAGCCCGTCTTCGACTACAAAATGGTCGATGACGACTTCATGTTGCTGCCGGTGGCGGCGGCCTACCTGATCGACATGCCCGAAGGGCGTGCCCGCGCCGCAGCGTTCCTGGCGCAGCGCGGGGCCGATGGCCGCTTCGTCGGCGAACGGCTGATGGACAACGCCGCGCTGGTGCTGCGCAAGAGCCAGCCGTTCACCGATTCCCCGCGCGCGACGAACCTGGTGCGCCTGGGCGCGAACGAGATCGTCGGCGACTGGCGCGACAGTGCTGACGGCCTGGGCGGCGGCGTCTATTCGTACAGCGTCAACGCCGTGTTGGTGCCTGCCGCACTGCGCGCCGTGCAGGCCTTCGACCAGAGCGGGCTGCTTGCGCCCTACGCGTCGCAGGCGTCGATGCCGGCCCTCGGCGCGGCGGCGCACAGCGCTGCCATTTGGGAGGCGAACGCGCCAGGCTGTTTCGCCGTGACGATCGGTTATGCGCCGGCGCAGGCACAGATCGACGGCTACGCCGCTGCGCTGGGCTTGCCGCATGTCGAGATCGACGGCGACGTGGCGTTCTCCGCCTTGTCGCTAGACGATGCCGGGCAACCCATCCCGGTGCTGCATTCCGACATCGGCTTTGCGCTGCTGCTCGGCGACCCGTCACCCGACATGATCGAGCGCGAGCTCAAGGCGATGCTGCGCCCGTTCCCGGCCGGGCTGCTGACCGATGCCGGTCTCGTGGTGGCCAATGCGGTGTTCTGCGATGCCGACCTGCGCGAGCGCTTCGGTGCCGACCGCTACCACGGCGCCGTGGTCTGGTCGTGGCAACAGGCGATGCTGGCTGCCGGGCTCGCCCGTCAGCTCGCCAGAGGTGGCCTGCCACCTGCCACGCGCGCGCTGCTGCAACAAGCGCAATCGACGCTTTGGACGGTGATTCTTGCCACCCGCGACGTCGCCGACGGAGAGCTCTGGTCGTGGGGCCACGATGGGAACACCTTTCGCGTCGAGTCCTTTGGCCCCAAGTGCAAGACCGCCGATGAATCGAACGCCGCGCAGCTCTGGAGCACGGTTTACCTGGCTGTCCAGCCGCCTGCGGCAATGCCATGAAGCGGCCCTTGGTGCTACGTGGCATGTCGCGTGGCCTGTCTGCCTTGCTGCTGGTAACGCTGCTGGTAACGCTGCTGACAGCGGCCAATACCAGCATCGCCGCACCGCCCAGCATCACGCTCGCGGTCTGGCAAGTCTTGCCGGCCGAAAAGGCCGCGCTCGCCCAGGCGATTGCATCCTTCACGCAGGCCACCGGCATACAGGTCAAGACCCAGGTCATCGCCGACAAGTACATGGACGTGATCCGCTCGCGCTTTGCCGGCCGCATCACGCCCGACGTGTTCTACCTCGACTCGCACGAGGCGCCGATCCTCATCCGCAGCGGTGTGCTGGTGCCGCTCGACGCGCATGTCGGTGTCCCCAACGACTTCTACCCGCAGTTCCTCGAAGCCTTCCGCGGCGAGAACCGCAAGCTCTATGGCCTGCCCAAGGACTATTCGACGCTGGCTCTGTACATCAACACCGCGCTGCTCAAGCAGGCCGGCTTCAGCCTGGCTGACGTGCCGACCGACCAGGTGGCGCTGATGGACTTCGCACGCCGCCTGCAGACCAAGTTGCCGCGCGGCGTGGCGGCCATGATCCTGGAGAAGGATCTGGCGCGCCATCTCGCTGCCATCGAGAGCTACGGCACCGCGCTGATAGACGCCAAGGGCGACGCGCAACTAATCGGCAACGCCGGCGCCTTGACCTATCTTCAGGCTTTCGTCGACGGACGCAAGGGGGGCTATGTGCTGTCGCCCAAGGACGACCTCGGCGCCGACTCGCCGGGCGCGGCGTTCGGCGCTGGCAAGACGGTGATGATGATGGAAGGCAACTGGGTGCTCTCGGCCCTGCGAAAGGACTATGCCGACATCGCCTTCGTCACGCGCGAGATGCCGCGCATCAACGGCCGGCCCAACACCATGGCCTTCGTGGTCGGCTATGCCGTGCCGCGCTTCGCCAAGAACCCCGAAGGCGGCATCCGCTTCGCGCAGTTCATGACGCGCGAGGCGATGAAGGACTGGTCGCGCGGCTCCGGCACGCTGCCCAGCCGCAGCGGCGTGCAGGCCGAGCTGGGCGCGACGCAAGACGCAGCCCTGGCCGCGCACATCGCTGGCGCGCGCTATGCCACCGTGTGGTCGCGCGGCACCAGCCTGCCGGTGGTCAATACCAACTTCGGCAACCAGTTCCAGGCCGCGCTGAACGGCTCGATCAGCGTGGCGGAAGCCCTGCGGCGCGCCGAGCAGGCCTCCAACCGCGAGATCGAGCGACAGCGATGAGCGCCATCGCGAAGGTCCGCAAGATCGACAAGGTCGGCAAGATCGACAAGAGCGGCCGCAGCAACCGCGACGCGCGCACCGCCTGGGCCTTCCTGGCGCCGACGCTGCTGCTGACCGCGCTGTTCATGCTGGGCCCGGTGCTGTTCGCGCTGTACGCCAGCACGCAGAAGATGGACCTCATTGGTGGCCATTCCAGCTGGGCCGGGCTGAAGAACCTCGACTACCTGCTCGACGACCACAAGTTCTGGGCCGCCTGCCGCAACACGCTGCGCTACGTGCTCTTCGTGGTGCCGGCGCAGACCGTGCTGGCCCTCGTGCTGGCCTGCGTGCTCAACGGCCGCATCCGTTTCAAGCGCGGCTTCGTGACCCTGCTGTTCCTGCCCACGCTGACCTCGTCGGCGGCGATGACGATGATCTTCATGTGGCTGTTCAATAACAACGGCCTCGTCACGCAGTTCATCCAGACGCACACCGGCCTCACCATCCGTTTCCTGTCCGACCCGGCGTGGGCGCTGCCGGTGATCATGCTGATGAACGTATTCTCGACCACGCCGCATTTCATGATCGTCTTCCTGGCCGGCCTGCAGGACATCCCGCGCAACCTGTACGAGGCGATGGCGCTCGACGGCGCCGGGCCGGTGGCGCGCCATTGGCACATCAGCGTGCCGCAGCTCGCGCCGATCACCTTCTATGTCGTGACGATGGGGCTGATCGGCTGCTTCCAGGTCTTCGACCAGGCCTTCATCATGTCCGGCGGCGACGGTGGCCCCGAGGATTCGACGCTCACCTTCACGCTGCTGATCTACCACTTCGCCTTCAAGACCTACAACACGATGGGCCTCGCCTGCATGCTGGCTGTGGTGCTGACAGTCATCATCATCAGCGCCACGACGCTGCTGAACCGCTTCGTCAAGTCTGATGGGAGCAATGCATGAGCACGGCCTGTCCGCCCGAAGCTGCTCGCGGCGCGGTGCGCAGCCCGGAGGTCTCCCGATGAGCCGCCGTCTCGGCGACCGCGCCGGCAGCCTGGGCCTGCACGGCTTCCTGGTCTTCTACGCGCTGCTCACGCTCACGCCCTTCGTGTGGGCCGTGCTGACCTCGTTCAAGAGCGTGCGCGAGATCGCGCTGGCGGAATCGATCTTGCCGGTGGCGCTGAATCTCAATGCCTACCGCCAGATCCTGGGCAGCGAGTTCAGCACCTGGTTCTACAACTCGATGTCGGTGGCGATCGTCGTCACCATCGCCAGCGTCACGGCCAACACGCTGGCCGGCTACGCGCTGGCGCGCTTTCGCTTCGTCGGCCGCAAGTCGATCTTCCAAGCCCTGCTGCTGATCATCATGGTGCCAGCCCAGGTGACGATGATCCCGGCATTCCTGATCGTCGCGCGGCTGGGCCTGGCCGACACCCACACGGCGCTGGTGCTGACTTCGGTGGTCAGCATCGGCTCGATCTTCATGATGCGGCAGTTCTTCATCAATTTCCCGACCGACATCGAAGAGGCGGCCAAGCTCGACGGGTGCTCGCCCATCGTCACCTTCGTGTGCATCGTGCTGCCGATGGCCGCCCCGGCGCTCGCCACGCAGGCCATCTTCATCTTCATGGGCGTGTGGAACGAGTTCATGAAGCCGCTGCTCTACATCTCCAGCGTCGACAACTACATGCTGACGCAGGGCCTGAATGCGGCGGCCAAGCAGTATGAGAAGTCGGCGGCGTGGAACATCATCATGGCCGGCTCGATCGTCTCCATCGTGCCGATCCTGCTGATCTATATCGGCCTGAACAAATACTTCCTCACCCTCAACGACCAGACGGCGGGCTCCAAGTGAGCCGATCGTCGTGGCCTGAGTTTCCCAATGAGGCAAGCCGATGGCCCAGGTAACGCTGCGCGACATCACCCTCACGCGCGGCACCACCGCCATCCTGCGCGACGTCAGCTTCACGGTCGAGGCGGGCGAGTTCTGCGTCCTGGTCGGCCCCTCGGGCTGCGGCAAGTCGACCCTGCTGCGCCTCATCGCCGGCCTCGACGACGACGCCAGTGGCGAGATCCTGATCGACGGTCAATCCGTGCTGCAGGTGCCTGCTGCGCGCCGCAACGTGGCGATGGTGTTCCAGGGCTACGCGCTGTACCCGCACATGACGGTGTTCGACAACATCGCCTTCGCGCTGCGCCGCGCCAAGGTGCCGGCGGCGGAAATCCAGGCCCGCGTGCAGACCGCCGCGCAGATTCTGCAGCTGGGCGACTACCTGCAGCGCAAGCCCGGCGCGCTGTCGGGCGGCCAGCGCCAGCGGGTCGCCATCGGCCGCGCCATCGTCAAGAAACCCAAGGTGTTTCTGTTCGACGAGCCACTGTCCAACCTCGACGCTTCGCTGCGCGCCGAGACGCGGTTCGAAATCGCCAAGCTGCACCGCGACATGGGTTCGGCCAGCATGCTCTACGTCACCCACGACCAGGTCGAGGCCATGACCCTGGCCGACAGGATCGTGCTGCTGCGGCCGGTAATGCAAAGCCCGGGCCAAGTCAGCATCGTGCAGGTCGGCCGGCCCATGGACCTCTACCACCGACCAGCCAACCTGTTCGCGGCCCGCTTCATCGGCACGCCGGGCATGAACCTGTTCGAGACCCGCGTCGCCGGCCTCTCGGACCAGGGCGTGGCATTCGACCTGCACGGCCAGCGCTGCCAGGCGGCGGTCAGCAGCGCGGGTCTCGCGGTCGGTGACGTGATCACCGTCGGCATCCGCCCCGAACATGTCCGCGTGGGTCTGGATGGAAGTCACGCTGGCGACGCCGGCGA
>Ga0209591_10009620_pt1 | contig 10435 bp, 8 predicted proteins | sample MAT01_FD_187207 | JGI IMG/M metagenome (GOLD analysis project Ga0209591, IMG submission 187207) | Freshwater microbial communities from Lake Fryxell liftoff mats and glacier meltwater in Antarctica - MAT-01 (SPAdes) (version 2) | ecosystem: Environmental > Aquatic > Freshwater > Ice > Liftoff...
TCAAACTTCTTTGTCGGTGCTTGTGGATTTGATTGAAACTGAGGAAATTCGGCCGGCTTTGGTGATTGGAACACCTTCTGGGTTTGTCGGGGTTGACGTGGCTAAGTCGCGACTGCACGATTCGATGGTTCCTCATATTCGGATTGAGGGGCGCAAGGGTTCGGCGGTGGTGGCTGTGGCGATTGTTAACGGTTTGGTGGATTTGGCTTGGCAAGCCTATGGCCAAGAGCGGAACAGTTGATCGGGTTGATCAGAATTTAAAGCCGACTCGCAGAGGTTCCATTTGTGAAGATACTGCTCTTGGCCATTTAGGCTCTAACTTTCGGTTGTTTCTAAGCCGAATACCCGATCGAACACTTTAGTCACTTTAGAACCCGAATCAATTGATTCTAGCGGGTCTTTCCGCAATCGGTGCCGCAAACACAGAGTCATTACCTTGCGAATGTCGTCCACAGTGACCTCTGTGCGGCATTCTAGGGCGGTGAAAGCTTTCGCGGCCCGATTTGTGACTAAATCTCCCCGCAGTCCGTCTACGTCCAATTCCGCGCAGACTTGGGAGATTTTGACTCGCAAATCGCGATCGATAGTTACGGATTTCAGCCTTTCCTGGGCTTCCACTAACTTCTGCTGCATATCATCTTGTTGGTGCTGATATTTCGCGAGAAATTCCGGCGGATTTTGGTCAAAACTCGATCGCTGTTCGACAATTTCCACTCTCAGATTCGGGTCTTTGACAGTCCGAATTTCGGCGTGCATTCCGAATCTGTCGAGCAATTGCGGCCGCAATTCTCCTTCTTCTGGGTTGCCGGAACCGATTAAAATAAACTTAGCTGGGTGGCGGATTGAAATGCCTTCTCTTTCGACAGTATTCCAACCGCTGGCGGCGGAGTCGAGCAAAACATCGACTAAATGATCGTCGAGCAAATTGACTTCATCGACGTACAGAATGCCGCGGTTAGCTTTAGCTAACAGGCCTGGTTCAAAAGCTTTCACGCCTTCTGACAAAGCTTTCTCAATGTCGATCGTACCGCAAACTCGGTCTTCGGTAGCGCCGAGGGGCAAGTCTACCATTTGTACTTTTTTGCGGGCGATCGGCATTGTACCGTGATGCAAAGTGCGATCGCGCACTTCATCGCTCATCAAATCTGGATCGGTGGGATGACTGTTAAAAGGATCGTCAGCCACCACTTCAATTTCTGGCAGTAAATCAGTCAGGGCGCGGATTGTGGTAGATTTACCAGTACCGCGATCGCCCATAATCATCACACCACCAATTTTGGGATCGATGACATTCAACAGCAGCGCCAGTTTCATCTCTTCCTGGCCAACAATCGCGGTGAAGGGAAAAACAGCGCGGCGGGCTGGGGTAGCGGTAACGGTTGGCAGAACACCCGCATTTACGTTATTGCTGACTTCGGCAGTAGGACTCACAGGATAACTCAAAATATAATAATTGCTTATTTATTGTACGGGATAACCGATTTTAGATTTTAGATTTTAGATTTTAGATTAATGTATTTCTGTCATTGCGAAGGTCGTGAAGCAATCTCAAAGCCTTGGTACACCGTCATAATGCGTCCAAGACTGAGAAACCGGGTTTTTTGCGCCAAAACTGGGCTATAGCTTTTAATCCCGGTAAAAAACGCGGTTTCTTTGGTGGGGCGAGATGCAGACGGCGGTTGAAACCGCGTCTACACAAACAAAGTCTGCCTCCGCAGACTGAATAAAATAACGTAAGTTCAACCGCTAGGTTTTCTTATCTTTTTGTGCGTCTTTTCTTCCACAACAAACCCATTCCAGCAGCCACCATTGTACCCATCGCCGTCATCGGTTCCGGTACAGCAGCATCAGCAAAAGGTTCATACTCATACATTGCACTAACCGTAGTATTAGCCGAAACCAGACCCCCAAAACTACCTCTAACAGGAGTACCATTAATTTTAGTAAGACCCGTTGTCATCAAAGCTGCGACAAAAGTATCACCATCACATCCACTGAACGAACTCAGAGACTGCGACGAATCATAACTCTTCGACACACTACCAGAACCGGAACCGCTAACACTTCCCGTACCACCGCTAGCAATCTTCGTTTCCGGCGGACTCGCCAAAACACTCAAAGTTAAATTCGGATCAACTTTCAACAGCGGAATATTCACAGAAATATTAGCATTAGTTGCCGCCGTCCCCATAAAATCTCCAGTCAAAGGAGTAATACTCACACTGTTATTAACAGTAGACTTAACAGTAACATAAGCCCTCAACAGAGTACCCAACAGCGAATTAAACTTGGGCAAAACCACATTCGTACTACTATTTAACGGCTGCGAATCCAGAGTCACAGTATAAGTTTGACTCAGAGTAGCAGCTTGTGCAGAAAAACCTTGACTCAACACCGCAAAACTCAAACTTGTACCAACAATTACCAATTTTTGACAAACATTCATATCAGTAAACCCCTAACTAAAAAAACTAAAACAGCATTTCATCCGCGTTTATCCGCGTTTATCTGCGGTTAAAAACTCCCAACCCGCAAAACCCAATTCCCAATCAAAGACATTAAGTAACTCAAAGCAAAAACCGTATAAACTATACTCAAAGGCGCATAAGCCGCCAACACTAATCTATCACTGGGTTCTGCCTCAATCTCCTCCCTCCGCAACAAATCAACATAAAAATCAAACGACTTTTGACGCAGATTGTTGATTCCGGTTCCAGCAACCAACAAATAATAACCGTCAAATCGGTTGAGGGGATTCAAATTAATTGCAACTGTCAGCAAAGCCGCCACCATCAACAAATAACTAATTTGATGACAGACAGGATTTGACTGAGAAAACAGCCAAACCCAAACAGCACAAGACCAAATTGTTACTTGAATCAAAACTCCCGCCGCCACGACTAAAACTCGCTGTTTTCGCTTGACCAAACTGTATTGGTCGCTAGTATCTGTATAGCATCCGGGGATGAAACACATAAACAGCAATCCAATTTCTTTAACAATGCCGCCGTAGTGTTTGAGGGTGAAAGCGTGACCGAGTTCGTGCAAAGATATTACCAGGATTGTCAGCAAGACAAATATGATAATAGTCTGAATTTTTCCGGCTGTCCACAACTCCTGGTGCGAGACAACAACTTCCACCGATGAACCCAACCACGCTGCTGCGGAAGATGAGATGAAAGCGCACAGAAAAAAGCCGAATTCCCACGTCCAAATCCAGCGCAATTTGTCGATATGCTGGGACAGCCACGCATCGGGATTGACTAGGGGAATTGTGAAAGATAGGAGATTGAATTTGGCTTTCGGCGGTTTTGTTCCTTCTAGCATTCCCGTTTGTGCTAAGCTTCTCAAGAGATTTTGTACATCTTCTAAATCGATGTCGTATTCAGCGAGAGTGTTAGTTACGGGTTGTTTGCTTAGTTGCAAGATTACCTGTTTGTCAAAGTCGTCAATTTCCATGAAAGTCATGTCTTCGGGATTGCGAAGTATCCAATGACCGTCTGGATGAGCTATCCACTGCACCGCTGATTTGAGTTCCATAGCATATTGTTACTTTGGCTGACAAAGTGCGATCGCATAAATAGGAATTATGCCTTTGTAGGCTGAAAGATCTATCGCCCTTAGCGCGTGTTTTCAAATTTCCCCATCAAATCCAGATCCCCCTAAATCCCCCTTAAGAAGGGGGACTTTGAAGAAGCTCTTTCTCCCACCTTTTTAAGGGGGGCAGCTCTTTCTCCCCCCTTTTTAAGGGGGGCTGGGGGGGATCTTAGGGTTTGAAAACACACCCTAGCGCGTGTTTTCAAATTTCCCCTTTCCCCGTTAAATTCAGATCCCCCTAAATCCCCCTTAAGAAGGGGGACTTTGAAGAAGCTCTTTCTCCCCCCTTTTTAAGGGGGGCTGGGGGGGATCTTAGGGTTTGAAAACATACCCTAGCGCGTGTTTTCAAATTTCCTCTTTCCCCCTCAAATTCAGATCCCCCTAAATCCCCCTTAAGAAGGGGGACTTTGATGAGGACGACGGCGGCTTTTGTTGTCCCCCTTTTTAAGAGAGCAAAAGTTCGTTAGCGAAGCCCGCCCCTACGGGGGCTACGCCAACGAAGAGGATCGCCCTAAATCATCTTTCTGAAAACGTAAAGTTTCCAAGCACTGTTTGCCCCTGTTTCAAGGAAGCAGGGAAATGGGAGAGTAGTTTTTGAAGAAGCTTGAGTGATATTTGCTAGGGCTTTAGACCTTATTCCAAATTTCACCTCTGCGTTCATATTATCAGAAATCAGAAAAAAAACAAGTGCAAATTCTAACTATTTTCGGAGTGTAGCGCTGGCGGCAGGAAACCTGGTTTTCCATCGATATTAAAGGCTACAATCCCATATTTTCGTAAAAACCAGGTTTCGGAGTTAGCTCTAATTAAGTTACCAGAAAAACTTTACACAAACTTTATAATAGAAAGAGGGTTTTTGGTGTAGGATAACCGTGAAGAAGCAAAAAAAAACGAGAAATTAAGCATTAACAAAGTATTGGCTCGATCGCCAGCGGAACCGTTAGGAGAGACGGCAGATGTGAAGCGATCGCCAATACGTGAAATTTGTTAAGTTTGCGTAATTTTTCAAACAAACAGAAATTTTCAGACTATTACTTACACATTTTTGTCAAGTAAGGATTTTGGTTGAACGCTGGAGGCATTTGATCGAGTCCGCGCGATCGAGATTCATATTAATCAGGGTGCAAAAATTATGGGTTGGCTAAACTTTGGTGGCAAAAAACGCAAAGAGGCTACAGGTTTTGGGAATTCACCGAAACGCAAAAGCCGCAAAAAATCCCGCAGTCATGTGTTGGAAAGAATTGTGACTCCGAGTGCGGGTGTTGCGGGATGGCTGGATGATTTCGATCCGCTGCATCAGTTATTGGGTTCTTTGTCGCTACCTGATTTACATTTACCTAATTTTTTGGCGGATAGCGGTGTTTGCCCGATCGCACCTCCTGCACCAACTAACAATTTACCGCCGCTGATTGATTTTGACCCGCTGGGTCTGTACCATGATGGGATTGCCACTCAATCACCTTACAATCCCGGTGGTGCGTTTGAGACTTTGCCGATCGCTTTAATTCCGATCGATCCCCATTCGCCGAATCCGAAAGATCCGAATGCGATTCGGCAATTGCTAAATTTTCCGTTGGCTTCTCAGCCGTTGGTGGGGACAATTGATAGTGGGCTAAATGCGAACAGTCCCTACTTTAATTACGCGAATATCAAGCAGGGCCGCGATTATGTGGGCGGGGATGATAATCCGTTGCTGAAGGCTGGGGAAGGCAGCGAGCACGGTACTTTTATGTTGGGGATTATTGACGCAATCAATAAGACTGCGCCGAAATGGGTGGGAAGGGCGATCGACTCTGGGAAGTGGGCTGATTCTTTGGTAGAGTTTGTGGATGCTGCGAAGGCTTCTGGACAGAAAAATGCGATCGCCAATCTCAGTTTGGATTTGACTCAGAAGAATGCTGACGGGATTGTGGAAACGCGCTATGAGTTGACTCCGCCAGAAAGAAGTGCGATCGAATATGCGCGTCAAAATGGTGTTTTGCTGGTAGCTGCGGCGGGTAATGATGGCGGCGTGATGTCGGTTTTGGGTCAAGCTTCTCAGGAGTTTGATAATATTATTACGGTTGGTGCTGGGGATATTAACGGGCGATCGATCTATTCTAGTTTTGGTCGTGGATTGGATATTGTGGCTGACGGCGGCACGAGTGAACACCCGGCTTTATCGACTGCGGGCGACGATTTGGGAACGATGGCGGGGACTTCGGTAGCGACGGCTAAGGTTTCGGGTGCGATTTCCTTGGTTTGGGCGGCGAATCCTGGGTTGAGTTACCGTCAGGTGATTGAGATTTTGGAGAAGACGGCGAGGGATTTGGGTGCGCCGGGAAGGGATGATGAGACGGGTTTTGGTTTCTTGAATACGTTGGCGGCGGTGGATTTGGCTAAGAAGACTACGCCGCAACAATATGATGAGCCGGCTACCATTGTTCCTGATACTTGGAGTGGTGAAGGAAAGGTAACACCTGGGGAACGAGCAGTTAATTTCAACGGAAGAATCAATAATGTTGGTGATGTCAGGCTGACTGGGTGGTTGAGAATACGTTCTCAGCCTAATACTAGCTCGGCGGAAGTTTCCAAAATAAATGTTGGTACTCAACTAGAATTTTTAGATCAGCCCGTTCAAGGTGGAATGGTTACGGATACACAAGGACTTGGTAGCAGCAGCACTTGGTATCGTCTTGCTAATGGTAGCGGCTATATGTCTGCGTTGTACGTTCAGAATGTTGGGTCAATACCAGCGCCAACTCCAACACCTGCACCAACTCCAACTCCAACGCCTGCACCAACTCCAACGCCTGCACCAACTCCCAGACCTACACCAACTCCCAGACCTACACCGCAAGTTCCGATTAACTCTAGTTCAGCTAACTACCGTAATGGATCAGTCAACCCGTTTGCTTACCGCTGGCAGGGGCAATGCACTTGGTATGCTTACGGACGGATGCTGGAAACTGGCTTGTTACCAGCAGCTATCAAGAATAATGCTTTGTTCTTGGGTAATGCTGGAGCGTGGAGGAACGATGCTCTGAAGGTAGGTTTGCCGGTTACTTCTACACCAACTGCTGGGGCGCGGGGACTCATAGTTTGGCCGCCTAATACTAAAGGGGCTGGAAGTGTCGGTCACGTTGCCTTTTTGGAAGAGGTTTATCCTGATGGACGGGTTCGGATTACTGAGGCAAATTGGCCGACTGGTAGCGGGATTAAGGAACGAATTCTGACTCCAGCGCAGTATGCTGGTGTGTCGTTTGTGCGACTGGAAAATGCTCAGACAAATTCCTATAATGCACCTCCAGCAACACCTGGAAAGCAGCGGCAGTACATTGTGCGATCGGGTGATACGCTTTCAGTGATTGCTCAGCGCGAACTGGGGGATGCTAACCGCTGGCGTGAGATTGTAAAAACCCCTTCCGGCGGAACTTTTACGGATGCTGAAGCGCGGCAGTTGAAGGTGGGACAGTCGGTTTATTTGCCTGTCGGTTATCAGACTGGTACTGGTAAGCCTGTGACACCCAACTCAAATCCAGTTGGCGTGGTCAATATTAGCAGCAGACCGATTAATCCTCCAGGCAATAACCTTCCTGATATCAATTCTCTATCGTTGTCTACTAATAACCCCAACCTAGCTGCGAGTTACAAGATTGGCTCACCAACTCGACCTGATATCGAGCACGATGATGGCTTTTCAAAAAAAGATAAAGAATCACCAACAATCAATGACTATCTCATTCGGGCGAAATGGGGAAATGCGGCTAAATTAACATCCATTCCCAACCCAGCCATATATTTGCCAGATGGGGCTGCTGCATACCTTTATTACCAGGATGGTAAGGGTGCAGACCGCACTTTCTCTTATGAAAAGTTTGTTAAGGATGATAAAAATGGTCAGATGGCACTGAAAAACTTGATCCTTGACGCACAAGGTGGAGCCGAGAACCTTTATCGTCAAATAATTTCGCAATATCCAGCTTATGCAAGTAAGGAAATGCAGTTTAACATAACAAGCAGTAAAATTGTTGTTGGTGGTGATGCTGATCCTAGATTTCTTTACCCTGATACAGAAAACTGGCAAAAGGCTATAGGTGGTCACTCAGTGTGGTTAAGTGCTTCAGTAACTGTCACTCCTGGTCAAACACCCAACTACAAGATCAACTTTACGCTTCATGCTGAGGATCGATATAACTTCGATCCAGGTAAATCAGATCTAGCATCTGGAACTCCAGACGCAGAAAATGGAAGGCTTGTAGTTGTTGGGTTGGCTAATGAGTATATGAACTACTCGACTTTATCACGACAAGTTACTTGGAAACAAGGTAATCTAAGCAATGCAACAATTGTTAATGGATCTGGTTCGCGCTAAATCATCAAAAATCAATACAGTTTACTATTAGGAAATATGAGTGATAATGACTTCAAAATTTTCGATTTTGCTGAGGTGTACATTACTCGTTTTGTTTCTTTTGTTGAACAGTTGTCAATCACTAGAAATCACATCTAAACAAACCTCAAATAATATGGAAGTCTCCACTAATGTTGAAAGCTTAGGCAAGTATGTTAATTGGCCTAGTCCACCAATTAAAGTGTTTTGGCAAACAAGAGAGATTACTAAGCCAAGCTTACTACCTGGACCGATTGACCGCTCATTGATTGCTGTTCTAACTTTTGATGATCGAACACTTGACAAGATCATTCAAAAATCAGTTCGTTCTCAGCAAATGAACCGCCCATATATCCAGGATCAGTTAGTTTTTGATTGGTTTCCGGCAGAGCTTAAAAAAAGCTTAACACCATCAGAAACACCAGGATTCTTTAGAATTAATCAGGATGGATACGAGCCAGACATTTTTGTAAAATCGCCTTTTTTACAAGGTTACTTTGTCAGGGTTGGCAAAACCTCTGATCTCTTTATTTATCTACACACGCAATAACAAACAGTCAGTAGGGAATGGGGAGGGGTGATCGCTCTTTTGGTATCGAAAGGTCGATCGCCCTTTACGACTTTTTCATGGGCGGCGGGCGATCGCTCTTTTTGCATCGTGCCGGTCGATCGCCCTTTACTACTTTTTCTCAGGGAAGGGCGATCAATTCTCCCTCTTGTCCCCCCCTTCTTAAGGGGGGTTAGGGGGGATCTGGCCTCAAAAATCACCCTCAATCAAACCCAACAACTCCCCACAAACCCCCTCAAAACCCTGCAACACATCAACATTAGTAAACCTAACAACTTTCAATCCATACCCCTCTAAAATCCCTGTTCTTTCCGCATCATATTGTTTCCCCAGTTCCGTAAAATGACTCTCTCCATCAACCTCAATCACCAACATTAAAGCAGCACAATAAAAATCTACAATAAAATTGTCGATGGGGCGCTGTCTCAAAACTCGAAAAGGGAAATTTCTCAGAAAATCCCGCCAAAGTTTCTTTTCGGCTGGAGTTGGATTTTTCCGAAGTTCTTTGGCGATGGGGATGAGTTTTGGGTTGTAAGGTAGGTGGAAGTTGGAGTCGTTTAATTTGGGCATGATTCCTCCTAATCTTGGCCTGATCCCCCCTAACCCCCCTTCTTAAGGGGGGGACTGGAGCTTATTTGAGATTTATTTGTGGGGTCAGATCCCCCCTAACCCCCCTTCTTAAGGGGGGGACTGGATGTTATTTGAGATTTATTTGTGGGGTCAGATCCCCCCTAGCCCCCCTTCTTAAGGGGGGGACTGGATGTTATTTGAGATTTATTTGTGGGGTCAGATCCCCCCTAGCCCCCCTTCTTAAGGGGGGGACTGGATGTTATTTGAGATTTATTTGTGGGGTCAGATCCCCCCTAGCCCCCCTTCTTAAGGGGGGGACTGGATGTTATTTGAGATTTATTTGTGGGGTCAGATCCCCCCTAACCCCCCTTAAGAAGGGGGGGACTGGATGTTATTTGAGATTATAGGTGAAGAGGCGATTATTTTGGTATCGAAAGGTCGATCGCCCTTGACTACTTTTTCACCGGCGACGGGCGATCGCTTTTTGGGGATGGGAGGGTGATCGCTTTTTTGGGGATGGAGGGGCGATCGCTTTAACTTTCCCCATTTTCTGAAAAAATATCCTCAAAGTCCCTATAACCACTCAACACTCGTTCAATTTGGATACCATTTTTAATCAGGCGGTAAAAAATTACATACTTATCCACAGGTAAACTGCGTAGCAACCGTGCCAATTCCTCACGACTTCGCCCTATTTCTGGAAAATCTGCTAATAAACGGCATTTTTCCTCAAAAATATCCAGAAAATTGTTAGCTGCACTGACACTCAACCTTAACAAATAGTTAGTTAAATCCTTTAAGTCTTTCTTAGCGGGGGCACTCAAAACGTATCGACTCATTCTTTACTCCCCCTCAGCTTGCTGAATTTCCTCACGCAGTTCTCTTAACACTTCTTCACCATCAAAAACCTCTCCGCGATCGGAAGCTTCAATTCCCATCATTATTTCCTTGCGGAGTTCCTCTAAACGCACCAAGCGTTCCATTTCCCGTTCTTCTAGCAATCGTAACGCAGCCCTGACAACTTCAGAAGCAGAGGAGTATCTACCGCTTTTGACTGTTGACTGAACAAACTGCTCTAATTCAGATGTTAATGATATGTTCATTACGTTGAGTCACTTGTTTGAACCAACACTATTACTATACTCCCCAATAACAAAGATTGTCAATTTTTGTGATCCAACTTCCTTGGTGATGGGTAACGGGGCGATCGCTTTTCTGGGGTGGGAGGCGATCGCTTTTTGGGGATGGGAGGGTGATCGCTTTTTTGGGGATGGAGGGGTGATCGCTTTTTGGGGTGAGAAGGGCGATCGCCTTTTATTTAAGCTGCA
>Ga0209591_10009624_pt1 | contig 10432 bp, 12 predicted proteins | sample MAT01_FD_187207 | JGI IMG/M metagenome (GOLD analysis project Ga0209591, IMG submission 187207) | Freshwater microbial communities from Lake Fryxell liftoff mats and glacier meltwater in Antarctica - MAT-01 (SPAdes) (version 2) | ecosystem: Environmental > Aquatic > Freshwater > Ice > Liftoff...
AGCGAAGAAGCTCATCCCCGGCAAGAACCTCGGCCCGGTGATCAGCAAGGTCTCATATGAGCGCATACTTGGCTTCATCGCGGAAGCGGAGAAGGCCGGAGCGAAGATCATCCTCGATGGCCGCAACCCCACAGTGGAAGGCGTAGACCCCGGCTCAGGGCCGGGGGGCTACTACCTCGGCCCCACGATCATCGACCATGTAACGCAAGACATGCGCATCTCGCAGGAAGAGGTCTTCGGTCCGGTGATCAGCATCATCCGCGCGAAGGACTTGGATGCCGGCATCGCCATCGAGAACGCGAGTCCATACGGCAATGCTGCGGCGGTCTTCACCCAAAGCGGCGGCAGCGCACGCCAAGTAATGGAGCGCGCCAGTGCCGGCATGATCGGTGTGAACATCGGCGTGCCCGTGCCGCGCGAGCCCTTCAGCTTCGGCGGCTGGAACGACAGCAAGTTCGGGACGTGTGACATCACCGGAAAGAGCAGTATCGAGTTCTGGACGCAGCTTAAGAAGACCACGACGAAGTGGAACCCGGAGGGGAAGACGAATTGGATGAGTTGATCAGTCGCATTTGACTTGCATCTCGAAACCTTGAGTTCAATGATCAGCGCCGGATCAAACTCGCACGCCTTTGAGGAACTCCTTCATCGTCCAACAACGTGATGAAATAGGCGCCGGGTGAAAGGAAGGACAGGTCGATCGCGTGAGAGACTGGCACCGAGAATACTCGCTCGCCGAGAACATTCTGAATAACGAGAGCACGAGCATTCCCAAGATCGCCATCCATGTTCAGTATATCATCGACGGGATTCGGATAAAGGTTCAACACGGGCAAGACGTTACTCTCTGCCAAGTTCGTGAACATTCCTGACCAAGCTGCGAAGTATGGGTGCAACGTACCTCCAACAGTCTGAAAGTCACCACCTGCGAAAACATAGTCAACGCCAATTCCTCGCGTACTAAGGCTATTAACGATTACAGGGTTGTCTCCATTCTCCAATTCGGGATCCCATCCAACATCGCCGCCATCTGAAAGACGGACTGCGCCCAATCCGTTCCGTGGTTGTCCTCCAAGATGGTCGAACTGTCCGCCAACGAAAAGCACCCAGCTATTGGCGGCAAGGCATCTACCTTCCCCATCGCAGTTCGCATCCCAAATTGTAGCATTCCCGGTGTTCTTGTTTATGGCAGCCACACCATTTCGGAACTGCCCGCCGACGTTCTGAAATGAACCAGCAACATGTACATCGGTTCCGCTACCCTCGGAAACGAAGTTCACCTGCCCATCAGCAGACGGGTTCCACGAGGTTGTTCCACAACTTGAATAGTTCAACGCGGCGAGATGAGCACGCGTTGATCCGCCGACCTGTCCGAAGTCGCCCCCCATCCAAAAGACTGCTCCATGGACTCTCAGCGAACGCACTTGAGCATCGCAATCACTTGGAATACATGAGGTCACTGCCCCCGTCCCTTGGGTGCCGATGCCTCCAACATGTGGGACTGGGGTTGTTCCGATGGAAGTGAATTCTCCGCCTACATAGGCCGTATTGCTCGCAAGGTCGATCGTGCGCACCGTGCCGTTCGTACTCGGGTTCCAAGAAGTTAGCGCACCTGAGGACAAAGCGAAGGCTGCTAGGTTGTTGCGTGCCGTGGTGCCCACCACGCCGAACTCCCCACCTACATATAGCGTGTCAGAACTCCATTGCATGGCGTACACGATGCCATTCACATTTGGGTTCCATGAGGTTAGCGTTCCATTCAATACATCAATGCTTGCAAGGTGGTTCCGGGGTTGGCCATCTACATGCGTGAACGCGCCGCCGATGTAAACCACTTGCGCTCCAGCGTCATACTTCACGCTGTATACGATACCGTCCGGAACCGGTAGGTCGGAGAGGAACGTCTGTCCCAGCACCGAAAATTGTGCATTGAGTGAGGTAGCGATGACAACGATGCTTGCGAAGCGAGTCCAAAACGTTTTCATCGTGAAGGTTGTAAACGGACAAGATAGGTCGAACTTCATTCTCGCTTTTGTATGAGGGATAGAATCAAGCAGCCCACACCTTGGTCTTGAGCCGGGGGAGGACTGCTGCGAATAGCCCGATCCGAACCCCGGAGGTTCATCCTGTGACGGGCACGCCCAATCGAACCACCCGCAGTATCTTTGATCAAAGACAGCACCATGCGTAACATCCAGTTCACGGCACACATCGAGCAAGACCCGGAAACCGGGCTCTACATCGGCATGATGCCAAGCATACCCGGTGCACACTCGCAAGCGAAAAGTTTGGATGAGCTTCAATTGAACTTAAAAGAGGTTGTTGGACTTTGCTTGGAAGAATTGAGCAAGGAAGAAAATGCTGCACTTCCAGCGTTCGTGGGCCTGCAATCGTTCTCGGTTGCGGTATGAGCAAGTTGCCGATCGTTGATGCCCGTGGATTCGAGCGCATCCTGCTGAAGTAGGGTTTTCTCATCATTCGGCAAAATGGCAGCCATGTCTTCTATCGGCATCCGTACGGACGTTACAAAACCTTGCTGCACCACAAAGGACAGGACATCAGCAGGCCGCTGATCCGAAAGATCTTGAATGAGATACACGTGTCGCCGGACGAGTTCGTCCGTGCCGTTACCGATAAGTGAATTGCACACTATGGGCACCAACACCAAGACCAACCCCACCGAGATCCTTAAGGACAACAGCTACGGTCCTGTTTGGACTGCACAAGTGAGTCGCCCTATCTTCGCCTGAGCGTTGTACAGCCATGGACTACCGCGAACTCATCACCATCGATCCCGACCGCCGCTTCGGCAAACCGTGCGTTCGTGATACGCGCATCACGGTGTACGATGTGCTTAATTGGCTGGCCGCTGGAATGACCCACGCCAAGATCATCGAGGATTTTCCGCAGTTGCGGAAGGCGGATATCCGCGCATGCAAGGTGTTCGATGCCAACCGGAACTGAGCCATGGATATCCAAGCCCTCAAACTCGAACTGGTGCAACAGCTCGTTTCCACGAACGATGCGACCGTATTGGCCAAGGTGAAGCGCTTGTTGGAACTCCTCCGTTCCCATCCGGGTCAAGTGTTGGATGACCATGACGAGGAACTCATGGCGGCTGCGAGCCTGTTCGGGCAAACCGCGTACGGTGAGGATGAGCCTGATATCAGCGGCTTGGTCTTGAAGGAGCCGAACCCGAACTACGGGAAATGAGATCGGGCGATGTGGTGCGCTGGATCTTCGTGCAAGGCGATGGCGAGCGAAAGATGCGGCCAGCGATCGTCCTCGGTGCGGTGCCTCCGTTCAATGACTGGCTGGTTTGCGCGGTCAGTTCGCAGTTGCAAAGAGAGGTCAAGGGTTTGGACGTGATCATTGATGAACTGCATGCTGACTTCCGGCGCGCTGGTTTGCGGACACCAAGCGTGATACGAGTGGCTCAACTCACCACGTTACCGGACAAGTCGATCCAAGGTGCGATCGGTTCGATCAGTAGCACAACCTTGGAGCTATTGAAGGCGCGGCTCCGGGAATGGTTGAAGTGAGCCAGTTCCCACTAGTGAGCGCAACAAGACGAGAACTCGACAACTCATCCGCTTCCATGCAAGCAACAAAGACCAACCCCGCCGAGATCCTCAAGGACAACCTCGAGCACGCCATCTTCAGTTGGAGCAAGCAGAGCAGCTTGAACCCGTTGTAAGGGCTGGAAATTACCCGCCTCAACGCCAACGCACATGAGTACACAGACAATGACCGACCCCAAGGAGATCCTGAAAGACAATCTGGAGCACACGATCTTCTCGTGGAGCAAACAGTCAGGGCTAGATCCACTGAACATTGCTTCCGCCAAGGGCATCTACCTCTACGAGCGATCCGGCAAACGCTTCATCGATTTCAGTTCGGAGCTGATGAACGTGAACATCGGGCATGGGCATCCGAAAGTAGCGGAGGCGGTGGCGAAGCAGATGGCTGAAGTGAGCTACGTGCATCCGGGCATGATCACCGAGGCGCGCGGCAAATTGGGCAAGAAGCTGGCGGAGATCACGCCAGGCCCGTCTTCAGGGCCGGGTTCGCTTAGCCGCACCTTCTTCACCAACGGCGGCACCGAAGCGGTGGAACACGCCATGAAGCTCGCGCGCCTTTACACTGGGCGCCACAAGATCATTACGCTGTACCAGAGCTACCACGGCGCTACGTATGGCGGGCTTAGTGCGGGCGGCGATCCGCGCGGTTTGCCGCACGACAGCCAGGGCGTGCCGAACATCATTCACGTGGAGAACCCATATTTCTACCGCTGCCCTTGGAACAGCAAGACGCCGGAAGAGTGCAGCGAGAATGCGCTGGCCCATTTGGAGCGCGTGGTGAAATACGAAGGCCCGCAGTACATCGCGGCCATCATGATGGAAGGCGAGAGCGGCTCCAGTGGCTGCATCAAATACCCGCCCGGCTACTGGAAGGGTGTGAAGGCCATCGCTGACCGATACGGGATCCTCACTATTGCTGATGAGGTGATGAGCGGCTTCGGTCGCACCGGCAAATGGTTCGGTATCGATCATCACGGCGTGGTGCCGGACATTCTATGCATGGCGAAAGGCATCACCAGCGGCTACATCCCGCTCGGTGGCCTCATCGTGCGCGAGGAGATCATCAAACACTTCGACGATAAGCCGCTGCCTATCGGCCTCACCTACAGTGCGCATGCCGTTGCTTGCGCTGCCGCCAACGCCGTTATTAGCATCTACGAGGAAGAGAACTTGGTGGAGAACGCTGCACGCATGGGCCGTTATGTGGAGAAGTGCGTGGCCCAGCTGGCACAAAAACACCCGAGCATCGGCGACTTCCGCAACACCGGCCTGCTGGGTTGTATCGAGCTGGTGAAGAACCGCGACACCAAGGAACCGATGGCGCCGTGGAACGCGAAGCCCGAAGAAATGGGCGTGATGAACAAGGTAGCCGCCAAGATCACCGAGCTGGGCATGTTCACCTTCGTGCGTTGGAACTGGATCTTTGTGGCACCGCCGTTGTGTATCGATGAAGCGGGTGTGGATGAGGGGATGGAGATCATCAGCCAGGCGTTGAGCGTTGCGGATGAGGCTTGCAGTTAGGGTCTTTATTTTTGCCGGGAGTGGATCCGGACCAATCGCCATCGGTGGGTCATGTGCATCCGGTCAAACCAATAAAGACAGCGTGGAGTTTCCTGGGTTTCAGTACACCCCGCGCGCACTTGACCTCGGCATCTTCAAGGAGGTGGTGAGCATATGTCCGGTCTGTAGACAACAGCGCGCCTACATTTATGTAGGACCGTTTTACGCTGAAGAGGAGGTTGAAGGGATTTGTCCTTGGTGCATCAAGGATGGCTCTGCGGCTAAGAAGTATGATGGCACCTTTCAGGATGGCGCATCATGTGAGCCGGTTGACGACATCAAGAAGCTGGAAGAACTGATCACAAGAGCTCCCGGCTATTCTGGATGGCAGCAGGAAAGATGGTTGAGCCACTGCGGGGACTTTTGCGCACTGGAGGCATATGTCGGTTGGGAGGAATTGCTTCCGTGGACACATGAACTCTCTGCGGATCTTTTGGACATCCGCACACGTTATGGAATGACAGAAGCAGATTTGGAGAAATCATTGGTGAAAGGCAGTGGAATGCAGGGCTATTTGTTCCGTTGTCTGCATTGTGGGAGACATCGCTTGACCGTAAATACAGATCAAGGGGAGGTGCCTGCGCAAAGCTTCGGACCGTTCTCTTCGTTGCAAGTCCGCGCTCGTTCCTCGCTGTGGGCTTTCCACTGCGATCGCTCACGCACCGGGTCCTTTTCCAGTGTTTGATGTCAACACTATTGCGCAGTATCCAGGGCCGGCGGGAAAGGATGGGTACCCTTTGGTTGCATGCCTTTCAGCACGAAGTCCAATTTTGCAGCAAGCTGCTGCAAAATTGATCCTGCCCCCTGCGCAGTGCATCAGCGGTGCGAAAGCCGAGTGCTTGTTATATTGCTCACACCTATGAAGCCAACGAAACGCACAGCGCGCAGAAGCGACGTGATGCCTGCAGGCTATGCGCGCTTCCTGTCGAGCCTCAAGGGCCACATCCGCAAAGCACAGGTGAAAGCGGTGCTATCGGTGAACGAGGAACTTGTCCGGCTTTATTGGCGCATAGGAAAGGAGATCGTTACACGCCAGAAGAAGGAAGGTTGGGGTAGCAAGGTCGTGGATCGCCTTGCGGATGACCTGCACAAGGAGTTCCCGGAGATGAGCGGATTGTCGGCGCGAAGCCTGAACTATATGCATGCTTTCGCAGAGGCTTACACGACGCCTGCAATTTTGCAGCAAGCTGCTGCAAAATTGCCATGGGGCCATAACATGGTGCTTTTGGACCGCCTGAAAACACTGGAACAAAGGCAGTGGTACGCCAACGCCACGTTGCGTTTCGGATGGAGCCGATCGATCCTCGCAGCGCAGATCTCGGCAAAGGCGCACAAGCGGCACGGCAAGGCGATAACCAACTTCAAACACACGTTGCCAGCGGGTACCAGCGATCTGGTGCAAGAGACGTTCAAGGACGAGTATCGCTTCGGCTTCATTGAACTTTCGTTGGACGCCAAAGAGCGTGACCTGGAGAAGGCCTTGTTGGAGCATATCCGGAAGTTCCTGATCGAACTCGGCGTTGGTTTCGCATTTGTAGGGAGCCAAGTACCGTTCGAAGTGGATGGCGAAGGGTTCAGTATGGACCTGCTCTTCTTCCACTACCGGCTCAACCGCTTTGTGGTCGTGGACTTGAAGATGGGTGCGTTCAAGTCCGAGTACGTGGGCAAGATGGGACTCTACCTGGGCGTGGTGGATGATCGGTTCCGCATGCCCGGCCATGAGCCGTCGGTGGGCATCTTGCTGTGCCAGGATAGTAAGGGCTTGAGCGTGGATTATGCGCTGAACGGATCGAACAAACCGATCGGTGTTGCCGACTGGCGGACCAAGCTGGTTTCCACGCTGCCGAAGAACCTACGCGGACTTCTTCCATCGCCGGAGCAGATCGAGGAAAAGATGAAGAAACCCAAGCGCAGCAAGGGAAAATGAAATTTTGCAGCAAGCTGCTGCAAAATTGGAAGGATACATGAACAGGCACGATATGCAGCCGTACGATATCACCGCATCCTCCCTCTACAGCGAAGACCTAGTGTGGTAACCCCTAAGTTCATTAACCATCTCCGCCCCTCTTTCACCTTCCTGCCGCGTTGGAACATTTCGCCGTAGCGCCCGCTACGCCGTGCATGTTCCGCCCCCGTAAGATCGGGACGAAGACGCTTGCATGAAGGCGAAATAGTGACAGATCTTCGGTTAACCAACTTAGGGGTTACCACACTAGCGCCCATCCCACCGGAGAAGCGCACATGGACGAAGCGGAACCTCGCCGCATTGTGGGTGGGCATGGCGGTATGCATTCCCACGTACATGCTCGCCTCGTACATGATGCGTGCGGGCCTCAGCTGGCAGGCGGCGGTCACGATCATAGGCCTTGCGAACTTGGTGATCACCATTCCGGATGATGCGCGTGTACAATTGCCGACTGGTGTGCTTTCGATCATTCGCTGATCGGCTCAACGCTCCTCAACACCCTCTCCTTGCTGCTCGAGAACATCAACGAGCGCAAGAGCGCCAAGTGCGAAAAGAAAACGATCGGCACCACCACGCCCGGTAACAGAACGTAGGGGAAGTAGAAGATGGCCACATTCGGTTGATCGAAGGCTTGTTGCTGGAAGTCGAACGGCGCGGCGAGGATCGCGTTGATCACGATGTTGAGCAGCAATGCAAGGCCGATCACGTTCCAGCCGATGAGGACCGCGCGGGGAAGAATACGTCGCTTGTAGCCGAACCACCATACCAAGGGCGCGGTAAGGCCGGAGAGAATGTCCCAATTCCTGCCGGTGAAGGTCATCAGTTCGGGTACTGCGCCATGAATGAAGAGCCCGTAAAGGACCAGCTCCACAGGTATTCGGATCGTGTTCAATAAGACAAGTAGCCCAAGGTCGAGGCCGGCTATGAACGTGCGACCTGTTCGCTGAACGAAGAGTGCGGCTATCATCAGCATAGGCACAGCGAGCACAGAGGCGAAGCGCGGTGGTATGCCGCTCGTCACGGTGAAGAACCCGGCGATGCTGAAGGCACAAAGAATGATGGTCCAGGCCAGAGTCGTAACGACAGTGGTTGGCGACCATCGCACAGCTCGTAGCAACATGTACACAGTGAGGAGTGTGATCGCGCAGAAGGTGATCGCGATGATGGCAGGTACATTTTCCATGGTGCATGTCTTTGACCATGCAAAGCACCTCCAACGGTGGACAGCGATCACTTGATCTATGGCAAGTTCGCAGCCGAACGCCCCGTTTCTTGCCGATCGACAAGACGGATCAACCGGTAACGAATTCCTTGCGGATCCGGCTCAAGGAACTGTCAGTAACACCGAGGTATGAGGCAATATGCTTGAGGTGCGCGTGCTGGAAGAGCGCGGGACGCGAACGCACAAGGCCGGCATAGCGTTCTTCGGCCGATTCCCCGATCATGGAGAGCATGCGTTGCTTACCAGCCACCAGTGCTTTCACCAGGATCGCCCGGCCCATTTCGCGGAATTCCGGGAATTCATGGAACAGCCCATTTAATTCAGAGAAGGAGAGTTCGAAGCCGACAACATCCGAAATGGCGAAAATGGTCTCCTTGGACGGCGTTCGCGTGAAGAAAGAATCCGCATCGAACACCACTTGGCCCGGGCCGGAGAAGGCCGTCGTCACTTCTTCTCCTTCCGTATCGATCGTGAACGAACGCAGCCAGCCGCTCCCGATCACGAGATACCGGTCATTCACCTCCTGCTCGCGCAACAAGTGGTCGCCTTTCGCAAGTGTGCATGCATGAAAGCGCGAAGCGATCTCTTGCATGCGCTGGTCAGGCATGTTGCAATGGGCGCGGATGAAAGTGGAAAGCAAGGTCTGATCCATGGGGTTGAAACTAACTCAATAGATCGGCAGAACCGGAGCCCGGTACGCGAGGAGTTTTGTTCGAGCTATCCACCATGCTCCGTACCAGCGGCCCTGCAATAAAGCTGCCACACTCCTTCAGGCACATCAGCCATCGATACCGGCGATCTGTAAGACATTGTTCAGGTACAACTAGCTTCGGTGATCCTGAAGCAGCCTTATGCAAGAGTCCATTTCGTTACCGGAAGACATCCGTTCTTCCCCCCTCTACAGCGAAGACCTCGCGCCTATCCCGCCGGAAAAGCGCACGTGGACGAAGTGGAACCTCGCCGCGTTGTGGGTAGGCATGGCGGTGTGCATACCGACGTATCTGCTTGCCTCGTACATGATGCGGGCTGGTCTCAGTTGGCAGGCGGCGCTCACGATCATCGGCCTTGCGAACCTGGTGATCACCATCCCGATGGTCTTGAATGGTCACGCAGGTGTGAAGTATGGCATCCCGTTCCCTGTTGTTGGGCGTGCAGCTTTCGGAACAAAAGGGATACATATCCCAAGCATGGTGCGGGCCATCGTGGCGTGTGGTTGGTTCGGTGTGAATGCGTGGATCGGTGGATCGGCGCTGTACTCCATTTGGAACGCGGCCACCGGCGCGGTCGGTGATCCAGGACTAGGCGCTGGGAAGTTCATCGCGTTCGGTGTGTTCTGGGTGGTACAGATCTACTTCGTGTGGAAGGGCACTGAGAGCATCAAGTGGCTGGAGACTTGGGCCGCACCGATCCTGATCATCATCGGGTTGCTGTTGATCGGTTGGGGCGCGAAGAACGCCGGTGGTTTCATGAATGCGTTGGAGCAGGGCAAGCAACTACAGCAAGGCACCGTGACCGTATTGCGCAATGTGGATGCACCCGGTCGAACGTTGAATTTGTCGCCGTTACTGAATAGTGATGGCACGCTGAAGGCGAAATTCTACCGGCTGGTGCCTGGCCCGGAAAAGGATGTCGCAGCCGTCACTTGGATGCTATTGATCGAACGCAACACCATGGTGTCGATGGGGATGGAGTCAACGGTGCGTGTCCAATTCAAAGATGATGTTGGGAACGTATCGAGCATCGTTGATGTGGATACGGAAGCACCTCCCAGTGAAGGCGTAGGCTTTTGGAGCTACGTGCTCTGGTTCACGGCCATGGTCGGTTTCTGGGCCACCATGGCGATCAGCATCTCGGACATCACGCGTTTTGCCAAGACGCAGAAGGATCAACTCGCTGGCCAATTCATCGGGTTGCCGGGCACCATGCTGTTCTATTCGTTCGTCGGCATCTTCGTTACCAGCGCGGCCGTGGTGGCTTTCAAGGATGTGCTCATCGCAGAGGATGCGCCGTGGGACCCGGTCTCGCTGGTGGACAAATTCAAGAGCCCCGGCGTGGTCATCTTCGCGCAGATCGCCATGCTCATCGCCACGCTAAGCACCAACA
>Ga0209591_10009631_pt1 | contig 10430 bp, 5 predicted proteins | sample MAT01_FD_187207 | JGI IMG/M metagenome (GOLD analysis project Ga0209591, IMG submission 187207) | Freshwater microbial communities from Lake Fryxell liftoff mats and glacier meltwater in Antarctica - MAT-01 (SPAdes) (version 2) | ecosystem: Environmental > Aquatic > Freshwater > Ice > Liftoff...
CGACTGGTACACTTGCTGGCCGGTGAGGATGTCATCCTGGGTGAAGAGGACCGTGCCGTCGACGGTCACCGCATTGGGCAGCGGTGGCGCCTGGCGGTAGACCTCGCGGCCGAAGAAGCCGAGAATGAGGAATGTGGACCCGACGGTGAAGGCGAGGAATAACCAGAGGCGACGATTCATGTGAGGTTGCCTTCAGTCGTGGCGGGGAAGGGCGGCGGCGACCGTTTTCAGGCCGGCGAAAAGCTGGTGGACCGAGGCACAGGCGCCGGTCCAGGGGCGGAAACCGCCAGTCAATTCGCTGAGCCGGCGTCCCAGAGCTGCCTGGGCGGTGGTGTCGGCAGCAGGCGTGTCGACCAGCGTGTTCACGGCCTCGGCGAGGATGGCGGCATCAGGATGGGTCGGTCCGTGGACGCGGGCGACCTTATGGGCAAGGAAACGCAACGCGGCAATCTGCTCGCGCCAGTCGGGGGTGGTGGTCATGACTCAGCCTTTCTTGCAGCCGCAGATGGCGGTCAGCAAATCCATGATCTGTGGGTTGTCGCTCGCGCGCGGGATGTGATAGGTGGTGGCCAGGGTGTCGGCGATGCCGAGCAGCCGCTCGTGGGTGCCGTCGCCCATGTCGTCGTGTTCGATGCGGCGGTAGGCCTCCAGGATCTCGGCATCCTGCGCCGGCGTCAGCATGTGGTCTGCCAGCCGGAACAGGATGTCGTCCTCTTTGGCGATGTGCTGGCGCAGCAGCTCGACGTAGCCGGTGGCGGCCTGGGCGTAACGGGCGGCATCGTTCGTCACCACCGCTTCCTTCATCGCGCTGATGAATGCGCGGCCGTCGACATGTTCGGCCAGCATGACCTGGACCGGGCCGAAGCCGGGCTGGATCGACTCCAGCATAGGGAAGAGGATGGTCTCCTCTTTGCCGTGGTGGCAGCGATCGGCGAACTTGGTCAGGACCTCCAGCACCTGGTTGGCGTGGTCGGTGGGGATGTGCTGGATGCCGGTCGCGATGGCGGCCAACTTCTCCAAGACATCGAGCACTTGCAGGATGACCCGATGCTCGCCGGACAGGATGCTGGTGGCGCTGACACGGGCGAGATCGACGGGTGGCAGATGATCGGAGCAGGACATGGGGACCTCAGTAAGGGTGTTGAGGATCCCTATGCGCCCATCGTGCCAGTAGGAGAGACCTGTTAAGACAATCGGTTACGATGGATTAACTCATTTGGAGTACGCTTCAGATTATTCATTATGAGTTTCCCAAATCATTATGAGCATAACACCATGCTCACCGCCAGCGATCTCCTGTCTCTCGCGTGCGATCTCACCGCCGGTCTCGCGGCTGACGATCGCTACCGTCGACTGCTCGCGGTGGTTGAGCGCGTCATCCCCTGTGAAGCAGCAGCCCTGCTACGCCGCGATGGCGACAGTCTGGTGCCGGTCGCCTTCACCGGTCTGGTGCCCGATCTCGCCGGTCGACGCCTGCCCCTGCGCAGTCATCCGCGCCTGGAACTCATCCTCAACCATGTCGGACCGCTGCGCTTCGCACCGGACAGCACGCTGCCCGATCCCTACGACGGCCTGATGCTGGCGGATCCGCATGCCTGTGCGCGCGTCCATGCTTGCATGGGCTGTCCGCTGTTGGTCGGCAGCGAGGTCATCGGCGTCCTGACGGTCGATTCCCGGGATCCCCAGGCCTTCAATGGCTTGAGTGATGAGACCGTGGCGACCTTGGCGGCCGTCGCCGCCGCCAGCCTGCACACGGCCGGACTCATCGAAGCGCTTGAGCGGACCTCGCGTCGTCGCGACACCGTGCTCAAGCAGTTGGTGCATGACGATCGTGAACGGCGCGGCAGTCAACTGCTGGGCACCAGCCCGGCAATGCAGCATCTCAGGCACGAAATCGATCTGGTGGCCGCCTCTGACCTCACGGTGTTGCTCACCGGCGAGACCGGCGTCGGCAAGGAGTTGGTCGCCTCGGCCATCCATGCCGCCTCACGCCGGCGCGAAGAGCCGCTGGTGCAGGTCAACTGCGCGGCCCTCCCCGAATCCATCGCCGAAAGCGAATTGTTCGGCCACCTGCGCGGCGCCTTCACCGGCGCCACCAACGATCGCGCCGGTAAGTTTGAGATCGCTGACGGTGGCACCCTGTTCCTCGACGAGATCGGTGAACTGCCGCTCAGCATCCAGCCCAAGCTGCTGCGTGCGCTGCAACAGGGCGAGATCCAGCGGGTCGGCTCCGACAAACTCCTTAAGGTCGATGCCCGCATCATCGCCGCCACCAATCGCGACCTGATCGTCGAGCAGGCCGGCGGCCGTTTTCGCTCAGATCTCTATCACCGTCTATCGGTCTACCCGCTGCACATCCCACCGCTGCGTGATCGCCGCGAGGATATCCCGCTCCTGGCTGGGCACATCCTGGATCGCGAGGCCGTGCACCTGGGCTGCAGCGAAGCCCGCCTGGATGCAGCTTCCCGCGCCGCCCTGGCCGACTATGCGTGGCCTGGCAATGTGCGGGAACTCGAGCACGTCCTGATGCGCGCCCTGGTGCGAGCCTCCAGCGGCGGTGCCGCCCGCCGGTCGGCAATGGTACTCACGCCTGAACATCTTGGGCTGGATAGAACAGCAGCGGTAACCAGCAGCGCATCCGCTCCGCAGTCATCGGGTCAAGGATCACTGCGCCACCGCATCGATGGATTCGTTCGCACGGAGGTTGGCCAGGCTCTCGACGCTAACCAGGGAAGCTGGAGTGCGACGGCTCGCGCCCTCAGTCTCACGCCGAGCAATCTCCAACGGCTCGCTAGGCGGTTACAGCTGCGTTGAACAGGTAAATCACGGAACAATATCTAGGAGTCTATCGGAGATAGACGACCAAGCCAGGCGACGTGTCAGCCTATCTCCGACAAACTCCTAGTCGTTGGTGACCTGTCCGGCCCGGTGAAGCCGCCCTGCTTCGGAGCGCCCCTGATATGCAAGATCGACAACGGCTCAGAGTTTCCTGCCCGCCCATCATGCCGGCCAGAAGCGCTGCGGGATTCGATCATCGCCGGTCAATCGGCGGACGGCAGCGTGAATACGAAGGTCGAGCCAATGCCCAGGCTGGAGGTCACATGGATCTCACCATTCATCCGCTGTACGGCCTTCCGGCAGATCGCCAGACCGATGCCATTGCCCTCGTGCTTATCGCGGCCGTGCAGGCGGTGGAAGACCTGGAAGATGCGTTCGAACGATGTCTCGGGTATGCCGATGCCATTGTCAGCGAAGGAGAACTGCCAGAACGCCCCGGCGCGTTCGCAGCTGATGCTGATGAGCGGCTTCACATCGGGACGGCGGAACTTGATCGCGTTGCTGATCAGGTTCTGGTAGACTTGGCCGACCAGGATCGCATCGCCGTGAATCGCAGGCAGCGATCCATGCGCTATGACCGCCTCCGAATCCGCGATGAGCGATTGCAATGCGTAGCGGACCCGGTCAAGGACCCCATTGCAATCCACCACCGCGGCGCGGCACTCATAGCCCAACTTTGAGTAGTCCAGGATGTCGCGGATGAGCGTCTGCATGCGTCTTGAGGCGACGCCCATCCGGTTGAGGTACGAGGCGCCCTTGGCGTCGAGCTGGGGCCCGTAGTGCAGTTCGACCAGTGAGGAGTACGTCGACACCATGCGCAGCGGTTCCTGCAGGTCATGCGAGGCGATGTACGCGAATTCCGCCAGCTCGGCATTGCTGCGCGCCAGCTCCGCTGCTTTGGCGATCAGCGCCGCCTCGGCCTCTTTGCGACTGGTGATCTCCTCGATCAGCCCATCAATGGACTCATGCCCGGCGATATCGGTCGCCAGCGTCCTTGAGGTCGAGATCCAGATCTGGGAGCCATCGATCCGGCGCCGCATGACGTGCTGATCATGCAGACCGCCATCGGCCCTCAACTTGACCAGGGTTGCCGCGTGATCCTCCTCATTGATGTAGAACTGTTTGGGATCGATGGTGCGCACATCCGTCCCCGGGGGGATGCCGAAAATCCGCATAAATGCGGGATTTGCCGAAATGAGGCGGCCGTCCATGGCCATGCTGAACACGCCGACTTCGAGTCGGTTGAGTAGGCTCTCGAGGCTGGTCTCCAGATGCTTCGCGCGCTGCTCGGCCTCCTGGCGGAGGGCAGTTGCGCGGTGTTCGACATCCCGGCTCTTCACGTACAGGTCGCTCAAGGCCAGTACCTTCGCCCGGAGGTTATCGGGAATGACCGGCGCAAAGATGTAGTCGACCGCGCCGAGCGAGTAGCCATGCGCGGCGTGCATCTCGGACTTGCTGACAGCGGTGATGAATATGATCGGCGTATGTTCGCAGTTCTTGCGCGTGCGGGTCAGGGCGGCGGTTTCGAAGCCGTCCATGATGGGCATGTGGACATCAAGCAGGATGACCGCGAAGTCGTGCACCAGCAGCAGGCGCAGCGCCTCTATCCCCGAGCGCGCCAGAATCAGTTCAAGGTCGAGATAAGCGAAAACCGACTCAAGGGCAATCAGCTTGTTCTCGTTGTCATCGACCAGCAGGATCTTGGGGTACCCACCAAGTTTGGCCACGCCCGTAGGCTCTGCCAGAGAATGCCCAGAGCTGTCCATCAGACGCCCTCCGCTGCCGCTGCCGCAGCCGCAGGTGCATTCGGACGATAGAGCCAGATGCACAGCAGGTCGAGCAGATAGTCGGTGTTCACCGGCTTCGAGACATAGTCCGAGGCCCCAGCGAGGAGGCATTTCTCGCGGTCACCCTTCATTGCCTTGGCGGTCAGCGCGATGATCGGTAGCATCTTGAAGCGGTCTTCCAGCCGGATGGCGCGCATGGTGTCATAACCATCCATCCCGGGCATCATGATGTCCATAAGGACGATTTGGATATCGGTCTCAGGCTTGCGCATCAGCAGGTCGATCGCTTCCTTGCCGTTCTCAGCCGAGCTGACGATCATGTCGAAGCGCTCGAGCAGGCTGGTCATCGCAAAAATGTTGCGCATGTCATCATCCACGACCAGAATCCTGCGGCCTTTGAGGACCGCTTCCGGGCTGTGCAGGTTGCCGATGACCTTGCGCTGCGCCAGAGTGCGATCGTACGGCGCCCGATGCAGGCAGAGGTCGACCTCAGCCAGCAGCGGCTCGGGGGCGCGGAAATCCTTGATCACGACCGCCTTGCTCACCCTCCGCAGTTTCGCCTGTTCATCCTGCGAGATGTCCCTGCAGGTATGGATGATCAACGGCGTGAAGTCAGCGCACAGCCGGCCATGGATGGCATCGAACAGGGGGATCCCAGACTGGTCCAGCAGCCCCAGATCGAGGATCACGCAGTCGAAGCGCCCGGTGTCGAGGGCCGCGAGCGCCAGGTCAGAGGTTCCGACCGCCACGGTCTCGATGTTGGCGCTGCCGACCAGCTCGACGACCCGGGCACGCTGGGCGTCGTCGTCCTCGATGATCAGCAGCCGGCGGATCCTGCCCTCGGCAACGGCCCGGAGGTCGTTGAGCACGCGATCGATCCGCACCCGGCCGACCGTCTTGGTGCACATCTCATAGGCGCCGAGGCTGAGCGCGCGCTCGCGGTCATCGTCATCGGACAAGATCGCCACCGGGATGTGGCGGATGGCCGAGTCGTTCTTGATACATTGCAGCACCAGCCAGCCCTCGATGTCCGACAGCGCAATATCAAGGATGATGGCGGTCGGGTGGTACTGCCTGGCCAGGGCGATGGCCACTCCTCCCCGCGCCGTAGTCATCACCTTGAAGCCCTGCGCTTGACCCACATCGAGGAGGAAGGCGGCAAAGGAGGGGTCATTGCAGATCACCAGCAACCCCGCCTCGCTTGGCGCTAGCGGCGCGCGGTTATGGTCGAGCTCGTCGCTCTTATCGACAACTCGGGCGGGGACGATGGTCCCGGTGAGAGCCGGGGTGCGAGGCTCTTCTCTGACCATGGCGGCCGCTGGCGAGATCGCCTGCCGTTGCATGCCGCCCGAACGGTTGGCCACATAATTGATCGGTAGAAAGAGGGTGAAGGTGCTGCCCTCGCCCGGAGTCGAGCGCAGCAGGATCTCGCCCTCGAGGAGCCTGGCGATCTCTCGGCTGATCGCCAAGCCGAGGCCGGTGCCGCCGTACTTGCGGCTGGTCGACCCGTCGGCCTGCTGGAAGGCCTCGAAGATGATCAGCTGCTTGTCCGCAGAGATGCCGATCCCGGTATCCGTCACCGAGAATGCCACCACCCCGCCGTGGGCATGGGTGAGCGCACTGCTGCTCCAGCCTGAATTCACCAGCTCGATCCGGATAGCCACGCTGCCTGACTCGGTGAATTTGAAGGCGTTCGACAACAGGTTCTTGATGACCTGCTGCAAGCGCTTGATATCGGTTAGGAGGCTCTTCGGCAGCCGCTCGCTGAGCGAGACGGTGAAGCGCAGGCCACGCGACTCGGCGACATGCGTGAAGGTCCGGTCGATGTAGTCGCGGAGCTCAGTGAAGGCAAGTTCGTCGGCCTCGACGGTGACCGTCCCGGACTCGATCTTGGAGAGGTCAAGGATGTCATTGATCAACGACAGTAGATCGTTGCCCGAGGCATGGATGGTCTTGGAATACGCGACCTGCTTGACCGATAGGTTCCCCTCGTTGTTGCGCGACAACTGGTCAGAGAGGATGAGCAACGAATTGAGCGGCGTGCGCAGCTCATGCGACATGTTGGCGAGGAATTCCGACTTGTATTTCGAGGTCAGGGCGAGTTGCTTGGCCTTGTCCTCCAGGGCGGCGCGCGATTGCTCGACCTCGGCGTTCTTGCGTTCGACCTCGGTGTTCTGCTCGGCGAGCAGGCCGGCCTTCTCTGAAAGCTGCTGATTGGTCTTCTGGAGTTCGCGGGCGAGGGACTGGGACTGCGCCAAGAGGTTTTCAGTCCGGGTACTGGCCTTGATCGTGTTCAGAACGATGCCGATCGACTCCATGAGCTGGTCGAGGAAGACCTCATGAGTCTGACTGAAGCGGTTGATCGAGGCGAGCTCGATGACGCCCTGAACCTCGCCCTCGAACAGCACCGGCAGGACGATGATGTTGTGCGACTGGGCGTGGCCCAGCGAGGACGAGATGTGGACATAGCCATCGGGAACGTCGATCAGCAGGATCTTGCGACCCTCAAGCGCGCACTGCCCGATCAGGCTCTCGCCGAGTTGGTAGTGCGCAGCCTGATTCTCGGCCAGGGCATAGCCCGCCAGCAGGGTGAGCTGCGCAGTGCGGGGCAGGGCAGACGCTTCGTCCCTTGGCGATCCCAGGGTGTAGAAGGCCGCCATCTGGGCGGAGACCACCGGGGCGAGCTCGGACAGGATGAGCTTCCCGACCGTGAGCATATCCTTCTGGCCTTGAAGCATGCGCGCGAACTTCGCGAGGTTGGTCTTCAGCCAATCTTGCTCGTTGTTCTTGATCGTCGTCCCGCGCAGGTTGCCGATCATCTCGTTGATGTTGTCCTTCAGCGCCGCGACCTCGCCCTGGGCCGCGACCGCAATCGACCGGGTCAGGTCGCCCTTGGTCACGGCGATGGCCACATCGGCGATGGCGCGCACCTGGGTCGTGAGGTTGGCGGCAAGCTGATTGACGTTGTCGGTCAGGTCCCGCCAGGTGCCGGCCGCGCCCGGCACCAGCGCTTGGCCACCAAGCTTGCCCTCGACGCCTACTTCTCGCGCCACGCTGGTCACCTGGTCGGCAAAGGTGGCAAGGGTTTCGGTCATGTCGTTGATGGTGTCGGCAAGTTCAGCAATCTCACCCTTGGCATCGACGGTCAGCTTGCGCTTGAGGTCGCCTTTGGCGACGGCGGTCACCACCTTGGCGATGCCTCGCACTTGCGAGGTGAGGTTGCCGGCCATGAAATTCACGTTGTCGGTCAGGCCCTTCCAGGTGCCAGCCGCGCCCGGTACCAGCGCCTGGCCGCCGAGCTTACCCTCGGTGCCGACCTCGCGCGCCACGCGGGTTACCTCCGAGGCGAAGGAGTTGAGCTGATCGACCATCGTGTTGATGGTGACCTTGGCCTCTAGAAACTCGCCCTTCATGTCGACGGTAATTTTCTTGGAGAGATCGCCAGCGGCGACAGCTCTGGTCACGTCGGCGATATTGCGCACCGTTCCGGTAAAATTTCCGGCCATGAAATTCACGTTGTCGGTCAGGCCCTTCCACATGCCGGCCGCGCCGCGAACGTCGGCTTGGCCGCCGAACTTACCTTCGGTGCCGACTTCACGCGCCACGCGGGTCACTTCCGAAGCAAAGAAGTTGAGCTGATCAACCATCGTGTTGATCGTGACTTTGGCTTCAAGAAACTCACCTTTCACGTCGACAGTGATCTTCTTCGAGAGGTCACCAGCGGCGACGGCGCGGGTCACGTCGGCGATATTGCGCACCGTTCCGGTCAAATTTCCGGCCATGAAATTCACATTATCGGTAATGTCCTTCCAGGTACCGGCAGCACCGCGGACGTCGGCCTGCCCGCCGAATTTACCTTCGGTACCGACCTCACGCGCCACGCGCGAAACTTCCGAGGCGAAGAAATTGAGCTGATCGACCATGGTATTGATCGTGTCTTTGGCCTCAAGGAATTCGCCCTTCATATCGACGGTAACTTTCTTCGAGAGATCGCCTGCGGCGACGGCTCTGGTCACGTCGGCGATATTGCGCACGGTTCCGGTAAAATTTCCGGCCATGAAATTCACGTTGTCGGTAAGGTCCTTCCAGGTGCCGGCTGCCCCACGGACGTCGGCTTGCCCGCCGAACTTGCCTTCGGTGCCGACTTCACGCGCCACGCGGGTCACTTCCGAAGCAAAGAAGTTGAGCTGATCGACCATCGTGTTGATGGTATCCTTGGCTTCAAGAAACTCACCTTTCACGTCGACAGTGATCTTCTTCGAGAGGTCGCCAGCGGCGACGGCCCGGGTCACGTCGGCGATATTGCGCACCGTTCCGGTCAGATTACCGGCCATGAAATTCACATTATCGGTGATGTCTTTCCAGGTGCCGGCTGCCCCGCGGACGTTGGCTTGCCCGCCGAACTTACCGTCGGTGCCGACCTCGCGCGCAACCCGGGTTACTTCCGAGGCGAAGGAGTTGAGCTGATCAACCATCGTGTTGACGGTGTCTTTGAGCTCGAGAACCTCGCCCTTCACATCGACGGCAATCTTCTTGGTCAGATCGCCATTGGCGACCGCGGTGGTCACCGTAGCGATATTGCGCACCTGGCTGGTCAAGTTCGAGGCCATCAGGTTCACGTTGTCGGTCAGGTCTTTCCAGGTACCGGCGACGCCTTTCACCTTGGCCTGGCCACCGAGCTTGCCTTCGGTGCCGACCTCGCGCGCGACGCGGGTCACCTCTGAGGCGAACGAGGCCAACTGGTCAACCATGGTGTTGACGGTGAGCGCGGTGCGCCGGAACTCGCCCTGAAGCACGCGGCCTTCCACATCCAGCGCCATCGACTGCGAGAGATCGCCCTTGCCCACCGCACCGATCACCCGCGCGGTTTCAGAGGTGGGATGGACGAGGTCGTCGATCAGCGAATTTACCGCAGTGATGCTGCCAGCCCAGGACCCCTTCGCCAATCCGATCGTGGCGCGTTGCGACAGTTTGCCTTCTTTGCCGACGACGCTGCTGAGGCGGTCCAACTCGCGGGCCATGCTCAGATTCAGGTCGACAATCTCGTTGAAGGTATCAGCGATCTTTCCGTCGAGGCCCAGCCAGTCGGCTGGCAGATGGACCAGGAAGTCGCCCTGCTTGAGCGCATAGAGAGCCTTCAGCAGCGCATGCCTGTCGAAGGCGCATGCGCCCGCAGGTGTGGTCGGATCGGACGGCGCAATGCCGATGTCGGTGGACATGTCTCTACCCCTGGTGCTGAAGTCCGCTGTCACGCCCGGCCAAGGTAGCCACCGATCGCACAACCCCCCATGGAAAGAGCGCGGTGTCTATCGAACCGCGCCACTGCAAATTGCAGTGAGCCGCTGGATTAAACGGCGTCTGAACTGGGCCCCGGACGACCGGCGCAGGTGGGCTTCGTTTCGCCGTGAATGGGGGTAATGACCAAGCCTTTTGACCTGTTCGCATGCCGACCGTTCCTGAGATTTATCCCCTTGATCACTCGGCCGATTCTCCGGCCTAAAGTAACGGAGAATCCTGGCGCTTCGGTAACCGTCCAAGGCGGTCACCAAGCGAAGTCGCAAAAAAAGGAGAACGGGTCGGAGGGTAAGCATCGTGGAAATCAGCGTAGAATTCCGCCAATTACCTGGTGATACTGAAACCATGATAACCAACGGTTGTCACCGCTGGTTATATTAGGTTGATCGAGCGTGACGCGTACCACGCGACTTTTATCTCTCCCACGCATTGCAGCCAGAGAAGCCTTAGGCAATTTGGTGAAGCAGCTGCGATGATTTCCTGTGCGCCACGGGTTGGTGATGTCTTAGC
>Ga0209591_10009632_pt1 | contig 10430 bp, 8 predicted proteins | sample MAT01_FD_187207 | JGI IMG/M metagenome (GOLD analysis project Ga0209591, IMG submission 187207) | Freshwater microbial communities from Lake Fryxell liftoff mats and glacier meltwater in Antarctica - MAT-01 (SPAdes) (version 2) | ecosystem: Environmental > Aquatic > Freshwater > Ice > Liftoff...
GGAAAATCAGACCTTTTCTATTGGATATCTTATCATAGCTATACCATGCGACCCGAAGACGCATACCGGGATCAAAATGTATTTGGGTTGAAAAAAACCATTGAAAAATACTCCAGTACGCTGAAACTCAGACAGGGTGAAAATGGCGCTCCATCCACATTTATACCAAGCTTTGTCTTGTCCCAATATTATTGGACAGAATATACACAGGCAAAATATGACATGCGCCGATTGCTTGGGGACTTGGGAAATGATATCGAGACTTCAGTATTCACCATAATAGACATTTATTATAAACCTGTTTTGAATACCAAGGGATTGATTCAATCTGACATAACCATGGCGGCCATCAGGCCAAAAGTGGCTTATTATTCGGTTCAAAATATTGCGACACTTTTTGATGATAACCTGATACTCAATCCTGATTTTACCTATTCCACCACATCCCAAAATTCCATTTCAGTACATGGCTATCAAAGTAAGGGACACAAAATGCCATTGGTCGCCGCTTGGATAGATGGGTCAAATGTGACCAATTCATTTGAAACTGTGCAGACTGAGATCAAGGTCCAAAATGGCAGATTTAACCAACCTGTTTGGGTGGATTTGATGACCGGTAAAATTTATGAACTCGGTGAAGACAACTGGAAAATAGAGGGTGATTTTACGGTTTTCACAATTCCCCTGTACGATTCTCCCATCTTATTGGCTGAAAAAAGACTGATCCCGATTCAAATCGGTGTAAATTAACCTAATTTTCAGAAAACCTGATTTGAACTATATCCCTCGCGCTATGAAACCAAAGACCTGTCAGCCTTATTTCTATTTTAAAAGTTTAGCATTGACTTTTCACTTGATTTTTTTAGCCTCGATGATTTTCTTACCCGGTACATCCTATGCACAATACCCGGGAATTGAAGATGCCATCTCCAGCCATAGAAAAGGAGAATTGATCATTTATGCAAAGCCTGGAAGCAAAATAGAGATCGAGCAAATCAGCCACGACTTTTTGTTTGGAAGTGCCATTAGCAACAATTTTGTCAACGGTACAATGTCTGAAAAGGACAGAGAGTCATATGCCAACATATTTCAGCAAAATTTCAATTCCGCTGTGACTGAAAACGCCCTCAAATGGGGGGATATGGAAAAGGAAAGAGGATCGGTCAACTACAAAAATGTTGACGCGATTTTGGAATGGACTGAATCGGTTGGAATTCCATTGAGAGGGCATAATTTGTTTTGGGGAATAAAACAGTTTATCCAGCCTTGGGTCATGGCATTAGAGGATGATGCACTTTTGGAAGTGATGCAAAATAGAGCAGAGACCATTTCCAAGAAGTATGCCGGCAGATTTGCAGAATATGACCTGAACAATGAAATGATTCATGGGAATTATTATGAAGAACGTTTTGGAAACGAGATCACTAAAAACATGGCCGAATGGATCATAGAGTTTGATCCAAAGGCAAAACTTTACTTGAATGATTACGATATGCTGACAGGAAAGAAACTGGGTCCATATATGCATCAGATCCATCAATTACTGAAACAGGGAGTTCCAATTGCCGGTATTGGAGTCCAAGGTCATTCGCACTCAGAAGTTTTTGACAGGGAGCAATTAAGATCCGCCTTGGATTCATTGGCCACTTTCAATCTTCCCATAAAGATTACTGAATTTAACATGCCGGGACAAAATTCTGTCTATTACAAAGACCGCACTCTTGAACTTTCAGACCAAGCCGAGGAAGAAAAGGCAAAGGAGTTGATAGATTTTTTTCGGATATGTTTTGCAAACCCTGCTGTTGAGGGTATTTTATTTTGGGGATTTTGGCAAGGAGCCAACTGGATACCTACATCGTCATTGTATAAACTTGACTGGTCACCGACTCCGGCGGCCAAGGCATACCAAGATTTGGTATTTAACGAATGGTGGACAAAAGAATCAGCAATTGTAGGCAATGATGGAGCACTGAAACTGAAAGTCTTTTATGGCAAGTTAAAGGTAACTGTAAACGGGAAAGCCAAAGAAGTCCAATTTTCTAAAAACATGAAAAATGATCCTTTGATTTTTAATTAAAATACCAATAAGGAATTTAACTTAAAATGGAAAAACTCCAACAGCTCGATTACATTGCCTTTTTGATCTACATGCTATTGATGGCAGGGATCGGGGTGTTTTTCGGGTGGTTTATCAAAGACATCAAAGATTACTTTAAGGGTGGCAATACCATCCCATGGGTCATCGGAGGGATCAGCAATTACATGGGATTGTTCAGTTCATTTGTATTTGTGGCCCATGCAGGCATCGCTTATCAATATGGATTGATCGGCGTGTTGATCCTTTGGAGTACCGTTTTTCCTTGTTTGATCGCATCAAGATATCTGGCAGCGAGATGGCGGAGGTCGGGAATAATCACTCCTGTCGAATACCTCGAAACTAGATTCAACAGTAATGTCAGACAAACTTTCAGTTGGATTGGTTTGGGAATGAGGTTTTTGGATAATATGGTCCGGTTGTATGCCATAGGAATTTTTATCAGCACTGCAACCCACTTCAGCTTCATGGAATCTGTCCTGATTTCGGGATTTGCCATCACCATGTTCACCATTATCGGTGGGGTCTGGGCGGTAGTGGTCATGGATACCATTCAATTTGTGATTTTGATTTTTGCATCCCTGATCATGGTTCCCTTGTCCTTGGATGCGGTGGGTGGCTTAGGAAACCTAATGCAAAATCAACCTGATCATTTTAATTTCCTGAATGGACCAAATGGCAATATGTTCTGGATTTTTGTTTATTTCCTTTTGATCAGCCTTAAGTATAATGGCAACTGGGCATTTATTCAGCGGTTTTACAGTGTGAAGGATGAACCTTCATCCAAAAAACTCGGGTACTTTACAGCCATCCTTTTCTTTGTTTTCCCTATTTTCTTTTTGCTTCCTGCGATTGCCGCGACTGAAATCTTTCCTGCATTGCCCAATCCCGAAATGGCCTATGTGGCCACAGCTGTAAAATTGCTTCCATCGGGCATCATGGGACTGATGCTTGCCGCCATCTTCTCAGCGACGATGTCATCGCTCAACTCCGAATTCAATATCATGTCAGGTGTATTGACCAACGATATTTACAAGAGGTTATGGAATTCCGGAGGAACAGACAAGCATTACCTTTGGGTTGCGAGGATCAATATCGTGTTAGTTGGAATCGTAGCGACTGTCGGGGCATTGTATGTGGGGCAATTGGGAGGCGCTTTTGAGGCAAATAAATTACTGACGGGATTATTTGCGATTCCGTTGGCAATCCCTTTGGTATTTGGAATTTTATTTAAAAAACCAAATTCCACCGGTGCAATAGCTACCGTCGTGGTGGGAATCCTTGCTGGTTTTTTACTCAACAGCCATCCTGAAATTTCATGGGAATTGGCCACTTTCATTGAAATCATAATCTGCTTTGCAATATTCTTTTCTTCTGGTTGGTGGGTACCTAAATCAATCGAATATAAAGAGCGGATTGATGGATTTTTCAAACTGATCAACACCCCTTTAAGACAAGATGAAATTCCGGAAATATCTGTTAAATTCAAAAAAATGCTTTCCAACGTATTTGTTATAGCCTTGGCATTGAGTGGCTTATTGATTATCGCAATGGCAATGTTTTCATTGGGTACCAAAGGAAGCAACATCGCCATCATTGGTGCCATGATTTATTTTCTATTTGCAATTGTGGTTTTTTTGGTTGGAAAAAAAGCCTCTCAACATTGACAAACTCAAACCTATGGATTCTTTTATAAACAAAAACTGGCTGATCAAAAATAAAACAGGAGAGCGTCTCTACCATGAAGTAGCAGCAACTCTCCCAATTGTCGATTACCACAACCACCTCAATCCGCACCATATTGCCGAAAATAAACAGTTTTCAAACCTGACTGAGCTTTGGATTGCCCATGATCCATACAAGCACAGGGCAATGCGGATCAATGGAATCCCTGAAAATGGCATTACAGGTTCGGTATCAGATTTTGAAAAATACCAAAACTGGGTTGGCACCATTTCCAAAACATTGGGCAACCCACTTTTTCATTGGAGTTTTCTGGAACTGAAACGGATTTTTGGCATTGATGAAATGCTCAGTCAAAAAAACGCGGTAACAATCTGGGAAGCCTGCAACCATAAACTCCAACAGGAAGAATTCAAAACATGCAGTCTTATCAATAAGTGGAAATCGGAAATCCTGGTGACTTCAGATGATTTGTTGGATAACCTTGAGTCCCACAAGAAAATAGCTTTTGACCAAAATAATGTCAAAGTCCTTCCTTCATTGAGAGCTGATTCTATTTTGGATATTTCAAATCCAAACTATTTGGAGTGGATCAAAAAGCTTGAGATAGAGACGGATACTTCAATTTTAAACCTTGATGGGCTTAAGGAAGCTGTCAAAAGAAGATTGGATTATTTTGCTGAAAACGGATGTCTGTTCGCTGACCATGCCCTTGATTCCGGGTTTTCATTCAAGCAGATTGATGAAAAGGAAGCAGGGGAAAATTTTAGAAATATCCTCCAAAATCAGCTTCTGGAGCCTAAGGACTCTGTCAAGTTAAATTCATTTATGCTGGATTATCTGGGAGAGGAATATGGAAGGAGGGGCTGGATTATGCAATTGCATATCGGTGCACAAAGGAATACAAGCAGCAGGCTAAGGAGAATGGTCGGTCCAGCAGGCGGATTTGCAAGTATCGGTAAAGCTTGTGACATCAATTCACTGACTCTGTTTTTGGATAGTCTGGAAAGAAAAGGGGCTTTGCCTGAAACGATTCTATATACACTCAATCCGGCTGACAATGCCGCGCTGGCAAGTTTGACCGGTTCTTTTACGGAAGATGGCGTCGTCGGAAAAATCCAGTTTGGCCCTGCATGGTGGTACAATGACCATTATGCCGGAATCAGGAAACACCTGAATGACATATCTTCCTATGGATTGTTAGGCACATTTATAGGAATGACAACGGATTCCAGAAGTATCCTTTCGCTTTCCCGACATGAATATTTCAGGAGAATTCTTTGTGACCAAATCGGTGGATGGGCGGAGGAAGGAAAGCTGCCAAATGACATGGCCTTATTGGAACAGTTGATCAAAGACATATCCTATTTGAATATCAAAACAAAAATCCTCAAAAGAGAAAAAATATGGCAGGAATAAATCAAGCTAGAGTGGCAGTAGTCACAGGAGCCGGAGGGACATTATGTTCTGAAATGTCTTTGGCTCTGGCAAAGCAAGATATCAAAGTTGCGCTTCTGGGAAGAGACCTTGACAAACTCAAATTTGTGGAGGCAAAAATTCTGGAAAATGGGGGAACTGCCATTTCCATCAGCACAGATGTGATCTCAGAAGAACAAGTAACAAAGGCAAGGAATGAAATAATTGAAAAACTTGGCTTCTGTTCCATTTTGATTAACGGTGCAGGAGGAAATCAAATGGAGGCGGTCACTACTTTCACTGCTTTTGACAGTAAAGAATTAGGAACGGCAACAGCTACAGAAAGGGGATTTCTCAATTTGAATATGGAAACCTTCTTGAGCGTGCTTCAGGTCAATACCATGGGAACGGTGATTCCCTGTAAAATATTTGCGAAGGATATGGCTCAAAACGGTGGCGGAACCATCATCAATATTGCATCCATGAACAGCTTCCGGCCGCTTTCAAGGGTGGGTGCTTATGGAATGGCAAAAGCAGGGATTGCCAATTTTACCCAATGGCTAGCCACTTATTTGGCGCCTGCCAATATCAGGGTCAACGCCATCGCTCCGGGTTTTTTCATCAATGAAAGAAGCAAGAAGATATTGTTCAACCCAGATGGAAGCAAAAGTCCGCGGGGAGAAAACATTCTTCGCCAAACGCCTTTGAAGCGTTTTGGAGAAGCAAAGGAATTGATCGGTTGTATGAATTGGCTGATCAATGACAATGAAGCAGGTTTTGTGACTGGTACAGTCATTCCTATTGACGGTGGATTTATTGCCGATTCAGGGATTTAAAAAGACTTTTGAGGTTTTTAAAAACCTCGAAGGCCTTTGGTACATGAGAAAAAGAAAGACAATCCTAAAAAACAAATTATGAAAAGTTGTTTAACAGTCATCATTTTGCTGCTTTCGTCTTTTGTCTGCCTTGCGCAAACAAAGGATGAAAGTCCTATGAAATTATTGGGAAAAGTAAAACCCAGAAATGCAAATGAAATCAGTGGCTCCAACTGGCTGCTTGGATGCGAGACCTTGGACAGGGATTTTACTGATTATGACCAATATAAGGAATACCTCAATCCATTAGGCATCAAAAGATTAAGGCTTCAGGGCGGCTGGGCAAAAACTGAAAAAGTCAAAGGACAATACGATTGGGCTTGGCTGGACCATATTGTAAATGATGCGACTTCTCGTGGTCTGGAGCCGTGGATTCAGTTTTCCTACGGGAATGAAATTTATGAAGGCGGTGGCGGAATCAATCTAGCGGCGGGTGTACCCGAATCAGAAGTGGCCTTAGCAGCATGGGACAAATGGGTGGCGGCTTTGGTCACTCGCTATAAAGGCAAAGTAAAGGAATATGAGATATGGAATGAACCGAATTTCGGAGACAACCTATACAATACTCCAGAAAAAGCTGCCGCCATGAATATCAGAACCATTAAAATCATCAAAGGCATCCAACCTGATGCAAAAGTTTCAGGCTTGGCGTTCGGGCACATCGATCTTGCATATGCAGATGAATTTTTTAAGGCAATTTACGATTCGGGAACTATTGGGCTTTTTGACAACATGACCTACCATGATTATGTATACAATCCTGATTTTCATTATGATAAGGTGATGCAACTGAAAGCAATTCTAGTCAAATATGCTCCTGAAATGCCACTCAGGCAAGGTGAAAACGGGGCACCTTCACTAAATGGTTTTGGTAGGGGAGCAATTGGAAATCATGATTGGACAGAACTTTCCCAAGCAAAATGGAACACCAGACGGATGCTCGGTGATCTTGGACATGACATCGAATCTAGTGTGTTTTCAATCATTGACATGGCCTATACAAGTGGTCCTATCAAATTGTTAAATGTCAAAGGTCTGCTCATGTCAGATTCTACAAAGCGGGTCATCAAACCAAAATTAGCCTATCATGCTGTCCAACATGTTGCGTCTATTTTTGACAACTCTTTGGAAAGGATCCAAAACATCAGGCAAACCCACAACAGCAATTTGGTGCCGTCAAATCCGGATGACATTGCCATGACCAAAAGCACAGATTTGGGATTTGCGGTGTATGGGTATAGACATACCGAAAGCAAACTGAATGTCTTCACGATCTGGAAAAATGAGAATATCCCCACCAATTCAATTGAAAAACAAAACTGCAATTTTTCTTTTGCCAATGCCAATTTCAAAGAACCGGTTTATGTGGATATCATCACCGGAGAGGTATATGAAATCCCTGCGGACAAATGGAAGAAAGAAGGTCCTAAATATTCTTTCAGGGACATTCCTGTTTATGACGGCCCGATCTTGATTGCGGACAAAAGCCTGATACCGATCAAAAAGTAACTATTTCACAGAATCTAAATAGAACTAACATGAGTGTAGATCAATATAAAAAAGAAGTGGGAATGATGAACCTTGAGAAACTGATCGAGGTGAGGGAAGGAAAAACTGATGTCAAATTTCCGGTTTCGGATGAGGAGCTTTTGTCCCGCTATGAAAAGATTTATACCGGAGCCATCAATGATGTATTGAGGGAATTCACTTATCTCAACCAAGCCCTTCCGATACGGATCAAAGCCCTTCGGGAATACCAAACTGTTGCAGGGTTTGCCTTTACAGTGAAAAGTTCCTCCAGCACTAGGGTTAGCGGTGAGATGGAATTCAGGACTAAAATGTTGGACGAGATGCATCCCAATGCCTTCGTAATATATGACACGAGCGGAGATGAGGAGTCAACTTCTTGGGGTGGTGTGATGACAGCTACTGCGAAAGGAAAAGGAGTCAAGGCCGCTTGCATCGATGGTGGGATCCGAGATACCCATCAGATTTTGGAAGCTGATTTTCCGGTTTTCTATAAATACCGTTCCTCCAATGGCAGCCTTGGAAGGTGCTTGATAACAGATTATCAGGTTGCTATTCAGCTAGACAAATGTTTTATTAGACCTGGTGATGTGGTCATGGGTGATGTGGATGGGGTTTTGGTAGTGCCTAGGGAAATCGCCTATGACGTTTTGGTAAGGGCGGAAGAGATCAAAGAAAATGAAAAGAAGATTTTTGGTTGGGTAAAGGAGGGACAGAGCGCCAAGGATATTTCTGACAAGGGAGGGTATTTTTGAATGATGAATGATGAATGTTCAAAGATTAATGTGAAAAGTGAGATTGATGGTAGTGGGGTGGTATTTTTGATAAAATGATGGGGTTATGAAATTTTCAATGCTGTTGCCGGCAAAATACGATGAAAGAAAGTGGACGCTCGCCAAGCAGATCGGGGTGGATTATGCGATTACCAAAGCAGCCCCTGAATTGACAGGTAAGCTGCCTCCGTATAATTTTGAAGTACTAAAAGCAGTCTCGGATAACTTTCGGGAGAAGGGTTTCAAACTCTACGGACTGGAAGGAGATCAATTTGATATGTCTCCCATCAAGCTTGGATTGCCAAATCGGGATGAGTTGATTGAAAAATACATCCGAATGATCCATAATATGGGCCGACTTGAAATTCCTTTGTTGTGCTATAATTTCATGGCAAGCATCGGTTGGTTTAGAACCCGAGTAGATATACAAGAAAGAGGCGGAGCGCAGGTAAGCGGTTTTTATCTTGATGATGTTCAAAATCAATTGGTCTCCGATGAGCTTCGAGTTACTGAAGAACAGCTTTGGGATAATCTGTTTTACTTTCTAGAAGCTGTATTGCCAGAAGCAAAAGCTGCGGGAGTGAGCATGGCCTTGCATCCCGATGATCCACCGATAAGTCCGCTGAAAGGAGTTGGTAGAATTTTAACCAGTGCTGCTGCATTTGAGAAAGTTTGGGATCGCTTTCCCATAGAATCTAACAAAATCACCTTTTGCCAAGCGTCATTTCTGACGATGGGTGAAAACATCCAGCAACTTGCAGCGCTGTGGCTTGAGCAAAAACGAATTTCTTTTCTCCACATTCGGGATGTGGAAGGAGATAAGTACAACTTCAGGGAAACATTCCATGACAACGGCCCCACGGACATGGTGGAAATGTTTAGAACCTATAAGAAATATGGGTTTGACGGACCAATACGTCCAGATCATGCACCTGCGATGTATGGGGAAGCGCAGGGGAGTTTCGGAGGAAGTACCACTGTCGGCTATGAAATCACCGGGAAAATATTTGCGATAGGCTATATGAAAGGCATATTGGAATCTGTTGAAAAAATGGATAAGACCGAAGGTTCAGTCAATGGCAATCCTGAATAATAGTAACAACGGTTTTTAGACCCATTAATATAATTGCCTGGCAAATGCCAAAGGATTGATTTGGTATTTGTTTTTAAATTGGCGGTTGAAATTGGAAAGGTTGTTGAATCCGCATTCAAAACAGATTTCAGCGACACTTTTTGTATTCTCCTGCAGCAATTTGGTAGCATGGTTCAGCCTGACTTCATTTACAAAACAGACAAATGACTTTCTTGTCCTTTGGCTGAAGTATCTGGAAAATGAATTTGGAGACAGATTGACCAAATCGGCGATCTCACTGATGTTGATTTCGTTTTTGAAATTTTTCATGACATATTCAAAAACCTGATTCATACGGTCAGACTCAGTTTCATTTTTGCCTATCATATGTGATTGGGAAATAGGAGTAAGTTCATCAGACTCTGAAAGCAACTGCAAGATTTCGACCAACTTCATCCACCTTGGCATTCCTTTGAGCAGAAGCATTTTCTGAAGCATTTCAATGCATTCTATTTTGGTGGTGCTATAGATATCCAATCCAAGTTGAGACTTTGCAAACAGGTTCTTGATTTTTCTTGCCTCGGGAAGGGAAACGAAATTGGCCCCCAATGATTTTTCAAGAAAATGCACCACGATTGATTTTGCCATTTTGGAATCGGATTTTTCACCCTCGTAATATGAAGGATCATTTCGATACAAATGGGGAAGGTTGGGACCAAGGAAGGTCAAATCACCTTCACCAAAATCTGAAACAGCGTCACCAATGAAGCGCTTGCCCGTACTTTCCAACACCAACACGATTTCATATTCCGGATGGAAATGCCAGGGAGTTGGAAAAAAAGGATATTCAAAGCTTTTTACTACAAATGATTCCTCCGGTTCGGGAGGTAAATGCTCCAATACTGCTTTCAATTTCTTATTATTTTGATAATGATATTGTCAAAAATAAAGATATGATGAATAAATAGTACCATTATAAATCAAAAATA
>Ga0209591_10009635_pt1 | contig 10428 bp, 7 predicted proteins | sample MAT01_FD_187207 | JGI IMG/M metagenome (GOLD analysis project Ga0209591, IMG submission 187207) | Freshwater microbial communities from Lake Fryxell liftoff mats and glacier meltwater in Antarctica - MAT-01 (SPAdes) (version 2) | ecosystem: Environmental > Aquatic > Freshwater > Ice > Liftoff...
AGATCCCCGACTTCTACGATGCGATCAGGTTTTATGGCTGAGTCTTAGTCAGAAGTCGGGGATCTAAACACCTAACTCGTAAGCGCCATTAAAGTAGATTAAAAACTCGACCGTCTGTGTATATGACTCACAGGCGACCGAGTTTTTTTGTAAGGTGTGGGAATGCCTTCCACTCCCTTGCTCTATGTTCCATTGGCTCCGGTGCCGTCGAATCGGCCGTTAAACAAATTGATCGGCGGATTCAACTTTCGGGGCTCTATAGGATCCTGTATGCAAATGTTCATACTAAACATTTTGGAACTGTGTGACAGGGCTGAAAGCTCTGAAAACTCGTTAAGTCCAGCGAAACCAGCATAGAGAATCCTGAAGAGCCACTTTCGTGAGCACAGTGGAATGGCTCGAATACGATACAGGTGTTACCCGGTCGTTGCTCCTATCTCAATGGGCTGATTGGGGAATAGGAGTTATTTATCTCCTAAGCATAATTGTCCATTGAAAATCTGACATGCTCCTAAGACACGAGAATGCGTTTCGGGATATTACAGCTACAATCGGTTGATGCAAGCCCCTTATGCCGCACGTCAAAATCAATTATCCCCCTCTTTATCGGTTAGTTTAGAGTCCAGTCGCAATGGGCAAAGCAAAGTAGACAGCATAAAAATATTAAGAATTGTTGGATTTTCTCTTAGGTAAGCGTAATGATAGGGGTAAATGGTGTGATAGTTCGTTATTAGCTTTTATCAATAGGACTTGGGGCTGTTCCGCACACACAGCAACTCAAAATCCTAATCGAAAATATATTCCTAGCCCCAAGGAAGCGATGGTAACTATGGTCGACTTTCAGCGATTTTACAATGCCTGTGATCCAACGCGCACCCTAAATATGGGGAACTCAGAGGATGAGCCATATTACATCGATTTTGCACCAGTTCGCGGTAATAGCATGGTTCAACAAATTGAACGAACCATCACCATTCTGTCGCCTAACAGTAAGACTTGCCAGTTGTTTAGTGGACACATTGGCTGTGGCAAATCGACAGAGCTGCTGCTGTTGAAGGAGCAATTGGAAAAATCGGGCTTTTTTGTGGTGTATTTTGAATCCACTCAAGATCTAGACGTGGCGGATGTGGATGTGACGGATGTGCTGCTGGCGATCGCCCGCCAGGTAAGTCTCAGCCTGGAAGACGCTCAGTTGTTTGTCGAACCCAGGGGATTCCAAAAGCTGTTGAAAGACACCGTTGACTTTTTGTCTATGCCCGAACTTTCTGCTGAATTTGAGCAGGGTGGGAAAAAGTTTGCGGTTGATAAAGATGGATTCAGCGTTGAGATGCCCGTGGTTGTGGGTCCCTTAAGCGTAGGCATTGCTAGTATTACCGCTAAAGCTAAAAATAGCTCAAACCTAAGAAGTCGCCTAAGAGGCTATTTAGAACCGCAAACTAGCACTTTGCTACGCGTCATCAATGAAGAGCTGCTGGCACCAGCTAAAGCGCTATTGAAACAGCGAAGCAAAAACGGCATCGTGGTAATTATTGATAACCTGGATCGGGTCATCCCTACCCTTAAACCTTCGGGCAAACTACAAACCGAATATCTGTTTGTAGATCGGGGGGGAGAGTTGCGTGGTCTAGATTGCCACTTGGTTTATACCGTGCCCCTGATGCTACTATTTTCAAGCAGCAATGACATGCTCAAAAATCGACTAGGTGGTGGCATGAGTCCTAAAGTATTGCCAATGGTGCGGGTACGTAGTCGCGATGGCAGTGATGATGTTGAGGGTATGCAGTTGCTACGGCAAATGGTGCTGGTGCGGGCATTTCCAGAACTGGCAAAGACACCTGAAAAGTTGATTGCTCACAGTGCCGAAGTTTTTGACAGTTTAGATACGCTAGATCGATTGTGTAGGATTAGCGGTGGGCATGTGCGAAATGTCATGGCGTTGCTCTATGCCTGTCTTCAGCAGGACGACCCGCCCATTTCACGCAGCACACTCGATCGCGTTATTCAGGATGATCGTGATCGCCTGGTTGTCACGATTGATGAAGAAGAATGGGCAATGATCTTTCGAGTGGTGCAGCAACAAATTCTAAAGGGGGAACAGGAGGCACAAATTTTGTTGCCCAACATGTATGTATATGAGTATAGTGATTCTCAGGGACGCTGGTTCAATATCAACCCGGTGTTAGAAGAAACTACTCGCTTCCAAAGCTGGCAAAAGCAAACGACCGCCTCCTAAAACAAGATCTATGACCGAGCCGCAGCTACCAGATATTGTTGCCTACAATGCTCAGTCATTGCGGGCACTATCGAGAGCGATCGACCTTTCCAAGGGGCGGTTCTCGCTCATCCTCGTGCGCTGTAACTACACCGTTCTACAGCATCAGATGCGGCAGCAACTTAAGGCCATCTGTCCCGTTGCTATTACTGAAATGGAGCTGCACGACTCCACTAAAACGCTGTACACCGCTATCAAAACCGAAATTGGAGAAATACAGCCAGAAGCGCTGATGGTTCTAGGATTGGACTCAGTAAAGGCGTTAGAGAATGTCCTTTCAGCTACCAATAAAGTACGCAACGAATTTCAGAAAAGTTTCGCGTTTCCCCTACTTCTGTGGATGAACGATGAAACCTTTAAAAAACTGGCGAGATTGGCACCCGATTTTAATAGCTGGGCTGGGGTGCCCATTCGTTTTATGATCGCTCCGAAAGATTTAATGTCATTCTTGCAGCAGCAGACAGACGTGTTGTTTGCTAAAATTGCCCATTCAGGTGCAGGCAGATTCCCTCGCAGCTCAGCCCTGTACGATGGCGTGAATGCTTACTCTGCACCAGAACTCAAGGCTGCTCTAAAGGATTTACAAAATCAACAGCAGCCACTAGAACCTGAACTGAGAGCCAACTTAGATTTTATTTTAGGCGTAGAAGCCTACACGCAAGAGGCTATGGCCGAAGCAAAACGGCTCTATGAACAAAGCCTACGTTTTTGGCAAACGGCACTCAATCCCGTAGAATTCTCTCTAGACTCGACTAAGGTTCAGCCGGTAGTAGATGCTGTCTCCCCTTCCCCTCCTCCTGCCCTATTTGTTACACCATTAGACCCTGAGCAACGCTCGCTCTACATCAGCCGTAAAGCCTGTGTGCTTTTTTATCTAGGGCTGTGGTGGCGGCGGCAGGCGGTGCTCAATCGAGCCGCTTATGAATTGAACTGTCTCAAAGCGCGAGATTATTACAAAAAATGCATAGAAACGCTGCAAGATGATGGTGAACCGAGCAATTTGCTTGAAGATAGGGAACTTAAAGACAGCACAATAACCGAACATCAAACTCTTATTGCTAACTTTATTCTTGCCCTGGGAGAGGTCTTACAACGGCTGGGAGTTCTCTACAACGATGCACTTGCATACATCACTGACGAAACCTTTTCCTCTAGCGATACCTACCCCCTCTTTAACAAAGAGCAATATCAGCTAAAACATAGAGCCATCTGGGATGAGCTGATACAGGTGGCACAAATCTCTGTTGACCTGCATCAGCGCAATCAAGACTTTATTCGACTTGCCTACAGCTATGGACTGCAATCGGAAGCTTTGCTAGCCGGACAGAACTGGCTTCAGGCAAAACAACATGCAGAACAAGCGCTTGAGGTGAACGACTCGCTTCCTAATGAAACGCCCGAAAGCCAAAATCAGTATTGGGAATTACGCTGGGCATTGCGTCACTACCGCAGTCTTTATTTATTGCTATTGGCGCAGGCTGAGTGGGAGCTAGACCAGCTAGACCAGGCGATCGTCCATCTAGAAGAATCCAAAGGGCTTTGCAATGATGCTTACGATCCGCTGCTATTTACGCGTATTTTAGCAACCCTGCAACGGTTTTACTACCACCGGGAAGACTACCTTAAAGCCTTTAACACCAAACAAGAACAGCGCTCCATTGAACAGCAGTATGGCATTCGGGCATTTGTTGGAGCAGGTCGTCTAGAGCCAGAACTCATGGTGATCAATCCCGTCCTCATAGCGATGGAGCTTCCAGACGAGTTAGATGGTGGCTCTAAGGAATTTACGTATCAAGATCAGCCCATTGCAGTTGCCCAAGAGATTATTGCTGCGGGGCGCGATGTAGACGTGGGTCGTCTGATTGAGCGTCTGGGGCGCGATGACCACAAGCTTACAATTATTCATGGCCAGTCGGGCGTGGGCAAAAGCTCCATTATCAATGCAGGACTGGTACCAAAGCTGAAGGGACAAGAGATTGGCGGTCGTAACGTCCTGACGATTGTGCTAGATGGCTACACTGATTGGGCAAGAGAACTTGGTGACCGACTCTTAGCCGCTTTAATAAATGTACTATCCCCTGATCACGACGACTCTGAAAACCCACAAGAACTTGGTAAGCAACTCTCAACCGCTTTGAAGGGGCATGATATTGCACGGAAAATGCCAGACTTTGGTAGGGACTCTAATGATCAGTCGTTAATCGATCAGCTGTTGATTGATAGTTTGATCAATCAACTTCGCAGCAACGGCGATGACCACAGCCTACTCACAGTTTTAATCTTTGACCAATTTGAAGAATTTTTCTTCTACTATGGCGACTCATTAAAGCGACGTCCTTTCTTTGAGTTTTTTGATCGATGCCTGCACCTCTCCTTTGTCAAAATTGTGCTTTCTCTACGGGATGATTGCTTACACTATTTGTTGGAATGTGATCGCCGAGAGATACCAGGTATCGACAATGATGTTTTGGGACGGGCAAGACGCTATCCCCTAGGCAACTTTCCTCCCGACCGCGCCCGTACAGTAATTGAACATCTTACCCAGCGATCACAATTCGTGCTGCACAAGAGTTTGATCAAACGCCTGGTCGAAGATCTTTCAAAAGAGCTGGGAGAAGTTCGTCCGATTGAACTCCAGGTGGTGGGTGTAGAACTTCAAGAACAGCACATCACTACCTTGCAACAATACAAAAATTTAGGTGAAAATCCTAAAGAGAAACTGGTTGAGAACTTCCTGAAACGACTTGCTGAAGATTGTGGTGGAGAAAAAGCACAACTTGCAGCCCGGCGGCTACTGTACTTGCTAACTGACGAAAAAGGTACTCGCCCAATCAGAACTTGGAAGGAACTAAGCACTGATTTACCTAAGGTTGATGTAGAAGTTGAGCAAGACCAGCTCAACCAGATCCTCAAGATCCTGGTTGATTCAGGTATCGTACTACTGCTTAAAGATCCAATAGAACGCTATCAGCTTGTACACGACTACCTGGTCTCCCTGGTTCGTAAAGAGCAGGGAGATAACCTGCGCGAAGAGATCGCCCAAAAGAACAAAGAAATTCATCAACTTGAAGAAAACGGTCGAAAAGATCAGATTCAAAGTCTAAAAACGGGGCGCAGCCATGCCCGTATTATTGCGATTCTAAGTATTGGAGCTGCATGCATGGGCATTGTTTTTGGGGTGAGCAACCACTTTAAAGAGCAGCAGCGGGCGATCGCCGAGCTCCAGTCCACTACCTCCCAGGCGGCTGCCCTATTACTATCTCACGATGAGTTAGGATCCCTGATAGCGAGTGCCAGAGCGGCTAGGCAGCTAGAATCCATTGCGGCACCCTTGCTCTTGCGGGTTGCCACATTAGCACAAATGCAGCAAACCCTCTATTCTATTCATGAAAACAATCGACTAATTGGGCATAGTAGCTCTGTAAATGACATTAGCTTCAGTCCTGATGGGCAACTAATAGCCTCAGCTAGCGATGATTACACCGTACGCCTTTGGGAAATTAATGGAACGCCCGTTAGCGCTGACAAGACTTCTGCATCTGCTCCAAAGCAACACATCAGTCGGGTCAATAGCATTGATTTTAGCCCAGATAGCCAAATGCTCGTTTCTGCCAGCGATGACGGCACCCTAAAACTCTGGCAACGGAATGGGCAGGTACTTCCTATCTCTCTCAGAAGACCTACACAGATTTATGGTGCTGGCAGAACCTCGCAAAGTTATGATGCAATCATTGGCGACTTTAGCTATAAGCAAGCCAGGTTTAGCCCTGATGGTGAGCGAATAGTTGGCGTTAGTGCCGATGGCAACCTTACCTTTTGGAAGCGCAATGGAGACTTTATTAAAACCTTTTCAGCCGATCCAGAGTGGGTGACTGCTATCAGTTTTAGCCCAGATGGGCAGAGACTAGCCTCTGCAGGTTGGGATGGCACCGTGAAGCTCTGGGATTCGCAGGGCAATTTTCAAGATCAGCTAGATCACATGGGTAAAGTGCGGTCTGTTAGCTTTAGCCCAGATGGGCAAGTCATTGCTTCAGGTGGCGCAGATCGTGTGATCAAACTGTGGAGCAAAGATGGCCAATTGCTGCAAGAACTGACTGGTCATATTGATGACGTGACCAGCCTTAGCTTCAATAAAAGCAGCAGTATACTGGTTTCTTTGAGTCAAGGTCAAGATGCAGAAATGCGGTTTTGGCAGCGTGCAGATGGGTCTGGTGCTCCCAAATTTGTAGAAATAGAAGAGCTTCGCAGGGATACGGGGTTTCTTAGTGCCCACTTTAGCCCGTATCAAGACAATCTGCTGGCGATCGCAAACGGGGACAATACTATCCGACTCTGGAACCTAAACGGTAGTCCTCAAAAAAGCCATCCTCTAGGCGATACATCGCCCAATGGCATCAGTTTTAGTCCGAACGGCCAAATAATGGCGATCGCCGGAACTCACAGTGACCCAGGAAAAAATGAAGGGAATGAAGGCGAACTGATTTTGCTGAATGTGCAAAATATGCAAAATGTGCAAAACAGCCAGATCAAACGATTTGCCTTAGGTGGCAGACTCGAAAGTGTCCAGTTTAGTCGCGATGGCACGTTAATTATTGGAGCCGAAAACTTTTCACCAAAACTTCAAAATGGTGCATTGAGTACACCTGACGGACAGATCAAACTATGGAACGCCAATGGAAACTTGCAAAACAGTTTTTCAGTGGTTCAAACACCTCAAGCTGTTAACAGCGGATTAACCATTAAAGACGTTCAGCTGAGTCCTGATGGCAAAACGATTGCGGCAGCAGTTACTAAAAATATTTCGAGTGGTGCCTTTTTAAATCCACAAGTGAGTCAAATAATTTTGTTTGACATAGGTGGCCAACTTAAACTCCCGTTTCAATCACAAAACAATTCAGAAATCACTAAAATTGGCTTTAATCCATTGGGTGACGCCCTTGTTTCAGGAGACACAAACAACACCGTTAAGGTTTGGAATTTGCAAGGCAAACTTCTGGCAACACTAAGCGAACACAATAGTCCAGTTACATCTGTTGAATTTAGCCCCAATGGACATTTCATTGCATCTGCCAGTCAGGATACAACTATTAAATTATGGCGTTGGAGTCGTGGACAAAAGGGAGAATCAGAATCACTCCATACGTTATCTGAACATATCGGCTCAGTTTTAACCCTAAAGTTTAGTGCGGACAGTCGTGTTTTGGCATCTGCTAGTTCTGATGGTGTAATCAAACTCTGGGATGTTGATAGTGGAACGTCTCTGGCTACCTTACAAAGCAGCGATAGCGCAATTTCTGGTCTGAGCTTTAGTCCCGATGGTCAACTGCTGACTTCTGTGGGTGCCGATAACATGGTCAATTTCTGGGATTTTGAACCCAGGAAGTTGCTTCGTTCAAGCTGCGACTGGCTAGCTAACTATTTGAGAAATAATTCCAACATTAATCAAGATAAGGGTCAACCAATTTGTTCGTATCCACGTAAGTAGGCTAAGTTCGGAGCAAGGAACTTTTGGGGGCAGCAACAGCACGACAGACTCTCAAAATATCTTCAGGCAATCCTCTGGTATTATCATCACAAATAGCGCCATTCATAGCTGTACCGCTCAATGTGGCACCTGTGAAGTTTGCCCCTCTTAAATCGGCGTTACTGAGAGTAGCATTGGTCAGATTGGCACGGGTCAGGTTGGCATTTCTTAAAACTATACCTCTTAAATCTGCTTGACTTAAGTCAGCTCCACTCAAATCACAAACCTGGTTTGTTGGACAATTTTCGCGAGCTAATACCCGCCGGACGTGCTCCATTTTGGCGGAATGAGCAGGCTGCAACCAACCAGTGGCGATTAGGAATATAACAACAGCTAGATAATCGAGTTTCATAGGTTTAAAGGGGGGGTCAAACTGCTATTAGTACGATTGATTTGATTGAATTTCAGAGGAGTTGATTTGAAGTTGGGCTGTCCTTGATCTACAAACTTACCAAGTGACACCATTTAGGTTGGCTCCATTTAGGTTGGCTCCATTTAGGTTGGCACCCGCTAGAATTGCACTGCTCAGATCGGCAAAACTTAAATTAGCGTTCTGAAGGTTGGCGTTGCGGAGGTTAGCACCTCTTAGATTGGCACCTGCAAGGTCGCATCCGGGACAACTGTTGTTATTTAACAATTGCCTGAGATGTGTAGAATTAAAAGCTTGGGTAGAAGGTGTTAGCAGTAAAGAGGCAATGCCGGCTGATACAAAGGCGATCGCCCTCAATCCTCTCTTGTCAGTTAGTGCTTGTAATCTCATCTTTATAACCTCTTTATGGAGTAACCTTTCGTTCTGATGCACAAAGAGAAGATTAAAGCCGTAGAAGTATGCCTCTGAGTCATTGCTTCTCTCTTTACGCAGCAATACGGGAAACACTACTAGTCTACACTTCCAGGTTATGCCGTTCTGCCAATTATTGCTATAAAAAAATCACGAACCAAGTGGTATTCATTTCGAGTACACGATGGATGCGGTCGAGGTCAAAACGGCTCGAAACTGAACCCGAAACGCTATTGGCGACACTCGAAACGCCATTTTTGAAAAGCCTGAACCCTTTGTCCTGGCTGCCGTTTCGTCCGTTTCGACAGGCTCGAAACCCTGTCATACGTGGCTCTATAGGATCCTGTATGCAAATGTTCATATCAAACATTTTGGGGCTGTGTGATAGGGCTGAAAGCCTTGAAGATTCGTTAAGTCCAGCAAAACCAGCATAGAGGATCCTGAAGAGCCTTATACGTTCCACACACCCACGAAAAGACCCTGGAAGTTACGTCAGGGCTTTTTCCTCAGCCGTATCAACTCACAATCGCCGTCAACCAATCAGCTTCCTTAACACTCCCCATACGCCTTCAAATGTCTATCGTAAGAGTGCCGGGTACTGTCATTGCTCTAGCCTTTATCCGATCAACTTCCTTGCCCGCTCCTGATCCCTCGCCTGGATTTCTACTACTTCAGCGATCGCCGCCCGAATCCCATAGGTCAGTTCTACCTTGTTGGCCGTGTGGCAGTTCCGCCTCAATGGTTACCGATTATATAGCGGCGATCGCCCCCTAAATCTCGTAATGCCAGACTTCTTCTTCCCGTAAGATAAGGCGCTGAAGCGACAAGCGTTCAATTAACCAACGACAGCGGAAGAAATTTGGGCGGATGCGGACGGGACAGCAGATATTTTGTTGACTCACTAACGGTATGGGAATTTAGGGTCGCGAATTAAATCACCGGCAAGATTGATCTACCTGTGAGGACATAGAGGACATAGCAGTGCTATGTCCCTACCCAGGAAATTGCGTTGTGAGGACATAGCAGTGCCATGTCCCTACCTAGGAAATTGTGGATGAATAAATTTATCGTCCCTAGGGTGCGGTAGGTTGCAGCAGTTCTTGGGCGAGGGCGATCGCCTGACACCGTAGTTCTGGTCCCGCTGTGGTTTCCCACGGGCTGCCTGCGCGGGCTGCTCCTAAGGTATAAAGCCAATTTGAGGGTGTGGCATCGGCCTGCATCACGGCTCCATTGGCTGCAACCTGCACGCCCAATCCCAGTGGGTCTGGCTGGATGAGACCGGACTGCAATAATGTTTTGATTAGAGAATTTTGCACCCGCTGATAGTTGCGCTCTGGCCCCGTGCAGTTGACCACGCCAGCCACCCGCAGCCGAGTCACGCTGCTACATCGCTGGCGAATGGTGACCTCTACCGTAGGCAACCCCTTGCCCTATCTTGGGTTTGGGGTCAATCAACACGACGCTCAACGGCTGGGTGGCGCTATGTAAAAACTGAAATACAAATGAGTTTGATAAATTCTGCCAGAGTGGGTTGAATTCGTAAACAGCGGCAGTGAGGAATGAGAATTAAATAACTCTGCCATTCTTCTGTAAGGGCGAACGGCCGTTCGCCCCTACTCTGCCATTCTTCTGTAAGGGCGAACGGCCGTTCGCCCCTACCAGCAATCAAATTCCCGATCTGATTAAATCCATAATCCTTAGGCGCGATCGCCAAACAATGGAATGCGATCGCTAAAAAACATCAAAAAGTTCCTGAAACTGCTAAAACTTGCCGTCAAAAGGAGGAGGAGCCGTATTAGGAGTTGGACGTTATGAGTGAGTGGGTTTTGTTGGCCGCTGGGCTGTTGGCAC
>Ga0209591_10009637_pt1 | contig 10427 bp, 9 predicted proteins | sample MAT01_FD_187207 | JGI IMG/M metagenome (GOLD analysis project Ga0209591, IMG submission 187207) | Freshwater microbial communities from Lake Fryxell liftoff mats and glacier meltwater in Antarctica - MAT-01 (SPAdes) (version 2) | ecosystem: Environmental > Aquatic > Freshwater > Ice > Liftoff...
TACAGTACCACCGTACGTGCCACCACGAGCGGATGGAATTGGTCCTAGCTATTCAGCGCTATGGGGTATAGGAGACACTTTTGCAACACCACTGCAAATGGAGCATTTCATGGAAACAAACTCTCAGCAGGGCGATTCTCAGGCTGAAACTGCATTTATTGGCCCCAAGAGCATTGAATACAGCTTTAAAGTAAGAAAGCCGCCACCTGGACACGTTCCTGTTATCCATTTTCAAGCAAGCGGAAAAGATGGAGGAGTGCTAATGATCTGGAGATATAAGCCTCCTCAATAACGTCCTGAAAAGGCTGTCAGGGTCGGTAGCTCCAATATATTGCAGTTTGAACTCGCTACAACCGATGAAATAGCGCGTGAATTTGGCGACAGAATTCGAGCCCACAGGCTGGCGCAAAATTTGCAGCAGAGCGAGCTAGCCGCTCGTGCAGGAATATCACAGCGTTCACTCAGTAACTTCGAGCGCAGTGGTGATGGTTCTTAAATCGATCAAGTCGATGGAACGGGCCAGTCAAAAGCGCCAACGCGCATCGCGGAAATCATCTGAATGAAAAAGTTGAAAGTGATCTACGCGGGCTGGTAAGATCGATTTGACTTGGATCTATTGGCGGATGACGACAATGATCTACTCTTCGAATATACACCACAAGCTTTAAAACGCGGATTGGAATTATCGCCTTTAAACTGCCTTTAGGCACGAAGTCTTTCGGCGATTTTCCCGAGCTGGATCTTGCACGTGACGTTCGTCTGGTGACAAATGATTCGAGTGAAGCCCTGTTGCGCAAATTGATGTTGCTGGGCGGTTCGCCAGACGGGGCGCGACCACGGCATCAGGAGCAGCGCACGCAAATTTCCAGATTCCGCAGCTCGATTATATTGCCCTCCTGCGCTTGATTCAGTTCATGACTCGCGATGCAAGAGAGGTGCTGCAAGCGTTCGAACGATGCGTCTTCAATGTAATTTTTAACAACCGAGATGACCACTCGAAAAACTTCTCTTTCCTGTTGCGTAAGGATGATCGATGGCAGTTTTCACCAGCCTACGATCTGACTTATAGTGAAGGTCCGAACGGTGAGCATCAAATGGATATTTGCGGCCAAACACGTGCTCCCGCTCGTTCACATTTACTGCAGCTGGCAGATAAAACTGGTGTGGCGAAATAAAAGGCTGTAGAAACAATCGATCACAACATTAATTTGCCGTGACGTTGCCATCGTGTACGCCTTGGTAGATTGAAAGCAACCGAAGTTATGCAAGCATCGACCAAACGCGTATGGTGGCTTTGCTTAATCTGCGACTGGTACGGAAAACAAAGGCGGCAAATTAGAATCATTGGCAAAAAACTACCCCCAAGGTAGCCTAGCAATGGCATCCTACGTTGATCGAAGAGCCCGCGCAGTTGTTGATTGTTGGGAATGCCTTGGCAGAAAACCGCCTGAAAAACCCGCTCAGAATAGAGCTTGATATTACCACTTGTATAAGTATGATTGTTAGAAAGCCTTGATGCAGGTATATTGGCTCTTACTATGCGGAAAAATAAATTATGATCGCCTGTCCAAAATGCAGAAATTACATGTTTCCCAGCCGCAAGAAGGGTGTTGAAATCGACTGCTGCACCACTTGCAACGGCATCTGGCTCGATAGAGGCGAGCTTGCCAAAAGCTCGCAGAGCACAAGCGATATTCCCCCCGGCCAGTTGACGACAACTGCAACCGCCTACCCGTGCCCAAGGTGCGGGTCAAACTTATCTGAACAGCCTTATTTGACCAACTCGAATCTTGTAATTGACGCATGCAATCAGTGCAAAGGTGTTTATTTAGACAAAGGCGAACTAGAAAAAATAGAGGCGCTGTCAAAACAAGTTGATGAAGTTTTCAACCCTAGATGGCGGGATCAAAGCACCACGACTTCACAAAGAAGTGAAGCGCTGTCTTCGATTTACAACACACCGTCGCCGGTATCAAAAGCGCCGCTTCTTGACCGAGCTGCTTTCATTCAAAAGGTTTATTCTCTGCTTGGGGCCACACTTCTAGTCACAGCCGGCACTGCTTATTATGGAGTGGTATCGGGTCTGGCAATGCAATATTTTTTGCCGGCAATAATTGCAGAAATTGTCGTATTCCTTATTGCCCTGGCCGTGCGAAGAAAACCTGGAATTAATATGGTCACTCTCTTTGCTTATGCGGCTTTGAACGGATTTACACTCGCCTGCGTTTTAGAAAGATATTTGAGCCGCGGACAAGGAGGCATTATTTGGCAAGCCGCGGCCATCTGTGCTGTGATTTTTACAGTATTGTCGGCCTATGTGCACGTGACCAAACAAGACTTTAATTGGATGGGTGGCTTCTTATTTGTGGCACTGATTGGTCTAATAGTTACCGGCCTCGGTTTTCTTTTCTGGCCAAATAATTTCGCCATATTTATATGGAGCTGCGTCAGCGCTGTTGTTTTTTGCGGCTATATTCTCTATGACACATCAAGAATTATTCTCAAATTCGATACAGATGAGGTTGTCGCCGCCGTACTCGAGCTTTACCTCGATGTGGTTAACTTGTTCCTTGACCTGTTGCGGATTTTGTCATATTTGAGAAGCAAGTAAATCGGGTTTAGAGCTGGGATAGGCGATCAATGGTAAGAAAATTTCAAAAAATATTGTTGCTTTTGCTCTTGTTGGCGTTACAGCTACCTCAACCGGCCTATTTACTTGCAGAAAATCAAAAGGAAAAAGAGATTTTCTTAGGAACCGAGGAGGTGCAGCAGCTTAAATCGGCGAAACAGGAACTAAAAACGGCTAAGGATGCGTTTTCACGCGCAGACTGCCTGTATAGAATTGGAGATTTGTTGCGCACAGATGATAAGAATCTAGAGGCGGTCACAACCTTTAATCAGGCGCTGATGGAATCTAGAAAAAGTAAGGCAGCGGCGTTTTACACCGATATAATCCTCTGGAAACGAGGGCTAAGTTACGAGCAACTGGGCAAGCTGCCGGAAGCGCTCAAGGACATGACTGAATCGATCAGTAACTTCGGACCCGGAAGCACCGATACTACAAGAATTGAAGGGCGCGCCAGGGTATACGCAGGCCTCCATGATTACAAAAAGGCAATTGCTGATCTTGATCAAGCACTGAAGAATAACGAGACGAATCTAAAGAGAGCAAAATCAAGCGTAGTAACTATGGCCAGGCGTGCAGATAAATGTCGCCTCCTTTACGCCAGAGCAAAAATATACAAGCAGCTGGGAAAGACAGCGGCTGCCGCCAGCGATCGCATGGCAGCCGATCTTTTGACCGATGAACTTTAGGAGATGCATCGCTTTCCAGCCCAGCCCAGTCTATGTCGAAGTTGCCTGGTAACGCCATTTAGTCGCTAATGACTTGTCACGCTCAGTGGCGAGCTCGGCTAGCCGTGCTTGCGCTTCCTGGTTACCGTTCATTGCGGCACGTGAAAGCGCAGATGCTGATGCATTTTGTTTGGCTCTATTCATGCAAAACAATGTTCGACGCCCGAGGCGTGCTTGGAGCTTGCTTGTGGCTCTCTGCTTTTCTATTACGCCCTCACTTGCCGATTCCGCGACAACTGAGCCAACTACGATGACGCACGAACAGATGATCTCCCACCTTCGCGAAGCCAACGATGTTGTAAAAGAATGGAAGAGTTTTGGGCATCATCCATTTGGAGCAGTTCTTGTTGCACCAGACAATCAGCGAGTGCTCATGACTCAAGGAAACATTAGCGTGGTACGACACGCCGAGACAGAGCTATCTCGCCGGGCCGCAGAAACTTACCCAGCCGACTACTTAGCGAAGTGCACACTTGTAACCACCTTTGAACCATGCGTGCTGTGTGCCGGGAACATTTACTTCGCCAATATCGGAAAAGTTGTATATGGTGCCACGGAAGAAACGCTCAAGGAGCTGACAGGAACCAGCAAGGTAAATCCGACGATGCACCTGCCTTGCAAACAAGTATTTGCTGCCGGACAGAAATCGATTCAGTTGAACGCAAAGTTTGCTATCTATGAACCGCGTGTTTTGAAAAAGAGGCCAAGCCTCGATGCCTACGTTCCTGGGAGGGATTGGCAATCATGCAAGGCCTAGCCAGACATCATAGTAATCTAGGGATTCCTGTTAGTCAATTTCCTGTATGATATTGTCAGCGCCGATTTGTGTCTCAGCTTGCGGGCGCTTTCAAGAATTCAGCTAAAGAGAGGCTCAAATGATTCGAAACACTGGCGCTCCGCGTGGTTATCTTTCTGCAACTATCGACACAACTGATAGTGGCACGCACATTCATCAGACTCGACTTTTCGAAGATAACATCGCACTCCTCTTGCAACAGAAGGAGCAAATACTAATGACTCCTGAGTACTTTCTCTCACCGTTGTCGTTTTGCTACGCGTCTGTGGGTGTTCCGGGCTTCGGTTCAATTAGCGCCGCTCTCCGGTTGGGTCACTTGCTGTTTGGGTGGGAACAAGGCATCCTGATCAATCAATGCAATCACTGCCAGGGCCAAGCATATATTGTTGCCTTTGGTGGCAATCTTAAGAGTTCCAGCTGTTGGTATCGCATGTGGTGCCAGAACTGCAGATTGTGGTTGCACTTGCCGGCAACAAAAGAAACCACTCGCAAGCGCACCGACTCGATAAAGGAAGTTCTTAGAAAATCGCCAGAATATTTTGAAGAATTAGAACAATACGCAACTTATGGTTTTTCATGGTCAGGCGACGGGTTGATGCCGGCGACAAAATCTCGGCTCACAACACGGATGCTCTTCCCGGCAGTGCTTGGTGTCTACGAACTGAACAAAATAGAATTACTTCGGGACCTCTATTTGTGGGCACATAAACGCTCAGCTGATCGATATGCCGCAGTTCGGCATTCACTGGGCGAACCCGATCCGTTTCGTCTCAAGCATCGGGACGCTCTTCGCCAGGTCATCGGCACTATTGTCAGGGAAAAATTCGATCGTGCCGCAGCTTTCAAATACCTGGAAACATGGACGGCAGAAAATTTAGCAGAAGACGAACGTGACGAGTTCCAACGTGTCTCTGAAGACGAGATCCTTGCTTTGCATGAAGGTAATTTTGCTCGCTACCAAGTGCGACCTTCAGAGTTTGAGGCATGGCGAGTAGTGTGGGATCGGAAGTAATTCCTTAACGAAATCACTTCCGTCCGCCAACGTAGACGAAAATAGCATTTCCTGGTTTTAGATCTCGCGATCAGTTGAGACAGCGTAATCGTAGACACCCGCAATATTAGGATGACTTAAAATCTTGGCAGATTTTGCCTCTCTCTACTGCACGGCAAAGCGGCCGTCACTCACCTTGCCAATCAACTGGGTTTGAATGGGGATTCTCAGGGAGAATCTTCACTGGGTCCATTTTCTCCTTGCGGTCCGGAGTTTCTGACAATTTGATTATCTGAGCCGTGAGGAGTGGAACTATGGTTCTATACCCAGGAATAGAGCGTGGATAGACTTTGTGTCGGCGCTGCATCCGTGGCGACTAAGTTTGTTTCTTCAGTGCCAGCTAAACTATGGGGTCGTCTTCAGAATTTTGACGTAATCACCTTTGAATTCTTTGTCTTGCTCCAGCTTTAGCCCTTCGCCAGGTTCGTTGGTTCTGTGCATTGACCCGATGAGTTTGTATTGGATGCTGTGGCCAATTTTGCTGTCGTCCACCTCTGTAAAATTTACTGTTTGAGTCGGCGTGATGTTCCCAGGCATATCCCATTTGTTCTCGTCTTTGGTTACACCAGCTCCAGTTCTCGGTGCGCCATGAATGAATTTTGACAGGCGGAGAGGTAAGTCTTTGTCAGAAACGAAAAGCCGTACTCTGTCTCCATTATTTGCAATTTTGTAAAAGTAGTTTTTAAACGTTCCTCTGTCTATATCTGGCGATGTAAGCACTATTTCTCTTAAGTGCTTAGGCTCTTGGTTTGATTTGTCGTAACGAGACTGTAGGTACCAATTAACAAGCCTGTTTCCCATACTGTGAGAAACGGTCATTAGATTCTCTGGTCCTATCTGCCTTTCCAGGCCTTGGAAAAATATTTGAAAAGGTCTTGCACTCCACTCTGCGTTGCATTCGTCTACAGTGTAGTCCTTCGTTTTTGCCGCAGATGGCCAGGAAAATAGCACCACAGGCTCGCTAAGCGCAGACTCTAGTCTGGCCGCTGATTTTGCTGCTCCTTCGAAATCGTTGTTGTAGCCGTGGACAAATAGGCAGGTTTCGTTGAACTTTGTGCTCTTTGTAGATGTTGCAAGTCGTTTGTAGAAGTCTTCTCGACTCAGCTTTTCAATTTTTGAGTGTTGTTTCGAGTCTTTCTTCGTTGCGCACTTCCAGGGCAAATTAGCTATGGCGCCATCGCTTGTTGGTTGTTCTGTCGGCGCCGGTATGACACTAGTGACGATGCCGTATTCTAACCCGTGGTCTGTGTGCTCTGGGCTTCGCCTGCCTGAATATATTTGGCGATCTTTATTATATTGGCGACTGGTAACGTAGAAAACCGGCACCGAGATCCAAGTCTTGACTTTTTCATTACATTGGCCAGGCTGAGTCGTCATTGCAGAGGCTACGCAAGTAACAAGAATTAAGAATGGTCGAGAGTAGCGGTGGTGTGTTTTTGGTGGCATAGTATAAACCTTTAAATGTGAAGCGATAGACGCTGAGTTTAATTGGTGCTGTTTTCGGTCTCGGTATTAGTGCATCAGCTGTCACTTCATCGCAGAACTTACGCAACTACTTTTTAGTTGCACAAGGAGATACGTTAGCCAGTGTCTTAGGCGAGATATGCCGTTGCAACACAAAGTTGATTTGTGTTGCCGAGCTGATTTTGTTTTATGAGAGGTTTTTGAGGACCTCTGCGCAAGATTTCGTTATGAATAATCTACTACCGGTAGTGCCTCGTGCGCAACAGGCTATATGCTGTTCAAAATCTACTCAAAGTCTAGAAACTATTGTGCAGCTTAGGTTTGCGCCTTAGATAAAATGTCAAACTGGAGTCGCTACCGGTAGCGTGTGCACTGCTATATATAGCGTGGGCCTCGGCCTTGAAACGAAGCGTTCGTGTCTGTAAACCCAGGCTGGGCTTGATGTCCAATGATCTGGTATCACCGCTGTATATCCGCCGTGGTGGTGGCATGTGCGGTGGCTGTATATGCAGAAGGATGTGGTGTTATAACTGGTGCGCTTGGTGGCGTCAGCGGTGATTAGTGACCACTCAAGCACACCCTTATCCGGATGCATGACTGCGAAATGATAAGCCTGAATGAATTCATGCTGGTTCTCATCTGTTCTAATAGATCATTGTTCATCTACTGTTCGACTGCGAATTTCTCCATGGGCATGGGCAAGCAAGCGCTCTGTGGACCGTGGTGAATAACTAGGAAATCACATTCCTCGTTAAAGCCAAAGAATTAGTACACCACGAATTGGTGATCATTTTGATTCATTTATTCTCTTCGTTGCTCTCCATAAGGAATGGCGATAAGAGGCTTCAACCCAACCCCCTCGGTATACTCGAGGGGGTTCAATATCTAGAGGTTATAAGCCCAACTCACTGTGCGAGCCCATTCTAATGAGTTCTAAATTTTCTTTATCCGGTTTGCGATAAATCAAAACCAGGTCAGGCAAAATATGGCAATCATTGAAATCTTGCCATGGCCCTGACAGTGGGTGGTCTTTAAACCGCGCCGGCAGAAGCTGGTCGGCCTCCAGAAAATGTAAAACCTCGCGCAATTTTTTACGCAGAATTTTTTTGTGCTTCCCGCGCTCTTCCCGGCGGAAATCCTTTTTAAATTTGCTTGAGAATTTTATAAAACGCATAGCGCAACCTGTCATTCAATGCAAAAGACATGGATTCCCGCCGTAGTTATAATCCGCACTGAAAATTTCAGGAAGTTGGCTAAGGGTTTGGCTCGTCGTCTAGTGCAGCGAATAAAGCATCGATCGAAGAAACTTTGGTAAGACGTCCACTGCGTGCTTCTTTCATTGCGGCGATGGTCTCGTCATTCGGATTCAGTGGATCAAAAGGCAGACGCTTTTCCACAGCAATGCGAATCATCAGCATTCGATAAGCATCAGACGCAGTCAGGCCCATGGATGCTAAAACCGCTGAAGCATCTTCCTTGATTTTCTTATTAATCCTGGCTCTCACAACCGCATCTTGATTCATTTATACACCTGTCGCTACATTGTAGCCCAAAAGCGCGAAACGGTCAATTTAGCTACTTTCTTGACAGCTGATACGTCAACGATATATAGTAAATTCACCGCAGAGGTTAATGGTATAGGAGAGTCAGGAGAGGTTAATATCATGCGGGTATTAATGAGCGGTGGAAATTCACTTTGACAATGAAAAATTCAAGCAGTGTTGTAATGAACACAAAAGGCTTGTACAGCGCTACGGCACCCAAATGGCAAAGGTCATTCGCCGAAGGCTGGACGACCTTGACGCAGCAGAAACCTTAGACGACTTGAAAAATTTACCAGGGCGGTGCCACGAACTCCTTCATGATCGCGCGGATCAGTTATCCCTCGACCTTGTTCATCCTAAAAGGCTAATTTTCAAAGCAAATGATAAGCCTGTTCCCCGCAAGCCTGATGGTGGGCTTGATTGGGGCCGAATCAAATCTGTTCTCATACTCGACATCGAGGACACCCATGAATAAAACAAAACAAACTGAATACAAACCTGATTACGTATCAGCACCTGGAGAAACACTTCAAGAGACACTTCATAAATTGGGTATCTCCCAAGCAGAACTTGCCGAAAGAACAGGCAGACCTAAAAAGACCATCAACGAAATTATTCAGGGGAAAGCGGCGATTACGCCTGAGACAGCGCTGCAGCTGGAGCTCGTTTTGCGAATACCTTCGCGATTTTGGCTTGCTCGTGAGGCCGCTTATAGAGCATGGCTTGCGAGACAGGAAGAAAATTTACGAATTTCAAAAGATGTATCCTTTTTGAAAAACTTGCCTGTTAAGGAAATGATTGCTAATGGCTGGCTAGAAAAAGCTGAGGACAAATGCGAACAAGCAAAAGCTGCTTTAAGCTTTTTTGGAGTTGTTAGCTCCGACAAAATCCCACTTATTGAACCGGTTGCTTTCCGTCAGTCACAGGCATTTGCAGTCAATCAGTGGGCATTGGCCGCATGGCTAAGACGAGGTGAGCTTGAAGCACAAAGGCTGCCAAACACACCGTATCACCGGGAGCATTTTTTTAAAGCTTTAGTTGAGATTCAGACTATTACCACTGAAAAGCCAAGCGTCTTTGTACCGCAGATGCAAGCCTTATGCCTGAAGTCTGGAGTGATTCTTATATTCGTAAATGAGCTTCCGAAGACATCTGTGAGCGGTGCTACGAGATGGCTCGGACAGACGCGACCTCTCATTCAGCTTAGCTTGCGATATAAAACTGATGACATGTTTTGGTTTTCGTTTTTTCACGAAGCCGGTCATGTTTATCTTGAGCATGCTAAAAGGGAAATTCTACTAGAAGACAAATTTAAAGACACACTTGATCAGCGAGAACTCGCAGCAAATCGATTTGCCATGGATTTGCTAATTCCAGCAGACAAATTTGAGTCGTACCTTGCGAAAAACAATTTTACTCACGACTCAATTAAAAGATTTGCATCGAGCTTGGGGATAGCACCGGGCATTGTTGTCGGTAGACTCCAGTATGAAAGGAAAGTTGATTGGAAGCAATTTCGTGATCTGAAAAGAAGCATTACTTGGGATGATTTTTAAATTTTGATTAAATGCACAGCATCTGCCATGCTGATCGGCTCGCTCTTAGAAGGTCTGAAATTATTGACCCCTAATTTTTCTCTTTAGCAGTCACCGCTTGAAATAAATCCATCAAAATCTCACGCGAATTCTAGAATCTTCAGTTGCTTCGTAAATAAGTCATGTTCACTCAGTCGAATCATGCCCAGAGCGTCAATTCTGTCAAAATAATTTTTGACAATAAAGCTCGCATGTTGGCACGCGCCTGTATCGCTATGGACTTCGATCAATTTCTTAGTCAGGTCGTGCTCGGTTTTATTCATCATTGCGACAATGCGGTAGGAGTCCATGGCATGATGCCGGCCAAATCCCTTGCCCTGATTTTGCACCTGGTCGAAAAAGGCATGCAGTTTCATCATCAAATACGTGAATGAGTTTGGAATGAAAATGGTGGCACTATGCTTTTTGCCAGACGTTAAAGTTCCATCTAACTTTATTAGAGTTGGATCGGATGCCAGCGACAGCGCTTCTTCTGTCAGATGAGCGTGAATCTTTATGTCTGGCGTCAATATGTTTTGCCGGGAGCGACAGTTTAAATTTGCCGCTTGAGATCCCGGTGATTTCAGTAGATTTTCTCTTTTCTGGTTTTTTCTAATTGACATGGCCCAATGACCATAGCCAAC
>Ga0209591_10009638_pt1 | contig 10427 bp, 10 predicted proteins | sample MAT01_FD_187207 | JGI IMG/M metagenome (GOLD analysis project Ga0209591, IMG submission 187207) | Freshwater microbial communities from Lake Fryxell liftoff mats and glacier meltwater in Antarctica - MAT-01 (SPAdes) (version 2) | ecosystem: Environmental > Aquatic > Freshwater > Ice > Liftoff...
GAAGCCCATCATTCGCTCACGCATGCCCGCTGCGATATAGACCAGCTGATTTCCCGCGTTGAAGCTGCGGTCCTGGATCACCAGCGGCAGGTCAAGTTCATCACGCGGCAGCCCGGCGGCATCCTCTTCCTCATCACTGACAAGGAACAGGCCGGTCAGGCCGTGATAGACCTGATGGCCGGTGCGTCCGTGGGGATGGGGATGGAACCAGTAGGTGCCGGCGCGGTTGTCGATGACGAACTCGTAGACGTAGCGCTTGCCGGGGGCGATGGCGTACATCGGATGGCCGTCCATGCGCTGCGGAACATGCAGCCCGTGCCAGTGAACAATGGATTCTTCGGGCAAGCGATTGCTGAAACGAATGCGAATTTTCTGGCCGCGCCGCACGCGGATGATGGGGATGTGTCCCGAGCCGTCGCTTGCGCCCAGCACCTGTGGGCGGCCGCGCAACACGCGGCCGCTGTAGCGCCATACGCGGGTCGTATCACCGGGCAAGATGCTGATTTCGTCGATTCCCGCATCAAGCTCCAGTTCGATGTCCGGGTTGAAGTCCGGCGTAGCCTCCGCAGGCGGCATGCCTTGTGCCGCTGCCGCAAGCAAGCCCGACCCGCCGCTTGCCATCAGGAGTGCGCTTGCAGTGGTTCCTTGCAGGAATTGGCGGCGGTCGATCGGGCACATGGGATGGTCGGGAGCAGCAGGCAGATGGTCGGAGAAGATGGGGCAGCCGGACTTTTTCCGGCGCTTGCCTGGCTCAAGTCACCGCAGGCGAGCAAGTGACAAGATCGGCTTTCCACCGGGGAGCAGGCCTTTCCCCGGTGCAGCCGAACCGGCTCAGTGCTTGTGGGTCTCGCTGCCCGGAGCGGCGCCGACGCGCGGCCCGCGCCCTTCAGGCAGGCTAATACCTTTTTCCTTGGCGCGTTTCTGCATTTCGGCACGATTGGCCTCGGCCAGCGTCTGGCGTTCCTCCGGCGTGGCGGCGTTGCGCATCTTCTCGCGGAATGCAGTGTGCTCCTCAGGGGTCATCAGTTGCTGGCCAAGCGTCTGCCCGCCCATGCGACCCTGCCCCATGCCGCCACCCATGGCACCATGGCCCATGCCGGCGTGCCCCGTGCCGCCGGACATGCCTTGCATCATGCCGCCATGACCCATACCACCATGCCCCATGCCGCCGTGCATCGCGCCATGCCCTGTCCCTTCACCCATTGAGCCCTGGTGGGCGTGGGCCAGAAAAGTCATTCCCAGGCCGAGTGATGCAACGATTCCTGCTACAGCCTTGTACAAGTGTTTCATGATCAGATTCCTTCATAAGTTGGAGTTCATCATTTCGATCCGATGCGCCGCTGCTACCTTTCTGCCCGACGCAATGCTTTCGGCATGCGCCATTTGAGCATCCAGATGTAACACCGGCGTGTCGCCGCGCAGCTGTTTGGTATCGAAGCTTTGCGGGAAGCCGGGTTGTTACACTGCGTTACGAAAATCCCGCCTGCCGATTCGCCGCCCGCGTATATCTCAAGCATGCAGAAGCAAGATCACATCCTGGTGGTGGACGACGACGCGGAGATTCGCACCCTGCTGCGCGACTACCTGCACAAGCAGGGCTATCGCGTGAGCACTGCGGCCAACGGCCGCGAGATGCGTGCAGCCTTGAGTCCGGCGCCGCCCGACCTGGTGATTCTCGATCTCATGCTGCCGGGGGAAGACGGCCTCGGCCTGTGCCGCGATCTGCGTGCCGGCTCCGATCTGCCGGTGATCATGCTGACCGCGCGCGGCGACGAAGCCGACCGCATCGTCGGGCTCGAGATGGGGGCGGACGACTACCTGCCCAAGCCGTTCAGTCCGCGCGAGTTGCTGGCGCGCATCAAGAGCGTGCTGCGGCGCGCCCGTGCGCTGCCGGGCAACCTGAAGCCGGACGAGCTGGTGTCGTTCGGGTTCGCCGGCTGGACCCTCGATCTTGCGACCCGTAACCTCGGCTCGCCGGCCGGCGTGGTGGTGGCCTTGAGTGGCACGGAATTTCGTCTGCTGCGGGTGTTCCTGGATCACCCGCAGCGCGTCCTCACCCGCGACCAGCTGCTCGACTTCATGCTGTCGCGCGATGCCAGCCCGTTCGACCGCGCCATCGACGTGCAGGTGAGCCGCCTGCGCCACCGGCTGGGCGAAGATGCGCGCGAGCCGGCGATCATCAAGACCGTGCGCAGCCAGGGCTACGTATTCGCGACCCAGGTGACGGCCATGCATCGATGAGCCTGTTGCCGAAGTCCCTGTTCAGCCGGCTGGTGCTGGTGCTGCTAGGCGGCTTGATTGCCGCGCAACTGCTGAGCTTCGTGATTCACATGCACGATCGCAGCGAACTGCTGCAGGAAACCACCGGCATGCAGTCGGCACGGCGCATCGCCGATATCGTCAGGCTGCTCGATCCGCTCGCGCCAGCCGAGCGCCGGCGCATCGCCTTCGTGCTGAGCGCCGCGCCGCTGTGGATTCGCCTCGATCAGGCTCGCCTGGCGCCGCCTGCCGACCAGGGCGCCGATCGCCAGGCACGCGCCGCGCTGTTCGGCGCGTTCCTGCGGCGCGCTTTGGGCGAGGCATGGGCGGTCGAGGTGAGCATGAGCGACAGCCACGCCCCGGCAGCCGCAGGCGCGGGCCCGGTTGACGGCCGGCAGATGGAGCCCGGCATGGGCCCCGGCCGGGGCATGGGCATGGGTGCGGGTATGGGGCCGGGCATGGCCCAGGGTAGCGGAATGAGTCCGGGCATGGGCATGGGGCGTGGCGCAGAAGGCGAGCCGATGCCGATGCATCCGGGCATGCAATACCTTGCGCGTCCCGCGCTTTCGTTCGTCGCGCAAGTACGTCTCGGTGACGGTACCTGGGTCAGTTTCGATACACGGCAGCCGGCGCAAACCGAGAACTGGCCGTATCGCATGTTGGCCAGCCTGCTGGTGCTGCTGGCGGCGGTGATGCTGGTGTCGCTGATCGCGGTGCGCTGGGCCACCCGCCCGCTCAAGGCGCTGGCCGACGCCGCCGAGGAACTTGGCAGGAATATCCATCAGGCGCCGCTGGCCGAATCCGGGCCGCTGGAAGTGGTGCGCGCAGCGCGCGCGTTCAACACCATGCAGGCACGCCTGCTGCACTACATCGAGGATCGCACCCGCGTGCTGGCTGCCATGTCGCACGACTTGAAAACCCCGATCACGCGCCTGCGCCTGCGCGCCGAGTTGCTCGATGATCCGATGCTGCGCGCCAAGTTCGGCAACGATCTGGCCGAAATGGAGGCGATGGTGGGGGTCACGCTGGATTTCATGCGCGGCCTGGATTCCGGCGCAGCCGCGCAGCCGGTCGACATCATGGCCCTGCTCGAAAGCCTGCAGGCGGACATGGCCGAAACCGGCGCACAGGTCAGCATCGAAGGCACCCCGCAGAAACCCTATGTGGGCAGGCCGCAGGCGCTCAAGCGCTGCCTGGCCAACCTGCTGGAAAACGCAGTCAAATACGGCAAGCGTGCACTGGTGACCATGGACGACAGCGACCTGCGCCTGGAAATCGTGATCGCTGATGAAGGACCGGGAATTGCGCAAGCCGAACTTGAGCGGGTGTTCGAGCCCTTTTACCGGCTGGAACAATCGCGCAATCGCGAAACCGGCGGCACCGGTTTGGGATTGACCATCGCGCGCGGGATCGCCGAGGCGCACGGCGGCACGCTTGGCCTTGCCAACCTTGCCGCCGGCGGGTTGCAGGCGCGTTTGATCCTGCCGCGCCGATAAGCCCCTTCCCCCAAGGCTCTCGAACGACAGTCTTCAACCAAGTTGATACTCTGCAACAGCGGCCCCCGTTCCCAACGCTGCGGCCTTGATGCGCGGCTCCACCGCGACCAGCGGCAGTCCGTAGGCCGTGCCCATCGACACCCCGACCCAGCCGCTGCGCCCGGCATCGCTGCGCTCGTCCGCGCACAGCCGGTCGATCACCGCCCGCCAGTGGGCATTCATGGCGTCGATGCCGCTGCCGGAGCTTTCCCGGAGCTTGAAAAAATCCGCGCGCGTCTCCTCGCGCGTGGCCCTGCCGGTACAACGGTCGCCGTGCATCGGGTCATCGATCGAGGCCAAGGCCATGCCGTGCTTCCCGACGAATACGGCGGCCCGTCGATGATCTCCTGGCCCAGCATGTGGCTGCTGCAACCATACGGTGCCGCTTCGTGGCGCAGCGACAGGATCGTTGAGGGGGAAGTTCTTGCGCACACGCATGCCATGCGTCCGTTTTCAAGCATCCGTTCGAATCGCATTTCTTGTGGAACAACTTGCTCTTTTGGTATCAAAATCCGCTCCGCTAATTTTCGCTGTATTGCAAAAATGAGCGTGGTAATTTTTTCGGATACGCAAAAAAACCCGTGTGTATAATCTGGCGTCATGAGTGCCATTTCACGCTATCCGCGCTACTTGCAGCCAAGTGTTGAGGACGACCTCGCCCGCAAGATGGTGTTTCTCGGCGGGCCGCGCCAGGTGGGCAAGACCAGTTTGGGTAAACAACTTATCCCCGATGCAAATGCCTATCTCAACTGGGATGTGGCGGCGCATCGTGCGCTGATCCTGAGGCAGCAGTTGCCGGCCACGGATGCATGGTTTTTCGACGAGATTCACAAGTACCGCCTTTGGCGCGGCTATCTCAAGGGGCTGTTTGACTTGCACGGTAACAGCAAGCGGATTCTCGTCACGGGCAGTGCGCGGCTGGATTACTACCGTTTCGGGGGGGATTCCCTGCAGGGGCGGTATCACTACCTGCGCCTGCATCCGTTTTCGGTTGCCGAACTGGGCATCAAAACCCGCGATGATTTCGAGCAGTTGCTGCGCCTCGGTGGTTTTCCTGAACCGTTTTTCTCCGGGTCCGAGCGGCAGACGCGGCGCTGGGCGCGCGACTATCGCGATCGGCTGATGCGCGAGGAAGTCACCAGCCTGGAGCGCATCGACAATCTGGGCCAGCTTGAACTGCTGGTGATGCGTCTGCCCGAATTGGTGGGCAGTCCGCTCTCGCTCAACGCATTGCGCGAGGATTTGTCGCTGTCGCACCGCACGGTTGGCAACTGGATCGATGTGCTCGAACGCCTCTACGCGATTTTCCGGATCTCGCCTTTTGGCGCACCACGAATTCGCGCCGTCAAGAAAATGCAAAAGCACTATCACTTCGACTGGTCAATCGTGCAAGACGAAGGTGCGCGCTTTGAAAATCTGGTGGCCAGCCATTTGCAAAAATGGGTGCATTGGCAGCAGGATGTTGAAGGGCGAGACGCCGAGTTGCGCTACTTCCGCGATACCGATGGTCGTGAAGTTGATTTTGTGGTGATGGTCGGCGGCCAACCGGTCAGTTTTATCGAATGCAAGCTCGCTGATGGTGACATTGGAAGTGGCATGCGCTATCTGAAGCAACGCTTCCCGAAGGTCGATGCCTGGCAGGTCGCTATACGCACTACACGTGATTACCTCACGCGCGAGGGTGTGCGAGTGGCGCCAGTGCTACGCCTGCTGGAGGGGTTGAAATAGGCGGCATCGGAACCAGGAGGAATAGGAAATCCAATCGGCTATCTGAGGGGGCATGGCCGACGCCGGGTGGCGCATTCAGTCGCCGATGTGGCACCGGTATGCGCAGCCCTTGACGAATTGCGGCGGCCCGCCGCGCTCGGCTGCCGTCGCCAAGTGCGCGAAACAAGCGCAAAAGCTATTGCAGCTTGATGTTCGCAGTACGCACGAGCGCGCCCCACTTCGCTCGCTCCTCAAGCATGAAGGCGCGAAACTGCCCGGCGCTGCCGGCGGCCGGTGCGGCACCCAGCGACTTCACTTTCTCCACGATCTCGGGCGCTTGCATCGCCTTGATGATTTCGGCGTTGAGGCGTTCGACGATGGCCGCAGGCGTGCCCCTGGGTGCCAGAACGCCATACCAACCGAGATACTCGCGATTGTCGAAGCCCTAGTTCCATCACGGTGGGCACATTGGGGAAGGCTTCCACGCACGCCTTGGTGGTTACAACCAGGAGCAAGAGCGAGCCGCCGCGTATATGCCGCATCGCGGCGCCCATCGAATCGACCATCACCGGCACGGTGCCGCCGATCACATCCTGCTGGGCACCGGGCGTCGATTTGCAGGCGATCGTCGTCAGGTCGAGCTTGGCAAAGGCGTCGCTAGTCCGGCTTGGCCCCGGACGCCCGCACCACTTCGCCCCACATCGCGATTTCGCGCTCCAGAATGCGCGCGAGCTCGTCCGGCGTCGTCGCGGCGACCTGCATGCCGAAGCTCTCGACGCGCCGCGCGAAGTCCGGCTCGCGCATGACGGCGACGATGTCGCGGTTTTGCCGCTCCTGCAATTCGCGCGGCAGGCCGCGCGGCGCGACGATGGCAAACCAGGCCATGATCTCGAAACCGCTCGCGCCCTGCTCGGTCATGGTCGCGACTTCCGGCAGCAGGCTGACGCGCGCCGGCCCGGTGACAGCAAGAGCGCGCAGCTTGCCGGCGCGCAATTGCGGTAGCGCGCTTTGCAGATTGTCGAACATGAAGTTGGTGTCGCCGCGCAGCAGACCCTCGAGGGCCTGCGGGTTGCCCTTGTACGGGATGTGCTGTATGTCCAGCCCCCACTTGCGCTTGAACACCTCGCCCAGCAGGTGATTGGCGGTACCGTTGGCGGGCGAGCCGAAGTTAAGCGCGCCAGGTCGGGAGCGCGCGGCAGCGACCAGTTCATTGAGAGAACGCACCGGCGAGGACTGCGCGACCACCAGCGCGGTCGGAATGTCGACCACCTTGGTGATCGGCGTGAAGTCGCGGCGCGGGTCGTAGGGCAGGTTGCCGAAGAGGCTCACGTTGACGGCCAGCGACGCCGCTCCAGACAGAAGCAGGGTATAGCCGTCGCCAGCCTGCTGGGCGACGTAATGCGTGCCGGTATTGCCGCCGGCGCCCGGGCGGTTCTCGACCACCACCGGCTGGCCCCAGATATCCTTGACGCGCTCGGCGATCATGCGCGCCATGGCGTCCGACGGCCCACCGGCGGGATAGGGGACGATCAGGCGCACCGGTCGCACGGGCCAGGTTTGGGCCTGGGCCGATCCGGCAAGACAGGCAAATACGATCCACAGCAGGATATGGCGCATGATCAGGCTCCGGGTAGCAGGTGTTCGAGGATGCAGTCGCTGGCCATGCCGCGTTCGATGAGGCTTTGGCGCACCGCGGCGCGGGTAGCGGTGCTGGCGGCGATGTAGGCGCGGGTGCCGCGGGCGTCGCCCACGGTCGCCGCGATCTGTTCGGCCAGATGCGCGGGTTCAGGCACTGCGACGATGCGCAGGTTGGCCGCGCCGGCTGCCAGCGCCTGCAGCCGCTCCGGGCAATAGGCAGTGGCGGCGACAATCAGCCACATCGGCTGGCGCATGCCGCAGGCGAGCGCCTGCCCGAAGATGCCAAGCAGCCCGCTCAAACCCACGCCCTCGGCGACACCGATCATGGGGCCCAGGTGTTCCTCGTGCAGGTAAGCGTCGCCTGCGGGGCCGGTCACCGCGACGTCCATGCCGGCGCACCACTGGCCTGCTTGCGGCCCCAGGTGGAATTCCAGCGTGTCGTCGTCGGGCAGATTCGCCATCCAGGCCGTCAGCGGCGCGCGCCCCGGCGCGGAGAGCTCGGCTGACTGGCCGGCGGCAAAGGTCATTGGCCCGCCGCTATGCACCGCCAGGCGCACGATGGCAATGCCGTCCGCGCGTGCCTCGGTGCTCTCGACGGTGCAGCGCAGGTGGCGCTGCGGATGCGCGACGACCCCGCCGATCTCGACCACCGCGACCACGCAGTCTTCCAGCGGGTGCGACTGGCAGGCCAGGATCGCGCCGCGCCGGCGCTCGGCGTCGCTCAAAACCAGCGGGTTGTAGGTGGTTCCCATGTCGACGCAACCGCGGATCAGGATCGACTTACAGGAACCGCATTGCCCCTGCTGGCAAGCAAAGGGGTAGTCGATGCCGGCGTCGAGCGCGGCCTCGAGCACGGTGGCGCCTGCCGGAACTTCGATCTCCACGTCGAAGGGTTCTATGCGCACGCGCATGGCTAGGCCTGGCGCACGACGACCGGCAGCCCGGTCAGGCGCCGGCTGGCGGTGCGGTCCATGAACTCGACATCGGGTGCGTCGATAGCGTAGTCAGGATAGCGGCGCAGAAACTCGGCCACCGCGAGGCGCAGCTCCATGCGCGCCAGACTGGCGCCCAGACAGTAGTGCACGCCGTGGCCCAGGGTGGCGTGGCGATTGGGGTTGCGCGCAATATCGAGCCGCTCGGGGTCGGCGAACGCGGCGGGGTCGTGGTTGGCCGCGCCGATCATGATGTGCAGGATGTCGCCGCGGCGGATGGTCTTGCCGCCGAGCGTGAAATCGGCACGCGCGGTGCGAATGCCACGCTGGGTCGGCGCGTCGAAGCGCAGGAATTCCTCGGCGGCCAGGTTGATGCGCTCAGGTTCGGCCACCAGCCGTGCCAGCTGGTCGGGAAAGCGTTGCAGGTTCATGAGTGCGAGCGAGATCGCGCTGCGCGAGGTGCCGCCACCGGCGGTGGCCATCATGTTGCAGGTGGCGAGGATCTCCAGGTCGGTGAGGCGCTCGCCGCTGACCTCGGCGTGCACCATGGCGCTGATCATATCGGCGCCGGGTCGCGCGCGGCGCGCGGTGATGTGTGCCATGAAGTAATCCTGCTGCTCGTCGAGGATGCGGCGCTGCTCTTCCGCCATGGCCTCACGGTCGGGGTTGACCGGCTGGAACAGGAAGTTGGAGCAGCGGTCGCTCCAGTGGCGCAGGCGCTGCTCGTCCGCCGAAGGCAGGCCCAGCAGGTCCAGCATCACCAGCACCGGTATGCGCGCGGCGAACTCCAGATAGGCATCGAAGTGCTCGCGACCGGCCAAGGTGTCAAGCACCTCGGCGACACGCGCGGCGATGCGCGGCTTCATCAGTTCGACCGCACGCGGCGTCATCGCCTTCATGAACAGCAGCTTGAGCCTGTCGTGGTAAGCGTCGTCGCGATAAAGGAGCCAGCGCGTGTAGTGCTCGATGACGAAACTGAAGCGCTCGCGCCGGACTTGCGGCAAATAGGAGTACAGGGTTTCGACTCGGTCGACGCTCAATTCCGAGTTGGCCTGCAAGTCGAATACTTCGCGGTAGCGCGTGACCAGCCACGCACCGGCGCGCTCCGACCAATGCACGGGGTCGCGCTCGCGCAGGCGGGCGTAGAACGGGTAGGGGTCGTAGACCGCAGCGGAGGTGAAGAGCCCGAAACTGTCGGCCGGGTCGGGGCCGGGCTCGACCGTGCGCATGCGAAAAGGCGCCGACCTGCGGCCATGCGCCGCATCCGGATTGTCGATCATGGTTTGGGACATCATGTGCCGCAGAGTAGAAGCCGGCCAGTCCGATGTCAAAGAGATTCGGGGCGTCTGTCCGCCTGGTGAGAAGCGGGCGCGATCGGCATCGCAGCGACCTCGATGCGCCGGGCGGCGATTTTCAGGCGCGGCAGAAACTCACGCAAGGCTTCCCGCGTCGTCAATGCGGCGTGGTGCCAGCTGATGTTGAGGCCGGCTATCGAGGTGGCGTCGCGCAGTATCGGTACTGCCAGGCTGGAAGTGCGCGGATTGAATCCCCGGATACGAGTGGCGTAGCCAGCACGGCGCACCCTTTCAACGCTCTCATCGAGCGCCGCCGAAGTGCGCGCAAGCGCGGCGTCCCGCCCGATTGTGCGCGCAAGCAGCCGCAGCGTTTCCTTGCGAACGCGCGCATTCGAAAACGCGAAACAGGCCATGCCGATTGCCGACTCAAGAATCGGCACGCGGTAACCGGCAGGAACCCGGTCGAGCGCAAGCGGGCTCGATAGCGATGTGCTCGCGCGGACGTGCATCGTGTCGCCATTCAAAGTCGCGATCGCGATCGGCCAGACCAGCGAATCGGCCAGCTCTTGCATGTGCGGCATGGCAGCGTGCGTCAGCCATTCCTCGTCGCCGTAGCCGTCCGCGAGGGAGCGGACGGCATAGCGCAGACGTACACGTCCGCTGCGACGATCGCGCTGCACATAGCCCTCTTCTTCCAGAGTATCGAGCAGGCGGTACACGGTCGCGCGCGGCAACCCGGTGTCGCCGCACAAAGTGGCTACCGGGCATTCGCCAATGCGATTAAGGGCCTGCAGCAGATCGAGGCCACGGATAAGGGAGCGGACGCCGGCGCTTGCGCGCCCCGTCCCGCGGCCGACCGGCTTCACGGCTACGGTACGCCCCGACTTTTCACAATGGCGCAGCGTCGACGTCGCAGGTGAACTGCAACGCGTAGCTTCCCTCGACCCGCGCCTCGTTCCATGCGCGCTCCACGTAGGCGCGCGCACCCTTGGCATGCGCGAGTTCCGGCCTGTGAAAGTGCTGGGCGTTGGCGGCCGAGCCCTCGATCTTGCGCGTGGTAC
>Ga0209591_10009644_pt1 | contig 10425 bp, 9 predicted proteins | sample MAT01_FD_187207 | JGI IMG/M metagenome (GOLD analysis project Ga0209591, IMG submission 187207) | Freshwater microbial communities from Lake Fryxell liftoff mats and glacier meltwater in Antarctica - MAT-01 (SPAdes) (version 2) | ecosystem: Environmental > Aquatic > Freshwater > Ice > Liftoff...
ACAACAAACTCAAGGTCATCAAACGGCGCTGCTATGGCCTCACCAACCTTGGGCGCTTCTTCCAGCGCATCACGCTTGACCTCGTCGGCGAGCAATGGTTCAACCCCTGGCGCCAGCCCACCTACTACATATGGGGCGCTTCACGCTGATTCCCAAAGAGCCGTATTTACCACACCAGATGCAGTAAAACGAGTATTGCGTGCGCTCATTGCGACCATGCCACCCGTACTCACCGCTACGGATCGCAACGTGTAATTGCGCTTCGATGCCGTAAGTTACTACAGCGACAATTACGCTGCCACGCCGCCGCCTTGGCCTGCAACGCAAGCCCGTTACGCGCCACGTTGGCCTTGAACGTGTGTGCATTGAGGCATCCTTCGTCCTGATGCGCGGGAAGACCCCTCCACGCCGCTGCGCTCCGGTCGGGGTGACAACGGGCGTTGCCATGCGCGCACGCGTCAACTGCGTAACGCCTACTGTGAACTGACTCCTGTCCCCCGCCCCCCTCCATGGTATACTTGCGCCACACCAGTCGTCACCAGCCGAGGAGCAAGCATGGCCGAGCTGCGCAAGGTTGCGCTCTTTACCAACGAGTACCCGCCGCATGTCTATGGCGGGGCCGGCGTGCATGTTGAGTATCTTAGCCGAGCCCTCGCAAAGCTTGTGCCGGTGGAAGTGCGCTGCTTCGGCGAGCAGCACGCTGATGCGCCCGCGCTCACCGTGCGCGGCTACCCGCTCTGGGAGGAGACGAAGCGCGGCACCGACCCGCGCTTTGGCGGCGCCGTGGACGCCTTCGCCCGCTCGCTGCTGATGGCCAAGGACAGCCTGGACGCCGACATCGTGCATTGCCATACCTGGTACACCGACATGGGCGGCCTGCTGGCTGGCAAGCTCTGGGGCGTGCCTTACGTGCTCACGATCCACTCGCTGGAGCCGCTGCGCCCCTGGAAGGTGGAGCAGCTGGGCAACGCCTACCACCTGAGCGCCTGGATGGAGCGCACTGCGATCGAGCAGGCCGACGCCGTGATCGCTGTCTCCAAGGAGACTCGCGACGACGTGCTGCGCCTTTTCAATATCGCCCCCGACAAGGTTCATGTGATCTACAACGGCATCGACCTGGCCGAGTACCGCAAGGCGGCCGCCACCGACGCCCTGGTGAAGTACGGCATCGACCCGGAGCGCCCCTTTGTGCTGTTCGTCGGCCGGATCACGCGCCAGAAGGGGATTATCCATCTGGTGAACGCGATCCCGCAGCTCGACCCGGCGCTCCAGGTGGTGCTCTGCGCTGGCGCCCCCGACACGCCCGAGATCGGCGCCGAGATGCAGGAGCGCGTGGCGGTGGTGAGCCAGGGCCGCGAGGGCGTGATCTGGGTGCGCGAGATGCTGACTCGCCCCGACGTGATTCAGCTCTACTCGCACGCCGCTGTCTTCTGCTGCCCGTCGGTCTACGAGCCGTTCGGGATCATCAACCTGGAGGCGATGGCCTGCGAGACCGCCGTGGTCGCCTCGGCCGTGGGCGGGATCAAAGAGGTGGTTGTGCCCGAGCAGACGGGCATCCTGGTGCCGCTTGAGCTGAGGGAGGGCGGCTTTGAGCCGGTGGACGCCGTGCGCTTCTCGGCCGACCTGGCCGCCGGGATCAACCGGGTGGCGCGTGATCCGGCCCTGGCCGAGCGCTTCGGGCTGGCCGGGCGCCGCCGCGTGGAGGAGCATTTTAGCTGGGACGCGATCGCGCAGAAGACGCTTGAGCTGTACAAGACACTGGTACACCCATGACGAACTACGAGCTGGAGCCGTTGCCAGCCAGCGAGGTACGCAGGAAGCGCCGGATCTGCGGCTCGTCCTCGATCACAAGAATGCGCTGATCGACAGTCGTCATAGAGAGATCGAGCCCTTGCGAAAGTCGGACTTGCCGATGCGGGCGTTGATCAGCACGGGGCGGCCAGCCTGGGCGAGTGCGCGGGCCTGGGCCAGGGTCTCGCCAACAAGCTCGGGGTCATCGAGCAGGAGCCCTGCGGCGCCGAGGCCTGCGGCGGCCTCGTGGTACGCGGTTGGCGCGAGGGTGGTGCCCACGGCGTCGCCGAGCATGTCCACCTGGTCGCGGGCGATCTGGGCCCAGCTGGCGTCGTTGCCCACCACGGCGATCAGCGGGATGCCGTGGCGCACAAAGCTATCGAGCTCGGCCAGGCTGTAGCCAAAGGCGCCATCGCCGAAGAGCGCCCAGACTTCGGCCTCGGGGCAGGCGAGGGCCGCGCCCAAGGCAAAGCCGGCGCCGACGCCGAGCGTACCAAAGGGGCCAGGGTCGAGCCAGCGCAGCGGCGCGCGCGGGGCCACCGTGTAGGCGGCTGTGGCCACGAAGTCGCCGCCGTCGGCCACGAGCAGCGCGTTATCGGGCAGGGCGGCGTCGATGGCGCGGCAAAGCTGGAGCGGGTTGATCAGGGCCATGCGCTCGTCGGCCTGGCGTGCGATCTCGGCCTCGCGGGCATTGTCGCGGGCGCGCAGCGTGGCCTGCCAAGCTTGCCAACGCTCGACGGGCGGCGTGGTGGCAGCGAGGGCGCGCAGGGTGCGGCTGGGGTCGGCGAGCAGCGCGATAGTTGGGCGGCGGTTCAGCGCAAGGTCGGCGCGGCTGCGGTTGGCGGCGATGTAGGTAGCCCCGCGCCGGATCGGGCGCCCGTAGTCGAGCCGGAAGTCGCATGGCACCCCGGCGAGCAGCACGAGGTCGGCCTCTTTGAGGGCGACGCGGCGCTGGTGGCGCATGAGCAGCGGGTGGGCGCGGCCGAGCAGGCCCCGCGCGCCGCCGGAGAGGTAGACGGGCGCGCCGATGCGCTCCACCGCCTGGGCCAGGGCATGGGCCGCGCCAGCATCGAGCAGCGCCTGGGAGCCGATCACGAGCAGGGGGCGCTGGGCGCGGGCGAGGGCCTGGGCGGCGCGGGCGAGCGGCTTCGGCGCCGGCTCCGGCGGCTCAGCCAGAATAGGCGGGCCAGGGCGGATGTGCTCTGCTCCCGCAAAGAGGCGGCTGGCGTGGGCGCCGAGGTACAGGCGCGTGGCGCGGGCGGCGAGGCTGCCGCCCTTTGCGGCGCCCACGTACAGCGCGCGCACCGTCGCCTCGGCGTAGAGCAGGTCGATCGGGCACTCCAAAAACACCGGGCCGGGCACGCCCTGCTGGGCCTCGCGGAAGGCCCGCTCTAGCAGGGGGACAAGCTCCGCAACGCGGCGGGCGGTGGCGGCCCACTTCACGTGCGGGCGCAGCAGCGCCATCTGGTCGATGTCCTGGAGGCTACCGCGACCCTTGAGCAGCGTGGCGGCGGCGCCGCCGAGCAGCACCACAGGCGACTGGGCCGTCTGCGCGTTCTTCACGGCGGTAATCGTGTTGGTGAGGCCGGGGCCGGCAGTGACGGCGACCACCCCAGGGCGGCCCGTCAGGCGGGCCACGGCGTCGGCGGCGAACACGGCTGTGGCCTCGTGGCGGGTGTCGATCACACGGATGCCCCGCGCCTTGCAGCCCACCAGAATCGGCGAGATGTGGCCGCCGACTAGCGTGAACAGCCAGGGCGTGCCCTGCGCCGCCAGCACGCTCGCGATCAGGTCGCCACCGTGCATAGAGCCTCCCAGGAGCGGGGCCGTCTGGACCACGAAGGGCTAGAAAGAGGCGAAGGGCGCGAACGCCGACTGAACGTTATACTATCAGCATTTGCCCCGTTGCGCATGCGATCATGGCGCTTATCCGCGTAAGCCGCGCTTACACGGCGCCTCTACCACCTTTACCACCTTAGACGAGGTTTCAGCTGTGCGTTACGCTTCGACGCGCTGCCCTCACCCCCACCGCTGGGGCGGTTTCCGCCTCTCCCGCGCGCGGGAGCGGGGGCCAGGGGGTGAGGGCCATCTGGCAAACTGTCTAGTACATCGCTGCAAGGCGAAGCCTTGCCTTAGGCCTCAGTCGGCGGCGGTGACGGCAGCCTCCTCCTGGCCTTTGCTGCGGGCGCGGGCCGCCCCGAGATCCACGTGCGGCGCCAGCAGGGTGACGCCGAAGGCCAGGACGGCAACAACCAGCGTGGTCGCAAACATGTCGCTCATGGCCGAGGCCAGGGCCGCGCGGGCCTGATCGCCGATCGCCGCCGCACCTAGCGCGCCCTCGCCCACCAGCGCGTCGAGGCTCACCACGGCGGGGTCCAGGCCCACGGCGCGTAGCGCGTCGGCCAGGCGAGCGCCGAGCAGTGCGCCGAGCACCGCCACCCCGAAGGTGCCGCCGATCGTGCGTGAGAACTGGAGCGTAGCGGTGGCCGCGCCGAGGTTGCTCTTCTCCACCGTGCTCTGCACCGAGATCAGGAAGGCTGGGATGGCGCTGCCCATGCCGATACCCATCAGGCCGAGCGCCAGCATCAGCTCCAGCTGGCTCATATCCGGGCGCACGCGCGTCATCAGGGCGGTGCCTACGACGAAAAAGGCCATGCCGCCGATCACCAGGCTGCGGTAGCTCACCCGCAGCAGCAGGCGGCTTGCGATAATCGATGAGCCGACCCAGCCCAGCAACATTGGCGTGAGCGTGGAGCCAGCCTCGGTGGCGCTCTTGCCCAGCACGCCCTGCACAAAGAGCGGCACATAGGACATCCCGCCGAACAGCACCCAACCGGCCAGCACGCCGTGGGCGCAGGCCACCGCGAAGAGCCGCCAGCGGAAGAGCCGCACCGGCAGGATCGGCGCGGGCGCCCGCAGCTCCACCCAGATCAGCGCGCTCAGAGCGGCGGCGGCAACGCTCAGCAGCGCCCAGCTCGTCGGCGACCCCAGGTCGTTCAGGCCGAGCAGCAGCGTCACCACGCCAACCACCAGCAGCGCCGCGCCCGCGAAGTCGATCGCGGGCCGCACCCCGGCGGGCCGCGCCACGCCGCTCCAGGCCGTCCAGACCAGGGCGGCGGCCACAAAGGCCACGGGAATGTTGATCAGGAACACCCATTGCCAGGCGACGCTGTCCACCAGGAAACCGCCGATCAGCGGCCCAGCCACGGAGCTTACGCCCCAGACGCCGGAGAAGAGGCCCTGCACCTTGGCGCGCTGCTCCAGGCTAAAAATATCGCCCACGATGATAAAGGCGAGCGGCAGCAGGCCCCCCGCGCCCAGGCCCTGCACGGCGCGGGCCGCGATCAGCTGGGGCATGCTACTGGCCAGGCCGCAGAGCAGCGAGCCCACAGCGAAAATGCTGATCGCGACCATGTAGACCGGGCGGCGCCCGTAAAGGTCGGAGAGCTTGCCGAAGATCGGCCCCACCGTGGTGGACGTAAGCATGTAGATGGCGAAAACCCAGCTGTAGCCCGCCAGGCCGCCGAGCTGGCCCACGATCGTGGGCATTGCCGTCGCTATGACGGTGCTTTCCATGCTCGCCATAAACAGGCTCATCATCACCCCGAGGGTGATCAGCACAACCCGACGCTGGTTCAAGCCCGGCTCCTTCGCGCCCCAGGCGCGGCTATCACTGTCTAGTCCAATATTAGCCGACTTAACTATACTCGAGATTGCCCTGCGCGGCAAGCCGGGTGGTATACTGTCGCCATCCACTCGCCGCGCCAGCCCGGAGCAATGCCCCGTGAGCCTTGCCGCCCGCCGCATCCTCGCCGCCGCGCTCCTGCTGATCGGCAGCCTCGGCCTGTGCTGCGGGCTCTTCTCCGGCGTGCTCTTCCCGCGCCTCTTCGACGCCGACGTCGCCCGCGTCCAGGCCCTCGCCCCGCTCAGCTACGCCGCATTCGAGGACGGCACGCCCGGCCGCGCCGCCCTGCTCGAGGGCCGTCTCAGCGCTCGCAACCCTGCCTCCCCCGAGGGCTTCGTCATCTACACGCGCTCCGTGGCCAGCCTCGACCGCGACGGCAAACGGGTCTGGCGCGAGCTGGAGCGCGTGCAGCCGCCACTGCTGCTGGAGCTGCCCGGCGGTGTCGCCCGCGTCGTGGGCGACTACAACCTCAACGGCATTATGGAGCGCGTCGGCGACGATCTCACGCAGATCGAGGGGCTGCGGGCGGGCGCCAGCGTGATGGCCGTTGGCACGCTGGTGCAGGGCCAGGAGGGCGTCGAGCTCCAGGCCGATCTTGTCGCCGCCGACACGCGCGCCGCCTTTTTGGCGAGCAACCGCGCCGCCGCACTCTTCTTCAGCATCTTTGGCTGGGCTCTGATCGGCGGCGGCGCGCTGCTCTTTGTCGGCGGCCTCTTCGTGCTGCTGCGCCTTCTGCGCGCGCCCGCGCAGCGGCCTTAGCTGCTCGCTCCAATCTGCGTAATCTGCGTAATCTGCGGATGATTACGCCCTAGCCCGGGGTCCCCCACATGTCCGAGCAAACCCCCGTCCCGCCGCCCATCCCCCCGCCCCCCGAGGATCAGCTCGTCGTCACACAGCACCGCGTGACGGTCGGCGGCCGCGAGCTGCGCTACACCGCCACGGCGGGCACGATCGTGCTGCGCGAGGAGGCCGAGCAGCCCGCCGATAGCGGCCCCACCGCCGATGGCGCCAAGCCCCGCGCCGCCATCTTCTTTGTGGCCTACACGCTCGACGGCGTGACCAATAAGGCCGTCCGCCCGCTCACCTTCTCGTTCAACGGCGGCCCCGGCTCCTCCTCGGTCTGGCTGCACCTCGGCCTGCTCGGCCCCCGCCGCGTGCTGCTCGACGACGACGGCAATGCTCCCCCGCCCCCCTATCGCCTCGTCGACAACGACTTCTCGCTGCTCGACGTCACTGATCTCGTCTTCATCGACCCCGTGAACACTGGCTATAGCCGCGTGCTCCCCGGCGAGGCTGCCAAGCAGTTCCACGGCTTCAAGCGCGACATCGAGTCGGTTGGCGACCTGATCCGGCTCTACACCTCGCGCTACGAGCGCTGGCTCTCGCCCAAGTTCCTGATCGGCGAGAGCTACGGCACCACGCGCGCCGGCGGCCTGGCCGGCTACCTCCAGGAGCGCCACGGCCTCTACCTCAACGGCATCATGCTGATCTCCGCCGTGCTCAACTTCCAGACCCTGGAGTTCGACCCCGGCAACGACCTGCCGTTTATCCTGTTTCTGCCCAGCTACGCCGCCACCGCCTGCTTCCACGGCCGCCTTGCCCCAGAGCTTCAGGCCGACCTGCGCACCACCCTGGTTGAGGTCGAGGCGTTCGCGCTTGGCGAGTACGCGAGCGCCCTGCTGCAAGGCGCAAACCTTGAGCCCGAGCGCCGCGCCGCCGTTGCCGCCCAGCTTGCGCGCTACACCGGCCTGAGCGTAGCCTACCTGGAGCGCTGCGAGCTGCGCATCCGCGACGACCGCTTTGTGAAGGAGCTGCTGCGCGAGGATGCGCGCACCGTGGGCCGCCTCGACAGCCGCTTCAAAGGCGCCGACCGCGACGCCGTGGGCGAGCACGCCGAGTTCGACCCCAGCTACGCGCTGATCCAGGGCCCATACACGGCCACCCTGAACGCCTACGTGCGCGGCGAGCTGCGCTACGAGAGCGACCTGCCCTACGAGATTCTCACGGGGCGTGTGCGGCCCTGGAGCTACAGCGAGCACGAGAATCGCTACGTCGATGTGGCCGAGACGCTGCGGCGCGCGATGACGATGAACCCCCACCTGCGCGTCTACGTCGCCAGCGGCTACTACGACCTCGCAACGCCCTACTTCGCCACCGACTACACCCTCAGCCACCTTGGCCTCGCCCCGTGGCTGCGCCCAAACCTCAGCGTCGGCTACTTCGAAGCCGGCCACATGATGTATATTCAGCGCGCCGCGCTCGCCAAGCTGCGCCAGGAGCTGCTCGCCTTCGTGCGCGGAACGTAGCTCCCTTGTACTAGAGAAATGCGTCGGGGCGCCCCTCGTGGGCGCCCTCCGGGCAAAGGGAGTCCCACCATGACATTCGAGCTTGATGCGACACGCGGCTACATACAGCTTGGGCCAACGCGCCTAAGCTACCTGGACTGGGGCGGCGCGGGGCAGCCCGCCCTGCTGCTGCACGGCATCACAAGCAGCGCGGCCACGCTCTGGCAGCTCGCCCCGGCGCTCAAATCCGCTGGCTACAGGCCCATGGCGCTCGATATGCCCGGCCACGGCGAGAGCGACGTAAGCCAGGATCACGCCATCGACACGCTCGCGGGGCTGGCGGGCGCGGCCCTGGAGGCGCTAGGTCTCCAGAACGTGCTGGTGCTCGGACACTCCTGGGGCGGGGCGACCGCCCTCGCCCTTGCTAGCGGCGCTGCCCATGCGAGTGGTCGGATTGCCCGCACTGTGCTGGTGGATCCCGCCCTGGCCATGGCGGCCAACTGGGGCGAGGAGCGGCTGCCCAGCTACCTCGAAGGTGTCGGCGAGCCCGCCAGCAGGGGCGCAGTGCGTGTGCGCGCCAACAACCCCTCGTGGGCGGAGGCCGACATCTTCTGGAAGGCCATCGCCCTAGAGCAGTGTCGGCGCGAGCAGGTGGCCGGCTTCTTCTTGCCCCGCGAGGAGTGGAGCCTGGTGGAGCGCTTTGGGCAGGTTCAGGCGCCGCTGCTGCTGCTTGTGGCCGACCCCGTCCACAGCGTGATCCCGCCCGAGCGGGTCAACGAGGTGCGCCGCACGCTTTCCCCAGCGCTCGGCACCATCACCGTGGTGCCCGGCACCACCCACAACATGTTTCGCGGGCCAGGCTACAGCGCCTCGCTGGCCGCGCTGCTGGCGTGGCTGCGTGCGTGAAACAGTGACTGGGTGTCGAAGGTCACCTCGGGGTGCCGGAGCGCGTTGACGCACCCTGAGGCCTGTGGTACGGTGGAGGGACCAACTAACAGAAGGGGAGTAGCACATGCCGAAGCTAACGGTGGCCGGGCAGACGGTGGATGTAGCGGACGGCACGCGCCTGGTGCTGGCAATCGAGGCGAGCGGGGTGGAGATCGGGCATCGCTGCGGCGGACACGCGCGCTGCACCACCTGCCGCGTGGCCTTCGCCGAGGGCGAGCCCGCCATGCTGACGCGCGCCGAGTACGACAAGCTTAGCGAGCGCGGCCTACTGGGCCAGTATCGCCTCGCGTGCCAGATCGTGTGCGACCACGATATGAGCATCGCCGAGGTTGCCATGACAAAAGAAAACCAGGGCTGGGCCGACACAGGCTCCGCGCCCGAGCCCACGGTGACGCCCGACCCAACCCTCTACAGCATGGATCTGCTCAAGGGCTGAGACAAGGGAACAGCGCAGCCGCCCGGCTATCGGCTATCGGCTATCGGCTATCGGCTATCGGCTATCGGCTATCGGCTATCGGCTATCGGCTATCGGCTATCGGCTATCGGCTATCGGCTATCGGCTATCGCCCCCGGCCGCCTGCTCGATCAGCGCCTCGAAGGCCTTGAAGGGCTGGGCGCCGCGCAGCTGCTGGCCGTTCACGAAGAAGGTGGGCGTGACGTTGATGCCAAGGCGTGCGACGGCGCTCGCCTCCGCAACCACAGCCTGCTCCGTAGCGGGGTCGCTTGCGCAGGCCGTGAAGGCGTCCACGTCGAGCCCGAGCTGGCCTGCAAACGTCACAAACAGCTTGCTGTCGCGCTCGGGATAGCCGCCCCACTCGGTGTCGTGGGTGCGGAAGAGCTGCTCGTACATGGGCCAGAACTTGCCCTGGCTCGCAGCGCAGCGCCCGGCAATCGCCGCCGCTAGCGCCGAGGGGTGCAGCTCACTCAGGGGTAGGTCGCGTGCGATGAAGCGCACCACGCCGGTAGCGACGAAGCGCTCGACGATCTGTGGCCGCGTCTCGCGCACGAATTGTTGGCAGAACGGGCACTCAAAGTCCGTGAGTTCAATGATTGTCACTGGCGCGGCGGGATCGCCGAGGGCGCGCGGGTCGTCGGCGGTGATGGCGAGCAGCTCACTGAGGCTGGGTGAGGTGGGGCGCGGCGCGGGCGTTGGGCCGTCCCCGAGGGCCGCGAGCGTGGGCCTGCGCTCCAGCGCCATGCTGGTCTGGCGCTGCTCCACGGCGGAGCGTGCGGGCGTGGGCGGCTGGTAGGCGCCGCAGGCCGCTAGGATCAGGCAGGCGAGGAGCGGCGCGAGGGTGTGGAGTCTCAAGCGGGGCACTCCTTCTCAATCTAACGAGCTGCGCCATGTCACCCTGAGCGAAGCCGCAGGCGCAGGGTCTTTCTGGAGCATCTGTGGCCCTTGGAGCAGATGCTTCGCTGCGCTCAGCATGACAACCCCCAGTATAGCTCTTAACTCTATCTATACATCCAGTCTTGCCGTAAGACGCGGTTCAGATGTGCTTTACACGTTCCGTGCTGCCCTCACCCCCACCGCTGGCGCGGTTTCCCCCGCTCCCGCGCGCGGGAGAGGGGGCCAGGGGGTGAGGGCCAGCTGGCAAACGGTCACGTACATCGCCGCAAGGTGAAACCTTGCATTTAGAAGCGTGCCCGCCTGCTGTTCTGCGTGCGGGTCAGAATATCCTGGTAGATCTTGTTCCGATCAAACTCTTCTACCAT
>Ga0209591_10009649_pt1 | contig 10423 bp, 6 predicted proteins | sample MAT01_FD_187207 | JGI IMG/M metagenome (GOLD analysis project Ga0209591, IMG submission 187207) | Freshwater microbial communities from Lake Fryxell liftoff mats and glacier meltwater in Antarctica - MAT-01 (SPAdes) (version 2) | ecosystem: Environmental > Aquatic > Freshwater > Ice > Liftoff...
GTATCCCAGTTCGTGCAGGTAATCAATGTGAGCGTGGCTGTGGGCGTTGGGCTCATCACCTCGATCTGGGTGGGCCAGACGCTCATCGAGCTGCGCACGCGGTAGACATAGCGCCAGCGCGACGTCTCTATGATGATGTCGTCGCCGGGGTTCAGCTGGCCAAGATCTTTGAAGACCGCGCCGCGCAGGCCGGCGTGGCCAGAGAACACACTGTTGCCGATGTTGCCCGGCAGGGCCGTGCCGTGATGATAGCCGGCGGCGTACTCGGCTACCTCCCACTCTTCGTTGATCACGAAGATCTCGCGAACCTCCATCTCGGCGCCGATGCTGGGCATGCTCAGGCGTAAGGGGAGCGGGTTATCGACGATGGTGGCGCCGACGACCGCCTGGGGCACCAGGAACTGATCGCGGGGAAGCGCCCCGGCCGGTGCCGCCGCGGGCGTGTCGGGCCGGGTGAAGGGCAAGGCTGGTGCGCCACCGATGGCCGCTGCGCCCTGTGCAAGTGGCACGCCAGGAAGACTGATGGGCGGGGTGGGCGTCGCACGGCCCTCGCCAGCCCACACAATGCCCTGGCTCTGACGGGCGTGCATCCAGTCGCGCACAGGGCCGTCGACAAGCCAGTAGCCAAAGGCAACGACGGCAGCCAGCACGAGGGCGCGCTCGGCCAGGTGTAGCGCTCGATCAACCCAGTTGCGCAGCCGAAAGCCGCGCAGAGCGATCTGCTGCTGCTGCGTGGCGGAGCGCATGCGCGCTGGGCGTAGCTGGCCCTGCCGGCTCGGCACCTCGCTCACGAGCAGCGCGCTGAGCAGCTCTACATCATCAGTTCCCTGCGGGGCGTTGCCGTTGGGCATGGTTGGCGACATCAGGCTGCCTGGAAGGGGTAGTTCAAAAGAACATGCGTATGTAGCCGCCGGGACGACCGAGGATCATTATACAAGCAGGTCTGCACATATGCAATAGCGCCATGCCTGCACAATGGGCGATTCGCCCTGCCTGGCGTCGGCAAGTGTAAAGGCATGTGGAAAGCGAGGGGATGACAAGGAGACTAGGAGACAAGGAGACTAGGAGACAAGGAGACTAGGAGACAAGGAGACTAGGAGACGCCTATCGGCACCGTTAGGGATCAGCCGGTCACCCAGTCAGCGCGTCACGGCAGCGACGAGCCGCGCGATCCCCTCGGCGAAGGGGGCGGGCGCGGTGAGGGCGGAGAGCATCAGGTGGGTGCCGGGCACATCGCCGTAGAAGTAGCCGGGGTGGGCGAGCACGCCGTGGTTGAGCAGATGCAGGGCCAGGGCCTCCTCGTCGGGCCAGCCGCGCACGGCGGGGAAGAGGTAGTAGCCGCCAGCGGGCGGGCGGGCCACGATGCGCGGGTGGTCGGCGAGCATGGCCAACGCCAGCTCGAGGTTGGTCCGCACGCGCGCCGTCATGGTCTCCACGAAGGGCCTGCCATCACGAAACAGGGCTGGCAGCAGGTGTTGGCTCAGGCTATTGGCGCCAAGAAAGGTATCGTTCAGCAGCTCCAAGCGTGGCCCGAAGGGGCGGGCGGCAGCGTTGAGCGCCACCCAGCCCAGCTTCAGGTCGGGCAGGGCGAAGAGCTTGGAGATCCCGTTGAGCGTAAAGACCGGCAGCTCGGGGTGTAGGGCGCCCACGGGCGGCACGGTGGGGGCGCTGAAGGTAAATGGCGTGAATACCTCGTCGCAGATGACAGGGAGGCCAAGGCGGCGCAGGGCTGCCACGGGCGCGCCCACGATGGCGCCGGTTGGGTTGTGGGGCGAGACGAGTAGCACGCCACGGGTGCGGCTATCGGCGGCGGCGAGCAGGCTCGACTCGTTGATCGCCCAAGCGTCCGCCTCGTCCAGCTGATAGGGGCGCAGCTCCACGCCGCGCATGGCGGCGAGAAACTCGAAGAGCGGATAGGTGACGTTGGGGGCCAGCAGGTTGTCGCCTTGGTCGGCCAGGAGCGCGAAGAGCAGGCTGTACGCCTCGCTGGTGCTGGCGGTGAGAAAGAGGTCGTCCGGTTCCAGCACGAGGGGCGGGGTGCGCGCCGCGTAGTAGGCGACGATGGCGCTACGGGCGGGCGGGGCGCCGCGCGGGTCGGGCTCGTGGCGGCGATGTTCCCAGAAGCTCTCGGCTGCGGCGCGCAGGATGGCAGGCGGGAAGATCAGGCCCTGACGCGTGGGGTTGCTGCTGGTGAGATCGATATAGCCAGCGCCGGCGGCACGGCGCTGGCGGGCCAGCTCAAGCTCGTTTGGGGTAAGCTCCAGCGCCTCGAACACACCGGGCATAGCTCGCCTTTCTGCGCGCTGCTTGGTCGGCCAGCCTACATAGGAATGCAACCAAGCGCAGCTTTTGCCTCTGCGGTATCTGCCTACTGTGGCGCTACGCTGCAGCCGCCCGGATCAGCCCGCGCCAGAGCTCATCGTGCTGGCCAGGCACAAAGGGCAGCGAGTAGAGGCCCACGCGGTCGAGCAGGCCGGCAAAGCGCTCGCGCAGGGCGGCGCCAAGCTCGTGGGGCGGCGCCTCCACCGCGAAAGCCTCTAGCATCTCGGGGCCTACCAGGGCCGTCATCTCGGCCCAGCGTTGCTGCGAGGCGAGCTGCGAGAGCTGCGCGCCAACCTCGCCCCAGCCGTGGCACTCCAGCACGGGCCTGTAGGTGGGCGTGGAGGCGTAGAAGGCGATCTGCTGGCGCACAAAGCCGCGCATGCGCTCGGTGGTTTCCGTGTCGGGGCCGGTGATCACAAAGGCGCTGCCGGCAACGGCGCAGGCGGCAGGATCGCGCCCGGCCCGCGCCGCGCCCGCCGCGATCTGAGGACGCAGCTGCTCGCGCAGATACTTCGCGCTGTTAAGCGGGTGGGCGTGGAAGCCGTCGCCCAGCTCGCCGGCGAGCTGGGCGAGGCCCGCGTTGACCCCGGCGATGTAGATCGGGATTTCGGGGTGCTCGATCGGGCCAGGGTTGAAGAAGGGCGACATCAGCGTGTGCTGGTAGAACTCGCCACGGTAGTTGAGGCGCGCGCCGCTCTGGAACGTGCCCCAGATAGCGCGCAGGGCCAGGATATAATCGCGCAGGCGGGCCACCGGCTGGTCAAAGCTGGCGCTGAAGCGACGCTCGATGTGGGCGCGCACCTGGGTGCCAAGGCCGAGCACGAAGCGCCCGCGCGAGTAGGCGGCGAGATCCCAGGCGAGCTGGGCGGTAACCATTGGGCTGCGGGGGAAGGCGATGGCCACTGCGCTGCCGAGGGTGATCTGGCGGGTGTGCTCAGCGGCGATGGCGAGCGGCAGGAAGGGATTATGGCCGGTCTCCGGCGTCCAGAGGGCGGCGAAGCCGAGCGCCTCGGCGGCGCTGGCGAGCTCGCCCGCCGTCGCAAGGGGGTTCGCGTCTACGGGGACGGCGCAATCGAGCAGCATTGGAGCCTCCTCGGTGAGCGTTGTGATGAGCGGGCTGTGTCGGCGGCAGTATAGCATGCTGCAGGCCCTCACCCCCAGCCCCTCTCCCTCAAGGGGAGAGGGGAGCGTCTGCAGCAGGATGCGATCTACGCCTCCTCTCCCGTTCAGGGAGAGGGGGTTGGGGGGTGAGGGCAATCAGCGGCCCGATCCGTGCTATCGTGTTGGTATGAGCATCTCCGAGACCGCCGAGCTGGCCGTGGAGCGCTGGTTCGCCGCGCGCGACTGGGCGCCCTTCCCCTTTCAGCGTGAGGTCTGGGCGGCGTACCAGCGCGGCGAGAGCGGCCTGATCCACGCCGCCACCGGCACCGGCAAAACCTACGCCGCCTGGCTTGGGCCGCTGATCGAGGCGCTCGCCGAGCCTGCGTCTGCCCCGCCGCTGCGCGTGCTCTGGGTGACACCCCTGCGCGCCCTCGCCGCCGACACCGCGCAGGCGCTCCAGGCTGCGCTTACGGCCCTCGGCCTGCGCTGGAGCCTGGAGACGCGCACTGGCGATACGGCCGCCAGCGTGCGCGCCCGGCAGCGTAAGCGCCTGCCTAGCGCCCTCGTCACCACGCCTGAGAGCCTTACGCTGCTACTCGCCCGCGACGACGCCCACGCGCTGTTTGCCGAGCTACGCTGCGTCGTGGTGGACGAGTGGCACGAGCTGCTCGGCTCCAAGCGCGGCGTGCAGCTGGAGCTCGCCCTCGCCCGCCTGCGCGTCTGGCGCCCCGCCCTGCGCACTTGGGGCCTCTCCGCCACGCTCGGCAACCTGGATGTCGCTCTGGAGACTCTGCTGGGCACCAGCCCACCGTCCACCGTCCACCGTCCACCGTCCCGGCTCATCCAGGGCGCACAGCCTAAGACGATCCAGATCGACGCGCTGATCCCCGCGCAGATCGAGCGCTTCCCCTGGGCTGGTCATCTCGGTCTGCGCATGCTCGACCAGGTGCTGGCCGAGGTGGAGGCGGTAACAAGCTGCCTGCTCTTCACCAACACCCGTGCGCAGACCGAGCTCTGGTACCAGGCCATGCTCGACGCGCGGCCCGACTGGGCAGGCCAGATCGCGCTGCACCACGGCTCGCTCGCCCGCGAGGCGCGCGAGTGGGTCGAGGCTGGCCTGCGCGACGGTCGGCTGCGCTGCGTGGTCTGCACCTCGAGCCTGGAGCTTGGGGTGGACTTTAGCCCCGTGGAGCGCGTGCTCCAGGTTGGCAGCCCCAAGGGCGTGGCCCGCCTGCTCCAGCGCGCGGGCCGCAGCGGACACCGCCCCGGCGCGCCAAGCCGCGTTACCTGCGTGCCCACCCACGCCTTCGAGCTGGTGGAGGTGGCCGCCGTGCGCCGCGCCGCCAGCGCCGGCCGGATCGAGGCCCGCACGCCACTTGCCAAACCGCTCGATGTGCTTGCGCAGCACCTTGTTACCGTTGCGCTCGGTGGTGGCTTCTGCGCGGCCGAGCTGCTGGCCGAGGTGCGCACGGCCTACGCCTACAGCGCGCTCAGCGACGAGGAGTGGCGCTGGTGCCTCGACTTCGTGGTGCGTGGCGGCGCAGCCCTCGGCGCGTACCCGGAGTACCATCGGGTTGTGGAGCAGGACGGCAACTACAGCGTGAGCGATGCGGCTGTGGCCCGTCGCCATCGCCAGTCGATCGGCACGATCACCGCCGACGCCGCGATGCTGGTGCAGTATGTCGGCGGCGAGCGGCTTGGCAGCGTCGAGGAGTCGTTCATCGCGCGGCTCAGCGCCGGCGACAAGTTTACATTTGCGGGGCGCGTGCTGGAGTTTGTGCGCGTGCGCGAGATGACGGCCTGGGTGCGCAGGGCGAAGAGTGCTGCGGGCGCCATCCCGCGCTGGTCGGGCGGGCGGCTGCCGCTCTCGTCGGAGCTCGCCACAGCGCTGCGCGAGCGGCTTCAGGCTGCCCGCGACGGCCTGTTCGAAGACCCAGAGCTGCTGGCGCTGCGGCCCATTCTCGCCCTACAGGCCCGCTGGTCGCGCATCCCTGGCGCGGGCGAGCTGCTGGTGGAGCGCACGCAGACCCGCGACGGGCACCACCTGTTCGTCTACCCGTTCGAGGGCCGCCTCGTCCACGAGGGGATGGCCGCGCTGGTGGCCGAGCGGCTTGCGCGGGTGCGCCCGATCAGCTTCGCGATTGCCGCCAACGACTACGGCTTCGAGCTGCTCTCCGCCGAGCCCGCGCCCGTGGAGAGCGAGGCCGAGCTGCGTGCGGCCCTGGCGCCCGCTGGCCTGGTGGAAGATATTCTGGCCGCGCTAAACGCCGCCGAGCTTGCGCGCCGCCAGTTCCGCGAGATCGCCCGCGTGGCCGGGCTTGTGGTGGTGGGGCCTCCCCACGAGCGCCGCAGCGCGCGGCAGCTCCAGGCCAGCAGCACGCTCTTCTACGATGTCTTCCAGCAGTACGACCCAGAGAATCTGCTGCTGTTACAGGCTCGCCGCGAGGTGCTGGAGCGCCAGCTTGAGCAGCGCCGCCTGCTCGCCGCGCTGGAGCGCCTGGCCGCCGGGACGATCACCATCGTCGAGACGAAGCGGCCCACGCCGCTCGCCTTTCCGCTGCTGGTGGATCGGCTGCGTGAGCGCGTGAGCTCCGAGCAGCTCGCCGACCGCGTGCGCCGTATGCAGCTCCAGCTCGAGCGCGCGGCGGGGTAGTGGGCGCCCACGAGGGGCGCCGACGGGCCTGGGACACATGCGGGGAGGGGCGCCCATGAGGGGCGCCCTTACGTTATAGTTAAGCCTATGACGCTTCGTACACGCATCGCGCTCCTCTGTTGCGCCGTGATCATCCTGACGCTGCTGGTCTTCAGCGCGGGTGTCTACTTGGTTGTGGCGCGCGCCGCCATGTCCGAGCAGGCGGCCACGCTGCGGCTGGCCCTGATCGGCGGGGCGCTGCTCGCCTGCCTGCTCGCCTGCCTGGCCGTCTGGCTGCTCGTGGGCAACGCCCTCGCGCCGAGCCAGGCCGAGCACGCCCGGCTCGCCGACACGCTCGCAGCGCAGCGCCGCGTCGCCGCCGACACCGTTCACGCCCTGCGCACGCCGCTCACCGCGATCCGCAGCAGCCTGGAGCTGCTGGCCCGCGTGCCGCCTGTGGCCCCGGCTGCGCAGCGCGAGGCTGCGGAGGCCGGCATGGGCGAGGCCGCGCGCCTGATCCGGCTGGTGGACACGCTCTTCGTGCTCGCCCACGCCGACGCCGGCCAGCAGCGCCTGGCCCGTGCCCCGGTGGCGCTAGCGCCGATTGCGGACGAGCTTGTGCGCCAAGCCCACCTCCTGGCGCCCGAGCGCAGCATGGCCGTCAACGTGCCCGCCGAGCTGTGCGCCCTGGGCGACCCCGACGCCATCCGCCAGATCCTCACCAGCCTGCTCGACAATGCGCTCGCCCACACCCCGCCCGACGCGGTGATCGGTGTGCGCGGCCTGAGCGCCGCAGGCCGGGTGGCGGTGGTCGTCGCCGACACGGGGCCTGGCATCGCGCCCACGCAGCTCGTACGGATCTTCGAGCGCTTCTACCGCAGCGAGGAGGCTGGCGGCAATGGCGCCGGGCTTGGCCTCGCCATCGCCGCCGCGCTGGCCGAGCGCATGGGCGGCACGCTCAGCGTGACGAGCACACTCGGCGCGGGCAGCGTCTTTACGCTGAGCCTACCGCTGGCGCCGACTCCGGCGCTTCTGGCTGCGGGGTAGGACGCGAACGTCTGGACCACGAAGGGCGCGAACGTCTGGACCACGAAGGGCGCGAACGTCTGGACCACGAAGGGCGCGAACGTCTGGACCACGAAGGGCGCGAAAGGGCACGAAAGGCACGAAGTTAGGGCATTCGCATCCACCGTCCACCGTCCAGCTCACCTTCTCGGCGGGGCAGCGGCGCGCCAGGCCGTCTCGCCGGGCGCCGTCTCGTCGAGGGGAGCGGCGAGCGGCGCGGGCGTAGCCTGGGCCTGTCGCCGGGTGAGCACGCGCTCCGCGAGGGCCTGCACCACGGCCACGGCGGGCACGCCGAAGGCGATGCCGGTGATGCCGCCGAGCTTCCAGCCCACCAGCACGACGAAGAGCACCAGTGCGGGCGAGAGGCTGAGCACGCGCCCTAGCAGGCGCGGCTCCACGATGTAGCCCATCACGTTCTGGCCGATGATCACAAGCAGCGCGGGCAGGATCGAGGCTGGCCATGGCAGGCTCAGCAGCAGGATCAGCACGGTGAGCGCACCGCCGAGGATGCCGCCGAGGTAGGGCAGCAGCCGCACCACCACCAGCGGGCCAACCCACAGCGCCCAGCCAGGCGTCTGGAACAGGATCATCACGCCGAGGCTGAGCGCCATACCAAGTGCCCAGATCGCCAGCTGGCCCCGGATCGCCGCCGAGTAGGTGCGGCGCACGTCGTCGTGCAGCCAGTGAGCGTCGTCCGACCAGCGCTCCGGTAGCAGGGCGCCAATGATCGAGCGCAGCGAGTCGTCGCCGACGGACATCGCGGCGGCCACGCCTACAACAAGCAGGAACTGCCCGCCGATGCTCAGCAGCGCCACCGACCAGCTCAGCACGGTGGGGCCAATCTGCTCGGCGAGCAGGCTCGTCTCCAGCACACGCCCGGTGTTCGCGGGCACGGCCACGCGGTGCTCGCGCAGCCAGGCCAGGAAGCCGTCGATCTGGCGGGTGGCCTGCTCGATCGCGCTTGGCAGTGCGCCGGGCAGTGCGCTGGCCTGGGCGGCCACGGGCGCGCTCATTAGCGTGAGGAAGAGCAGCAGCGCGAGGTAGCCAACGCTCCAGGCGGCGGTGCGGCCGATACGGGGGCTGAGCTGCTCCGCCAGCGGCTCGAGCAGCAGGTTGAGCATCCAGGCGAAGCCGAAGATCGCCAGCACATCGGCGAAGCTGCCCAGCAGTCCGAAGATCTGGCTCAGAAGCCACCAGGTGGCTGCAACGCCAACCAGGACAACGACACTGTTCTGAAGCTTGGTCATGGGCATGCCCTCTGGCCTTAGTGGCCTCCGCTTGCTCAGGCCATTGTACCAGATCGCCTGCTTTATCCACAGATTACGCCGATTTCCGGCCTATTTTCTGTCACACTCCGGTCTGGCCATCCCTGTTCCCTGTTCCCTGTTCCCTGTTCCCTGTTCCCTACCTACAGCTCGCCGCCTGGTGGCCGCACGCGCTCCAGGGCAAGAAACGCGCCAGCGGTGACGAGCATCAGAATGCTGCTGAGGGCAAGGGCCTGGCCGTAGTTGAGCGCGCCGGGCTGCCCCAGGAAGCGGTAGATCATCACAGGCAGGGTGGGCGCATCGGGGCGGGCCACAAGCAGCGTGGCGCCGAACTCGCCCAGCGACACGGTGAAGGCGAACAGGGCTGCGGTGAGCAGGGCCGGGAAGATCTGCGGCAGCTCCACGCGCAGCCATGCCTGGAGGGGCGTGGCGCCGAGCATAGCGGCCGCCTCGCGCTGGCCTGGGCTGCGGGCGCGCAGCGTGGGCAGCAGAGCGCGGATCACAAAGGGCAGCGCCACAAGCGTGTGCAGCAGCGGCACCAGCCAGGGCGAGACGCGCAGCCAGCCAAGGCCGGGCGCGCTCAGGGCGATCAGGTAGCCCAGGCCCAGCGTGGCCGCCGAGGTGCCGAGCGGCAGCATGAAGAGGGCGTCGAGGAGCGACGGTAGACGAGGGACGGTAGACGGTAGCCCCCACCGTCTACCGTCCACCGTCCACCGTCCAGCCAGCAGATACGCCGTCGGCACGCCGAGCAGCAGCGCGAGCAGCATAGTCGTGGCGGCAATGCGCAGCGAGTTGGCGATAGCTACGGTAGGCGGCACAAAGAAGGCCGCGCCGGTGCGGTTCTCGCCTAGGGCGGCGTAGGCGGCCAGGCTGAAGAGCTGGCCGCTCCCTGGCGGCGCGAGCACGGAGCGCAGGGCCAGCGCGAGCAGCGGCGTGCCGAGCAGCACGGTGATCAGCAGGATGTTGGCACCCACCAGTAGCCGCTCGCGCGGCCTGCGCGGGCGGCGCGCCACGGCGGCCTGCGGCTGGATGCCCAGGGGCGCGGCGGCGCGCTGCGCAAGGCGCGTGTAGGCCAGGCTGAGCAGCAGCGCGCACAGCCCCTGGATCAGCGCGAGCGTGGCCGCGATGTCCAGGCGCAGCAGCTGGGCCGTCTGGAGGTAGATCTCAACCTCTAGTGTGGCCACGCGCGGCCCGCCCAGAATCACGATCACGCCAAAGCTGGTGAAGCAGAAGATGAAGATCAGCAGGGCGGCGGCGCCCACGGCGGGCAGCAGCAGCGGCAGCGTCACCAGCAGCAGCACACGGCGAGGCGAGGCGCCAAGCACGGCGGCCGACTGCTCTAGGCGCGGGTCGAGGCTGGCCCAGCTTCCTCCAACCAGGCGCAGCACCACGGTGTAGTTGTAGAAAACATGCGCCAGCAGCACGAGCCAGAGCCCGCCCTGAAGCCTCAGCGGTGGGCGTGGCAGGTCGAAGAGCGCCTGAAGCGCCTGGTTCAGCAGCCCGCGCGGCCCCAGCAGCGCCCCAAACGCCACCGCCACCACCACGGCGGGCATCACGAAGGGCACTGTCGCTATGGCGCGCAGCAGCGCCTTGCCAGGAAAGTCGTAGCGCGCAAACACGTACGCCCCCGGCAGGCCCACGGCGAGCGTGAGCGCGGTGGAGAGCGCCGCCTGCCACACGGTGAAGCCAAGCACGCGCCAGTAGTACGGCTCCGCCAGCGCCGCCGCCACGCCCGCCAGCCCGCCCGCAAAGCTCAGGCGCAGGATGGCGAAGAGCGGGTAGAGGAAGAAGACGGCGAAGAAGAGCAGAGGCGCCAGCGCAAGCAGCCTCCAGTTCAACGTAAGACAAGCTCTGTCCACGTCTGGATCCACGCCTCGCGCCCCTGCTCGATCGCCTCGGGCGTGAGCGCCGCCGGCTGCTCAGGCACAGGCGCAAACTGCGTAAAGAGCTCGGGCAGCGCCGCCGCCGGGCTCGCTGGGTAGACGAACATCTGGAGCGGCACGTCGGCCTGGAACTCGGGCTGGAGCATGAAGTCCAC
>Ga0209591_10009650_pt1 | contig 10423 bp, 6 predicted proteins | sample MAT01_FD_187207 | JGI IMG/M metagenome (GOLD analysis project Ga0209591, IMG submission 187207) | Freshwater microbial communities from Lake Fryxell liftoff mats and glacier meltwater in Antarctica - MAT-01 (SPAdes) (version 2) | ecosystem: Environmental > Aquatic > Freshwater > Ice > Liftoff...
ATCCGGCAAATTGGTAGAGCGCGGTACCCACGAAGCGCTAATTGCCCAACAGGGGATTTATGACAACCTGTGGCGCGTGCAAATGGGGGTGAAGGGCAAGAGCCAGGATTACGGCGGGTGATGGCAACGAGTCAAAGATTTACCGTTGCAGCAACCCGGTGATGTTGAGCCAACCTGCGATCAGCAATGCTCTGGCACGACTGCGCCATTTAACTAACGATGCTTTGTTTGTCAGAGCTAGCGGTGGATTGTAGCCCACCCCGGTGGCGATCGCCTTGGCTCAGCAGATTCGGCCAGCCCTACACCAGATTCAAACGGCGCTATGGCCAGAACCCGCATTTGATCCCAAAACTAGCGATCGCGTCTTTACAATTGGCATGACCGATTATGTGGAATTTGTGCTGCTGCCGCGATTTCTAGAGACGTTGCAAAGCAGCGCACCGCAAAGTGTAGATATTTTCTGTGTTGATGCGATCGCACTACAGTCATCGTCACCACGCAGCGCACATGTGGCTGAGAGACATCATTGCAAGCATAGCCATTAGATAGATTAAGGTCGGTAATGTTGCACCCAGGCTAATGCCACTAGTTCAGCGCTGAATGATTGAAATTTACCGATGATACCTTGGGTTTTACAGTTTCATGATCTGACTGACGGTGGCGATCGCACCAAGCGGCACAACGTTCCGCTTCGCCCGCCGCAGACAACCTCAAAGACCTACCGATCACCTTTCAACGGTCGGGTGCAAGTGGTTTGCTGGGCTGCGGCTTAGTGTCTAACTCACCGCTCTGTTCAGCCATCCTTTTTTGAATCGAAAGAGTTACAGAAAAATCTCATTTATTTTACGTTTCCACTCATCTTCAAAAATAAGCTTGAACTCAATACGGGAGCCAAAGAATTCCTGTCTTAGTTCTCTCCACTGCATTTTTTGACCCAGTTCATTACAAATCTCAAAAATAGTTTGCTTGTATTGAGTATCTTCATTCTTTAGATGCAAACCTTTACTCTCAACTACATACACAGTTGAGCAGTCATCCGGCTTTTCCAAGTTTACCTCTGGCACGATGAAATCAGGATAAATTTTCCCTTTTTTCCAGCCCTGAACATAATAGTCTTTTTTGGAGGCATTTCTATACCAAAAAAGAAGTTGTTCTTGCTCGTCTAAATAAATGGCAATCGCCTTTTCCATGTCGTTAAATTCTTCTTCTGGCACGTAATCAAATAGGCTGCGCTGGATTGGATCATTATTTTCTCTTGTTAGCTTACGTGCATTCTTGCGAACGCTAATCCGAGTTGGAATATCTGGGCTTCTATCAACTACTAGAAAAAAGCAAAGCTGTTGTGTGTCTAGCAACTCTCGAAAGACTGCTTCTGCTAAGCGATCGCGCTCTTTGTTCAGCTCCTTACGTAATTCTTCAATAACAAAGACCATGTTGGTTGCAATGATTGCTTCAGTATTGTCTGAGATAGCAGACAGCGACGAGAAAACCTCCTCTGCAATTTGATACGCAATCCAGGGATTCGGCACTACATCCAGAATTTGGTGCGTGACATAGACCAAATCCAGCTTCAAACTTGCTTTTTGAATCTGGCTTTCTTTCTTTTCAATCACTTCTTGTTCATATTGACTTAGCCCAATGGCAGAGGTTTCATCTTTCCCATCTGCTTTGGAGAGCGGCAGCTTTTTAATCTCATCCAGATTAATCAGCTCCCACTTGATACGGCTGAGAATATCCATTTCATAGCTGAGTTCACGCCAACCTTGAGGCCGTTGGATCACAAATCGAGGTAGATAAAGCTTGCCTTCAAATTTCTTAAATTGCTCCCGATAAGCAACTTCCATTTTTCCGTCGTCAACTGCATCTTGGACGATGTTTCCTGCAATATCGCCCAAACCCTCTTTTTGCAAACCGGAGCGGATACTGCTAATCAAGCCTTGTGCTTTTTGTTTGAAGCAAAAAACATAGCATTCATCCAGCAATTGAACTTTGGTCTTGCGGGCATAGGGTTGACGAAGAATTCGCCCAACTAATTGGGTGATGGCGTTTTGTGAACTAGGGTTAGTCAGTACCGTCAACACATAGGCAAAGGAGCAATCCCAGCCTTCTTGTAAAGCTTGCTTGGTGATGATGTAGCAAATAGGGCACTCTTGGCTGAAGAGGTCAATGCCTTCAATGTCGTCCTTCTCGCTAGATTTGATGGCGATCGCATCAGGGCTAATACTACATTCCCTGATCAGAAAGTTCTTAGCATCCTCCGCATGGATGTAGCGAATGTCACCTCTTTGATCTTTACCAGTTCGTTCGACTTGGATTAAACAAATTGGGCGAATATAGGTTCCGGTTCTAGCTTGATAATCCAGTGCTTGTCTGTGGAGTTCGTCCCGTTTGGCAACACTATCACGTAGACAATCCTTCCAGTCGTAGCTGGCTTTATTCGTGAGATGGATATCAAGCTTAATCATCTCCTCCCGGTTGAGTTCCTGCCCGCCAATGCTAATCAAGATGTTGCTATTGGGGGCTGGGGTAGCCGATAGCTCCACCATAACGGATGGATTGAAGTTGCAGATTGTGTCTTGAGCATTTTTGCTATAGGCTTTATGCCCCTCATCAATCACAATGATGGGCTTAAGGATACGGAGGGTATTGCCCAAAGAGGTTTTAATCTGACCACCAAAAAAGGAATGCTGTTCACCAAAACAGTCCAAATTGGGAAATTGCTCCAGCAATTTTTGGTGATCGGGGAGGCGATCGTCAGGTGGAAAGAAGGCATCAAATCCAGCAGAGTCCTGGAAAATTTTCAGGGTTTCTTTGTTTTGCCGATTGGCAGACGGCAACATCATCAGCAAAACGACCAGACTTTCCTGAATGTCAGCAGGGGTGAAGCGCTCTGTTTTCTCTACGATTTTGGTACGACCGCCGCTGTTGAGATCTAAGACCTGACGGTAAGGATGCTCACGAGTTCGGAGAGCTTTCAGCGTTTGCCGATAAATCTGGCTGGTGGGCACAATCCACAGCACCAAACCCGTCTGCCTTTTCAAGTAGTGGGCGTTGATCAATCCGATCGCATGGGTTGCCAACAGAGTTTTGCCGCCTCCCGTAGGCACCTTAATACAGAAATTGGGCAGTGGTTCACCCAGACCATTCTTCTTGTCATGGTGAATCGCTCCTTGAAAGGTAGTGCCCCCTTTCGCTTTCTCCCAAGCTTTGCGCGTAAAGTCGCCTGCCATGTCTGGATCAATGGCAAGAATCCTGTCGTACTTGGCGCGGAACCCAGCCAAATGCTCAACGTAAACCTTTACCTCATTGATGCAGTGTTTTTGGTAGTCCTTGAGTTCCATACGTGCAACCCTCTACAATTGCCCAGCGGCAAAAATGGCTTCTGCCCGGAGTTGTAAATCTGGGAAAATCGAAGAAACTAAAACGTCATTTTGCCTAAACGGGCGCTTTTCGTAGACATCATCCACTAACTGACAACTAGTAATTGTGGGCTGTTTGGGTTTACCGATATATTCTCGACCACCCAAACCCAAATAATCCAAAATCCAATATTCCGGTACGCCTAACAGGGCATAGTCTTCTAATTTGCGGGCATAGTCATTTTGCCAATTGCTGCTAACGACTTCGGCAATAAACTTAATTGCAGCATTAGATGTAATCACAGGTTGATATTGCCAGAGGGGTTCGTGAATCAGTTGAGTTTGATCTAGCACAATCAGATCAGGTCGAAATGCTGTGTCATCCGATACTCGAATTAGACACCGATGAGGAATGATGTAGGGCAAATCGAGGCGATCAATCTCGACATTCAGCTTCCGTGCAATAAAGCCAATCACCTGTTCATGTAAACCCGTTGGCTCCATGTCTATCAACTCCCCGTCAATTAGCTCATACTGATCCTGATCACCATATTGAGCGATGAATTCATTCACATTTAGTAATTTAGGATTCGCTTGAATCATATTTATTCCTTGAATTTGTAAATCTCAAAAGGAAGCTGGCAGTATTCAATCCGATATCGTTCTAAGGTGTCGGTATCCAAATATTTCATCGGTGCAAAGACCAATCGTTTTTTGCAGTTGGGTTCAGGTAGCCCCAGCTTTTCTGCCTTCTCTAAATCCAGCGATGTGGAGCGCAAATAATTAAGGTCAGGCTGATAGATCAGATACACCTCAAAGTCTTTGTTTTCGCCAATAAAATTGCGATCTAAGTCAATCTTGGCGGGATCAAACTCATCGCCTGTAGCGGTGTAAAACACATACCTTGCTAAATCTTCATAGGCAGGCAAACTATCCCCTTCCAAAATTGCCTGCATCTCGACCGGATCACCCAACTCAAAAAAAGAGAAACTACCACCTAATCCTTCTTTTAAGACTTCATCTTTTGCATTAGGAATACCGTTAATGACTCGTCGCACCCGTTCTGCGGTCAACGACTCGGCATAGTCTTCCATTTCAACTAGAATAAATTTTCGATTCCCATTGTCCTCTTTGTTCAAAGATAGAGCTGCATGAGCGGTAGTACCTGAGCCTGAAAACGAATCGAGAATTATATGGTTTTCATTGGGGAGAGTTGAGATTTTCAAAATTTGTTGTATTAAGCGGACAGGCTTTGGATTGTTAAACTCTAAATTTGAACTTGACAATATCAATTTGAGCTGCTTTGTAGCTTCCTGACCGTGCCCACATTCTTCATGAGTCCAGATCGTTTCTGGTACGATTCCTTGTTGAACGTCCTTTAAAAATCTTTTCCGTCTTGGTTTACCATTTCCATCTAAACCAAAATATATTTCTCCCTTGGATATTAGATCCAGCATTTCATCTTCAGGATGTCGCCAACTAGTACCAGATTTTGGAGCCCAATTCTTTCCCGAAGGCGAAGCAATAGTGTAAACACCATTACTTCTATGTTCCATTCGCAAAAGATTATCTGATAACCAAACTCCTCGTATGTCATTGTCAGGATTTTTATATCTTTTAAGAGCCACCTCAGTTCGAGGCAAAAGATTTCGCTTCCACAATTCTTTTTTTCTTGAGTAAACCAAAACATAATCATGATTATCTGAGAAATACTTCGCATCATTCTGAGGTGCAAACTTCTTCTGCCAAATAATTGAAGCAATAAAATTTTCCTCGCCAAAAATTTCGTCCATCAGCATTCTCAGATGATGAACTTCGTTATCATCAATAGAAATAAAAATTACGCCATCATCCCGCAAGAGTTCTCGGAGTAACTTCAGGCGAGGCATCATCATACAGAGCCATTTGTCATGGCGTGCCAGGTCTTCTTTGTCGATGGGTTGGTTGGCTTTGAGCCACTCCTGCATCATCGGCGAGTTGACATTATCGTTATAGATCCAGCCTTCATTGCCTGTGTTGTATGGCGGGTCAATGTAGATACACTTCACCTTGCCTGCATAGGTAGGTAGCAAGGCTTTAAGTGCCAGTAAATTATCGCCGTGGATGATCAGATTGTCGTGGAGGCTGATTTTGTCCGTCAGGCTGGCAGCAGAATTGGGCACCAAATGATGGTACTTCAGGGTCAGATGGTGATTTTGGACGTAGGACTTGCCCTTAAAGTGGATTGCTGCCATAGCCAGGTAGAACATCTCCAAATTTCTAGGCTACAGGCAAACCCCGTCATTTGACTGTATTGGGTGGTATTTCTTCAGATATTTTCAGGCTAAGCCTTAGAGGTCAATTCCAAGTTGCACTCCTACCTAGACTCAAGCAGCCCAACCTTCCCATTCACCCGCCTTAGCAGCCTTTCGTTCTCAACCAACCGTCTGAATACGGTCAGCGTACAACGGGGTTATTAGCAAGCGGTTTCCGGCGATCGCCCCCACTACACTTCTCGGCACCCCCAACTCCCAACAAAAACTGAGATTACACTCAATCTTTCTCTACAAATGGAAAATGTTTTGGAACTTTTAACTTTGGCGCAAATTCTAGACTTGCTCAATGTTTTGCATTAGGGGGCGATTCTCTGCGAGACGGCAAAGCCGAACGCGCACTCAGCGACACTTTTTATACCACGGCTCAGAAAACCAGCCTATTGTGGCGATCGCCCCCACATCCCTATACCTCCCGACAAACCCCTCCAACCCCTACAAAATTTTGCAGTCCAGCAATTGATTTAACAGCGATGACAGCATGTGAATATCTCCACCCCCATAGGCGCGGGTTCTGCCGATCGCCCCACAGCGCAGCGCCGCACCGGGTGAAAGTGCCCAATACCACAGCGCAGGCAGGTGGCCAGTCGGGGCATTGAGGGTGTCCTCTAGGTCTTCGTAGCGTTTAAAAATGGGATAAATCCCGGCAAACTTATCCACCCATTTGACCTGGGTTCCAAAGGCGATCGCCTTATCGCGGTCGGTCAAACTGCCGCTGACTTCTCGGTAGATGCGCTCTTGGGCGGTAAAGCTAAAGTGCCCGTCGGTGTATTTACTCCAAAGCTGGTTAATGGTGTGCAGGTCAGTGCAGGGGAAGCTAGCGATCGCGACTGGACTCAGCCAGCCCTCTGTCTGTCGGCCAGTGGCCAGCAGCATTACCTTCAACGTTTCGCGATCGGCTTCGCGCCAGAGCTGGCTTTGCAGCAGTCCTTGGAGGGTGCTGTAGTCAATCTGGCGTTCGCTGCTGAGATGGTCTACCGTCTCGGGGGTAGGCGTGGGTGGCAGAAGAATCTGAGAGAAGGTGTCAGGTTCTGCCGCTACAGGCGGAAATGCTGGCTGCAAGCTATCGCTAAAGTCCATTGGGGGCAGCGGTTGTGCTCTACTATCGCCCGGTTCAGAGCCGTCTAGCGGCAGCGCTACCTCGTCTAATAGGCTTGGGGGTGGAGCGGGAGGCAGCCCGATGCCAGGGGGAACTTTTCTTTGGTCATTTATTTCGCCTGAAGCGTCTGTCTGGTTCGACAGGTCTGAGAAGTCTGATAGGTCTGACAAATCGTCTAAGTCAGGCGGCAAGGGCGGCAAGTGCGGCGGTGGGGCGGCGGCTAGGGTGGGTTCAACTCCGGTAGGCTCGGCCAAAGCTGGGATAGATGCGTCTGTGGGGCTGGCGGCGTCAACTATGGGAAAAATTGGGGCGGTGTCTGGCTGTACCCCCTCTGTCGCCGCTAGCTGGGAGGCTGGTTGGTCTGGCATTTCGCTGGCTTTGCGCCGGGTTTCGGCCAAGTCTAGTAACTGTTGTCGCAGGGCGATCGCGTCTTCATCTTTTAGCATCAAAGTCTCCTGAAGCTGTTTCAATTCATCAAGGCTGTGGTCGCTGAGGGTGGGGTCTACGGCAATTCGTTTGAGTAAGGCTTGCTCATAGCGACTCAGGTGATCTTGATAGGTTTGGTGGGCGGCGATCGCCCCCTGTTCAATCTCTATGACCTCATGATCCCCCAATCCCAGCTGATGTTGCAGCTGCTGGAGGCGATCGCGGCTGTGTTTCAACAGGGTTGGCTCTTGGGCGATCGCCTGGACAAACATTTGCTGATAGTGGGTCAGGTGTTGCTGATGGGCGGCTTGCTGCGCCTCCCTAGCGGCCATCACCCGCTGTTCGGCCTGGAGCACCTGCGCCTCGGTCAATTCTAGAGAATGCTGCAACTTTGTGAGCTGCACTTGCTGCAACAGGCTGAGCGGATAGTCTACCTCCACCGCTTTGGCCAACGCTTGCTCAAACTGATGCAGCCGTTTGCGCCATGCTTCTTGGTATACCAGCTGCTGGCTCATGAGCCGCTGCTCTAAGGGCTGAACGTCGTCGTCGTTGAGCGCTAGCGTTTGCTGTAGCTGCCGCAGCTGTTGGCGGGTAGAGTCGCTGAGCGGATCTGCCTGGGCGATCGCCGCCCTCAACTCCTGTTCATAGTGGTCTAGTGCCTGCCGTTGCATGGCCGCCTGAGCCGCTAAGGGCTGCATCAACTCGCGCTGAATGGGTTTGACAACAGCATCACTTAAATCTAGCAACACCTGTAGATCACGCAGTTCATTCAGCCGCTGTGGCCCTAGTGGATATTCCGTTTTTAGCGCCGCTTTGAGCGCACTGTGGTAATTCTGAACCCGATCGGCAAAATCTTGAAACGGTCGCAGCACCTGTTTTTCGATGTTCAGCGCTTCTGCTGCCGCCAAATGGAGGTGCGATCGCTGCTGGTCTAAAATGGCTCGCGCCACAGGTGAAATCTGGCCATTGGTCACATAGCGCTCTACATCTTCGCGGTAGCGACGATGGGGATCAATCAACGGCACTCGCGCCAAATTAACGTTGAGGTCTTCCTCACGTAGGGCAATGATGTCGGGATGTAAGGTAGGTGCAGTATCGTGTACCTTGCGGCTGACATAGCGATGCAGCTCGTGCAGGGCGACTTGACCATCTTGGTTTTGATCAGCAGCCCCAGTCAAAACCCCTTCAATTAGATGGTGGGTGTAGAGCGACAGGTTAGATTCCGCTGCACTAGCAGGGACAGCACCATCGTCATTGGCCAGCAGAATGACCCGCCCGGGTGCCCCCATCTGACTTTTTAAACTGAGGGACTCGTCCGGTGGCTGAGACTCCCAATCGCCTGCCTCCTCAAAACCGCAGTCTAAAATTAATACCTGCTGCCGCGACCGACTGCTGTTCATCAGGTCGTGCACCGAGCGCACAGGTAGCGCCGTAGCCTGCACTAGCTGGCCATCACTGGTTCTGCGAGTCGAATTTGTGGCAAAATAGGCGCGCCCCTGGCGATCGCGCAGCCCCCGCCCCGCAAAAAAGACTAGTGACAGATCCCCCCGATTGCACGTCCGAAAAAACTCTTCAAAGGCTTCTTCCATCGCCATGCGATCGGGTTCTAACACAGGCTTAATTGCAGTGAACCCGCCAATTTCCGGATGCATCAGCACCTCGCCCAGCGCTTCTACATCATTGCGAGCCTGGGGAAATGGAATAATGGCAGCTTGATTTTGGTAATGGCTGACCCCAATGAGCAACGCATATTTTCCCATCCAATGCCATCCTCTAGTGCTGCAACACAATAGCCAGTTAAATCGATAGCCCCAGCTGCAACCCAAACATGCCGTGCACAACTAAAATGGCCATGGCCACACTGCCCAGCACCGCATGAATCGTGCGAAACAGCTTCCCTTTAGCAAACCCAAAGGCCGCAATTAGCCCGTTGATTGAGAGGAGCGCGATCGCCACCGAACCTGTCCAGAAATGGGAACTTTCCAATATCGGCTGCTCTTGCATGACCAGCGACAGCACACCGCCCGTGTAGCCCAGCACGATGAACAAAAACATCAGCGGTGCTATTTTCTGATGCTCTGCCCGCTTCTGGGTAGCAGCGGCATCATCGGTTGCCGTCAACAGCCGCCCTTGCCAGCCCGTCCACACCACCGCACTCCCCATCGCCAGCACCACAATTCCCATCATCGCTGGATGCCCCCAATGCACAATCGGCTCTGGGGTACCCAAACTACGGAACCAAGCGGCGATCGGCTCCAGAAACTCGCTCAGACTCTTGCCCCATTCAGACATCATGCGTCTCTCTAGATGATTAAGAACATTCAACCGAAAATTCAACCGGGTAGCGCCACAGTGACAGATCACCACTGAGCCACTACTACGATACTCACATCATTCGTTACAGCAAAGTGTAAAGCTACTATCCAAAGCTACTCTGATTATCAAGCTAGCAAAAAATAACCAAGTCGAGAATCAGCGGCAGTGGGTTGCCAAGACGGGCGATCGCGAGGTCGGGGATCTAGCATCTGTGGTAAAGCGTACAGGACTGAGCTAGTATAAGTTGCCAAAAGCGGCAGGTGATTCACCATGTATGGAGCAGATCCAAAAGCTAAGCATCCAATGAAGGGATTTCCGCAAATCTGCTTCATTCAAAATACAGTCTCCAATCCCAATATCATCATTGGAGACTACACCTACTACGACGATCCAGACGACTCAGAAAACTTTGAACGGAACGTTCTTTACCACTTTCCCTTCATCGGAGATCAGCTGATTATTGGCAAATTTTGCGCCTTGGCAAGAGGCGTAAAATTCATCATGACTTGAGTTTGGACTAACTCTGTAAAGAAAGGCAGTCAATGAGAGCCACCGACTGCCGTAAGGTCAATGGAGTAACAAACCCATTGACCCTATGATTTTCAACCAACTTCGGGAATTTCGCCAAAGGCTGTATGAGACCTTAGGGAATGCCAGAGATACGATCTTTGATTTGATGGATGCGGTGCTGGTGAGTGGGTGCATCATGTCCTACGTGAGCCTGTCGCAAAGCCCAGTGTTTCGTCGGCAATGGCCGAGCATCTATGAAGGACTCCAGGATAGTCAACTGCCGCGAGCAACGGTACGAAAGCTGCTGGTGAACCAGATTGCCACCGAACAGCAACCGTTGCTGGCTGGAGATGCGACTCGGTGGAACCGGCCTGCGGCCAAGACCATAAAAGACCGTACCT
>Ga0209591_10009653_pt1 | contig 10419 bp, 9 predicted proteins | sample MAT01_FD_187207 | JGI IMG/M metagenome (GOLD analysis project Ga0209591, IMG submission 187207) | Freshwater microbial communities from Lake Fryxell liftoff mats and glacier meltwater in Antarctica - MAT-01 (SPAdes) (version 2) | ecosystem: Environmental > Aquatic > Freshwater > Ice > Liftoff...
TGTGAACTTGTTCTAGTATTCCTAAATTCGCAAAGGCTTCAGTTACTTCTACAGATAGAAACTCGCCGCAGAGTTTATGCATTGGGTAATGACTTTGCTCTAGCAACAACACCCGATAGCCAAGCTTTGCTAGTTGAATAGCAGCACTACAGCCTGATAGCCCTGCACCAATTGCGATCGCATCGTAATTCATGTTTTGCCTTGATAATCTTTATAGTATTTCTTTTGATGTTATGCGAAATATTTGCCATTAAGTAGGTAAGCATAATTAAACCCAAAACCCAAAAAGCTGTAGCGCCCGCTACAGCTTTTTAGGTTTTAAGGTTTCTTTTGCCTAGCTACTTAGCGAATGTCAAACATCTAAAAACTGCCCAATCATTCTCATAAGCTGTTCTAGCTCTACGGGTTTACTGAGATATTCGCTAGCACCTGCGGCGAGGCAACGTTCCTCATCGCCTTGCATGGCGCGGGCAGTTAGAGCAATGATCGGCACTTCAGTGAGATTTTTGTCGGCTCGAATCAAGCGAGTAGCTTCTAGTCCGTCCATCACAGGCATTTGAATATCCATAAGAATGATATCTGGATGGTGATCTTTTGCCATTTCAACTGCTTCTACGCCATTTTTGGCTAAAATCACATCATATTTGTAAGCACTTAAATAAGCATTAAAAGTTTGGATATTTGCTTCATTGTCTTCGGCAAGCAGAATGAGCGGCGCGATCGCATCTTTTGATTTGGCGATTGGTATTGAGAATGGCGTAATTGGCACTTGCGATCGCAAATTAGGCTCAGCTATTTCATAGGGTAGAGCGACCGTAAAGTGACTTCCTTCGCCTAGCACACTCTCAACTGCAACCTGACCATTATGCAGCTCAGCAATCTGTTTCACCATTACCAATCCCAATCCAGTGCCTTCATATTGACGATTTAGCCCACTATCAAGCTGTACAAACGGTTGAAATAGTCGGCGCAAATCTCTAGGAGCAATGCCAATACCTGTATCTTTTACTTGAAAAAGGATCATTGGCAAATTTTGCTCTTTAAATTGGCTCGGAACCTTAGCTTCACCCTCCCATATTTCACCACAGCCAACGGAAACTAACAGAGATACTTGCCCCTTATTGGGAGTAAATTTTACGGCATTGATGAGGAGATTAATTAAAACCTGCCGCATGCGGCGCTCATCGACAGAAATATTGCTAACAGTCGGGGTGATATTGCTATAAATTTTAATATTTTTTTGAAATGCTTGCTGCTTGACATAGACCAAACTTGAATCGCAGACGTTCTGAACGGATACGGAGTCGAGATCAAGTTCGATCTTTCCTGATGAAATTTTTGATAGATCAAGAATGTCATTGATCAGTTCTAACAGATGTCGCCCACCTTTGCTAATTGCGTCAAGCGCCTTCTGTTGTCGTTCATTTACTGATCCTAATAGCTGCTTATGCAATACTTCTGACATGCCCAAAACCGCAGTGAGAGGTGTGCGGAGTTCATGGCTCATATTAGTGAGAAATTCGTCCTTTAGCCTTGTCGCGCGGATTAATTCTTCATTAGTTCGCAACAGTTGTTCTTCGACTTGTTTGTGATCGCTAATATTAAAATTAACACCAATCATTCTGTCCCTGTGATCACCTCGTACTAAGATCCCATAAGCTCGAATAAAGTGGATACTTTGATCAGGATGAACGATCCGAAACTCAGCATCGAATGGTTTGTTCTCGGCGATCGCATTCTGGAGCAACGTTTCAGTGGTGAGAAGATCATCGGGATGGAGTGCATTTGTCCATACATCAAAAGCATGAAGGTGATCAGATGTTTCTGTGACCGCATACAGCTCGTGCATTCGCTCATCCCAATGGAGGGTATTGTCAATAATATTCCATTCCCAACTACCCATCGCTCCAGATTTTAGCGACAATGCGAGGCGCTCGGATAGTATTTCGAGTTCGTTTGTGCGATTTTGAAGAGTCTGAAGAAGTTCTTCTTTCTGTTGTGTCGATTTCGCCAGTTCAGCGTTGAGGGCAATCCGATCGCGTACTTGATCAATGCTGATAGACATAGAAATAGCCGTGACATCTTTTTTCTCCAGATAGTCAGTTGCTCCCAGTTTCATTGCGCGTACTGCGGTCGCCTCATCTCCCTGTCCCGTCAACACGATTACTGGCAATCGTTGATCTGGGTACTCCTCATTAAGTGCTTCTAAAAACTCTAATCCATCGCCATCGGGCAGCTTCACATCTAACAACACAATGTCAGGACACTGCGATCGCCATAGTTCTAAGCCATCTTCTAGCGTTTCTGCTTCGACGATCTCATAAAAATGGTCTACTTCTGATTGCAGATAACGCGCATAAGTGTCGCGATCGCAAACTGAATCGTCCACGATCAAAATTTTTGTAGTCGGCACTTGGGCTTCGCTTAGTGTAGGGGGAGATGACATAGCCTCAAACGATAAATTGTCCATAACTAGGTAAAAGTGCCAATTGGAACCAATGTTCAAACAAAATTTGCACAGTCTTTTGCATTTCTAATACACCCATCGGTTTAAGCATGTAGCAATTAGCACCATATTGATAACAAGTTTGAATATCAATATGACTACTAGAAGTTGACAAAACAATAATTGGAATCATTTGCAGATGTGGAGTTTGCTTAACCTTTTTGATGATGTCGCGTCCATCGGTGCCGGGAAGGTTAAGATCGAGCAAAATTACTACTGGTAGAGGAGCATTTAAGGATTGGTAGTCTCCTTCTCGAAATAGATAGTCTAACGACTCATCGCCATCCTTAAAGCGCAAAAATTTGTAAAGCGATCGCTTTAGTATATCAAGATTTTGGGTAACTCGCGTAAAGGTATAAAAGTCTTCATCACTATCTTCAATGATCATAACGACAGGATGAGCAAGGTCATCTAAATGTGAAGTCAATAACCCTTGCGTGTAAGATTCCATTGAATATGTTGTGTTTTGTATGGGGATTTTAATCTTTTCTCCCTTAGTAGGAAGACAAGAAGAAGCTTGCTTTGTCTTATGTAAAATCATTTTTTTATATTTATAACTGATGAAGTTTCCAAGACCCTCACTCCTAGCCCCTCTTCTTGAAGGAGAGGGGAACAAGAGAATAGCATCTTGCTCCCCCGATCCGCTAGGGAGAGGGGGCTGGGGGGTGAGGCTCCTTTTTGAATTGGCAATGTAAACGAAAAGGTAGAACCTTTACCAAAGGTAGATTCAACCTGAATTTTGCTTCCGTGACGCTCAATAATCTTTTTGACAATTGTTAATCCAGCGCCAGTGCCACCTCCATATTTACTAGGTGCATGTAACCGCTTAAAGATGCGGAATACTGAGTCTAAGTGCTTCTCACGGATGCCAATGCCATTATCGCGGATGTAAAAATTCACACATCTGTGATTGTGCCGACTTGACTCAATCCAGCTAACTTCCGCCCATTTTTCAGGTTGATTGTTGTACTTAAAGGCATTAGAAATCAGATTGGTAAAAATTTCTTCGATCAAAATGCGATCGCCAAATACTGTCGGCAATGGTCGGGGAATGCGAATTGTGCAGTTTTCCCATTCTGGATTCATGCCAAATAATTCAGTCACATTCTCCAACAAGCTATTGAGATCAATAGAGTTCATTCGTAACTCTTGTCTACCTAAACGAGAAAACTTTAGCAGGGACTCGATCAGTGATTCCATGCGCGTTGTTAGCCTTAGTAGCGTTTGCAATTTTTCCGCGCCATCGCCCTGTAAGGCTTCTCCATAATCATCTAATAAAAAAGTGGCGTAATTATGGATGCCGCGTAGAGGTTCCTTTAAGTCATGAGAGGCAATGTAGGCAAAGGCATCTAGTTCACTATTAATGCTTTCTAGTTCCAAGTTCATATTGGTAAGTTCACCTGCTCGACGAAATACAATATCAATGATCGCCCGCCGCAATTTGATTGCTCCCTCTACTTCATCGCTTAACCATGGATTAGAATTACCTTGAACAATCTCTTGCCAAGCTGCAAAGGATGCACGTGGAAAGAGCGTCAAACTCCCATCTTCTTCTACTTGCGTGAGGTAGTCAGGATTGCCTCCCCAAGTCACGGTCTGTAATAATTCAGGACGGAACCAAAGCACATATTGATTCTGAGCTTTGGAGATTGCCATCGCCAGTAGTCCACTGGCGACGTTTTTATACTCATCCGCAACAGGACAGAGACTAGGCAAAGTATCGGTGACAAAAATATCTTGCTCAATGCGATCGCTGAGCCAATTGAGCAAAGATTTCAAGGCGACTTCAGTGGGGGTTTCACCAATTAAAACAATATTGTCATCACCATCAAAAACAGCTACACCTGAAGCACCTGTCAGAGCTAATAGCGCCTCTTTGTCTGCGGTAATTTCTGTAGCAAAGTCAGTTGATTTGGTCAGACGATCCACAAATTGACTTTGAATTGTCTTTAAATGTAGTTTGTAATCAAGGTTTTCATTATTCTCTTTAGTCGCTAGCTCTGTGGACATTAACTGTCCCAAAAACTCACAGACAGTGCGGATTTCGTAAGAGACTAATTTAGGAGTGTGGTGGTGACAGGCAATCAATCCCCAAAGCTGTTGTTTCTGAATTAGGGAAATTGACATCGATGCAGTAACCCCCATATTTTTAAGATATTGGATATGTGCAGGCGACACCGCCCGCAAGCAGCAATAGCTCATGTCGAGGGGTGGATGGGGATTTTTATAGTTGGAAACTAATCTACTTGGTTCGCTATTTACATGCGAAATCAGTCGCAGCCAATTAAGTGTATAGAGTTGCTTTGCTTGTTTGGGAATATCGGAAGCTGGAAAGTGCATTCCCAGAAAAGCATCTAAGTTATCCTTTTTAGATTCTGCAATCACATTTCCATGACCATCCTCATTAAAGCGATAGATCATCACCCGATCAAATCCTGTAATCACGCGCATTTCATTCACCACTAGGTCACATAGAGCAGCTAAATTCTCGGCTGTCTGCATTTTTGCCAGAGTGGCTTTGATCTGACGATAAAATTGAAAGAAATCTTCACCAGTCTCTGCTGTCAAAATTTCCAATTCCAATACAATCTCCCCACTAGGAGCGCGATGAATAATGCCGTTGAAGTTGCGAGGTGCTTCATGGGCAGTGGCAACCGTAAGACTTAGTGGATTAATATTTTCAAAATTGTGCTCAAGGCAACCGCGAATGATCTGCATCAGGTCGCCGCGATCGCTACTAATAAAATCTCCCAAAGGGCGATCGAGCAAATCAGCAACCGCAATCCCTAAAATATCAGGAGCGTTTTCGCTAATCTGAACAATTCGTAGATCAGGTTCAGCTAGCACCAGCAATACACCTTGTGGCTGGATACAGTTAGGAGTATGTATAGGTTCGCGATCGCAGTTGGTGAGATTAACCGTATCAAGCCTATCAAGTTGGGTTTTGGCAATTTGCATCGTGTCATTATAATGATAAAGTTATGCTCAAAATCTTAAAGTCCCTATTTTCTTAACGTTGGATTAAATTTAATAATTAGGTTGCATTGTGTCCGCTATCTGATAAGATATAGTTCCTAATAAATTTGGAGAGATGGCTGAGTGGACGAAAGCGGCAGATTGCTAATCTGTTGTACGGCAGGTAACTCCGTACCGAGGGTTCAAATCCCTCTCTCTCCGTTCACAATCCTGTCATAGAGCGCGATATGGTTAATAACCCCTCAAAGGCTGTAGTAGGCGAAGCGCCAGAAATTGATCCCAGTGAATTCAATGCGACAGATGTTGCAGCGATCGCACATCGTCTTGAGCGTGACGACTACGCCAATGCTTTTGAAAGCTTGAGTGATTGGCATATTTTGCGATCGCTAGCTTTCAAAGGATCAGAACTAGCCGAACCCTATCGACATTTGCTAGATATTGAAGCATTTGATGAATGCTAAAACTTCAAAACAAAAGCGCCGCTAAGCGGCGCTTTTGTTTTCAGATAAAGAAAGCGTGCCTAGCACGCTTTTTTTATGGTTGAGGACTGGGACTAGGTATTGTGGGTATCCCATTTGTAAATTTTTCCGCCGCATTTTTACTTTCGTAAATGCAATCAACCGTAGGAGCCTTGTCCAGATCACCTGTAAAGCCAAAGGTATTCATTCTGTCTTTACATTGACGAATATCCGCTTCTTTGATCACGTTTTTTTGTAATAGCACATTCCAGTTGTTGGGTAAAACTACGCAACCAGGTACAGGTTCAGCTTGGCTGATAAACACATTAAATGGGTTAAGTGTCACATAAACACGGCTACTCATCACCATTGCCGATGCACCATAGTTGTTGCAAAAATCACGACTCGGCGCAAGATTGTCCAACCGAATCGCATCAACGGTTCGCGGCGTAGGGTTGAGCGTGGAAAGGGCAATACCCACACCAATACCAACCGCAAAAATTGCACCTGCGATCGCAAGCTTGGTTGTCGTACCGTTGTTAGATCTTGGTTCTGTAGGAGGAGTGTTCAGAGTTGTGGAGTATCTACTACGTCTTGCCATAGATGTGAGTTGAGGTTATTTACTAGGTTAACCGAAAGTTATGGATTATTGAGTATTTGCTCAGCAAATCGCCCAAAAGTTAGATGATGGCAACGCCAGCACGGTCAAGAATTTCGGGGATTAAGTGTTCGGCTTTGATTGCCATGATATGCACACCTTGACAAATTTGTCGCGCCGTTTGGATTTGTTCGGCTGCGATCGCCATACCTTCCTGTAATGGGGATCGCGCTTTTGCTAAGCGATCGATGATATGTTCAGGAATTTGTACGCCGGGTACAAATTTATTTAAAAACAGCGCATTTTTGGCGGATTTAATCAAAAATATCCCCGCCAGAATGGGCTTATCCGATTGATTGGCGATTTGATTAACAAATTTATCAAGGCGATCGAAATCCGTAATTAGTTGGCTTTGAAAAAATTGCGCCCCCGCATTAATCTTGCGCTCAAACCTTTTTTGCAAACCCGACCAGCTTGGCGACTGCGGATCGACGGCGGCTCCTGCTAAGAAATCCGTACCTTGATTGGGCAATGTTTTACCATTAGCATCCAGCCCTTGATTCAGCTTTTGGATTAATTGCAATAATCGCACCGATTCATAGTCAAAAACTGATCGCGCATCGGGAGAGTCACCAGCTTTTACAGGATCGCCCGTAAGTGCCAAAATATTGGTAATACCCAAGGCGGCGGCTCCAAATAAGTCGCCTTGCAGGGCAATCCGATTGCGATCGCGACAGGCGATCTGACAAACAGTTTCAATCCCAATTTGTTGCTGGATCAATACCGATGCAGCTACAGGACTCATGCTCATCACCGCCCGACTGGAATCGGTAATATTCACGGCATGGACGCGCCCTTTTAGCGATCGCGTTTGCTCCAGCATATGCGTGGGATCGCTACCCTTTGGCGGCGATACCTCAGCCGTAATTAGAAATTCCTTGCGGGCAATCGCCTGTCGGAATTTGGTAAAGGGTGCTTGGGGTTGCTCAAGGATTAACTGGGGCGGCTCGATCATGCAAGACAAAACTATTGAAGAGATTTAAGGTTGTCTGCATTTTAAACTATAGCGATCGTCAGTGAAGAGAAAGTAGAGTAAGTGGTTACGGTTAAATGTGCATTTCTCAAGAAAGTAGAATAATGATTGAGCATAACGAAACTACTCGCTTCGCGCCGCAACGCTAGTTCTTGGACAGGAAGGGAGTAGCCACAAAACATTCATGTCAGCGATCGCAGTTTTAGACAAAGTTTCGTATATCTATCCCAACGCCAAGGAAAGTGAACTAGCTCGTCATATAGGAATTGTCTTTGAAGATCATGAAGTCCAAACCACCGACACCTCAGCCGCAAATGCGATCGCATTTGCCCTTGAAAATCACCGAAGTAGTTTGTACGATCGCAAATATTTTCTAATTACGCCAACCGAAATCGCTAATTGCTTCGCCAATAAGCAAAATACTATAGGCTAAGATAAGCATCAATCATTACTTTAATTATGACAATTCTGACGATAACATCTCTTTGTTCTGAAGCTTCAATATTCTCAGAGATTGAGACCAATCATCCAGAACCTCTACTATATGGTGTTACTGATGGAAAAGCTGTAGGAACCTATTTAGAGCATAAATTTAAACTGTATCTTAGAAACCGATATGATTTTGAAGAGGGAAATTCGGCTAGTGGGATTGATTTTCCTAGTCTACTAATAGATGTTAAAGTTACTAGCATTAGACAACCTCAGTCATCTTGTCCTTTTAAATCACCCCGACAAAAGATTTTTGGATTAGGTTATGGATTGCTTATCTTCGTCTATGACAAAACAGATAATAGTATTGATAGAACTAGCAATCTAACTATTCTTCACACAGTTTATGTAAGTGCAGAAAGAACAGCAGATTTTCAAACAACCCGTGGAATTATTCGCATTTTAGAAAATGATGGTAATAAGGATGACTTGATGGCTTTCATGCTTGAGCGTAATTTGCCTGTTGATGAAATTGATTTATCAAAGATTGCTAATGAGATACTAGTAAATCCCCCTATTCAAGGACTTTTGACTATTTCTAATGCTCTGCAATGGCGACTTCAATATACCAGAGTAATTGAGCTTGCTGGACTAGAAGATGGTGTGATCGCTATTTATAGGAATCACAAATGAATATTGCCAAGAATAGAGAAAAAATAGAATATGGAGACTTTCAGACACCTATAGAACTAGCTGAAATGGTATGTCAAAAATTACTTCGACTGAATATTTTCCCTGATGTAATTGTTGAGCCTACCTGTGGAGTTGGGAACTTTATTAGTGCTAGTTCATCTTTTTTTCCGTCTGCACATAAAATTATCGGAGTTGACGTAAACTTACAATACTTAGAGGGATTTAGGAAGAAAAAGCAGTACTTACAACATCAAAATAGAATTGAGTTACACCATACAGATTTTTTTGAACTTGATTGGAATGCCTATATGAATCACATCAAAGGAGAAATTTTAGTTCTAGGCAATTTCCCTTGGGTGACCAACTCGCAGCAAGGAATTCTTAAGAGTAATAATTTACCAAAGAAAAATAACTTTCAAAACTATAATGGTCTAGATGCAATCACAGGTAAGAGTAACTTTGATATATCAGAATGGATGCTGATTCAGATGATTCAATGTCTACAAGGTAGAAGTTCCTCTCTAGCGATGATTTGTAAAACATCTGTTTCAAGAAAACTATTAAATTATCTTCATTCCCATAATCTTAATCTAGATTACTGTTCTACCTATAAAATTGATGCCCAGAAATATTTTGCTGCAACGGTTGATGCTTGTCTGCTTATCTGTAAGTTTGATATAAAATCAAAAAACTATTTTTGCAATGTATTTAACAACCTAGCAAGCTCAGACTATAAAACAATCGGTTATCGCAATAATGTTTTGATCAGAGATTTAGCCACTTTTGATAAATTAAGTAAATTTCATGAAATTAATAATGGAATAAAATGGAGATCGGGTGTAAAACATGATTGCTCAAATGTGATGGAACTTCGGAAGATCGACAATAAACTTTTTAATGGTTTTGGTAAGTCTGTTGATATAGAAGAAAAATATTTATTCCCTTTAATTAAAGGCTCCGATGTTGCTCAAAATAGAATAAATAAGACTGACCGATATATCTTAATAACTCAAAATTTTGTTGGAGAATCAACAGACAATATAAAATATCTAGCCCCAAAAACATGGAATTATCTAGAGTCTTATGCTGAATATTTAAATAACAGGAAAAGTAAAATCTATCAAAAAAAACCTAGGTTTTCGATCTTTGGTGTTGGATCGTATACATTCTCATCTTGGAAAATAGGGATTTGTGGACTTTATAAAAAGCTAGAATTTAGACTGATTGGCAAACTAGATAACAAGCCAACCATTTTCGACGATACTGTTTATTTTCTTAGTTTTGATGATGAAGATATTGCTTATAAGACCTTCGAGCTATTAACTTCAACTTCCGCTATTGATTTTTATTCATCACTAATCTTTTGGGATGAGAAACGACCAATTAAATCCAGTATTTTAAATAGCTTAAACCTGACAACATTAATAGATGAGAAAGCAAAAATAAAAGCATGAAAATCTAAACAGTTAAGTTTCAAACACTCCCTTCCCAGTGAAATATTAGACAGTAAAACCCAATAATTAACGTGAGTTCGGGTTAAGGTTTTGCCCTAAAAGCACAGCTAACCAAGAACTCAAGTTCTTGGCTCAAAGCTAAAGTCAGTTAAAACTGACTGAAAGAATTCTCAAAATTGTCTTTAACCCGTTTCAACGGGTTTTAGCTTTGAGCCATGAGATTGATCTCATGGCTTATCCCGAACTCAGGTTAATTAGCGTTGCGGCGCGAA
>Ga0209591_10009655_pt1 | contig 10418 bp, 10 predicted proteins | sample MAT01_FD_187207 | JGI IMG/M metagenome (GOLD analysis project Ga0209591, IMG submission 187207) | Freshwater microbial communities from Lake Fryxell liftoff mats and glacier meltwater in Antarctica - MAT-01 (SPAdes) (version 2) | ecosystem: Environmental > Aquatic > Freshwater > Ice > Liftoff...
GTTGGACAAAGGGAAGGCGGCAGTGTATCGCCAATATCCCTTTACGATCATCCTGAAAGAACGGGACGGCGGGGATGTGCAGCCGATTGCCTTCAAAGTCGATCCCGGCAGCAAAACGACAGGCATGACGCTGGTCGCAGACTTCAAACGGGGTAAACGCTTGATCTGGGCAGCAGAGTTAGCCCATCGTGGGCAGCAGATCAAAGATGCGCTGGAATCGCGGCGCTCATTGCGGCGGGGTCGTAGAGCGCGTCATACCCGCTATCGTCCAGCGCGGTTTGAGTGTCGCCGCCGTGCTGAGGGTTGGCTACCACCCTCTATTCAGAGTCGTGTAGATAACATCGTGACGTGGGCAAACAAGTTAGGTCGCATTTCGCCGCTGGCCTCCGTCAGTCTTGAGTTGGTTAAATTCGATATGCAAGCGATGCAAAACGCCGAAATCAGCGGCGTGGAATATCAGCAAGGCGAATTGATGGGCTACGAAGTCCGCGAATACTTGCTGGAAAAGTGGGGGCGCAAATGCGCTTACTGTGGGGCGAAAAACGTGCCGTTTGAAGTGGAGCATATCAACCCGAAATCGCGGGGCGGGTCAAATCGCGTGAGCAACCTCACTATCGCTTGTCATGACTGTAACGATAAAAAAGACAATCAAACGGCGGCTGAATTTGGGCATCCCGACATTCAGCGCAAAGCCAAAGCGCCTATGAAGGACGCGGCGGCAGTTAATGCCTCACGCCGGAAGTTGCACGGCGTGTTTGCTCAGGCGGGTATCCCGCTGGAAGTCGGCACGGGTGGGCGCACGAAGTTCAACCGCGTTAAGCAAGACTATCCTAAAGCGCATTGGTTGGATGCGGCTTGTGTAGGCGAAAGCGGGGCGAGTGTCTTTGTTTCGGCTAATCACGCGCCCCTGCTGATTAATGCAACTGGACACGGGTCACGTCAGATGTGCCGTACCGACAAATACGGATTTCCGTCGCGCTACCGTTTGCGCCAGAAACGGCACTTCGGCTTTCAAACGGGCGACATAGTACAGGCTATTGTCACCACTGGAAAGTATGCAGGTGACTACACTGGACGAGTAGCTTGTCGCGCAACTGGCAGCTTCGACCTTAAAACCGAGGTTGGGAAAATCACAACCAAACATAGCAATTGTGTAGTCCTACACCATTCGGACGGCTACACCTATACGAAAGGATTAAGGTGCTTACCTCCCCCTGCCTAAAGGCAGGGGTATCTCGCACCGATTTCGATGAAAGACTATCACATCAATATTTTCTACAGTGAGAAAGATGAAGCATATATCGCGGATATACCCGATTTAAAGTACTGTTCCGCACATGGCGAAACGCCCGAAGAAGCGCTGCACGAAGTTCTAATCGCTAAAACGGCGTGGCTAGGTGTAGCGCATGAAGAAGGTATTCCCATCCCTGAACCCAAATTCCGCCCTGCGATTTATCAAGCAGCCTATTAAATTTTGCATCAACCTACAAGGAACAATCATGCTCACGACAAAAATACTTCATCCCGAAATTTTAGAAGCACTCGGCGGCTCCGGTCACGGCGGCAAAGTGCTGATCGCGGACGGCAATTATCCGTTTAGCACCCGCGCTTATTCGGGGGCGAAGCGCGTCTATCTCAACTTTGCACCCGGCAAACTCAACGCTGTAGAAGTTTTGGAAGGGTTGGTTTCGATGATTCCCGTCGAGGCCGCCGACGTGATGATCCCCGATTTCGGCAGCGAACCAGAAATCTTCGCGGAATTCCGCAAGCTGCTGCCGGAGTTTGAACTGCGCCCCAACGGACGGTTCGCCTTTTATGATTTGGCGAGAGATTCGGATACGTGTCTTGTAATTGCGACGGGCGAACAGCGCATCTACGCCAACATTCTGCTGACCATCGGGGTTGTCATGCCCTGATTAATCGGGGTTTGCAGGGGCGTAGCGTGTTACGCCCCTTATTTGAAACTACGAAGAGATTCTAAGGATTCTGCTGCAAAAAGACCTCGATCTGGGCAAGATCATCCGCGCTTAGTGTTAAATTCGCCGCGCCGACCACGCCATCGACTTGATCGGCATAACGCGCTCCGACAATCGCCGCCGTGACTGCTGGATTAAGCAGCGTCCATGCAATCGCCACCTCCCCCGCTGATTTACCATACGGCAGGCCAATCTCGCCGAGTAAATTTTGCAGCGCCAGATTGCGGGTTAAACGCGGCTCTTGGAATTCACTATCCCGCGAGCGCCAATTATCTGGCTCGAAGTTCGCCACGCGCTCACGAGTCATCGCGCCTGAAAGCAAGCCAGCCTGCATCGGTGAATAGACAATCACGCCGATATTGTTTTTTAGGCAGTAAGGCAAAATCGACTCTTGCACAGCAGGCTTGACCAGTGAGTATGGCGGCTGAAGCGACGAAATCGGCGCGATGACACTTGCCCGCTGCATCTGTCCCACATTGAAATTCGAGACTCCTATCCACCGGACTTTGCCCTCAGCCTTAAGGTCAGCCATCGTCTGCCAGCCTTCTTCGATGTCCTCGTCGGGCTGCGGCCAATGCACCTGATACAGGTCGATCACGTCCACCTTTAAGCGGCGCAAGCTGTCCTCGACTTCGCGCCGGATCGATTCGGCTTTCAGGCTAGGCGTAATCTGATTATCGGCATTCCAAGCCCGTTCACATTTGGTGAAAACATAAGGACGATTCGTCACGCCTTCCAGCGCTTTTGCCACAATTTCTTCTGAATGTCCCAGCCCATAAACGGCGGCGGTATCAATCCAGTTGATGCCCAAATCAATCGCCCGATGAATCGCCGCAACAGATTCAACATCATCCTGTGCGCCCCACGAATAAGCCCATCCCGCGCCGCCAATCGCCCACGCGCCGAATCCAATCCGCGTGATGTGTAAATCGGTATTGCCAAGCTGCCGTGTTTCCATAAGTCATCCTCTTTCGTTTAAAGTAAATATCGAACCACTGGTCGGGGGATGAGGACATTATAACAATTAATCAAGGTAAGTTATCCAAAACTGAGGTTAAATATAGGGCGTAGGGAGCGACATATGGGTCACTCCCATCCAGAAAGTAGGGAGCGTCATGTGATGAAGGACACGGTATGTCGTGTCCGTACAATACTGCCTTTCATTCAATTGGCTCATTGCACAAGGCGTAAAGTCCGGCAATGAAGCCAATCGAGGCACTTTAAGAATCGACTATACGCGGTTGTGGCAAATAGGTTGCCACGTAAAATATTCAACCAACAACGCCTGTATTTTGAGATGGGGCATCATCTCATACTGTCTCAGTCGGTGGAAGTCTTGGTGTAAACCAAGCATCCGGCGTTCACGGCAGATGCCCGCATGAGGAGTATGTCACAAGGGCAATCTCGTGATTTCTAAGCTGACTTGCTGATCACGGTAAGCTGACCGCTAAATTTGGAAACCGCCCGTCACCCGCACAACCTTCTGTTTATAGTTATTCACGTAGTCCAGCAATTTGACATGGAGATCGAGCCATTCGCTGCTTTTCAGAATTTGCTGCGCGGTGGATAAATCATCAATGACGGCCTCCGCCATAATCTGTGGACCTTCCGTCCGCCCCCAAACGGTATACCATGCGCCTGTCGTCTGGATTCCTAAACGCGTAATCCCCGGCACCCATTCCCTTACGACAAATTCAAAATAATCCTGGTCACGCCCAGGTTTAATGTCCCAATACATCATCAATTTCACACTCATGTAAACCTGCTGTCTCCGAAAACTGGTCGCATCTTCTATCAGAGTACAGCGTCCAGCAATTTTTTGCAAAAGGGAAAATTGAATCAAACCAACCCTATTTACGCTCTATACGAATACAAAACCAGAATAAAGCCGGAGAAAATCTTTTTGAACCGCAGAGACACGGAGAACAGCGAGAATTTAAGTTCAAAAAAGGCGCTCTTTTTAAGGGGAACGCCTTTTTATCATCAAAATGTAGGCGGCTTTACGCACATCCTTCCCAAATAAAGATGTACTGTTTGCCGGGGTCAAGTTCAGGGGCGATCAGCTCAAATTTCCCATCCGTCAGGCGATAAAGCGAGGCGAGGCCGCGTAACCCTTGTCCGCTTCCGAGCAGCGTGTTCACATCAGGGATCCCGACTTCGGCAATATCGGCTGGCGTAACCACGAACAGGACTTTGCCCTTGCTTTCTAGGTCAACATCGTAGGCGACAATGCCGCCACCGCGACAATACAGCACCACCGTCGCCCAAGGATCGGGGTTTTCGCGGTCATCCCAAATCGTTGCGCCCGGCTGCGGCGTAGTCGTAACATTGACGCAGTTTGGGCCGCTGATGGTAATCGTCCAACTGAGAACGCCGCCAGAACCGCCTTGATTGTAGAAAAATACCGAAGCCGTTCCTGAACCGAGCGCGGTTGCCGTCACGGTGACAGAGCCGGTGCCGGTTTGTCCACCGCCGAAGATCAGGCTGTTGATGGTAATTTCCGCGCCCATATTGGTGGCTGTACCAAGGCTGTCTACCGAGGTCGCCGTCACAATATCGCCAGCAAGGACGGTGAAAACTGGGCTGGTTTGGTTAGGATCCGTGCTGTTAAAACTTCCCGCGAGTACCACCCCGCAGGCCGCACTTACTTGTTCCGACGGAAGAAAGGCTGCCACAGCCAATAAAATAAGTGCTGTGATGGGTATAAGCAGTTTAAATCTCATTATTTCCCGCTCCAAGTGGTATAAATGGCGTTAACATTACACATCATAACAGAAATTTCAGGGCAACGGCTATAATAGTCTTTTTACTTTTGTCTTTCCAGCAAGACTATTTAGACTCGACCCGGATTGGCCCCAAGCCGATTTGGATATCGGGGCTGCCATCCGGCAAGGTGACGGCGAGGCGGCTTTCCGGCTGTGAGTCATCCCCAAAGACGGCGAGGCTGATCCAATAGTCGCCCGTGACGGCATTTTGGGGCAGTGGAAGTAAAATACTGTCCTCGATCAGCATACCAGGCTGCCAACAGGTGGTGGGATAGCGGAAATCACGCCCGTTTATTTCGCCCGGCTGCCAGAGGACAGGCTCAGTCGTCGTTCCGTCCGGCAGCACGAAAAATGCTCCGAAAGTATAAGGCTGCGTCATCTGATGAATGCCCTGCCACCACAGACGCAGGGATACCCCCGTCTCATCTCTACCAGCGATCACTTGGGTAGCCCGCCAGCTATGCAGTCGGAACACTTCGCCCACGCCTGTCACCGAAAAAACAGCATCATTCGAGGCAAGCCCTACATCGGGTGGAATGGGCGGATCAGGGGGTGGCATAAATTCGCTGCCGATCACGTTCAGGCTGATGGTCAATGCCAAAAACAGTGCCGCTTGTCCAAGTGTGAGCCAGCGCCAAGCTGTAGGTTGTAAGGGGAAGTTATGCCTTGTCCCATCTTCGCCTATAGGCTTAATTTGGAAGTTTTCCCATACTGCCAGCAGCAAAAACGGCACAAGAAATAACCAGATTCGTCCGCTTTCGCCCTGCGTCGTTCCGCTGATGGTCATCGTGAGAACAGTGAGTAGCAGCGATAGGCTGATAAGGGGCGGCGTGGATTTTCGCTGCCTGCCCCAGCGCCATAGTCCGACCAACCATACCAAAGCCAAGCCCATCCCCGCCCATAATGCCCAATCCCAAACGTGCATCCACACCCAGAATGCATACGGGCGATCTAAGATCAGATGCGCGTTGAACGACTCGCGCAGCAGGTCAAAAATCGTCTCGCCGGAAGCCAGCCAGAAAATCAGCCAAGGGAGCATCAATCCGATGCCCACCCATACGCCAATAATCACCGGACGTAGGAAAGAGCGGACTGTCCGCTGTTCTCCAAAAAGCCAGCGCAGCAGCACATAAAATCCAAGCATCCCCAAAATCGGCGCGAAGGCGAAATTAATAAATAACGCTACCCCACTGACTAATCCAGCGGCGATGAACCATGCGATTGTAGGGGCAACGTGCGCGTCGCTCTTTTGCGCGTTTAGTCCCCGCGCCAACAGATAAAACGCGACAATCGAAAACACCGGATACACCGTACTCCATGTCGGCGCGAAGGCTGCAATACCCGGCACAAGAGGCCACCAAATCACCATATAACGGACATCTAAGCGCAAATCATTAAGCCCTCCAAAAAATCCTCTGCGCTCTCTGTGTCTCTGCGGTTCACTATCTTCTCCAATTGCAAATACCTGTTTTGCCGTCGCATATAACGGAAATACCGCGAGTCCAGCGATCAGCGGCATAACGACACCGAAAATCGCCGCGACATACGCCCCCGGCGAATACGCCAGCAAATCATAATTTTGACATTGATACGCCAGCAAACGCCGATAGAGCGTATCGGTTAAAACGGGGGTGTGATTAAAAAAGTCGTTGAGCAAGCCCTGAAACATCGTCGCGCCGGGCGGACTGGTAGCAGTATGTCCACCGATACGCGCCATCACTTCCGTCCAATTGCGCCATTCACCGCCTTGCCAGTCGATGCGCGGTGCTGCCCAATGCGGCCCGCCGTTGACATACGAGGCCGTGCGCGTGAACAACGCATAAAAGGGGTTGCCGTCTTGAGCATAAGCTACGGCTAATCCGAGAATAAACGTACCGAATACCGCCCACAATAGCACAGGCCACACACGACGATCATGCCGTACCAGCCCAAAAGCGCCTACGATATAAATGAAGGTGATGAAAATCAGCGGTAAACTACGCAAAAACGGGGCGAGATCATACTGCCAGCGCCAGCCGAATCCACCGCGCAGCCAGGGCGAGAGATTCACTAAGATCGCCAGCGCCAGCAAAAAGGAGAAGCCAACGATCAGCCGGATGGTGAGAGGCAGGGATTTAAAAGATGAAAGCATGGTAGTTTTGAGCGGTTAGTCGTTAGTTTTTAGTAGGTGATTCAAGTGTTTTAGTCTAAAAACTGACTACTAAAAACTAAAAAACCTATCAATCCACAAAGCGATATTTAATCAACGTCCACAGGGCGATGGGGCCGTCCGTCCATTTGAGCTTTTTGCCCTCGCTCCATTCCCGCCCATTATACGAAATCGGCACTTCATAGATGCGAATGCCTTGCTTTAGCACTTTCGCGGTAATTTCTGGCTCGAATTCAAAACGTTTGGCGTGGATTTTCATGTCGCGCACGACTTCCGCCCGCATCACCTTATAGCAGGTCTCCATATCGCTGAGGATGGCGTTATAAAGGATATTCGTCACGAGCGTGAGAATTTTATTGGCGACCATGTTCCAGAAGTTCATCGCTTTGCGTGGTCCCCCCAAAAAGCGTGAGCCATACACCACCTGCGCGATCCCTTCTTCAATCGGCTTAAGCAGCATCGGATAATCACGCGGGTCATATTCAAAATCCGCATCCTGAATCAGCAAAATATCGCTCGATGCCGCCTTAAATCCCGTCACAAGCGCCGCGCCCTTACCTTGATTATGCGTATGATACAAAATTCGCACAATGGCATTGTTTTCCGCCTCGATTTTTTCCAGCACTTCGCGGGTGCCATCATGTGAGCCATCATCTACAATAATGACTTCGGCTGCCAGCCCCACATCCAAGACCCGCGCTAAGACTTCCTCAATCGTGGTTGCCTCGTTATAACACGGGATAATCACGCTCAGAGTCAAGTTTTTACCGACCTGCTGATCGGTACGAACTCGTGAATGGGTATTGGCTTGAACCATAATCGCACGCTCCTAAGCATGTGTTACAGAGGTACCAGTGCAGCACATCAGAAAAAACATTATACACGCGGCAACCCGATTTTTCGCATGGATAATTTTGCCCACCGTTTTCCCTACGGTAGGATCAATTTACTGTGCATAATCGCGAAGTTGACGTTATACTGGTTAACAATGTGTTATTTTGCTGATTGTTCTTATGGAGGTCAAAACTTATGACCCGACGGCTTACGCTTGCGGCATTTACGCTGCTCCTCACCCTGCTCTTTACGCTCGTCATCCCAAAAGGCGAACCGACCTCTGCCCAGGACTTCGGCACGGGGCCTTGGAACGCAACGTATTACAACTCGACTGATTTTACAAATCCGGTGGCAGGATCGTATTCCTATACGGCGCTCAACCTGTTTACCGCCGACTTTCCAAGAGATGCCAGTGGTATCCCGATCCCCGGCATTGGACAGGATACTTTCTCCGCGATCTATACGTCCAGTCAGAATTTTACGGGCGGCACGTATCTCTTTCGTCTGCTCGTGGATGATCGGGCGCGGGTGACGATTGACGGTGTGGAAATCTTCAACGCGACAGCGCCGGGCGTGGAAGCCAGCGTTATCGTTGTGCTGACTCCCGGTGTGCATACGCTGGTGATGAATTATATCGAGTTCACCTCCACCGCCTCGATTCAGCTTCAATGGGGCTTGCAAGGTACGACAGGTGTTGTGCCGGGCGCAACCGCTGGGCCTATCCCCACCGCCGGGCCGACGGCTGTCCCCACCATCACGCCGCTGCCGTATATTCCGCCCGGTTCGCTGACGGCTACCGTCATCCGTGCCAGTATCTTGAATGTGCGGGATGCCCCTTCTACCGGCGCGAATCGCATCGCCCGTATCCGGCGCGGACAGACTTATGCCGTTGTCGGGCGGGATGATCGCGCCCGCTGGTTCTTGATCGAACTTGGCGGTTATCGTGGATGGGCTTATGGTTATTATCTGGCGTTCAACTTTAACGAATTTACTGCACCTGTCGCCAGCGGCAACAATATCGTTGATTTGCAAGGCTATCCTGATACAGGGGTGCGCGTTCAGACTGAGGCCGGGCTAAGGATGCGGGCGCAGCCCAACACCGCTTCCCCCCAAACGGGACGGATTGATTGGGGTGCTTTCCTGCCTGTTATAGGACGCACAGGCGACAGTTCATGGCTGCTCATCGTATGGCGCGGCACTGTCGGTTGGATTTATGCGCCGTTTGTCGAAGTCATCGAGGGCGATCTGAACACTGTGCCTATCCGATAAGCACCGCAATCTTAGGGATTCATCCGGTAAATTCTTTTAACCACACAGGACACAGAGCGCACAGAGATTGGATTGAATCTCCCCTCTGTGTCCTCCGTGATCTCTGTGGTTCAATCTTCGTATATCTAAACTTGCTTTACCCCACCACCGCCAGCGCTTTTAAGATGGCGAACATCCCAAACGCCACATGAGCGACAATCGCAGCGCGGGTACTGCTTGTATATGCCCGAACCCCCGTAATGAACAGCGCATCCAATAACGGCACGATCAGCGCGTACCAGAACGGTGTGAGTCCGTTAAGCTGGAAAGGCGTATAGGCCAGAACATGAAACGCCGCATGAAAAACCGCCGTCATCAAAAAGCCAGACAACGCCCCTAATGAAATCCGCAGTGCTGGAAAAATAAGGCCGCGAAAGACCAATTCCTCCGCTAACGGCTGCACAATCACTAGCAGCAGTACCGCCAACACCCAAGCCGCAATCGTTAAATCGGCGCGGGGCAGCAGCGTATAGCCGCCCCCATCGCTAAAAAAACTGATGAGTTCCAGCACAGGCCAAAAATTGCCCGTAATCACTAAGCTGATGAGATCAATCAACAGCGCCACCGCAAAACTCAGCAGCAGAATAATCGGCAGTGCGGAACGGGTCGGCCCTAATTTGAAGGCGGTGCGTTCTTCAAGGGTACGATAGCGCGAGAAAAAAATAAGCGCGATTGTCAAAACGCCGCCGATAATCCATCCGATCAGCGGTTGAGCAGGCGACTCCGGCAGAAGAAGCTGTGCGATGGTGGTCCCCAGCACTATCGCGGCGAACATTGCGATAACCATTCCGACGGCAGTTGTAACGCTCCAGGGGGGAGCAGAGTCTAAACGGGTGAGGCGTTTGAGCATAAAACAATCCTAGTGTGGCGCAAAAGTGACCTTTTAGCCGCCAGTATGCGTCATTTAGCTGAATAGAGGATGAGGGCGCAACCCATTGGCACGGTGACGAGGCTGCTCGGCTACGGCGTTGCGGTAGAAGTAAGAGTTGCTATTGGAATAGTTGTCGGGATTGGGGTTGATGATGGATTTTGCCCTGTATTCGTCCAACCCACAAAACTTATACTAGAATCTGACGGTACAAACACTTCTCCACTTTGAATGTCAAAAATGACAGATCGATTAAAACTCCAATAACCGATATATCCCCCATCAGGAGACCAAAACGAATGAGTAAGATCCGTATTGAGAATTTCATTTGGATCACATATGGCGGTTATGTCACCTGTTTGGAAATTGTAGACAATGATATAGGACTTTTGCTCACGCATTTACCCCACCCCTAAATCCCCTCCCCATTGCATGGAGAGGGGACTTCAAGATGCGTTTTTCTCTCCCTCTCCAAGTATTGGAGAGGGGGCCGGGGGGTGAGGTAAGCGAAAGTCCTG
>Ga0209591_10009657_pt1 | contig 10416 bp, 5 predicted proteins | sample MAT01_FD_187207 | JGI IMG/M metagenome (GOLD analysis project Ga0209591, IMG submission 187207) | Freshwater microbial communities from Lake Fryxell liftoff mats and glacier meltwater in Antarctica - MAT-01 (SPAdes) (version 2) | ecosystem: Environmental > Aquatic > Freshwater > Ice > Liftoff...
TTTACAAATCTTTTACCAAAATAAATGCCTCCTGTTAGTTCCCTAAAAATAACAAAATCAACGCCAACCAATTGCTTGGTTTTTAAAGGTGCCAAATGCATTAAAGCTTTATAAGTATTAATTGGTCTGATATTAGCGAACAGTTCTAACTCTTTTCTCAATTTCAGCAGACCTTGTTCTGGCCTCACTTTGGCGGATGGGTCGTTATCGTATTTAGGATGACCAATAGCGCCAAATAAAATGGCATCACTTTGCTTAGAAATTTCAATTGTTTCATCGGGCAAAGGATTTCCTGTTTTATCAATTGCATCTGCACCCATCAACGCATGCACATACATAAATTGATGATAGAATTCTTCACCAATTGCATTTAATACTTTAATTGATTGTGCCGTTACTTCTGGTCCAATTCCATCACCATTAATTACTGCTATTTTCTTGTTCATATTTATACTAATTCCTTTTTTTCAAATTGTGCTATCTGATCCTTTCTACTTAATAAAAAATTGATATCGTCAAATCCATTTAATAAGCATGTTTTTTTATAGGGATTTATTTCAAAATGTTCTTGTGCGCCAGTTGCATTAATGGTAATTGTTTGAGCATCTACATCTATACTGATTGTTGCTTCATTGGATTGATCAAAAATTTGTTGAAGAAACGCATCAGAAACAGTTACTGGTAACACTCCATTATTTAAAGCATTGTTTTTAAAAATATCGGCAAAAAAGCTAGATACCACTGCATTAAAACCATAATCTTGTAAAGACCATGCAGCATGCTCTCTAGAAGATCCACAACCGAAATTTTTACCTGCAACTAAAATTTCACCAGCAAACTGAGGTTGATTAAGTGCAAAATCTAATTTAGGTTTTGCCTCATCGTTCTCCTCATATCGCCAATCGCGAAATAAATTTTTCCCAAACCCATCACGTGTTGTTGCTTTTAAAAAACGTGCAGGAATAATTTGATCAGTATCAATATTTTCCATTTGCAATGGAACAAAGCGACTATGTATTTTTTGTAATGGTTTCATTTATTGTTTTTTTTATACCTACATCATCTCCCTTACATCAGTAACTACTCCTGTAATAGCTGCTGCAGCAGCAGTTAGTGGACTAGCCAATAATGTTCTTGCTCCAGCACCTTGTCGTCCTTCAAAATTTCTATTGCTAGTACTAATACAATATTCTCCAGCAGGAATTTTATCTTCATTCATTCCCAAGCAGGCGCTACAACCAGCTTGACGAACTTGAAATCCGGCTTCAGCAAAAATTAAATCCAATCCTTCGGCGTGTATTTGTTTTGCTACTTGTTGTGAGCCTGGTACAATCATAACATGTACATTACTATTTTTCTTTTTACCTTTTATTAACGCTGCAACTTCTCTTAAATCTTCAATTCGTGAATTAGTACAACTTCCAATAAATATATATTGAACTGGCATTCCAATTAAAGAAGCGCCACTCTGTAAGCCCATATATTTTAATGCCTTTATAATATTATTTCTTTCTCCTTCGTCTGGTATAGAATCAGTAACAGGAATATTTCCATTAATTGCAATACCTAAACCAGGGTTGGTTCCATAAGTAATCATTGGCTGAATATCTGCTGTATTAATATTTATTTCGGTATCAAATATTGCAGATTCATCTGTAAATAAATTAGTCCATTTAGCTAATTGCTTATTCCATTCATCTCCTTTAGGAGCAAAAGCTCTTCCTTTGATATAATTAAAAGTAGTTTCATCTGGTGCAATTAAACCTCCCCTAGCACCCATTTCGATACTCATATTACAAATGGTCATTCTAGCTTCCATTGATAAAGCCTTTATAGTACTTCCTGCATATTCTACAAAATATCCTGTAGCACCACTTGCAGATATTTTTGCAATGATGTATAAAATAATATCTTTTGATACCACTCCTTTTTGCAACTCACCATCAATATTAATGCGCATTGTTTTAGGTTTGGATTGCAAAACACATTGTGTTGCAAAAACCATTTCTACTTCACTAGTACCAATACCAAATGCAATGGTACCAAATGCTCCATGAGTAGAAGTGTGACTATCACCGCACACAATTGTCATACCCGGCTGGGTAATTCCGAGCTCTGGTCCTATTACATGAACAATACCTTGGTAAGGATGACCTAATCCGTATAACTCAACTCCATGCTTGCTACAATTGTCTATTAATTGCTGCACTTGTATACGGGAAAGTTCATCTTTAATAGGTAAATGCTGATTTACTGTTGGCACATTATGATCGGCGGTTGCAATGGTTTGCTTAGGACGAAATAACTGAACACCTCTTTGTTCAATTCCTTTAAATGCTTGCGGACTAGTTACTTCATGAATAAAATGCCGATCAATATAAACAACAGATGGTCCGTCAGTTATTTTTTCTACAACATGATTATCCCAGATCTTATCAAATAGTGTTTTTCCCATCGAATATTTATTATGCAATTACTTTTTCAGAAATATAAGCTTCCGCCATTCTTTGTAAATCTACTTCAACTACTTCTTTTTTACTATCAGCAATTATTACAAAGGTTTGATACAATTCATCTATATCATTTCTAGAAAATTCATGTCCTAATTTTAGGAAACGGTAGGCCAATGCGCTTCTTCCACTTCTGGCAGTTAGTACAATCTTGCTTCCATCTGCTCCAACTTTTTCTGGATTAATGGTTTCATAAGTTTGAGCATCTTTTAAAAATCCATCTTGATGAATTCCTGAAGAATGAGAAAAAGCATTAGATCCAACAATTGCTTTATTGGGTTGAACAGGCATTCTAAAAGTTTCCGACACTTCTCTACTCAACGGATTCAACATTTCTGTTTTAATATTTGTGTACAAGCCTAAATGCTTATGTTGTTCAATAATCATTACAACTTCTTCTAATGAAGTATTTCCAGCTCTTTCTCCTAAACCGTTAATGGTGCATTCTATTTGTCGCGATCCATTAATTACTCCGCTAATTGAGTTGGCAGTTGCTAACCCAAGATCATTATGGCAATGACAGGATAGAATTGCTTTATCAATATTGGGTACATTATTCATTAGAAAAGCAATTTTTTCTCCATATTGATATGGTAAGCAATAACCAGTGGTATCAGGAATATTTACAACAGATGCGCCTGCTTTAATAACTGCTTCAACAATACGGGCAAGGTAAACATCATCGGTTCTACCGGCATCTTCTGCAAAAAACTCAACGTCATCAGTAAAATTTCTTGCCCATTTAACCGCTTGTATGGCTCTCGCTAAAATATCTTCTTGTGTAGTATTGAACTTCCCTTTTATGTGAAAATCGGATGTGCCAATACCCGTATGAATTCTTGGACGAACAGCGTATTTTAATGCTTGCGCGGCAACTTCAATGTCTTTTTGTACTGCACGCGTTAAGCCACATACTGTAGCTTTTTTAATTACTTTAGAAATCTGGTTAACAGATTCAAAGTCGCCGGGACTAGAAATTGGAAATCCAGCTTCAATTACATCAACCCCTAATTCTTCTAATTGCAAAGCCAGTGCTAATTTTTCTTTGGTATTTAACTTACATCCTGGAACCTGTTCACCATCACGTAGTGTGGTATCGAAAATAAAAACCTGCTGATCCATATTTCTCATTTTTATGGTAGAGATAAAAAGACAGGCTCGTTAAAGTTGCTATTGATTGCCTTAAATAACAACTGTACGGCCTGTCTGATACGAATTTATAAAGTCTTATCTTCGAAATTGAATCAAAATTGATTCGATTTTACACTGCGCAAAGTGGTAAAATTTACGTGAAACCCTTACCAGTATTGGTTTTTGAAACAAACAAACTACGATGCCCAACCGCAATACAGATGCACTATTTCAGCTCGTTCAATCGATGGAAAGGGCCGAAAAGCGCAATTTTAAGCTATATATCAACCGAAATTCGGGTACAGCCTCATTAAAAGTGGTGCAGTTATTTGACGCATTGGATAAAATGAAGCAATATGATGAGTTGGTTTTATTAGCAAAATATCCATCGATCCAAAAACAGCAACTCTCTAATCTCAAAGCACATTTATACCAAGAGATTCTTACTAGTCTTAGATTATTAAAGCAGGATAAAAATATAGACCTTCAATTACATGAGCAATTAGATTTTGCCAGAATCCTTTACAATAAAGGGCTTTATCTCCAAAGTTTAAAAATGCTTGATCGAATAAAAGAGCTTGCTAAAACTAATAATCAAGTAACTTATATACAACAGGTTTTATTTTTAGAGAAGAAAATAGAGGGCTTGCACATTACTAGAAGTATACAAAATAGGGCAGAAATGTTGTGCAATGAGGTAGATGAAACCAATGCTCGATTAGAAGTAATCAGTTCATTATCCAATATTGCTCTGCTATTATATGGTTGGTATATTAAAAACGGATTGGCCAGAAATAAAGCAGATAAAACCGAATTGAAGAAATATTTTAAGCATCCTGTTTTTAATGAAGCTAAGTACTACAAAGGTTTTTACGAAAAATTATATCTCTATCAATGTTATTGCTGGCATGCATTTATTAATCAGGAGTTTCTCTCTTATTATAGATACACACAAAAATGGGTGGACCTATTTAATGCTGAACCGAAAATGATAGAGATTGAAACTGCACATTATATAAAGGGCATGCATAATTTATTATCGGCACATTTTGATTTACGGAATTATAAAAAGTTTAATGAAACGATTGTTGTATTTGAGAACTTTATTAGCACTCCTATAGTTCAAGAAAATAAAAACAATTTAATTCAAACATTTACTTATTTATATACTGCCAAACTGAATAAGCATTTTATGGAAGGCACATTTACAAAAGGACTTTATTTAGTACCAGAAATAGAAGCGAAGTTAAAAGAGTATGAATTGTATCTCGATAGGCATCGTGTTTTAGTTTTCTATTACAAATTTGCTTCTTTACTTTTTGGAGGTGGCGATAATGAAAGAAGTATTGATTATTTAAATAAAATCATCAACTTAAAATTTGATTTAAGAACCGACCTGCAATGTTATGCGCGTTTACTTCATTTAATTGCACATTACGAATTGGGTAATTTTGATTTACTAAAATATCTATTAAAATCGGTGTATCGATTTATGGCTAAGATGCAAAATTTAAGCACTGCTGAGGAAGCCATGTTTAGCTTTTTAAGAAATGCTTTTAACGTTTCTCCAAAAAAATTACAACCAATGTTCGAAGCATTATTGCTAAAGCTACAATCCTTATCGAACGACCCATTAGAAACCAGGGCGTTTATGTATTTAGATATTATTTCATGGCTCGAATGTAAGATTCAAAACAAGCCAGTACAAACTATCATTCGGCAGAAGTTTTTAGCAGCGGGGAGGGGGAAGTAAAAGTTATTAATTATTGAGTTACTGATTATTAAGTTATTGGGTTTATAGAGTTTATAAAGTAATGTCGTCATTTCTCACCCTAAAGGGTTCGAAATGACGACATACATCTATTCAAACACCAACCCCAACCTAATAGTATTAGCCAATACGTTTCTGTTACTATTGCCAGTAGGAACTAAATAAGAAAAATGCAACCCTGTTTTTTTGTAGTAAACTCCTAAACCTGCAGTAAAGAATTTTCTATTTCCTCTGTCTTGATTTTCTGTAAAGTATCCAATTCTTGCAGAAAATAAATGATCATATTTATACTCTGCTCCAATAGAATAACTAAAACTATTTATCAAACCACTTCCATCACTAAACGAATTGAACCAACTGCTCACTACTGAACTGCTTCTGTATTTAAGCATAGCGCTTGAATCGGAACTGATACTTCCACTTGTTTGTGGAAATACTGGTACTAATAATTTATTAATATCAAATGCAAAACTTAAACTGTTTTTTTCATCCAATAATTTGGTATAAGAAACTCCAACTGCTAAGTTAGCTGGTATATAATCTTTGCCTGTTGTTGAACTATTACTGAAGCCCATTTTGCCGCCAAGGTTACTAATATTAATTCCATAACGCCAGCCCTCGCCTTTAGTATTTAGTCCATTGTATAATAACGATAAATCTGCTGCTAAGCTAGAACTACTCTTCGGTGTAACGCCCACTCCTCCTGCGCTACCTGCTGTTAAATTTGAATTGATAAAACGCATTGTTACTCCTACTCCTAATTTGCTATTGAGCTTGCGATTATATCCAAAACTAACATCAAAATCTCTTGGCTTGTATACACTTAATAAATCACCGTTGACGCTTGTGAATTGGATAGTACCCTGACTAAACATCCTTATTCCTCCAGTGATGCTTTCTTTGTCGTTGAGTTTTTTGTACCCACCTGCTGCTATTAAATAAATATCATTAGCACCTACATCTCTAAACCATGATGTATAGTTAAAACCAATGCTAGCTTTATTATCAGCAAACAATGTTTTAGCACTGTTCCAATAAATACTATTTGCATCGGCTAATGTTGCAACACTTGCATCGCCCATGCCACCTGCTCTTGCATCGGCACCAATGCGCAAATAAGGCACTGCGGTGGTAACAATATTATTGCTGTTCTGTGCAGTAAGCATTGTACTTGCGAAAAGACTAATTACTAAAATGATATTTTTCATACTTTATAAACTTTATAAACCCTATAAACAAATGACCAATAAAAATGTCGACCCTTCGACAGGCTCCCCGCAATAAGCGGGGCAAGCAAGGTGACAAATAACCCAATAACTCAATAACTCAAACCCTACTCCTTCACAAACTGCCTGTACGTTAATTTTGTTCCTTTAATCACCAACATATACACTCCCTTGGCCAATCTTGCTGTGTTGATGTTTATTCTGTTTTGACCATTAGTTAAAGTAACAGGAATTTCTTGCAATACTTTACCAGTTGCATCGGTTAATTGTAATACAATAGATTGTTGTTTGTCACTCACAATCTCTGCAATGGTATAGGTATTAGCGGGATTAGGATATAGAGTTCCTACATTGCTGGTGGTATATACAAACTCATCACTAAAATCGCTTAAACAACCGCTGTTACTCGCTTGTACGCGGTACCTGCCATCTGCTGCTGGGTTGTATATATTATTAGTAGCACCTACAATAAGCTGATTGTTGTTCGATGTATTGTACCACTGATTACCTGATGAAATACTGCTTACAAGGTTGCTGTTAAAGTCGCGTGTTACAACTGGTTTAGCTGGTGTAGTTGTTACAGTAATTGGTCTTGTAACGCTATTTACACAACCATTCGCATTAGTAACTGCATAGCTAACATTTACAGTGCCGCCTGTAATTGGAGAGAGTAAACCAGTGCTACTAATAGTTGCTACTGTATTTGTTCCAGTACTCCATAAACCACCCGCTGTAGTATTAAGCAAAGTTATAGTTGAATTAGTACATACACTACCTGGCCCTGTTATTGCCGCTACAACCGGTAAATCAGTAACCGTTATTGTTCCGGTTGCATTTACACTTGAACATCCACCTGCTAATGCAATACTATAATTAAATATTCCTGATGCTGTTGGTGTGCCACTAATAGTAATTGTGTTTGCTAACCATGCTGCTGTTACGCCTGCTGGTAAACCAGTTGCAGTTCCGATTCCTGTAGCTCCTGTTGTTGCATGGGTAATATTAGTTAATGCAGTATTAATACAAAGCGTTGGGCTTGAACTTGCTGTTGCTGCTGTATTTGCTGCAGTAACCATTCCACTTGCTACTACATTTTGTGTAGTAGCTCCAGTTGAAGTAATTGCAATATTACCACTTGGTGTTCCTGTTGCACTTGTTGTTAAACGAACAAAAATAGTAGTACTATTTACCGTGCCCGCTGTTAGTGTTAAACTTACAGTACTTGCAAAACCACTACCAGATGTAGTGCTTACCTCAAACCCAGTTGGTGGTGTTATTACCAAATTAGCCGTTAAATCTGTTCCACTTACTGTGAAAATTTGCTGTGCAGAAGCTATGCCAATACAAGTAACAAATGCTGTTAAACTACTTGTTGTAAGAATTGTTGATAAAACCGCAGCTCTTGTTACAGTTGTTGTATACGTTTTTTGAGTAGTGCCATCCATTGCATCTACCCGTACATCTATTGTATTTGCTCCAACATTTAAATTTAACGCACTCGATGCAGTTCCACTTGTTACTAACACAAAATTTCCCCCATTCACCCTTACTAATATTACTATTGCGTTAGCATCAGCCTTTGTTGGGGTTACTGTAATACTTGTTGTTTCATTAGTTACACTAGCTGTATATGCTATTGTTCCTGCTGCAAAAACTGGTGTAAGTGTGCCTGAACTTATTGTCATTGCAGATAGGTCTGCATTGGAAGATAAAGCCCTCGTAACTGTGATAGTGTACGTTTTAATCGTTGTACCATCTTGTGCAGTAACACTAACATCAATTGTATTTGATCCTACGTTCAAGCTTTGTGATGCTGATGCTGAACCACTTGTTACTGCCACAAAAGTTCCACCATTAATTCTTACTTGTATGGTAGCGTTGGCTTCTGCTCTTGTTGGAGTTACTGTTACACTTGTAGTTCCGTTTGTTACACTGGCTGTATACGCTATTGTTCCTGATGCAAACACTGGTGATAATGTGCCTGAACTTATGGCCAACGCTGATAAATCTGCATTGTTTGATAGAGGATCTGCATTGCGAAATACCGAAACGTTGCTTGAGCCTTCATTAGCCACCGCCAAATCGGGTTTGCCATCTCCATCCAAATCGCCTATTGCTACTGAAGATGACCCAAAGCCTGTTGTAAAATCTACTTTTGTAGCAAATGAACCTGCTGCTATACTGCCACTGGTGCTTGTATTGCGAAATAACGAAACGCTGTTTAAGCTTTCATTAGCCACCGCCAAATCGGGTTTGCCATTGCCATCCAAATCTCCTATGGCTACTGAAATTGGGCTAGTGCCTGTTGTAAAATCTACTTTGGTTGCAAATGAACCTGCTGCAATACTACCACTGGTACTAGTATTGCGTAATACAGAAACAGTGTTTGAGCCATTATTAGCCACCGCCAAATCGGGTTTGCCATTGCCATCCAAATCGCCTATGGCTACCGAATATGGATTAGACCCTGTTGTAAAATCTACTTTAGCAGCAAATGAACCTGCTACTATACTACCACTGGTACTTGTATTGCGAAATACCGAAACGGTGTTTGAGCTACCATTAGCCACCGCCAAATCGGGTTTGCCATCGCCATCCAAATCGCCTATGGCTACTGAACGAGGACTAGTGCCTGTTGCAAAATCTACTTTTGTAGCAAATGAACCTGCTGCTATAATCCCACTGGTACTGGTATTGCGTATTACCGAAACGGTGTTTGAGCCATTATTAGCCACCGCCAAATCGGGTTTGCCATCACCATCTAAATCGCCTATGGCTACTGAACGAGGACTAGTGCCTGTTGTAAAATCTACTTTAGCAGCAAATGAACCTGCAGCAATACTGCCACTGGTACTGGTATTGCGAAATACCGAAACGGTGTTCGAGCTTAAATTAGCCACCGCCAAATCAGGCTTGCCATCGCCATCCAAATCGCCTATTGCTACTGAAATTGGGGTACTTCCTGTTGCAAAATCTACTTTAGCCCCAAATGAACCTGCTACTATACTGCCACTGGTACTCGTATTGCGAAATAACGAAACGGTGGCTGAGCTTAAATTAGCCACCGCCAAATCGGGTTTGCCATCTCCATCCAAATCGCCTATGGCTACCGAAATTGGTTGATTGCCTGCTGTAAAATCTTGTTTTGGACTAAAATCAGTTGCAGTTATACTTGTTTTTGCTGGGGCATAAATGGGGTTAAAATTGGCCAAACTATATGCTGCTAAAACGGTTCCTGTATTTAATACGGTAATGGGTGCATAGGTAGCTCCTGTAGGCACTGTAGCTGTAATACTTGTAGCAGTTGCTGCTGTAACAGTTGCACGAGTTGCTCCAAAAAATACAATATTATTGGCAGGGGTGGTATTAAAGCCAGTACCCGTAATGGTTACCACATCTCCTGGCTTAGCACTAGATGGATTAAAAGAAGTTATAGTTGGTGGGGGTGGAGGTAAATCAGCATTACGCAATACCGAAACGGTGGCTGAGCCATAATTAGCAACCACCAAATCGGGTTTGCCATCGCCATCCAAATCGCCTATGGCTAATGAATATGGGTCAGCACCAGTTGCAAAATCTACTTTTGCAGCAAATGAACCTGTAGTTATACTGCCACTGGTACTGGTATTGCGTAATACAGAAACGGTGTTTGAGTTACCATTAGCCACCGCCAAATCGGGTTTGCCATCGCCATCCAAATCGCCTATGGCTACTGAACGAGGAAAATTGCCTGTTGCAAAATCTACTTTAGCAGCAAATGAACCTGCTACTATACTAC
>Ga0209591_10009664_pt1 | contig 10412 bp, 7 predicted proteins | sample MAT01_FD_187207 | JGI IMG/M metagenome (GOLD analysis project Ga0209591, IMG submission 187207) | Freshwater microbial communities from Lake Fryxell liftoff mats and glacier meltwater in Antarctica - MAT-01 (SPAdes) (version 2) | ecosystem: Environmental > Aquatic > Freshwater > Ice > Liftoff...
GTTCCATAGCCGTTCTCCGATGACCTGCGCACCAAGTTCGCCGATGGCATCTTTCAAAAGGAATAGTTCTGTTTTGCCTCCATCCTCATAAGCGATATGGCTGAGACCTTCATTTTTACTGGTCAAGGGACCATTCTGCGCGGCAGTGGTAGATGAAAACCATCGCTCGTCTATGCCGCCCCGGGCTCCGCCGAGTGCGTAGTAATCATCGGGATGGAGTTTGATCCTTCTTCCGGGTACACAAAAAGATCTTGGCACCCAGGTCGGGGTCAGCCTTAGTATTCCTTCTCCTTGTTCTAATGCTTTTTTTGCCAAACTCATTTTTTACAGATTTTCGGGTTATTGGTTATTTATTTTTTGTTGACTTTAAGTAATTTTTCCAAATCCTCAGGTTGATTCAACGCCCTAATTTCAAGGTCATAGATTCTCTTTTCTTTTGGTTGAATTTGAATCAAAGTTCCGTTTTTCCTAGCGCCGCTTTGTCCGATCGGGGGATTGGTAGCAGGTTCTAGGGCAGTTACATATTCACCTTTTCCCCAGTGCTGCCAATTGATCAGCCAAGGAAGCTGGATTTTGTTGAATGTCAAAGAAATACCTATACCAAGCTTTTGGTTTACAAAACCACATTCGCAATTTCCGCCCGCATCGGCTGTTGGATCTATGAAAGCGACATCTTCCCCAAATCCCGCATGCGCATCCATGGGTGCAGGACACTTTTTATAGTCGTTGTTTGAATTAAAAATCCTGTTTTTCGGATCATTGTCCATGGAATTCCAGTTTCCCTTCCATACGATAGCTGTTCCTACATCTATCAGCGGCCAACCACAATTTAGGTGATAGAGCAACATGTGCGGTGCAGGAGAGTTGCCGAGGTTGGTGATTTCATCCCGGATTTTGATAACCGGCTCGCCCAAAACACCTGAGATGGTTCTTTTCATTTCCATTGAAGGACCAAAGCAGGTGGTTTCCCTGATGATGCCCGTAATACTCATCTCCATATTTCCATTGAGCGGATCTGGCTGAATGATGGATGTGATTTCTGCCGGGATATTGCTTGCATTCCCGTGTAATCCTCTATTTCCAAATTCATCGGATTCGGGACCGCCGACATGCGAAAGCCCACAGGTCGTCAATAATCCGCCGCCAAAAGTCCTCAACCAATCTATTCCTTTATTTGAAAATGGCTGCGGAGACGTGACTCCCGCATGACTGATCCAAGCAAGGCTGTGGGCATTGAAGAAGGCATCGGCGATGTCCATTCCCCTGTCTAGCACAACTTTGTATCTCAGGCCTGTTCCTGTATTGATCCAAGCGATCCGAACTCCTTTTCCCAATCCATTGTCCAAAATGGAAGTTTCGATCCCGCCCAACTGCATGTTATTCGAGATTTTGTCTTTCCACAATGACTTTTTTAGCTCATTCAAATCGCTCATAAATCAGGTAAAATATTCAAAATTCAATTTATAATCTGAAATCTAGGTCAGTATCCTGTTCTGTCAGGTAGATTTTTTGCCTGCATTAAATTTAACCATTTAAAGCGCTCAAAAAAGCCAAAGAATCCTTTTTATTGGACTTAAGCCGCAATATTTATTGAATCAAAAACCATTGGATCCAAGGGATTTTATTCTGTGGAAATTTTGGATTAAAAATTACTAAATCCATTTTTTACCTTTTTTCCCATTCATAAAAAACAGATGCATGTCATCAATTTGCTATCCATTCTAGGTTGAATTTCCTTACCTTGAAATGCTATAAACCTAAAATTACATGAAAATCATTAAGTCACTTCCCGCCCTCTTTGGGGTTATTTGTTTCTTTTTCGTTTTAGGACTTTATGCGCAAAGCAGTAAAAGAGATTATTACGAATTGAAGATTTACCATATTGAAAATCAAAATCAGGAAAGCCAGATTGACAGTTATCTGCAAAAAGCATTGCTGCCGGCATTACATAGAAATGGAATAGAAAAAGTTGGGGTTTTCAAGCCGATTGCAACCCAACCTGATGCCGGAAAAAAAATATATGTGTGGATTCCTTACAGATCGATTAAAGAATATTTGGGAATTCAGCCCAAATTGGATAAGGATGTCATCTACCTTGCTGCCGGCAATGACTATATCATGGCTTCCCATATCAATCCCCCATATAAAAGGATGGAGACCGCTTTGTTACAAGCCTTTTCCGGCATGACAAGATTCATGGAATCAAAACTGGAAGGGCCCAAAAAAGACAGGATTTATGAATTGAGAAGTTACGAAGCCGGTACAGAAAAATTGTACCGACAGAAAGTGAAAATGTTCAATGAAGGGGAAATTGATATTTTCTTCAAATTGGATTTCAATCCTGTATTTTTTGCTGAGACTTTGGCAGGTGCCCAAATGCCAAATTTGATGTATATGACAACTTTTAACAACATCGAATCAAGGGAAGCGCATTGGAAAGCTTTTGGAGCTGACTCGGACTGGAATATGATGAAAGTGATGGAGGAATATCAGAATACGGTTTCCAGAAATGATACCCGACTACTATATCCTACCGACTATTCAGATATTTAGCTTTCCAAATATCTAAAACAAAAAGGGCCAACATGGAAAAACATATTGGTCCTTTTTTATTGGTCAGAAATGAGAAACCTTAACTCACATTGCAGCTATCCACTCAGAAGTTGTTGAATTTTAGCAATTTCTGTTTTTTCGGGTTTTGGTTTGTGTACTACGGATTTTCTTTTGGTAAATGGTTGGTGTTTGGATTGCAGGATATCGTAAATCTGCTTTAGGTTGTCGTTGGGGAGTGTGCATTTATGTGTGGTGATGATTTGTGTTGTTACCCGAGATGGTGATCACTTTTTGGGTGTTCACGATTCTTACAATCTCACTCCAGCAGCTTTTTATGCCTGTGTGTTTCAGTTGATGCCTTACGGTATTCACCAACCAGTAAGCCAATATTCCAAGATGGAGGTGCGCCATCGTGGCGTCATCATTTTTGTGATAGGTCGCACGGAGGTATTGCAGTTTTTCTCATTTCTGATGGGCTATTTTCTCCGCACCTATTTACCGGGCATTGCTGTGCTGCAGTGTATCCATGTTCACCATTTATGAAAGATTATCTACCGACAAAAGATCGAGTTTTTTTGAGGCAACAATACGCTTCCAAAGTTCCCCAACATACCTCTTTACCGTTGGATCAGCTTCTTTCTGAAAGATGGGTTGTTTGCGTTCATATTTTTCAGTCAGCTGCTTTTGGATTTTGTTGAGCTGGTTTGCAGTGACATCCTCCATAAATCCCACATTCAGCATTGTGCGGTGGCATACCATGTTGCCTGCATTACGGTAACTTTCCTAAAAATCAAATTTCTTGTTTAGCTCTAAAAAGCTGTAATGTGGGTTAATGGTCGTATACTTTAGGAGTTATTGATTTCTGAAAAGGGTATTGTGTAGAAATTGTGAGATCTAGGATGTAAAAGATTGAGCTATTTACTTTTTGTGATTTAAAAAACTGTCCTGCCATCTCATGGTTTAAAAAAAATCAGCCCAGCCTTTTCAGGAGCAAACTTCTTGAAAAAGCTGGGCTTTAATATGTTTAAGAAAAAAAGTTAAAAGAAGGGACTCAAATCAGATTCTGCTGCAGGGTATGCATAGAATTTATCCAAATTTGTAAAGACGTTGCTTCTAGGTATGGCACCTGGAATCGGAGGAAAATAATAAGCAAGTGGATTGGCTACAATGCGCTGACCATAAGGAACAATTATCTCTTGAATTCGACCGGTTCGCATGATATCAAACCATCTTTTATTTTCGAATGCTAGCTCCACCCTTCGCTCCTTGAAGATCGCTTCTCGCATCGGTGACTGACCAGATGCATTAGAGGACCCCAATCCTGCACGAGACCTAACTTGATTGATAAGACTTGCCGCCTCACCGGATTTTCCCTGCTCATTAAGCGCTTCCGCCATCAAAAGTAGTACTTCTGAATAGCGATAGACAGGCCAGTTTATCCCGTGGTTGTTGTGCTGGGCATGTGCATCCTGAAACTTCCGGATAATCGGAGTAAGTTTGTTCGGTCCCGGTCTTCCAGATACTTCAATGTAAGCTATCGATGCGTCCTCACGGAGATCACCATCCTCATAAGCCGCAATGATATCAGGGGTCGGAATATTGTTACCCTGTCCGTCAAGAGGCTGTGGATTAGTCGTTCCAAACAGCGATCTTACTTCATTTACAGTCAAAGGATATGGCAATTGCTGGTACAAAAACGAGCCTTGAAGACCCTCTGGCCCTTCGCGATACTGCACTTCGAAGACTGATTCTGCGTTGTTTTTATTGCTTGAATTTTTAGAGAAAGCCATATTGTAGGATGGCATTAGCGAATATTCTCCAGAGGAGATCACCGGACCAAGAATCTGCTCTGCCTCAGGCCATCGCTTTAGGTAGATAAATGCATCAGCTAGTAATGTTCTGGCTGCGCCTTGGGTCACCCGGCCTGGAAGCTGCTGGGCTTTCTGTGGAAGCAATGGCACTGCCTCTGTCAAGTCCTGAATGATTTGATCAAATACTGCTGGCTCCTCTGACAAAGGAAGTGCAGCACCTTCCCTACCTGGTACAGGAGTGACATGAAGCGGAACTTTCCCAAAATAGCGGACCAAGTGGAAATAGGCGAATGACCGGAGGAAAAGAGCCTGACCTTTTATATTGCTTTTCGAGGCCTCGTTAAACTCCACAGCATCGATTGTTCCCAATACCTGATTGGTACGGGCGATAATAAGATAAAGCTGACGCCAAGCATTAAGGACGTTAGCATTCGGGGTGGTTCCGTTACTCACCGGCACCGAAAAGTCCGCCAAATTCTCTGAATTTTCTACTGCCCCAAAAAGGACATTTCGCATATAGAAAGTATTGTCCGAGTGCAATTCACCCAAAAGCCATGCCTGGGAATTATAATAACCCCGAAGCGGCGCATAGGCAGCATTGACTGCCTGAGCAAAGTCATTTTCGGTTTTGAAAAACGTCACCGAGCTTAGTTGTGTCTCAGGCGTTATCGTCAGGAAGTCATCACAGCTTGAGAAAGCCATGACCAAGGAAAGAAGTAATATGTTATATTTTTTCATTTTTTTCAGTTTAGGAATTGATCAACTACTGAGATCTGATTTAAAAATTAATATTGGCTCCAAAGGTGATCGTGCGTGGGACAGGAAATGGACCCAAGTCTATGCCTGGACTGAGATTTCCACCGTCACCCTGACCATTTCCTTGCATGCTTACTTCAGGATTTTGTCCTCCCCAATAGTTGGTGAATACAATCACATTCTGCGCAGAGGCATATAATCGGACAGATTTGATGGCCTTGGGAAGCTTGGTGACAGTATAACCCAAAGTGATGTTTCGGATGGTGAAAAAGGAAGCATCCCACACAAAGTTGCTGTTGGGCCAATCTCGTTCGATACCAGTCACGTTTCCTCCACCTACCGTTGTTCCAAAAATTCCTGCTCCCGGATTTTCTGGAGATCTAAAGCGATCCCCCGCTTTACGTACCATATTAAATACTCCGTCCAGATTGGCGGTGGAATAAAGATGTCTCATGTATACATCTTGGCCTTGGGAACCTGACCCTATTATGCTCATGTCCCAATTTTTATAGTTGAAATTATTGGTAATCCCATACGTAAAATCTGGGAAGGGATTCCCGATTATTGTCCTGTCATCTCGATCTCCTCCAAAGGTAAGTACCCCGTCACCGTTGACGTCAGCTAGCTTGATGCTGCCTACGGTGGATCTTCCTGGTATTATGGGGGAATTAGCTAAGTCTTCTGCGTTGGCATAATTGCCAAGTTTTTGAAGTCCATAAAACTGCCCGAATTGCTGCCCTACCTGAGTAATGTGGAAACTTCCATAAACCCTATCAATCCCATCGGCCAAAGCCATCACCTTGTTGCGGTTGATGGAAAGGTTTGCATTTATATTCCATCTAAATGCACCTTTTGTCGGCGTGGCGTTTATTGAAAACTCATGGCCCCAAAACTTGATTTCCCCAATGTTATCATTGAAGTTGGTGAAACCTGATTCCTGAGGAATCTGTACAGCAAATAGCAGATTGGTCGTATTTTTAACAAAATAATCATAAGTGAACGAAATCCTATCGTCCAAAAACGCCAAATCAAAGCCAATATCAAACTGTGCTGTAGTCTCCCATCCAAGGTTGGGATTATCCAATGAGGTGACTGCTGCACCAGGGGTGATGGTATTTCCAAAAGCTACATTTACGGTGTTGTTAACCAAAGCATATTGAGTATAATTTCCGATGTTATTATTTCCGACAATTCCGTAGCTGGAGCGGAGTTTTAGAAAAGAGATGGTTTTATTTCCCTGCAAAAACCCTTCATCCGATAGCACCCATCCTACAGAAGTTGAAGGGAATACTCCCCATCGGTTATTTACTCCAAATCGCGATGAACCGTCTGCTCTTGCAGATGCTGTAAAAAGATATTTACTTTTATAGTTGTAGGTAAATCTGGAGAAAACCGATGTAAGACCCCACTCTTGCACATTGTTAAAAGTCCCACCTCGATTGATATTGATTGCTGATTGAGTGGTAAGAATTCGATCATCTGCATAGGTATCCGCTTGAAGACGGTACTGGTCGAGTCGGAACCGTTGATTGGCCAATCCTCCCAGTACTTCAAAATTATGGTCATTTATCGAGTTCCGATAGGTAGCGATGTTTTCATTCAACCAGGAAATGCTATTTGAAGTTTCCCGGATAGAAGCAGCAATGGTCGGAATGGCCTGATTGATAGACGAAGTGGCCGTGGAGGGATTAGAAAAGAAAAACCTGGCGTTGTTCAATTCTACATTGAAAGTGGACTTGAGGGAAAGCCCTTTGATTGGCTTCCATTCTATGTAAGTAGTTGCCAGCAAATTCAACCGAGTGGTTTCATTGGTAAGTTCCTGTGCTGATCTCACCCAGTTTGGATAAGCAAAGATATTGCCTGTCTCGGCTGGAAACCTATTAAAAAGAGTTAGCTCACCGGATTCGTTGCGGATTGGCATGACAGGCCATGTATGCAACGCATTGAAAATGATTCCTGTTCCACGATCTCCATCCGATCTAGGAGTATTATCGAAGACGTAGTTTGGCGCCACATTTACTCCGATGTTGACCTTGTCGGACAACTGATAATCTGTGTTTAATCGTAGGGAGAATCTCTTAAAATCGGTATTGACTACCACACCCTTTTGATTAAATACACCCGCCACAACGGAGGTATTGACCCGCTCCTTGTTCGATGTGAGAGTCAGGTTGTAGCTAGATATCGGTGCAGTCTCGAGTAATGCATCGTACCAGTCATTGGTATCGTCCCGATAGATAGAGGGATCCTGGAATATGCTTGGTACCGGACGAGACGCATCTTCATAGTATTCCTTTTTGAACTGGGCAAACTCCTCTGCGTTCATCATCTCAAGTCTTCCTCTTTGGGGTACCTTCTGAAAACCTGTAAAAACATTCAGATTGACATTGGTTTGACCTGTTTTACCCTTCTTGGTAGTAATCAAAACTACGCCATTTGCTGCTCGAGATCCATAAAGGGAAGTAGAAGCTGCATCTTTCAGGACTGTGATATCGTCGATTTCGTCGGGGTTGATTGAGTTGATGTCGCCGGTGATCGGAAATCCATCCACGACATAAAGTGGCTCACTTCCTCCTGTAACAGAAAGCTGTCCTCTAATCCGAACCTGCATGCCTCTACCGGGCTGACCCGTAGTCTGATTGATTTGCACCCCTGCAAATCTACCCTGCAGCTTTTGAGCAATGGTGGAGACCGGCATATCTCTAAGTTCGTCACCACTGATTGATTTAATGGCTCCTGTAACCTCCTTCTTGATCTGGCTACCGTATCCCACCACTACTACCTCCGAAAGGGCGGACATAGAGGCTACCATGGAGATAGTATAAACCGTCAGACCACTTTGGACAGTGATTTCTTGGGGTGAATACCCGATAAAGCTCACTACCAGAATAACTCCAGGTGCAGCCTCAATAGTAAAATTACCATCAAGATCTGTCACAGTTCCCGTTTGAGTTCCTTTGACTACCACAGTAGCACCAGGGACGGCTTCTCCAGTTTCGTCTTTTACTGTACCTGTTACATTTACCGATTGGGCGAAACCAGTAAAACCAGTAACCAGAATGAAAAGCATTAACCCAAATAGCCGAGTCTTTACTTTAGTTTGAAAATATTTTTTCATAAAATTGGGTTTTGTTAATAGTAAATTATCCCTACCAATTACCAAATTAACTTTTCAGAAACTATCCTGCACAGTACTGTATTTCAGTTATTTAAATACTTTAAAATATCAAAAAGCAACAGGATGCCACAGGATGGTTTCTCGAGCAAATATCTTAGTTGTATTATATATTGTGTCGCTTCAGAATTTACAAAACCTACAGCTTTTTTTAGCTTAAAAAAAAAATTGAGACGGCTTCAATTAATTGAAATCCACTTACTTTTTCACCATCATTAGAATCTAATTGATTCACTAAATGACCTATAAATTAAAAACTCAATTGCTTTCAATCGCATTTCTTGCAGCCTTCGGATTTCAGTGCACAGATAAAAAAACGCTAGAACTTGAAAACACCACAATCTCATTAGTAGGAAATAACCTTGTTTCCCGAATGATGGATTATAGCACATTCGAAACTGAATTACATCTTCGCTTCCCCGAAAATTACTTGATTGTCCGGAATATGTCCGACCCTTGAGATAGACTTGGGTTTTGTCTTAGATCGGGTTCATGTCTTTGGGCGTCAATACTATCCTTTTGTTCCGGATAATTATCCTTTTGAATTGGAGAAAATTCGTCAGAAGGTAGCTATCCCGGACATGGCAATCTGGATGGCTATTAGAGGTGAAATCGAAGATCTAGCTGCTAAGATATGACCCCCGCATGACTGATCCAAGCAAGGCTATGGGCATTGAAGAAGGCATCGGCGATGTCCATTCCCCTGTCTAGCACAACTTTGTATCTCAGTCCTGTTCCTATATTGATCCAAGCGATCCGAACTCCTTTTCCCAATCTAATTTCCATTATGGAAGTTTCGATCCCTCCCATTTGAGCAGGATAAGAGATTTTATCCTTCCAAACAGGGATAGTAGAATGCGTTTCTTCCCCCCCCTAATTCAGCGGTTTTCTAATTCAGTATTTTCAGGTAAATGTTTTTATTGAAATAGAAACCCCCACCATGAAGCGTCATGGTGGTGGTTTTTGTTAGAAATTGAAGTTATCAAAGCTCCTTCAACATAATGTTTCGGTATTCCACTTTCATCGGAGGACCTACATGGACCTGAATTCCCAAAAGACCTTTCATACTCCTGTTGACATTGTCTTCATCCACCACTTCACTGATCAGGACACCATTGACATGGTGTTTCATCACATTACCTTTGACCACAAGGTGTATTGAGTTCCAGTTTTCACTTTTGATCAATGTCCTTAAGGAATCGGCATCACCCAATTCTTCGGTGACACGCAGACCTTTCCAGGCATTTCTTTCAATGTTATCTCTTAATTCTCCGGCCGGGGTTTGTGGATCGATGGTAGTTTTCTGTCCGATGTAAGCCAAAGTAGTGCGCTTTCTTTCTTCATAGTTTTGGCCGGTATAAGAATTTTTGCCATCAATATCCGCCTGATAACCACGCAATGCAAAAGGAAGCTCTGTGAATCTTTCACTTCGGTAATTGATGCCTGAGTTGCCGTCCTTGGTAATCTTGACTTCAAGTTTCAATTCAAAATCCGCAGGTTCTCCACCTTTCCAGATCAAAAATGAATTGGTTTGAAGAATGGTTTCCGGCGTTATTTCCCCGACAATATTTCCGTCTTCCACGCGCCAATAAGTAGAATCTCCTTCCCATCCGGCTAGGGTTTCTCCGTCAAACAGCGAAACAAAACCGGTTGTTTCGGTTGCGTTAGTTGGTGGCAAAAGGCCTGTTTCCCCGCTTTTCATTTCGGTATTGTGTGCGGGGTTGTTGCATGCTGCAAGCGTGGTGAAAGCCAGGCAAATAAGAGAAACCGGGCATTTCCAAAGTGTGGATTTTTTCATTTGATCAGTCGTTGATAATATATTCTACCTATTTATAAACCTCATGACCCGCATTGCCTCCCGAAATCAGGTATGCCATCAGGTCTTTCAATTCCTCTTCGTTTAGCCTATTGATCATACCGGGCATCATCACGGAGATGTCGGAAAGTTTCTTGCTCTTCACGTCTTTTTTGGCAATTTCCCTGAGAATATCCGGTGCAAATGGGTTTTGCGAAATGAAGTATTTGTCCGCATCCTCATTGGTAAGTTTGCCCAAAACAGAACTGCCGTCAGCCAGATAGAAAATAGTCGCGGCATATTGGTCAGAGATGGTGTTGTT
>Ga0209591_10009665_pt1 | contig 10411 bp, 9 predicted proteins | sample MAT01_FD_187207 | JGI IMG/M metagenome (GOLD analysis project Ga0209591, IMG submission 187207) | Freshwater microbial communities from Lake Fryxell liftoff mats and glacier meltwater in Antarctica - MAT-01 (SPAdes) (version 2) | ecosystem: Environmental > Aquatic > Freshwater > Ice > Liftoff...
CAAATATAAATATTGGCAAAGCAAAGCGATATATACTCATTCCGGAAGAATTTATTGCAGTCATTTCAGAATAAGTGTTAAATTTACTTGTTGTAAACAATGTTGCTAACAAAATACCAACAGGTATTATTAACTTCAATATTTCAGGTATAAAATATATATAATAAAGGAAGATAAGATAATTACTTAATTTATTATCTATAAACTTGTCAATATTTTCAAACAAATCAACAAGTACAAATATTAATAAAAAACTGATTATTCCGAACAGGAAATTTTTTATATATTGGTATAAAATGTATTTATCTAGAATTTTCAAATAAATTATAAAAATAAATAATTTTGAAATGGCAAAAATTAATAAAAAAGATCTTGTAATCTGCGCTAAAATTGAATATTTATGCAAATTAGCATCGTGTATAGCTTCAGATAACGTTCCTAAAATTGATATTTTACTAAAGAATCTAAAAAATGAATCAGTAGAAAATGTTAAAATTTACGAAACAATTCTTCACTCTTATCTGTTTTGCGGTTTTCCGGCTGTAATTGAATCTTTAAGAATATTCAAAAAATATTTTCCGGAATTTAAACCGAAAATTTATAATTATGATGTTAAAAAATTTAAGACTGAAGGAATAACTAATTGCAATTTAATTTATAAAGATAATTATAAAAAGTTAATAAAAAATATGAATTATTATAGTCATGATATGAAAGAATGGATGCTGATAGAAGGCTATGGGAAAGTTATGGGAAGATCAGGTTTAAATTTAAAGGAACGGGAGCTGGTTACAGTTTCTATTTTAAGTACAAAATATTATGAATCGCAATTACATTCACACATAAAAGGATGTTTAAATTTAAATATCAGCGAAAACAATATTAAGGCGATTTTTAAATTTATTAAACCAATAACCGGAATTAAGAATTATTATAAGAGCAGCAATCTTTTAAAAGTTATTTTATTAAAATAGATGCTTAAATGTGTTATATAATATATATTATGTAAAGTCAAAAATATGTTTGTTTTTATTCCTTCCTGTATTTGTAAATAATTCTTTACTTCCCTTTTAATAACTCTGATAAACTTTACTGATTGATAATTAATATTGTTAATAAATTATAATTTATTATTTGCAGGAAACCAATTATTTATAATTGTTAATATGTTTTATTTTATTTATTAAATCATTATTTTTGCTTCATTATGATTGAAATCAACTACTACCTCATTACCAGTGCTTTACTATTTTGCATTGGAGTTACAGGTGTTCTTATCAGAAGAAATGCAATAGTTATATTTATGTGCATAGAACTGATGTTGAATGCTGTTAACCTTACATTTGTCGCATTTTCATCTTATCTGGGTAATATTAACGGACAAATATTTGTCTTTATTGTTATGACTGTAGCTGCAGCTGAAGCTGCTGTAGGTCTTGCAATTGTTATTTCTTTATTCAGAAATAAAGCTTCAGTTAATATAGATGAAATTAATATTCTCAAATGGTAACTAAATCAACTGTATCTTTTTATAATTACTATTTTAAATTATAAATTTATAATGATAAATCTTTTCTATTTAGTTACACTTCTCCCTCTTGCAGGATTTCTTATTAATGGTCTATTCGGTAAAAAAATCAGGAACGAAAAACTAATTGGAATTATTTCAACTCTTGCAATATTCATTCCTTTTGTTATCGGTGTTATGACTTTTCTCGAACTAACATCCATGCCACCGGAGTCACGCAATGTTATTATTACTTATTATAACTGGATTACAGCCGGCACTTTTAGTGTGAATTATTCTTATTTGATTGATCCCCTTTCAATTACTTTAGTCTTAATTGTAACCGGAATCGGAACTCTTATACATATTTATTCGATCGGTTATATGCACGGCGATGCAGGATTTGCTAAGTTTTTTGCATTTCTGAATCTGTTTATTTTTTCTATGCTGAATTTAATTCTTGCTGATAATTTTCTGTTGATCTTTCTAGGATGGGAAGGTGTCGGACTATGTTCTTATTTTCTGATCGGTTTCTGGTATGAAAAAAAATTCACCGGAGATGCTGCAAAAAAAGCATTTATTATAAACAGAATTGGTGATTTTGGTTTTATGATAGCGATGTTTTTTATTTTTAATACTTTTGGAACATTAGAAGTTTCTAAGTTTAATGATGCTTAGCCGGATATTTCTATCGGTGATCCATTACTTCTGATAATTGCTTTATTACTTTTTCTTGGAGCTACCGGTAAATCAGCTCAGATTCCGTTATTTGTCTGGCTTCCTGATGCAATGGCTGGACCAACTCCCGTTTCGGCTCTAATTCATGCAGCTACGATGGTTACAGCCGGTATTTATCTCATTGCCAGAACTTCATTGTTATATGCTTTAACTCCGATTGCTTCCCAAACAATTTTCATAATTGCAATTATCACGAGTTTAGTTGCGGCTACTATTGCTCTAAAGCAAGATGACATTAAAAAAATTCTTGCGTATTCTACTGTCTCTCAGCTTGGATTTATGTTCATAGCACTTGGTGTTGGAGCTTACTGGGTTGCAATTTTCCATCTCATTACTCATGCATTTTTCAAAGCTCTATTGTTCCTTGGAAGCGGTTCCGTTATACACGGAATGCATGAAGAGCAGAATATTAAAAATATGGGCGGACTTAAAAGCAAAATGAAAATTACTTACATAACTTTTTTAATTGGTTCTCTTGCAATTGCCGGTATTCCCCCGTTGTCAGGATTTTTTAGTAAGGATTTTATTATTTATGAAACTTTTGTAGGTTACGGAATTCCGTTTCTTATTTTAACATTTATTGCCGCAGGATTAACTTCTTATTATATGTTCAGGCTCGTGGCACTTACTTTTTATGGCAAACCAAGATATGATGAGAATAAAGTTCATCCTCATGAATCTCCTTCATTTATGACTATTCCATTAATTATTCTCGCGATTCTTTCAATATTTGGTGGTCTTATCGGAATGCCGGGACTTTATGGTTTCCCTAATTATTTAAAAAACTGGTTAAATCCGGTCTTTGAAAAATCAACCTTAGTATTGGAATCAATGCATCCACCGCATGTGGATAGTGTTACATCCGAATTAGCTATTATTGCTGTATCGGTAATTGTTTCAGTTATAGTAATTTATCTTGCAATAAAGAAATATACCGGAATGAAAGAATTTAAATCTCCTCAGGGATTCGGCAAAGTTCTGGAAAATAAATATTATGTTGATGAAGTTTATGATAAATTAATTGTTAATCCAATACAGAAAACATCTGAAGGTTTTTTATGGAAAATTTTTGATATGAAAATTATTGACGGGACAGTTAACGGAATAGCAAGATATTTATCGAATATTAGTTTTGACTGGAGAAAATTGCAAACAGGAATTATTCAGGATTATACGACAGTTTCAGTGGCTGGCGTAATTCTTATTTTAATATATTTATTGTTTATGTAATCTTTTTTAATTCAGTGTAATTAAAAAGAGGAAGTAAATTTAAATTTTTACTTCCTCTTTTCTTTTGAATAATTTAAAAAAATTTATTGTCCGTTTTTCTTTAAAATATATGCAGCAATATCAGATAACTCCTGATTACTTAATACAGATGAATTATAAAACGGCATTCCACCATCACCCAATCTGACATTATATGTTATAGATTTTACATTCCCTTCAAATTCTTCAAACAAATGAGGAATCTTTTTTACTGTAGAGTTTTCTCCATGACAAAAACCACACGCATTCTTGAATGTTGTCTCCCCTTTTACAGGATCACCTGTTAATTTTAAAATCTCACCTTGAACTACTTTTAGTTTTGCCTTATCTCTGACCGGTAATGCTATGGTTTCATATATAATTTCTTTTTGTGAATCTTTACCGGCAACTGATTCATAATATTCATTCAGTGATTTAATTTGTTCATCTGTCATTGGCGTTTTCATTTTCATATATGATTCCCAGCAAACAGTTGCTCCTCCGGCTGTTTGAACTACTTCTTCACCGGTGAATTTTCCATGATAAGTTGAAGTTCTTTTACTTGCACCCTGAATATTAGAAAAAAACTTTGTAAGTGAATTTGCTGAATTTGAACCATCACTGTGACAATCTGCACATGCAATATTATTTATGCTTGATTTCATATAAAACAATTCTTTGCCGGAAGTTTGTTTACCTGTGCTTGAAGTGTTTGAACCTGTATTACTTGTCTTCGTTGTATCCTTCTTTTTTTCGGTAGTGTCGGTTTTTTTATCTTCTTTTGAACATCCTGAAATTATAAAAGAAATTGTTATTAATAAAACTACTGACAAACCAAGAAATTGTTTAATTCTCATTTAATTGAATTTAATTTAATTTATAAAAAAGTTTATACAATATAATTATTTTTTTACGGATTTTCCTAATACAATATTAATTCCTATATTTATATTCCACCAGTTTGCATTTTTTCTTTTACCATTTACCTGCTGAGGAAATGTCTCTGTAGAAGACAAATTTGTGTAGAATACTCCTTCTTCATCATTAATAGAATTATTATCTCTTCCGAATACTACACTTTCATTTAAACTTCCCTCATTACTGCGTAATAATAAATTACTTAAATGATAACTGCAGCCCAGTACCAGACTATATTCATGATTTAATTTTATATACATTCCCGCACTGCTTAAAACTCCCATTCTGAATGCATCTGAGAATATTGCATTTATATAATCATTCTCTGTCAATGACAAACTTAAAATATTAAATGTAAAATTTGAGTTAATGAACGGACTAAATTTTGCATTTGGTAAAGGCATTATTTCCATTCCAAGCCCAAATGTCGATACTGAAAATCTGCTGCTGTAAGATGCCGGTATGACTATGTTGTTTCGTATTGTTGTTCCTAATGCTGTCCTTCTGAATACATTGAAAAATGAATATGATCCGGAAAAAAGTAAGTTTACTATTCCGCTTTTCTCAATCGGGATCTTTAAATTTCCTGAAATTAAAACTCCTGTAGAATTAGCATAATTATCTCTGACAAATGCAGGGTTTATAAATGAATATCCTGAATCATTGCTCGTTATTAAGTCGCCTGTAAGTTCAGCTGCAGGAATAGAAAATCCGGATATAATATTTAATGAAGGCGATATCTGCGCATATGAAATTTGAATTGTAAATATTAATAATACCGATGTAATTAATATTCTAATAATGCTTTTAATGTAATTCAATATTCTTTATTAACAGATTCATATAATTAATTTAATTTTTCAGAATGTGATAAGAATAAATTATTAACTGCGATTATTGCAGCGGTCTCAGAACGAAGTTTTCTGTTTCCCAGCGATTTAATTTCCCATCCGGAATTTTTTAATTTAGATATTTCTTCTTCAGAAAATCCTCCTTCAGGTCCGATTAGTAAATAATATTCTTTGGAATTATTATCTGTTTTTATTTCTGTCACATCATCCGAGTATTCATACATAACTATTTTATTCTGAATTTGATTTGTTAATTTAATCATATCATCAAACAAAATTAAATTTTGAAATTCCGGCAAAAAACATCTCTGTGACTGACTTACAGCTCCTGAAATTATTCTGTTAAATCTCTCCATTTTTATTTTGCTGAATTGATATTTAATAATTGTATGCTCCGTAATTACCGGCTGGATTTTTTTCACACCAAGCTCAACTGCTTTTTCAATTAAAAATTCATATCGGGTTAAGTTTTTTAATGGTGCAGTCAGTAACGTAAGATTTATATCAGGTTCATGTAAATTAAATTCTGTTTTTTCTATTGAACAAACAATCTTTGACTTATCTATCGATTTTATTATACAATGATAAACATTAAGCAAACCATCTGTAGTTGAAATCCGGTCACCCGTCTTTTTTCTTAAAACTTTTGACAGATGATTATACTCATAACCAACTATAAACAATTCATTTTTTTTCAGATCAACATTTTCTGACGATACTATATAATATTCCATTAAGTTAAGTTTATTTTAAAATGTAGAATTTAAATCAAAAATTACCTGAGGTATAAATTTTTTATTATCTTTTCTGAACGCAAAATCTGTCCTGCCTACAAAACCAAAAGGAAGAAGAAAATTCAATCCGGCTCCAAACCCGTTATAAAATCTTGTTTCAAAAAAATTATCGTTTTTATTCCATACACCTCCGGCATCAAAAAAAACAGTGGCAAATAAACCGAATTTGTAATTTAAATTTTTTAACATTGATATTCCTTTTGCAAGCGGAATACTTTTTCCTTTTATATAAAACGGATCAATAATTGGAATTCTGATTTCATTAAAAAAACCTAATTGATTTTCAGCTTCCAATACTATGTTTTTATACCCTCTTATAATTTTATCAAATCCATAAAATTCATTCAGATAAATCGGTATCTCACCTCCAAAAGATAAAACTCCATTAACTCTTGTAGCTAAGGAAATACTGTATTTGCTGCCAAGTTTAATTGGAATGAACCTTCTTGCATCTAAATTAATTTTATTAAAATCAAAAAGTCTTCCAAATCCAAATTTTATATATTCCAATGTGTATAAAGAACCCGCAGTAGTATATTCATTTGAATTTCTTGTGTCAAATCTTCCGCCAAGTGAAAATGTCAGAAAATTATCCTGACCACTGGCTGATACTGTCCTCCCCTCTTCGTACTTTGAAAGATGAACTATATTATATTTTAATCCCGTTACAATTGAAAAATTATTTGTAAAATATTTTCCGATATTATATGCTGCATTAAAATTATAATTAGTGTAATTATTAATATCTTCCGGAGAAATTGATGAAGAGGTATCATTTAAAGTTTGTATGCTTCGGTTATAATTATTTGAATAGCTTAAAGATGTTGAAGAAAAAAAATGTGCCTTCTCACCTATCCACGGCACCGAGTAACTCAGATTTACAAATGGCTCATACCCAAGCCCGAAACTAAGTGAAACAGCTTCATTACGTCCTCTGAAATTATTTATTATCAGATTCATTCCTGCCCAGAAGTTTGAGAAATTTCCGTTTCTAAAACCTCCTTGTGGTATTGGTAAAATGTAGAATCTTTCTTCTACAAGAATCATAAGATTTACTTTATGCAAACTGTCTGTTGGAATTGGTATCACGTCCACCCTATTAAACAATCCCAGCTTATAAATTCTTGCAATATCTTCTTCCAGAACTTTATAATCTAATTTCGAATATTCCTTTGAATCCATTTCTCTTGTAATTATATCTTCATCAGTTTTATTATTACCTCCAATAATTATCTGGCTTACGTAAATTTCAGGAGCTGAGATATTATCAGAATCTTTATTTGCAAAAACTGAATCTCCGAATTCAAATGCATTTGATACATTTGTGAATGCAAACAGTATTGCGATATTTATTACAAATATTTTCAAATTAATGAGAAATTATTTTTGTAATGTCTTTAGTTGGTTATTCTTTTGCAGCAATTGTTTTGCATCAGGAGCATTTGGTTTTATCTCAATTGCCTTCTTTATTAGTCTTTCGGCTTGTTCTGATTTTGAATTATTCATCAGGTAATTTGCTCTTGACAGGTATGCATTATAATATGAATTCATTATAAATGTGTGATGATAATCGGTGATGTCTGTTATTGTGTATTCGAATTCAGGATCAATATAATTATCATACACATTATCTTTACTGTAATTAATTAATAAACCCTGTGGCAATCTTGTATAATCTTTTCCGAATCTTTCATTCTTATCCTGTTCTATTTCATATGTTGTATATATTTTTCTTTCATTATAATTTTTATCAACTATGCTGTTTAGTAAGTTAATAAAAGAACTTTGTATTTTGGACAGATCCTGTCTGTCTGTTTCCGTTTTCGGACTTGTATATCTTTCAGGGTTTTTTTCGAATTTTAAAAGTTCGGTAAGATAAATTTCAAATTCAATTTTACTTTTATCGTAAATATCCGGGTAATGAATTTTTAAATGATGCATATACCAGCTTTTCCTCATTAGTTCTTTATCAATAATTACAAGATCAGGACGAATATTTTTTACATATTGCTGATATATAGATGATGATACCCAAAAATCCCATTGTGTAGAAAATATAATTGAATTTTGCTGAGCTGATTTAAAAACATTCATCGTATAATCTTTTACGAAATAGTTTTTACTTTCATCAACTTTTGAATAGTTTTGAGAAAATGGTATAAGACAGATTAACAGAAAAGCAAAACTCAATACTGTAGTGTTATTTTTTATTTTATTTGCAATGAACAGTAATCCGAAAGCAACCCATACTGCTGTTACTATAAAAGCCAGTAAGAAATAAGAATCAATATCGTAAATATCATAATTAATTGCATAAAGAATACAGAATCCAAAAAGCAAAACGGTAAAATAAAAAAGCTTTTTGCTTTTATTCCGGATTTCGATTAATCCGAAAATTGCAATTAAAACCGGTACATAAAAATATTCTAACGGATAATTTTTAGTAAAATAGGTAAACTGCTTTCCTGCATTTTCAAATGATGAAAACATCCACACACTAAATTGCTTCCCGGTAAAATGTCTCCAGAAATTTTCGAAATTATGAGGGTAACCCCAGCTTAGTACCGGATTTTCTGCTCTTGCAAATAAATAAAAATAAACTGAATAACCCAGCAGAAATGGTACTGCTAAAATCAGAATTCTTGTGAATGATGTCTTATTGAATCCGTTAACTGCAAAATACAAATATAAAAATCCTACCGATAAAAAAATTGTTGATAAATGATTAGTGAAACTTAAGCCTAATACGAATGCAAAAAGCAGCCAGTTTTTTTCTCCCTGTAAATAGCTTTCTTTATCTTCGCTGTTATTGTTGTTTGCTTTAAGAAATAAATAAATATTTGTAATCAGAAAAAAAGTATGAAGTGAATATACTTCTATTGCATTTGCTGTATCCCAGAAAGTTTTTGAAAAAGCGAGAATTAAAACTGACGCAAGAGAAATATTATAATAAACAGAATTCTGAATTTTTTTAACTGCCGGTTTATTCTCATCCGGTAAATTTAATTTCAAAAAAATAAATGTCAGCAAATTAAAAAACATTAATAATGCAAGTGAAGAAATTACAGCAGACATTAAATTCAATCGGTAAACTTCATCTCCAAACGGAAGTTTTGTGAAAATATTACCGATAATTGTGAATAAAGGATAACCTGTTGGATGTGCTACACCGAGTTTTGAAGCCACTGCAGCAAGCTCCCCCGAATCAATAAATGTTACTGTCGGTGCAAGTGTTTTTATATAGACAATAAGAGGTATTAAAAATGAAAAAATCTGATAAGTTAACTTACTATTAAATATTTTATTCAAGTAATTATTTGTTATTAATTTTATTTATTCAGTTTAATTATACAACTTATCATGCTCTACCATAATACACTTATTTTCAATATATTCAATCTGATTTTCTTCAGCCATCTTCTTAGATACCGGATTTATTACTCCGATCTGTGCCCAGATTATATTTGGCTTTTCATCTAATTTTAAAATATCTTCCATTACTTGTACCAAGTGTTCAGGTTTTCTGAATATATTTATTATTTCAATTTTTTCCGGGACTTCCGAAAGCGAATTAAAGCACTTAATCCCGTCTATTTCCTGACCGCCTAAATTAGGATTAACTCCGTAAACTTTAAAATTATTTTGTAACAAATATCTGCCAATTCTGTTGCTTGGTCTTAAAGGTTTATTGGATAACCCGATAATGGCTACAATTTTATTATTATTGAAAATATCTGTAATAGTCAATTTACTGTCGCTGTTAATTTTAAAAAAATAAGGGAATAATTCAGAATGAATCATTCCCTTTGAAATATTAAAGTAAAAAAAATTATTAATTGACACAATAATTTTTATAAACACCGTCAAGAAAATTCCACATCAATGTAGCAGATTCATCCACTGTATTGATTAATCTTTTCTGATCTTCAAGTGAAAGATTATTCTTAACCATTATATCCATTTCATCTTTTGAATGATAAACATCAGCTTCTTCATGCACTGTGAAAAATTCAATTGCTTTTTGAGAATCGATGCCATAGAATTTTTTTAAACCGTCTATCTTTGTCCGTGAAATTTCCGGAACCTGTGATTCATATGCATACAATGAAGCCAGTCCAAGTGTGAATTCAGGTGACCTTGTGAGTTCATACATTCCATCCACTAAATCCTCAACTTCTCTGATTGGTTTTGCATTTTTAACTTCATCTTCTGTCAAACCAAGACTCTCTGCAAAATTAATCCATAATCTCGGATGATCAGAAATTCCGGTTTTATATCCTTCTTCATCTGCAAGATTTTCTAATAATATTTTTCTTGTATTCACATCTTCACAGTTTGAATGAACACAACTTACA
>Ga0209591_10009666_pt1 | contig 10411 bp, 8 predicted proteins | sample MAT01_FD_187207 | JGI IMG/M metagenome (GOLD analysis project Ga0209591, IMG submission 187207) | Freshwater microbial communities from Lake Fryxell liftoff mats and glacier meltwater in Antarctica - MAT-01 (SPAdes) (version 2) | ecosystem: Environmental > Aquatic > Freshwater > Ice > Liftoff...
GAACCTGGCTGGAAAACGATCTGGCGCGGACTCGAAACTCTTCTCGTCGCGATCCGAGGATACCGCGCCGCTCGCAAAAGATTTGGGTAATGATGAGTCCAGCAGAAAGGACCTACTTTGGCCCAGCAATTATGGCCCGCAAAACCGATCCCCCGGTCGTGTTGATCAAGTGGTACGACTTCACCAAATGGCTGCTGGACCGGGTGGATAGTTTCCCCAGGAACCAGCGTTTTACATTTGGCCAGCGTCTGGCAGATCACGCCCTCAGCATCATGGAATTACTCGCCGACGCAACGTAACAGTCCACACAAAGCCGATTTACTGGCCACTGCCATCCGCAAGCTGGAAATGCTTCGCTGGTTGCTGAGACTACCAAGTGACCGAAATCTGCGGAGTGGCAAGCAGTACGAGTTTTCTTCCCGCGGCGTGACCGAATGTGGTCGCATGATCGGCGGGTGGTAAGCACCCAGGCACAAGTTATTGTGCATATCCTCGGCGCGGTCATGAGTGAGAGAATTGGCGAGCGGCATTTGTCAGCTTGCCGGTACAAAAACGAAGTACCGGAGGGCTCACGCCGCGCCGCTCGCCGGACTCATTTCTGGCCGCGCGAAGTATAATTCGTTTAACGGCGAGCCGGAGGCGTAGGCAAATTACCAGAAAACCGACGCCTCCGGCTTGTCGTAAAACTAAGAAACTCATGCACGGGTGCTTAACACACACAGCGAATCCGGGTTCAACGACAAATCATGTGCGCGAGTGCTGTCGATGGCCAGATTGGTTATGTTGTGGACGTAATTGTAATTTGTGTGCATTACCGCGAAGCGGTTCGAGAAATTAGCCGGTGGTAAGCGGAGCGCCACCGCCGGTACGTTGCTGCGATTATCGCCATTTCGTTCGAAAGTCATCACCCAGGACAAGTCGCAGTCGTGCCGGTGGGCTGACGCCGCACCGCTCGCCAATGTAGCCATCACGCTCCGCCGTGATGAGCCCGGTCGAAACGATATTGCAAACCAATCCCAGGTAGAGTTCGGAACGGTTTTCGGCGTGGATCAGGAATTGGTAGATCATATTTGTCCGTCGAAGGCTCATCTCGGCGGAGCGAGATGGCTACAGTTTGTGACCTGTTACTGTAGACTCCGGTTCCTGCAAAGATCGCCCGCATTCTTCTGTCGCGACACAGTTCCATGTATAGATTGCTCTACCTTCTGATCGTATTGGTGCTGGCCGCGCAGGCTGCCGGGATCCCTGCCCAAACTGTTACGTCACAAACGGAAGACGACTAATACAGACTGATTTCCGTCGGCACGTCGCAGGCTCAAACGGATTCGCGGGCCACGATGGCGAACCACTTTTACATCCACACGCGTATTACACTCTCAATCGAATTCCTGGCATCTGATGCACTGCGAACACTTTCAATCTCAACGCTGCCGCTCCTGCAGCCTGCTCGACAACACATACAAGGCCGCGCTGCAACACAAGCAGCATGCTCTGTCTCAGCTGTTTCCTGAAACACAGATTTTGCCATTTGTACCGTGTCTGGAAGTCGCCGGCAGTCGCATTCGGGCAAAGTTGGCGGTGACCGGAACACTCGACGATCCGCAGATCGGCTTCTTCGATGATCAACAGAATCTCGTCGCAGTCGATGACTGCCCATTGCATCACGAGTTGATCAACGAGTTTACGCAGCGGTTGCCGTCCATCATTCGTGAAACCAGGCTCATGCCGTACGACAAGCAGACGGATCGAGGTGAACTCAAATTCGTGGTCCTCACGTGTTCGCCGACGCATCAGCAGTTGATGGTGCAATTCGTGCTGCGATCGCGCGAAGCCGTCGATCGTGTTCGTAATCTGTGGCGACGAATGTCGAATTCGGAAGAACAGTCCATCGCCGTGATGTCGATCAACGTGCAGCCCGTGCGTTCATCGACGATTACCGGTACAGAAGAAATTGCGATTTCAGAACCTTCGAATCTTCCGATTTGCTTTGGTGACACCGAACTGCTGTTCGGGCCTCAGAGTTTTCTACAGACAAACTATGAAATCGCCGCCGCATTGTATGCCATCGCTGGCGGCATGCTTCAGAACCACGCGGCAGAGAATGTTCTCGATCTCTACTGCGGCGTGGGAGCGTTCTCACTGACCGCCTGCACCGACGCACGCTTGGTGACTGGCATCGATATTTCGAGCAACGCCATCGCCTGTGCTGACGAGGCCGTTCGCCGCAACCATCGCAACAACGCTCAGTTTCTTTGTCGCAGCCTCGATCAGTTCACGGCCAGTGAACTCACCGCCCACAACTTCGATACGATCATCTGCAACCCGCCGCGACGAGGTCTCGACACCGCCAGTGTGACGCTGATTCAAACATTGAAACCGCGCCTGCTGCTTTACTCCAGCTGCAACCCTGTCACGCTCCGGCGAGATCTTCAGTTGCTGGCCTGCGACTACCGGCTCTGCCACCTTCAGCCCTTCGACATGTTCCCGTTTACGCACCACTGCGAAGTCCTGACGCTACTCTTGCGCAATGACTGATCAGCCGGATTGGGTCGCCTTCAGGCAGCATGGATTCCCCTTTGTCCGTTTCCACCGCATTACCAGGAGGCGGCCTTACGACGATGTAGGGTCTTGAGCAACAGGTATGGCATTTGCACTGCGTTGAAACAAAGACGGTAACCCATAGTGAGCCATTCATTTCCTGGCCAGCGGCAAGTGAAACCGTATTGCGGCGTATGCTCCCGGTTTGCGTTTGATCGCGGAACAAAAAAACGGGGGGCCTCTACCGTACTGGTCATCATGCCGCTCGCTTGGAAACACACAAACCAGAGACGAGAAAATGTCGGACCTGACCTACAAATGCCCCCTTTGCCAGAAAAATATTGCGGTTGCTCCAGCTCTGGTTGGACAGCAGATTGACTGTCCTCATTGTAAACTTCCCATCAAAGTGGAAGCGCCAATAGCGAGACTGATCGAAGAAACTGCACCGGACGACGATGAAGTCGAACGGGTCGTAACTCCCGTCAATTCCGAGGAGTTGATTCAAACATTTCATCCAGTGATGTTTCGCGCCCGCCCGTTTTATTACCTGCTTTTACTGGCGTGTTTGCTTGGTGGACTGGTGATTGGCCTCGGCGGGAGGTACTTCAGTTTGCCGTGGAATGCGACGATCGACTGGATCATCGGCGGGACATTGGCTGGCATCGGAGCGGTCGCATTGTTGGTTTGGTGGGTGAAGACTCTGAGTGTCACTCTGGAGGTCACCAGCAAACGAACGCGATTGACTCGGGGGTTGATCGCAAAGGCAAGCTCGGAAGTTCAGCATGATGATGTCCGCAATATTCAGGTCGACCAGACGTTTATAGAAAGACTGGTAAACGTTGGAGCGCTGGCGGTCAGCAGTTCCGGCCAGGACGGTCTGGAAATTGAGGCCAAAGGCCTGCCCGGTCCCGCTCAAATTGCCGAGCTGATTCGCGATCGACAATAAAAACTCCTGGACCGCATGAAACGGACCGATACACGATTTTTTTTGCATCGGTGGCGGAAAAGAACCCAGGCTGGTCGCCAGACTGCCAGGGGTTTCGAACCGACCGGGTCTCCTACGAGATTGTGGAAAAGTTACAAAACGTGTTTGCGTGAAGTTCCGGCACCTGTTCCTACGACTTAGGATTGACCGGCCCAGGCGAACCTGGCTGCGGAGGTGTCGGCGGCATGCCGCCGGGGCGCGGAGTACCGGGAATGTCTCCAGGTTGCGGCGTTCCGGGGCGCGGCATGTCGGGCTTCGGGTCGGGGTGACGAAGCGTCTGCTGGTTTCCTTGGGTAAACAGATTCATGATTTTCTTCCTTCTCGTAATGTGCGGCGAATCGTTGATGGCTTACCCCTCACGTTCGCCTGAAGTTTCAACCGTTGAGCGGCCAAAAAGCGAAAGGCTGCCGAAGTGACTCAGGGAGTGTTGTTAAATCATCGACGTGAAGCGAACACTATGCCAAACAGATCGTTGAGATCATAATCGTTGAACAATCGGCGTCGCAAACGCTGCGAAGAACAGGCATAGTCATACCAGACAAGTTTCAGAATCAATCTGCACGGCCGCATCGTCGCGGTCTGCAGACGAGATACTTCTGGTCGCTCAGCAACCGCGCTGCGCGCTCTTCGGGCCGGGGGGTAAAACAACGGGGCCGGGAAACAACGAAACCATGTCAGGCTTTTTCCTGACAGGAGTTTTCAGAAAACCTGGAATCGCCTATCATCCCGCGCCGCCAGGCACATACGCCGGATATCAGAGAGACCCACCCGAAAGACACGCGGTCGATGTCAATTCCCATCGCTAACATTCGTGATGTTCATGCGGCTGAGGCCGTGATTCGCGGGCATGTGAGTTCCGCGCCGCTGATCCGGTCGTGTGCCCTGGAAAAAGTGCTGGACCTGCCCCCTGATCGCCGCGTCTGGCTCAAGGACTACGGCTGGACTCCTTCCGGATCATTCAAACTACTGGGGGCTCTGAACTGGATGGCGAATAACCTGGAACGGATCGGCTCGCGACCCGTCGCGGCGCATTCGTCGGGCAATTTCGCATCAGGGATCGCGTTCGCAGGAATGCGATACGAAAAACGAGTCATCGTCGTAATGCCGGAGAGCGCCCCCGTCGTGAAGTTTAATCTGACTCGGTCCTTCGGCGCGGAGACCCGCACGTATGACATCGCGCGCGACCACGAGACCGGCGACCGTGATCGCCTGACAAGGGAAATTGTCGAAGGCGAAGGCGCGATTCAGGCATCCCCGTATGACGACCCGCACGTCATCGCCGGCAACGGTGTGGGAGGTCTTGAAATCGTGGCAGAACTGCATCGTCAGGACCGTACGGTCTCACAGTTCCTTTGCCAGGTCAGCGGCGGCGGACTGATGGCTGGCCATGCGCTGGCCATTGCCGATGCGTTTCCGGATGCCGCGATCATCGGGGTCGAGCCGGAATCTGCGAACGACTTTTGCCAATCGCTCGCAGCCGGACATCGGGTGCGCGTGGAACGACCAACGAGCATCTGCGACGGCTTGCTATCATACGATGTCGGCGCGCACAACTGGCCGATCCTGAAGCAGCATGTGACCGCGGCGGTCAGCGTCCCCGATGCGGAAACCCGGCAGGCGATGCGCTGGATTTACGACAACCATGGCCTGCGTACCGAACCGTCGGGAGCAATCACTCTGGCAGCCCTGCTGTATGGAAAAACGGATATCACAGGCGAAGGCGATATCGTGGTAGTCGTCAGTGGCCGCAACGTGGATGACATTCGTTTTCGCGAATGGATCGGCTCATAGCGTTCTTCGGCGCTGCGCAGATATTTCCAGCAGGGATTCCAGCGTCGGTGCATCGCCGGTGGTGATGGCCTCGCGAAATCTCATCAGCAATCGCTCGGCCGCGTCGATTGATTCCACACAGTGAATGGCATTGCCCAGCAGGATCGATGTCCACAGACTGGCCGATCCGGCGGCGATGCGCGTCGTGTCACGAAATCCCGTACCTGTGAACGGTAACAACTCCTCCGCGACACAGCCGCTCATCACAGCCGCGATAAGATGAGGGAGATGACTGGTCAATGCGAGCACACGGTCATGGTCGTCCGGCGACATTTGCTGCACCGTCGAACCGATGGCTTTCCAGAACGCCACGATGCGCTCTGTATCGATCGCGGTGGCGTTGACCGGTGTCACGACGCACATTCGATTGACGAAGAGATCTGCATCGGAATTCTCAAATCCCGTTTGCTCGCTGCCTGCGATCGGATGGGATCCGATGAAGCGTCCTTTTGAAACATCGTCTAATGCAGCGTACACGCAGGCCTTCACACTTCCGGCGTCCGTCACCAGCTCGCAGTCCGCATCCGCTAAATGTCGAACGGCTCCGGCAATCTGGTCCACCGGAAGGCAAACGATTCCCAGGCTGCCATGCGGAATCGTGGCCGAAGTGATCTGATCAGACCAGTTGGTCAGCAGTCCGCGTGCGGTCGCCAGTTTCAGTCGCTCCTGATTCCGGCCGATGCCGATCACTTTGCATTGCGGAAACCGCCTGCGTACCGCAGCAGCGATCGAGCCCCCAATCAGCCCGACGCCGACGATCACGATGCTCTGCTCAGTAGAATTGCGACTCCCAGTTTGCATGGCGAGGGATGATAGAGCCGCTGCCGCAAAACCGCAAACAGGACGGTCAGCTCCTGATCACTTTGCCCGCCACATCTTCTTTCAGCAAATACGCCGAGGGCAAAGCGTCGGCGAAGCGAATCGGGCGACCGATGGGAGTGACGATCTCCTTGCGGAAGTCGATACCCATCGTCGCCATGATTGTGGCGTAAAGCTCGGGAACCAGGACCGGTGCGGCAGGCAGAATTAGTTTGCCATCGGCTTTCTTCCCTTCGAACACGTCAGTGGGCGTTGCTCCGATGACCGTGTTTTCGCGGAATCCACCACCGGCAATCATGCACGAAAACCAGTTCGGCCAGTGATCGCGGCCCGCGGCCGGATTGATGCCGGGCGTGCGACCGAACTCACTGATACACAGCACGATCGTCGAATCCAGCAGGTCGCGCTCGCGCAGTTCCTGAATGAGCGTCGCAATCGCCGGGTCAAGGATCTTACAATTGGTGACATGACCGCTGTGATTTGCCACGTGCGTATCGAATCCTGGCAGAGTGACTTCAATGGAGCGAACTCCCACTTCAACCAGTCGCCGAGCGACAAGACAGCCGCGTCCAAATGACGTGTCGCCATAAGCCGCCTTGACGCCCGTCGATTCCGTATCCAGCTCAAACGCTTTCAATTGCTCCGACGACATCATTTCCAGCGCGCGATCGAGCGTATTCTGATGCAGCGTCCGTTTTGCTCCAAACTGACGACGCTGTTCAAACTGCTGGCTGACGACATGCAACCCCTGCAGTCGATCTGCCTGACGCTCCGGACTTACGTACGACTTCAGATTCGACAGCCCATTTCCCGGCTGGAAAACGCGAAAGGCATCCCATTGATTTCCCAGATAACCACCTTCCGGCACGATGCGGTCTGGTGCGAGAGTCACATATTGAGGGATCTCAAGTTCTGAATTTGTCAATTCATGCGCTGCAATTGCTCCCAGCGTCGGATACTTCAACGTCGGTTCCGGACGATAGCCGGTTTTCACAAACGCCGCTCCGCGTTCATGGTCACCTTCCTTGGAAGTCAGCGAACGGATCAACATGCACGAGTGCAGTTGCTCGGCCATCTGCGGCAGCAATTCGGATATACGCACGTCTTTGTTCGATGTCGCAATGTCCTTGACTTCCCCGCCGGACTTCGTGCCGGGATGAGGATCCCAGGTCTCCAGCTGACTCATCCCGCCGTTCATCCACAACGTGATCAGGGACTTTGGTCGCTCATCCCGTCTCCGCGCCGCTGCGCGGGCTGTCATTGCAGGGAGTGCCAGAGAAACGCCGCAAGCAGACAGAAACTGCAGAACCTGACGACGTGTGGGGTTGAGATGCATACTAGTGATTCCAGGAGAACTCAGGACTGTTGAACAACGTCCAGACAAGATCTTCCACGACCTGAGCGCGAGTTCGCGTGGGTTTTGATTCGGGAATGACTTCAGGAGCCTCAGGATTTGCTTTTCGTCTCTCTGCTGCAGCTTCGGTCGTTGATTCCAGCAGGTTCAGAAAATATGTCCGTTCATCGACTGCTGGAAGACGGCAAAGACAGGCCAGATAGCAATTATCGATGATGGCGGCGTTGTCCGGCGAGAAACTGAGAATCTGAGCCGGTGCTGACAAGGCATCCACTTTGCTTTGTTCCGCCGTGAAGCGTCCGTTCATTCGCAACAGGGCCTGAGGAATCGTGCCGACCTGCTGGAGCAATTCATCATCCCCCAGGTCACCATATTCGTTCAGAAAATCGTTCTCGTTGCCAAACTTTGTGACGCGCACGAAGGGATTGGAATTCTGATCGATCGATCGAATATGCCCGGCCTGAAACAATGATCCAATCACCTGTTCCGGCCGCAATCGTACCAGTGGAAACACCGACCACGCCTGCACTTGTCTGGTATACGTCTCATCGTTGTCCGCACTCGATTCAGACGAAAGATGAAACACGTCAGACATTGCGATCATGCGAATGAGCACGCTCAACCGATCCCCACGTGCTCGAAATTCCTGCCCCAGAATATCCAGAGCGTCAATTTCCCCATCGACCGGATGCGGCAGATCATCGACCGGTTCGTGAAACGGCTTTCCGAGCATAAAACCCCAGACGCGATTTGCAATTGCTCGTTCAAATCGACGATTGTCTTTGTGCGTAACCCATTCTGCCAGGCGATATCGCAGGCCACCGTCTGCTGGCAGCCATTCCGGATGGAACGGCACAGCGCTTGCGACAACGCGACCTGTTTCTGCTCCTGGATCCAACACCTTGTAAACGACTTTCTGTTCGTCTTTGTCGGTCTCGTAATCCGTCACACCGCCCGGAGACAACGATGCCTGGCAATAGAACGCAGCCAGACCCTCAAAGTCCGACTGCTTCCATGCGGGATCAAACGGATGATCATGGCACTGCGCACAATCGATTCGCTGGCCAAGGAACGTGCGCACTGTGCGGCCCGCGAGCTTATTCACATCCAGTCCTTCATCTTCTATGTCGGCGACGGTAATAAAGTTGGCGGCTGGTCGATCGGTCCACAAGCCTTCTGCAGCAATCAACTCTTTCGTCATTTGAGACCATGAGGCGTCTTTATGAAGCTGTTCAGCCAGCCATGCCGTCATCCGATCGCGGCGAAACACGATGAACGGACCTTCTTCAACACCGACCAGACTGCGGGCCAGACGTTCGGCAAAATAATCACTGTATCGCGAATCCTGCAGCATCCTGACGACCCAGCGATCAATTCTGTTCGGCTGATCGTCGTCTTCGAAGGCACGAATGTCTTCCAGAGACGGCACTGTCCCGAACATGGCCAGTGACAAGCGTCGCAGCACGGCAAAATCATCAACGGTATCGACGACCTGAACGTTTTCTGCCTGCCACTGCGTGTGAAACTGCTCATTGAGCCGCGCGACGGCCGGGCCAAGCTGCTGATCGTCTGCCACCGCTGCCGGCGAACCGACGGGCTGATCAACTCGCCCGGCGACCTGAACGACTTTCAGGACCAGGCCAGCGATCAGCAATGCAAAGAGGATCACGACAGCACGCATTTCATGGAACTCCCTTTGTTTATGTAGCTTGGACATTCATGTCCGAGACCTTGCCAGCTCAGCCCCAACGCCCAGAAGTCTATGACGCACAAACCGTTCTCTCCCGCTGGCGCTTGGCGATAAAAGGACGGACATGAATGTCCATCCTACACAAGAAAACGCACGGAGCCACAAGCCGCATATACAGTATACTTCGTATCATCAGCCGGAAACCTGGAACTCAAGTTACAATTCTGACATTGATTCAGCGAATTGAGCAAGGCAGCATCCTGCGTCAAAGGCGCGTTAATCCCTGGGGAATCCTGTCCATGACGTCAATTCTGACAGAATCTCCGCCAGACAGCCCTTTCCTGATTCCAGCGCCGCCAGAATCGTCCCCACCAATTCTTCCCATCGAAGAGCGGATGGGGCCAGGGCGTTTTCCGGGAATCTGGAAACCCATTCGATCCGTATTCTGGTTCATCCATCTGGCCTTCGGTACTGGCTGCCTGGTCATGGTGCTGGCCATTCTGGCCGCGATTCCAGGTTTGAATATCCTGACACTTGGCTACCTGATCGATCCGCAGAAGCGCGTGGCAGTCAGCGGGCGTTTGCGAGACGGGTTTCCACTGATGGCACTCGCACCACGATTGGGTGTGATCGTCTTCTTTTCGATCCTGTTGCTGGTACCGATCCGCATTCAGGCCGAACGCGTGAGCGATGCCGCCGTGATCCTGGGTGCCATGCATCCGCAGGTTGTCCGGATGCAGACGATTCTGCAGGTCCTCCAGACAATCGTTGCCGTCCATCTGATGCTGGCCATCGCGCGTGGTGGCACGGTCGGATGCTTTCTGAGACCTTTCAAGAATATCATCTGGTTTCTACGGAAGATCTTCACGCGCAATGGCCGTGAAGAAATGTCGGAAGGCACCGAGCAGGTGCTGCAACTGGTCAAGCCCGTTCAGCATTTCTGGATCGGCCTGAAGGCATTCGTCGGAGCAGTGATCTGGTTGTCTATTCCCGCTGGTCTGCTGGTGGCCTATTCTGCTCCTGGTCGCACTTCGCCCATCTTCGGACTGCTGTCGATTCTGGGAGGTGTGTTGATGATTCCCGTAGCAGCGTGGTTGCCACAGTTACAGGTTCATCAGGCAGTGACGGGGAAATTCAGTGCGATCTTTTCGGTCCGCGCGGCACGGCGCGTGATCCGCAGCACCCCGTTGTGTTG